>JRYH01000098.1_pt1 | contig 84197 bp, 92 predicted proteins | sample 235351 | NCBI WGS metagenome assembly JRYH01 (sample SAMN03074221, study PRJNA261480) | activated sludge metagenome | biome: Wastewater Treatment Plant; feature: Wastewater; material: Activated sludge; isolation source: activated biomass of a wastewater treatment plant treating wastewater... ... | reverse complement strand
CAACCGTGCCGCGGCCCGAGATCGAGAACACGTCTTCGATCGGCATCAGGAACGGCTTGTCAATCGCCCGCTCCGGCTGCGGAATGGCTTCGTCAACCGCCGCCATCAGCTTCAGGATCGCGTCCTTGCCAATCTCGTCGTCACGGCCTTCAAGCGCCGCCAGCGCCGAGCCGGCAACAATCGGAATGTCGTCGCCCGGGAATTCATATTCAGACAGCAGCTCGCGGATTTCCATCTCGACCAGCTCCAGCAGCTCCGGATCGTCAACAAGGTCAACCTTGTTCAGGAACACCACCAGCGCCGGAACGCCAACCTGGCGCGCCAGCAGGATATGCTCGCGCGTCTGCGGCATCGGGCCGTCGTTCGCCGACACAACCAGGATCGCCCCGTCCATCTGCGCCGCACCCGTGATCATGTTCTTCACATAGTCCGCGTGACCCGGGCAGTCGACATGCGCATAGTGACGGTTGGCCGTCTCATATTCAACATGCGACGTCGAAATCGTGATGCCGCGCGCCTTCTCTTCCGGCGCCTTGTCAATCTCGTCAAACGCAAACGACTTGCCGCCGCTCGCTTCCGAAAGCACCTTCGTAATCGCCGCCGTCGTCGTCGTCTTCCCATGGTCAACGTGACCAATGGTGCCAATGTTTACATGCGGTTTACTGCGATCAAATTTCTCTTTGGCCATTTTCCGTCGTCCCGAAGCAAAAGTTACTCAGCCCAAAACACCGGATAGTCTCTGGTTCCGGTATCAAAATTTCTTGACCGGGTTATTTTAAAGCGCCGGTCAGCGCTTGGAGCGGGTGAAGGGAATCGAACCCTCGTATTCAGCTTGGAAGGCTGCTGCTCTACCATTGAGCTACACCCGCCTTGTTTCGCATCGTCGATGCCAGCTCCGCGACATCTCTTCCGTCATGCAGGTGGTGGAGGGAGTTGGATTTGAACCAACGTAGGCAGTGCCAACGGATTTACAGTCCGTCCCTTTTAACCACTCAGGCATCCCTCCGCACATGCATCACCCCCGGCATCCGCCAAAGGTGACCGGCACTATCGAAAATTCACGCATAAAGTCAACTGAAAAAAGAAAGTTTTTTTGATGATCCCAGCAAATTTTTTCGGCGCGCAAAGAAATGCCGGCTTGTTGCAGCCTGTGAAGCGCAATATAAGCATCCTCATGTCAAGAAGCAAGTCAGCCCCCCCGCGTTTGAAGAAAACAAGATCCCCCTCCGGCGGCCCGGAGCGGCGCGGCGGCGCGCCCGCGCGCGGCGGCAAGGGCGCCGCGGGGCAGGAAAGCTGGCTCTATGGCGATCATGCCACTCTCGCGGCGCTCGCCAATCCGGCGCGAAAGCTCCGCCGCCTCGTTCTCAGCCGCGCCAAGTTCGAGAGCCTGGACGATGATCTGAAGGATCATATCCGCTCGCGCATCGCGCCCGAGTTTTTCGAAAAGGACGCGCTCGCCGCCCTCCTGCCGGACGGCGCCATCCATCAGGGCATCGCGCTTCTCGCCGCACCGCTCGAGGAGCCGGCAATTGAGGATCTACCGGGGCCGGAGACGGACGCGCGCAGCATTGTCGCGGTGCTCGATCAGGTCACCGACCCGCAGAATGTCGGCGCGATCCTGCGCTCGGCCGCGGCGTTCAACATCCACGCCCTGATCGTGCCGGACCGCCATTCGCCGCCGATGACGGGCGTGCTGGCCCGCGCCGCCTCGGGCGCCGTCGAGATTGTCCCGGTCATCCGCGTCGGCAATCTCTCGCGCGCCCTCGATCAGCTCGCCGAACGCGGCTATTGGCGAATCGGGATGGACGGCAAGGCGGAGCAGACGCTCGACGTCGCGAAGCAGGGCTTGCAGAAGATTGCCCTCATCCTCGGCTCCGAGGGCCGCGGGCTGCGCCATCTCACGGCCGAGAAGTGCGACCTGCTGGCGAAACTGCCGATCAGCCCGGCGATCGAGAGCCTCAATGTCTCGAACGCGGCGGCCATCGCCTTCTATGAGCTGGCGCGCTGACCCGCCGGCCGGAGCGAACAGCGCACCGCGTCGTCGCCTTTCCCGCGGGCACGTTTTTTTTACTTGTCGAAACCGGGGAAGCTGACTATTTATCCCCCAGCCTTATGCCGCTATAGCTCAGCTGGTAGAGCAGTTGATTTGTAATCATCAGGTCCCGGGTTCGATCCCTGGTGGCGGCACCATATTTCTCAAGGGCTTATCTCCCCTGTAGGCTTGGATTAGGAGCAGCGGGGTACCAAACGGGGTGCCAAACGCTGCTCCTACCAACGCGATACTTTTCCCTCCCGCGCCGAAATCATGCTTGCCTGCTGGTGGACATGCGTCTTGTCAGGTCAGGGGCCTTCTGACTAAGGCTTTCGTTATTCCATCATCTGGATTCGCGACTGTGGCTCGATCAATTACTATTATCGCGGCCGGGCATGGCTTCCATCTGCCCCGTCGCGCGACGTATCATGCGGGCGATACGCTGCGCCTCCTGCTGTCGCAAGATTGGATGCTGCTCGCCGAGTGCCCTGCGGAGCCGTGAAACGAGTTGCGGCCCCTTCTCGATCATCAGCTCGACCTCTTCCAGTGCCCGGTCGAGACGACTTCCGCGCACGTCACGCGATGCGCAGTCCCGTGCGGCGCGTTCGATCACGCGCAGGATCGATTGCACACGGTCCCTGTCGACCAGCTCTTCCGACCAGGCCCCGCCAAATGAGACATTCGATAGTTGATTTTTTCGTTCAGCCATGAGAACAAATAAGGAACATTTGTCTTCATTTTGCAAGATGGATTTTGCAGCCATGACGCCGATGCGCACCCTTTACGTTGACATGAATGGCTTTTTCGCGAGCGTGGAGCAGCAGATGGATCCCCGGTTGCGCGGAAAGCCGGTCGCGATCACCGCCGTCGAAACCGAATCAGGAGCCTGTGTCGCTGCGAGTTACGAGGCGAAAGCCTTTGGCGTGACGACCGGCACCCGGATCTATGAGGCGCGGCAGCTTTGCCCTGGCATCATCTTCCGCCCGTCCCGCCATCGGCTCTATGTCCGCTTCAACCAGCGGATCGCCGCAGTGATAGACGAGATTGCCGAACTGAAATATGTGCGCTCAATCGATGAATTTCAGGTGGCGCTCGGAGGTACCACGTCGGAGCTTGACGCGGCCTTCGATCTGGCGCGCCGGATCAAGGTGGCGATCCGGGAGCGGGTCGGCAGTGAACTGCGCTGTTCCATCGGCATCGGACCTAACCCTCTGCTTGCCAAGATCGCGGGGAAGCTGGAAAAACCGGACGGCCTGCAATGGCTCGGGCCGGAGAATATGCCAAAAGCGATAGCCGACCTGCAGCTAAATGATTTGCCCGGCATATCACGCGGGATCCGCAACCGGCTGTGGGATGCGCGGATTTACAACACGACCGACCTCTACCGGCTGGACCCGCGTCATGCCCGCATGATCTGGAACTCTGTCGAGGGTGAGCGCTTTGTGAGAGCACTGCAGGGGATGGACATTAAAATCCAGCCGACGGAGCGGAATGGATACGGCAACAGCAAAGTGCTGGCGCCGCAGCATAGGCCTCCGCACAAGGCAAAGTTGGTAGGCCGCTGGCTGGTCGAGAAGGCCGCCGAGCGGATGCGCCGGGATGGCTTTTGCGCCCGGCAATTTTCACTATCTGTTCAGCTGGTCGAGCGCGGCCGATGGGGACGCGGACAGAAAATCACGGCGACGCAGGACACGCGGTTTTTGTTGTCGCTCTATGAAGGGCTGTGGCGAGAGATGCGCCGTCGTTGTAATGGGGACGTTATGTCGATCAATGTGCACCTCGGCGACGTGATCCTGCTGATCCAGCGGAATGGTGATTTGTTTGGGCCGCTCTCGCCAGGCATGCCAAACCGGCCTGAAGCACTGGCGACTGTGATCGATCATATCAACCGCCGCTTCGGCGAGCGCGTGGTCCGGTACGGCATACACCAGGACCACCCAGGCTTTTTTGAGAGGGAGTGATATGATGTGTGTGGCTTCCTCGTTATCACATACAGCCCCACCATATTGTCCGGCTGGGCAAAATGGTGGGATGCTTGGCAGCATATATGGGGCGGTTGCAGAGAGTAGGCCGCAATCCGCATCCAAAAGGGTCTATTTTAAGCTTACGTGTACGACAGGAGATCAGAGACAGATTATCAGGAGTGCGGGGCGGGCCGAAGACGGTGAAACCGAGAACTATGTCTACGCTATAGCCCTCCACACCTCTCCAAAATGAACCTCATATAGGAAAGGGGCAGGTGGAAGCTTGCAAGCCGGTCGGCGACAGGAAATGATGGCTTTTCTTGGCCTACTAAGATAAACTCCGGCGAACCTGATGGGTGCCTACGGGTATCTGGAGCAAACAACAGTACGGCGAGGCCGGATCGAAGAAAGGAGGCGGGCATGTCTACCAAGAAAATTCTCGCGCTCCTCAACTCGTATATCGACGGAGATGAAGACCAACTCCTGTCGATCGCTTTGCAGATCGCCGCACAGGAATCCCGCCTTGGCAGACCCGATGAGGCGGAGAAGCTCAAGCGGCTTGTTCAAAAGGCGCGAGACCAACGTCGTACCGGAAAGCCCGCGGGCGGGCAGACGCCGATTCCACTGGCTCGACCACGAGGCGAGTTGCAGGGTCTCGTCGAGAGCACTTATCCCAAAGTCACGCTGTCGAGCATGGTGCTGTCGGACGACATCGCCAAGCGGCTTGGACGGATTGTTCGCCAGCAGCAGGAACGCGTAACGCTACGCGAGCACGGACAGATACCGGCAACTCATATGTTGCTTGTAGGACCACCCGGCACGGGTAAAACGATGACAGCCTCGGCTCTCGCAGGTGAGTTACATTTGCCACTCTTCACCGTGCGGCTTGAAGCCCTGTTCAGCCGTTTCTTCGGCGAGACCGCGGGCAAGATGCGCCTTCTGTTCGATCAGATCGCACAGACGCGTGGCGTCTATCTGCTCGACGAATTCGATGCGATCGGCGCGCGGCGAGGTGATCCGAACGATGTCGGTGAAATCCGTCGTGTACTGAATTCGGTCCTAGCCTTTATGGAGGAGCCGAATTCGACCGACAGCATCGTGCTGGCAGCAACAAATCATGTCGAGATTTTGGACGAAGCATTAGCACGGCGTTTCGATGAGGTGGTCGAGTACACCCTACCAGATACCGTCTCCGCTCGAGCTATTGTTGAGCGTCGCCTCGGCAAATTCAAGTTCGCCGCTAAAGCATGGACTACGCTTGAAACAGCGCTTGACGGTCTCAGTCAGGGCGAATTGGTTCGAGCAGCTGATGAGGTCGTTAAGGATGCTATTTTGGAGGGGACGTCAAAGGTTTCGCCCGAGGCACTCAAGGATGCGTTGGAGAACCGACAGACATTAAGGAGCAAATTCCGCCGCCAATCCAGGCGTTAGGCAGGCTCCGCCAAGGGATAGGCTGGAACACGAATAAACAAGTAGGAACTTATGGCGGAGCAAAATAATTTCGATACGAGAGACCGTCCGCATATCCCCATCGACGCCTTTCGTGAAACCGAAACTTACAGATTCCCATCACGCAATCAGAAACGCAGACCGCTTCGCGACGACTATGCCGCGCACGCTGCCTATCTTCTTAATCAACTCTCAGCAGCTCTCGGCGATGTGCCGCGACCGGCTGACGATCCTCGGCTGATCGTCGAAGGCCTGAAACCCGGCACGATCGTTGAGATCACGACATTACCGCCTGCCGAGAATTCTCGAACCAAGGCGGTCAAAATTCCAACGGCCTTGGAGTTTCCCACGCAAGACGTGGTGGTGCTTCGCTCGGAACGGAATGACGACCGCACCGAGAGCGCCTTGCTCTTCGTTCCAGACGACGCACGCACATTTCTCCGGGGCCGGATTAGTGATTATGGCCGTGATCCTGGCAACCGGCGACGACCTGATGTCGACCGCTTCGAGGTGGTTGAAGAAGTCCGGGCGGTCGACACTGCATCGCTGTTCACCGGCGACATTGATCTGACTGCCCCAGACATCGTGTGGTGGGAGCTATGGGTCCGCCAGCCCATTGCTCTAGCGGATCGCCTGGTCAAAGCTGCACGCAACGCAAATCTCGACGTTCACGACGACCGCCTGATCTTCCCTGACACGACCGTCCTGTTTCTCCATGGCACTGCGGCAACGGTCGCAGTGTTCGCGATGCGAGTGCCGGGCGCCATATCTGAAATTCGCCGTGCAACGGGAACGATCGAGCCGTTCCTCGATCGCGATGAGACAGGGATCGGCCAGCATGATTGGGTCGCCGAACTGGCACAGCGGGTCACGGCGCCATCGCCCGATGCTCCCGTGGTTTGTACGCTCGATACGGGTGTGGCCGCCGCGCATCCATTGATCGCCCCCGGCCTTCGCGGCGCATGGGCTTATGATGCAACCTGGGGTGTCGATGACCACGAGCCCAACGGCGGTCATGGCACGCCACTGGCCGGGCTCGTTCTCTATGGCGATCTCGAACCGCTGATGAACGATGCGCACCCGGTCACACTGACACATGGTGCGGAATCCATGAAGTTGTTGCCGCCACACGGGTTCCCACCGACCAAGCCACCCAGCTACGGCGTCGTCACGCAAGGCGCCGTCAGCGTGGTCGAGATTGAACAACCGGACGCGCTTCGCAGCTTTTGTATCGCAACCTCCGCAACGGATTTTTCACCAAGTCGCCCCTCGACTTGGAGCGGTGCGCTTGATCAGATCGCCGCCGGAGCGATGCCCGGTGACGTCGATGAGAACGTTCCTGCCGTCGAGCACCCCAAGCGTTTGATGGTCATAGCCACCGGAAATGTATCCGGTGGGATGGCAGTGAACGTCCTGCCGTCGCAGCCGTTGGAGGACCCATCGCAGAGCTGGAACGCCCTTAGTATCGGCGGCTTTACCCGGAAGGAACAGCCGCCAGCACCGCCGCCCATACTGCAGGCCGCCGTACCGGCGAATCATCGCAGCCCGTTCAGCCGCGGCTCGCAATCGCTTCCCGATGACCTAACGCCGATCAAGCCGGAGGTGCTGTTCGAGGCCGGCAACATGATGTCGGACGCCGCCGGCTTCTGCGGCTGGGACCCGTCGGTATCACTTTTGTCGACAGGATCGGATGTGGATGCCGAACCTTTAGTGCCGTTCTGGGCGACCAGCGCAGCCGCCGGGATGGCCGGTCATTTCGTCGGGCGCTTGCAAGCGGCCCGGCCCGATCTTTGGCCTGAAACACATCGCGCGCTTACCGTGGATTCGGCGCATTGGCCCGAGCCGATCCGCAAAAAGTTCATTGATCGGGGCGCGCATTGGAAAACCGGGTCGAAAGCCGAGAAACAGCGGCACCTTCGCGAATTCGGATATGGCGTGCCAGACATCGAACGCGCGATCCTGTCGGCACGCAATGACACCACGCTGGTCGCTCAAGCTGAAATTCAGCCCTTTGCCATCGGTGCCGATGGGCGAACGGGTGTTTTCAACGAGATGCATTTCTACGATCTGCCTTGGCCGAAAACGGCATTGGAGCAGCTCGAAAACGAAATCGTCACGATGAAGGTCACGCTCTCCTATTTCATCGAGCCTAACTTGACCGGCAAGGCAGCCACGCGCCCAGACACCTATCGGTCGTTCGGTCTGCGCTTCGACATGAAGAAGCGTACCGAGACCGACGCCCGCTTCCGCAGCCGGCTTTCAGCAAGTCAGGCAAAGGATGGCACAGGTACGGAAAGCGAGACCAGTTACTGGTTGCTGGGGCCAAAGGCGATCCAGGCCGGCTCCCTGCATTGCGACCTTTGGCGAGGCCGGGCAATCGATCTGGCGGGGCATGACGCCATCGCTATTTATCCGGTCGGAGGATGGTGGAAATCACACGTCGGTCAGAAGCGTGTTACCGACAAAGCGCGGTATGCGCTAGTTATTTCGATTTCGGCCCCAGGCCAAAGTGTCGACCTTCATTCCGAAATCACAACGCAGGTGGAAGCCAAAGATATTGAGGTTTGACCCGACAAAGCGAGCACCTCCAACTTTGTTTCGGCTTACGTAAATAGTTCTTGAATTCATGCGCGGCTTCTAAGCCACTGCGATCAGCGATCCACTACTGATATTAATAGATCGTCGGCCTCTCTCGGGAGGTCGCTTTTTTTATTGACACTCTCGCAACTGATCCCGCTCCCGGCCGTATTCGATGATCAGCCGCTCGAGCGGGGAGCCAGGCGGCAGCGCGTCAAGCGCGTCCGCCGCCTTCGCGAGGAATTCAGGGCTGTATTGCACAATGGGTGGACATACACTGGCGTCAGAAATCGCCTTCGCGCATCCTGCGAGAGACGCCAGCACGATCAGCAGGGCTTTTAGCTGCAGCGCGGCGCTGACGCTTGATCGTCTCGATAGTTTTCCTTGCATTTTCCACCCTCTCCGAATCCCGGCCTGCCGAACGGGCGCCAGCGAGAATTGCGAGCACTGCCGCCACCCCGCCCGCAATGATGATGACATAGCCCCAGATGCCACCGAGGGCGCCCGCGAGTAGCGCGCCGAGGCGCGCCATTACCGCAGACCCTCCCGGCGATCTTGGACGCGCGCATAGACCATCACGCCAATGGAGATCAGCGCCACGCCGAGGAAGACATATTTGAGATATTCGCTATATGGGATCAAAGGCTCGAGCTGGCTTTGCAACTCCATCAGCACGCCACTGCCCGCGACGCCAGCAACGGCCAGTTTTCCGCTTCGCACGGTGCGGGTCTTGCCGATCGGGCGATGCTGCTCAAGCGCCTCATAAGAGTCCGCGGGCGGGTCAGTGTCGACATCGTTGTAGAAGTAATGAAAGCCATCGTTGTAACACGATGCCCGCTTCAGACCCCACTCCGGCATCGGCTTAACGTCGTGCGTATGATAGTGGGTTGCCCGCTTTGTCGGGTCAAACCTCGGCCCACCCGGCTCTTTCGCGACTTCCGCAGCAATCTCGCGGCAGCGCCGGAACCACTTGTCTCGCCCATCCGCCGCAATGATCCGCGCTCGGTTAGTATTTTTCGCAGTAGTGTTCCAGCAGCTGAACTGCCAAGGCTGCAGGCATACACCCGCGATATCGTTCGGCCAGTTTGGCAAGCGGACCCGGTTCATGATGACATTTGCGACCGCGACGGCGCTCTTCTCACTTTGGGCGCCCGCCTCCCCGTAGATGGTCCGCGCCATGATATCGATATGATCCATGTGATCCCCCTCTATTTCCGCTTGAGCGCCAGCATCAAAAGGGCCTCAATACCGCGCGGCCCCATATACGAAATTGCAACAATCGTGGCGAATGCTACCTTGCCGCTGAGCTCAAAATGAGCCGCGACGCCATCGGCGAAAAAGGCGATCCCGAGGGCGATCGGTAGCTCAAAAATAAGATGTAGGGAGAAGAATTTGCGACGATCTCTTTGCGCCTGCTGCGTGTGCCAGACAAGGCGACCGATCAGGGCGGCGCTGATCGTCGAGAGGGCGGAAAGGATCGACTGGACAAGCTCCGGCGGGATATATTTATCCATCATTTCCCTTCGTCCTCCTCGATGCTCTTTTCGCAGTGCTTTCGATCAAAAAGATCAAGGAAGCGACAGAGTAGGCATCCCCAAACGCGCCCCTCGCGCTTGGCCTTTCCTGCCCGAGAAGAAATCGTCTCGTCCGGATCGCCGGCAAGAATAGTGTTCGCAAACTGGCTCAGCGAAACGAACAGACTGAAAAAATACTGCCCCACATTACTCCTCCCCGCCCAGCAGGCTGTTTAGGGCGGAGGAAAGCTCACCACCGAAAGCGCCTGAAATTGAAAACGCCGCGGCCGGATCGGCGGCAGCCGCAACCGCGTCCTCTGCCGCCTTGACCATTCCATCGATCACCGAAACAACGGTCGCCAGCGCCAGCGCCTTCGACTGCTGTATGGCCGCGAGAGCGGCGATAGTCTCACCGAGGCCGCGCGCGGTCGCCTCCGCAGCGATAATCGCCTCGTCTTCCGGCGAGGAAACGCCCGCAAGATAGCGTCGCGCCCGCTCTGCCTTCACGGGCCAAGCGGCGATTTCATAGGGCCCTGCCTCAGCAATTTGTGCCCTGACCGAGTCGGCAATTGCCCTTACTTTCGACACCGCCTGCGCCTGCGCCGCGCTGATCGAGAGCGTGCTTTTGTTGGGTGTGGCGAGCCCAGTTTCGGCATCAAAACTGCCGCCAGGCACATACGACTCGAACGGAGACAGTGAAAACTCCGGATCGACCCGCGCAAAGTCGGCAAGCGCCAGCAAGGCGGCGTCGTCGAGGCCGGACGTCCGGATCGTCGTCACCTCGCCGGTACCGGGATCCGTGTACGGGATAACGGACGGTCGCGGCACCGGTCCGCCGATCGCTTCCCCCGAACTGATTTTCATGTAAAGCGCCATCCCAATTCCCCCTTTAAATCCCGCTCGCCCGGATCGTCGCGGTCAGTTTTTGACCGGCAATCGTGCTGCCGATCTGTGTCACCTTGAACACGAGCACGTCGCCGGCCGCCGCGTCGACATAGGCCGCGCCGCCCGCGAATGTGCCAGCTGTATGTGTGTTGTCAGTGGCGGCAATGCGCGGCTTTGTGCCAAATATTGATGCACCGTTTTTTTCGATGTCGAGGATGGCCGCCGCACCGGTCGGCGCGACTGCGGCATGGGCGAAAAAGCCGTCGATCCGGATCGCCCGAGCAAGGACAACTCGGCCATATTCCTGGACAGCCAAATCTTGACCAGAGCCATCGGACGACACGCCGGCAAGAAAGGCGATGTCCATCGCCCGCCCCTTCTGGATCGCCTGAGCAAGCTGATTATTTTGGCCGTCTTGCGGAATAATCCCCATAGCGGTGAGCGCGTTGAGAATTTCCGCCTGGATGACGTTAAAAAACTTCGCGACAATTCGGCTGCCCTCGATGCCCGTCGTAGGGTTGGCATCAACCCACGGACGGTCCGGATCGTCCTGGTTGCCGTTTGGCGGAGGGATGTACTCCATTATGCGCTCCCTTCGTAAGCAAAAATCAAGGTGGTGTGAGACGGCTTGAGCCGGTTGAGAGTGCACTCGAGGTCTTCGGCGCGCGTGATCTTGCCGAAATAATCGCCGCAGACACTCTCACCGCACCGCGCGAACGTCGTCCGCGGATCGGGGACCGCGACACGCCAGTAAAAAACAACATCCGGCTGCCCGCCGAGGTCTTCTCCGCAGCTCGCTTCGCCGCAAATGCTTGGCCGGAATTCTTCGATCTCGAGGTCGTGATATCCGATGCCCGCCGCCAGGTCGCGGTAGTAGGCAATGCTCTGCCCCCCACGCCGATTCAGCTTTTCGAGAACCGCGTTACGGCGCTCCTGAAGCGTGGTATTGCTGCCTGTGCATGTGTCAGGTAGGCCGCACATTTTCTCCCAATCCGGCAGCAGGTCGAAACTGAACAGCGGGTTGACCTCTGAGACGAGTTTGTTCGCATCCTCATGAACCGCCGCGAATTGTTTTGCCGTCGCGCTCACGATCGCGTAGAGCTTTGATCCGGATTCGGCCAACCATGCCGGACCAGGCGGCAGCAAAGCCCTGATCTGGCGCGCATAGTCCTTGGCGTTAGCTTCCCTCATGACGACACCGAATAAGTGATCTCACCAAGCACCGGGATCTCGCCCGTTCCGAGGAAGAAGTTGTCACCTGGCGACACGATCTGATGCGAACTCTCTCCGCTCGCGATCGAGACCGCCTCCCAGATTTTGGAGACGGCAACAGTTTTTCCCGGTTCCTGATTTCGTAAGATCATATCGGCGAGTTCGGCCTCCACCGCCGCTTTGACCTCAGCTGTCGCAGGCGAAAGATCTTTGATGGTGATGTCGAGCGGGATAGGGATCGGCGCGACGCAATAGACTTCGGCCGTTACTGGTCGGCGGTAAGGGCCATCAATGTGCGCCTTAAGCGCCGCCTCATCAGCGGGGAGCGGAATGCCATCTGGGTAGGTATCATCCATCATAAACCGCACAGTAACCGTGCCGAGGCCCATCTCCTGCGGGAATACCCATGCCCGCGTGACGCCGGGAAAATCGAGAGCCCAGGCGCGATAATCTTGCGACGCTCCGCCGTGTGGCGGCGCTTGAATTCTCTCTTCGATCCGGCTGCGAAAATCGTCGTCCGTCTCGATATCGGCGCCACCTGCAATCCCTTGCGAGCCGGTCTTGCATTGAGTAAAAACACCCGCAACTGTCGATACCAGCGACATAGAGATTGCCGCCCCGGCATTGAACCTTTTGCCATAGTCCGACGCCACGACTGGCAGCTCCGCCGCGCCCGCAGATATTTCCGCGCCTTCGGTCACGACATAGGTCGCGCCGTCGGAACGCTGCACCTGTGTGCCCGCGGGGATGACAGCGCCATCCGCGCCGATAAATTCAACTGTCCCGGCAGCCTTCGTTGCGGCTTTGCGCGTGACGCCCCAGACCCGCCCCCAATTTTCAAGAGAATCAGTTTCCGCAGTACCGACGAACGCCTGCCGCGAAATGAAATCGAGGTAGCCATAAAGGCCATGTGTTTGCCCGGAAATTATTCGGGCCATCACGTTCTCGACCGTGTAGCGGAGAGACGCCTGCGCGGTTCCAAGGGCCGCATTAAAATCGCGGATTGCCCGATCGATCAAGGACTGCAGCGGCGGACGATTGTAGTTAGTTGACCCGGCCAAGCTCTGCCTCCCACGCATAATCGAAAACAAAGCTTTCCTGTCCGCCGTCGATATACACAACAGCCACCTTGATCACGACCCCGTCGAGGCCGACCCGCTCGACATCGATAACGATATCCGAGGCGACGCCGTCGTCGATAAGATGCCTTGTCGCCTCTCGGCAATAATCCGCGGCGCGTTTGCGCGTTTCCGCCGTGTTCTTTTCTCGGCGCAGGAGCCAGAGCCGAGATCCGGTATTCGCGCCAGCAATCGCGGAAAAGCTGTCTCCCCACCAGCCCATGCGATCAGTCGTACCGTCCGGCAGAACGTCGTCCTCGCTCGCTCGCGCCCACGTAAAAAGTGAAATGATGAGATCAGTGCGCAAATCGCTGCCGCCGATCAGGTTGCCATTCTCATGGGCCAGATCGGCAAAAAAGGTTCCCCCACTCCAATTCAACGCCATTTGCCGCATAAGCGGCGATATACGGCATTTGTGCGGCAAATAAAAGCTAAATGCTTGCTATTTTTTGTATATTAAAGCGGAGAAATTCGGAACCAGTCTCGGCCCGTTGTCGCATGGCCGCAGGCGGCTATATTGCCCGCGCGGCAAACGGGCTGCCCACTGATCCGATACCACGCCTCTCCCTCAACCATCGCGGGCGAAGGTGAGTGCGGCGCGTCGCCGTGACTCGCCACACGATCGCCGACCGTGACGATGTTGGCGCCGTCGAGCCGGAAGGCAGGGTTGTTTTCGCCGAGATGAACTCCTCCTGCGGAATCAAGTTTTTGCACAGCCACACCCGGCATCACTTCTGGCTCGCTTCGTAATCGCCGGTGCTGATCCGGTGCTCGCTGCTGGTCTCAGTCAGTGTGCCCTCGGCCGTCAGCGTAATGGAGTGTGAGTTGATGTTGATCGCGGTATCCGCGTCGATGTTGAGGACATCGCATTTAATCGATATCACACGCCCTCGCTTGAGGTGGATCCGGTGTTTCCCTTCGTTGCCGTCCTCGTCGGTATAAATCGCGACTTCACCGTCGACCAAGGGCCGAATACGGTACCGTTTGTCGCCGACACCGAGCGCGATACCATGCCCGCGATCCCCGCTTACAAAGACCGCCAGCACCTCCGCGCCCGGATGCGGCTTGTAGGTGAACCCGTATGGTTGGAAATGCTCCACCGCCTCGGCCGGCTCGCCATGCATAAGGCTGATTTGCAAGCCTTGAGTTTTCAGCCTGTCGTCGACCAGCGTCACATATCCCCTCGCAAGGATATTGGCGAGTCTGCTCTTTACAGGCCTCAGCAGCTCCGCCACGGCACGCTCAAAACTACCTCGTCGCATTCTTCGCAGCCCCCTGAATTGCCTGCCAAAATCCGGATGAGTCGGCGGTATCTGGCACGGTCGGCTCGGTGGCGAAGGCTTCGGGAGGCAGGCAGGAAAGAGTGGTAATTTCCCCCGCTGGACCATACGACCAAGTAACCTCCGAAACGACAAATCGCCCCGAAATCTTCCCGATCTCGTCGTCGATTGAAACCAGCATATTTGGCTGCCAGAGCGCGCCCGAAATTTGCCGCCACCCGTTGACGTCGTACTGCAAGGGGATTGAGCTTCCTATGCGGCGCGCCCGCTCCCAGATCGCCCGCTCTCGGCAAAACGCCTTGTCGGCGGCTTTTTCAGCCATGACGACGAGCGGGAGATATCGCCGGATATTTGGATCTTCGATCGTGGCCGACGGGCCGGCCGAGTCTTCAGCGGTATTAAAATCGGTGCCCACATCCTGACCGACCACCTTGTAGAGGCTGAACCGATCTTCGTCTGTTTGAACCACACTGCCGGATGCGACGTTCGTCGCATTGCCGCGCTGGACCAGTGATTGATCCGCCGTTAGCGCACCTACCCGACCCAACACCAGATTGCCCGCAGCATCGTCATAGGCGAGCAGCCCCCTCATGTTTACCGCGTCGCTGATCGCACCGAATACCGTATCTCCTTGACGCGGCTTAAGCGTGATCGGCTTACCGGTATCGACATCAGCGCGGACAGAAATTCCGAACGGCGCCACCAGTTCCCGCACGATGTCTTCAATCTTTCGCTCATTATACGGCTTGGCGTCGAGAACAGAACACCGCACGATATCGGCCACTCGCGACTTGCCTTCAACAATGATCGATTTGGTCTCGCTGTCATACTCAATCCGCGTTGTTGACACATATCCGGTGAGCACCTTCTCTTTCCCGACAGTCACTTGGCAGACATCGCCGATTTTTATGTCGGGATCGTCGGAGCCCGGCCAGCGCTCCGAGATGGAGAGCCGGAAATCCCCAGCCGCCCGCTCAATGCCGCGCGTGACGGAAGCTGATAGCCATCCGCTAAGTTCGCGACCGTTGACCTTTAGGGCGATATTCATGAGCTTAGAATTTCCAGCTGCGTGTTCGGCGGGAGAAACGACGGGTGCTCGATCTTATTACGATCGACGATCTCCTGATCTCTACTCGCATCGCCCCAGAGTTCGTGCGCGAGAACGAGCGCGGGCTTGCTGTCAAGAAACGACGTCGTCATGACACGGGCGAGATCCCGCGCCCTCTCATTGACGGACGCGAGGACTGTTTCGCTCATCGAACTCAGCGCATTGTACAGCCTATCGTCCCACTGAGCAGGACCGGTAAGTATCTCTTGGTCCACCATCGCAACATAGTCGGTTGCGGCTGCGCTCGCCTCTTGAAAACTGGTGTAATCCGCCGCGGCAACAATTTTCCCATGCTCGGCAAACGCAAGGTTTCGCGCAAGACTTCCCAGCGCCTGGACGCTAGCGATCTCTGCCGCGCGCGTTGACGTGGTCCGGGGAATAGACCCAATGTCCGGGGCGAAACTTGCAACATCTGCCAGAGAAGAGCGATATCCGCCGGCGCCCAGGTCTCGCATCAGGTTTGATATCCGATCGAAAAGGAAGGTTGCGTCTTTCACATTTTGGGGCGCGTTGAGCATGATTTCGTCGCGGATGCTCTGAATGTCACCAAAGGAACGACTCTCCTCGATCAGATCAAGTATCTGAGAGATCGTATCGATGACGCTCTCTGAAACAAAGCCCGGCCGGCCGGCCACGTCATAGTCGCGTTCGAACGATACCTGCGCGGCCGCTGCCAGCCCATCCGCGCTTGATTGCGCGGCAGCCACATCATCTAGTGCAGTCGTCGGATATTCGAGTTCGCCAGCCTCCACAAAAGACATGGAGAACTCAGCCATGCGGCCCTTACTGTTGCTTTCGTGGAGGCTGAAATCCTGACAAACGACCTGCATACGTCCGAGGTATGGGTGCGTAAGTGTGCCGGGCCCTCGCTTCTCAAGCGCATCGATAAGACGGTCACGGCGGGCAGCATAGTCGTCGCCAATTACAAATCCCGAAATTCGGAAGCTCCGCGCCTTTCGCCCGGTATCGTCAAAGAACGGCCGATCGCGATTGGCGTATTCATTCAGCTGCCCACGCCGGCCACCGCTAAAGTCATGCTCCGTGATATCAAAAACAATGCCGCGAAAGTCCGCTGGCAGAAGATTATCGCGCCATCCCGCCATTTACGGCCCCCAAGCGTAGCCAACGCCGACATTGTAATCGAGGCCAGAGCCCTTCTGCTCGTTCGATATCCGCGTCCCGCGCGGCACGCCGTTGAGGTTGACGTCGAGGCGATGATGCGCCCCGTAGGCCCGGCTGCCGGCCGTTATGGTGTCACGGACGGAACTGGATACAGGCGCCGGTTCCGTCCGCTCCCCCTCGCCTCCAATGCCGACCATATCCCGCAACCATTTGGGTAACGCGCTGGCCATAGAGGAAACTTGCCGACTGAGATAGGCACCGAGATCAAAGCCCGTGATGTACTGGATCAGCCCGTCCCATGCGTCGAAGATCAGAGAGAATGGATTAAAGTTCGTCAGCAGCGCGGTGATACCGTCGATAAATCCCGACTTAAACCCGTCCCTTACCGCTGCCCATTTTTCGCTGAAATAGGACGTGATGTTGTCCCAATTATCATAGATCACATAGGCCGCTGCAGCGATGGCCGCGCCTATAGCAGCGATCGCGAGAACAATGGGGTTAGCTGCCACAAATACAAACAGCGCCTTGAACAGACCGGCAATTATTGGGATAGCTGCGACGACAATCCCGGTGAGGGCTTTTAGTGCCACGCCGACCCATCCGAACATACCAATCAGAGCGCCAATGCCGCTCGACATCGCGCCGACGATCAGCAGTATTGGCCCTATGGCCGCCAAAAGCATGGCCGTGACAGAGGCGAACTTGAGGACTGCGGGGCTGATCCCCGACATCCAGTCCATAAGCTCGGTCGCCTTCTGCATAAACTCCGTGAACCAGTCGAGAAGCCCACTGTTGGCAATTTTCAGGAACACCCCCTCCATCGCGCTGGAAAATCTCTCGACGGCGCCCGGAGCGCCCTGCTGCATGATCTCCGCCATTGTACGAGCCCTCCCCTCGACGTCTTGAAGTTGCCGAGCGTATTCCTGCAGGCGTCCGGACTTCGCCTGATTTATGAGCTCCATTGCGCCGGCCATCGGAATTTTACCAAACAGCATTTCAACAGCCTTGAGCTGATGCCCGGCTCCTAGTCCCTTGATGGCGTCGCCGAATTCTTCCAAAATTTCAGCGAAGGGGCGCACATTATTCTGTGCGTCCAGCGTTTTCACACCCAGAGTCTCAAGCATCTTTGACGCATCTGTTGCCGGATTGACCATTTGCAGCATCATGTTTTTCAACGCCGTGCCGGCTTGGGTTCCTTGGATGCCGACATTGCCGAGCAAACCAACCGCCGCAGCGGTCTGCTCCAGCGACATCCCGAACCCGCGCGCGATTGGACCGGCGTGTTTGAACGACTCCGCCATCATCTCCATATCGACGTTGGCGCTCGCCGTCGCGGCCGCGAGAACGTCGGCCACGCGACCGGCTTCAGCGGCTTCGATATTGAATGCGCCCATAATATTTGATGCGATATCCGCCGCTCGACCGAGCTCTGTTTCGCTTGATGCGGCGAGATCAAGCAGTCCGGGCATACCAGCAAGAATTGACTGAGCGTCCCATCCGGCCATTGCAAGGAACGCCATGCCTTCGGCCGCGTCTGAAGCGGAGAACACGGTTTCCGCGCCCAGCTTCTCGGCCTGAGCTCGCAATTTATCCAGCATTTCGCCGGTCTCGCCGGTGCGGGCCTGAACCTTGTTCATGCCAGCTTCAAAGCCGACTGCCGTTTTCAAAATGGCGCCGCCGGCGAGCGCGATCGGGGCGGTGACGCGCATTGACATTGCGCGGCCAGCGGATTCAGCCGCTTTCCCGAAATGCTTCATATTGGCGGCGAGACGACCGATGCCGGGCGATATCTGATCCTGCATGCGGAAGATCGCATAGATGCTATACTTCTGAGCCACTTTTTAGCGCATCCCTTTCAGCATTCTTGATCTGCCGCGCCTTTTCCCACCAAAAGGCGAGCCGCCGTAGTGTCATCCGCTCCATGTCGGACGCGGAGAAATGGAAAACATAGGCTACGCCAGCGATGATATCGCCTATGTCTCCGGATCCGATCCCTCGAAAAAACCGTTCAACCACCCCGCGGCCTTGCTAAGATCGACCGGATGGAGCTTGCGCACCGAGGAAGGCGGGATATCAGCGAGCCGCGAAATATAGGCACCGACAACGCCGAGGTCCGGGCGCATCTTGACCGTTCCACCCCCCGTCTCGATCGACATCGGCGCGCCAAGGTCCATAACGTCGCCGCCCTCGGGCTCGCGCAGTGTGAGAGAGGTGAGCGTCTTGCCGTGAGCCTCGATCGGCCTTTTCAGCTTTTCGATTTTAAACTCGCTCATTCCCAGATGCCTTTCTTCCCTTCAAACCGCGCAGTAAACTCGCCATTGCTGCCTTTGACCTCTCGAGGGCCGCAAAACCAAGCGTTGCTAAGGATGGCGGTTTTGCCGTTTACGAACTCTGCCGTCACGGTCGCATCGACAACCGACGCCATTGTGTCCATGTCAGTGTCGCTCGTCTGGTAGCAGTCGAATTCGATATAAGGAACGATTGGTTTCTCGTTGAAACCTGCGACACCGGAAAGCCCGGCGACGCCTTCCCGCTCGACGTTGTCCATCTGGGCAGTCAACTCACCTGCGATGGTGTACTGCTTCCCGTCGACCTTGAAATACACGGTCCCGGCAATTGGCGTTTTAGCCATCGATCTCTCCCTTTTTTAAGCCTGTGCGTACTGCAGGCGGAATTGTGCCAGAACGGCGAAAATGCGCAGTTGGTTCACAAGATCCGGCGGATAGAGGATGTTGACCCTGTTCGGGTTTGTGATGTCCCTCTCCACCAGGAGGTTTCGCTTGAACTCGGAGGCGTTTTCGACCAGCCCAAGCTCTTCCAGTTCGGCGTATCCGGCGATCAGTTCGGCGCGGATGATATTCGGCGTCACGATGGCCTGTCCGGAGCCGAATGCTGTTCCGTCGTTCGCCAGCTTGTGGCGGCCAAATTTTTGAGTGATACGACGCTTCAGGTAGCGCAATATATAGGACAGCGTCGCCATCGTCTCGACATCGAGATAAGAGTCGTCAGGCTGTCCCCAGGCATTCTCCTGATAGGTCGTGATCACGCGCTGCAGCCGCACATAAGTGCCCTCGACATATGTGGTCGAGACACCGGAATAGAGCAGCGTGTTGGCCTCCGCGCGGGTGAAACGGCTGGTAATTGGCGGCGCCGACACGCCGCGAAGCGGGAGCGTTTGCAGCGGCCGGGCCGGGTCGATCGACAACGACGCGGCGCAAGCGGCCGTTTCCTCGGCGCAAATTTCCCACGGCGGCGTCGGCGTGTCATAGATCCCGAGAACAGAAATATGCGGATCATTGCGTGCCGAACCAAAGGTGTTCAGCTCAGAGACCGTACCGATCTTCGCAGAAAACCCATGCCCGAAGATCTCTCGTCCCGGCGCCCAACGGCCGGTTACACCATCCATAAAATCGCGCCAGGTATTGAGGTTTGCCGCGTCGGTATACGGCATCGCAAAGTAATCATATCCCTCATCGCCAAGGGCGGCGAGGCCCTCCGCGATATCCGGGTTGATGGCGCCGGACGCCATCGGTGTGATGGTCACGGTGATTCCGGCCGGCGTGAATTCTCCACCTGCGAATCCAAGATAGTTCATCCGGATATCGATGCTGTTGCCCAGTTCCCCCTTGTGGCGGGCCGTCAGATCAATCTGCGTAGCATCTTCACTATTGACCTCGGCCGCAACCGGCAGTTCCGCTCCAAATCCCGCAGCCAGTGCAGCCGCAATTTCAGATGCGGTATCCCCTTCGTCCACGCCAACCCGAATACGCTGGTTCGCGACATACAGGTTGATCGTCCCTCCAGCGGTTGCAGGCCCGCCGATAACAATCTTGCCCGTCGCGGCCACGGCCGATGCGTCATCTTCAAGGGGCAGACACCAAAGCTCCGTGTCTGGATCGTTGGCGCGGTAGGCTTCTACCATTCGCGCGATCATCGACCCCTGGCCGAAATACGTCTTGGCCTGATCCGCCGAATTAACGAGGATAGGCTCGCCTGCCGCGGCGATGCCCGCGGACAGCATCTGCCCGATGATCAGGGACTTGTAAGCATCCTGGCCGCTGCCTGCCAGCGAGTTATCGATCTCCGCGTAGAAGAGCGGGACGCGCTGGGTTGCCGAAATGTTGTTAAAGGAAATAGCCATCGTCAGTTACTCTCCATCTTTGCCATTTCGGCGTCGCGATCAGCGGCGCGTACGGTTGTCCCTGTAAGGGCCGACAGGACTTTGCAGTCCGGCCGCCCGCTTTTGGTGAGGTGCTTGTCGTCGTTTGCTTGCAGACAGACGTCGATCGCTTCGGCGAGCGTCATACGGTCAGGGGCCCGCCCCTCGAGAACGTCACCGTGACGCAAAAGACGCAGCCAGTAGAACGTCAAGCGAACATGCTTTCCCGAGGCAGGCAAGAATTCGCCGGTCGCTTCGTCGCGGACCTGAACCGGCATGCCGTCGACAATCTTTTTGGGGTTCGGCCTCAAAAACTTCACAGTCATTCCGCCCTCTCTATTCCAGTTCGAGTTCCAGTTCCGCCTCAATCACACCATCAGGGCCCGTCTCGGCGATGTTCGCGTCATGCGGGTTGATCGCGTCGATCTGCACCCCAGCAGTCGCAAAATGATCGGGCACTACCGGCCAGAACGCATTACTGTACACAAGACCCAACTGGATCGACGCAATAGCGACTGCCACCTCACCGCCGGGACGCTGCGTAATGCGCGTGTTGTATGACGCTACGCGCTCGAACTCGGCCAAAAACGCCGGTGAGTGCAAAAGCGCGGTCTCGATCTGCTCGCAGATTGCGTCGAGCTTCACCCCCCAACCTTCAGTGGCGGCAACCGCTACATCAATTTGCAGGGTGATTTCTGATTTAAAAATGGGTGCGCGGCTCTCACTCACGTTGTCTCCGCTTTCATCGAGCGTGTAAACGCAGATCGCGGGACAGTCGCCCTCCGGCATGTCGTCGATGCGATCCTTAGACACATTCTCGCCGGCATCGGTATTTGCAGCGAGCAGCCTCGCGACCACGTCATTCCTCAACCGGAGACGCTCAAGCATTGCCAGCCCTCCGCATTATTAGTGTCGTTTGCGCCTCGCCATCCGGCTCGACCGCGACAACGACATATGCGATATCGCGAACCGTCACTGTATCGCCATGACGTGGCGTAAAGCCGGCCGCTACCGTATCAGAGACCCTGACAGTGACAGCAGGCTTCACTGTCTCGACGCCAACCTCGCCGTCGCCCTCAATAACAACATGATCGAGATCGAAGATGACGTTCAGAGGCACTGGCGAATGATTCAGCGGCGTGTAAAGAGCCCCTTCCCCAAAGGTCTCCTGACACGCTGCCGCCAAATCATCCGCCAGCCTCGAAAACGACATCTCGCCTCCTTATTAGGCTTTGGTGCCCTTGATGAGAGACTTCGGACGCGTGCAGATTGCCAGCGGGTTGCTCTGGACCTCTGCTTCCCAGAACTTATCCCTCGGATCACGAAAAGGCAGAACATAACGCGGCAGGCCGAGCGTGTTCGCAAATTCGAACGTATCTGCCGGTGCGTAGTAAATGTCGAACAGGCCGGGAACGTTTCTTGCAAAGAAACGGCACTCATCCGTTCCAATTTCAGCCACACCATCATCATCGCCTTGATAGTTGATGAAGGTGACACCGCCATACTTGAAGGTCTCATAGGCGAGGTTCTGATCCATCAGCTGCTGCGCTGCCTGCCAGTTCTTGTAAGGCGCACGCGTTTCCGCGTTGCCGATGAGCGCGTCGAAGAAATTATCGCCACAAAGAGCATAAATAGACATTGCCGACGTTGACATGCCGCCGAGAGCCTTTTTCATGGACCGCTTTACGCCCATGCACTTCTTCTGGATTACAGCAGAATCGGCATTTTCCTGCGTGATTGCCGCAAAGCCAAAGCTGACCGCACTCGGCGCGGTGACACCAAATTCAGTGTAATAATTATAGATCGTCGAATCGTCCGCATCGACGAGGATGCCTTTGATCGCGGCCAGCATCATGCGCTCTTCCGTCAGGTCCATTTCCTGGGTCTTCTGGGCAATTCGCTGATTGACGAGCGTTTCCATCGCCTCCAATTCGGAGAGAGAGCCGAATGCACGGACACCCTGAATTTCGTCAGCGCGAAGGCGCGCGGCGCGCGACAGGTGAGGAATGTTGAAATTCCGCATCTTGCGAGACGCGTTTTCGCTGTTTGTCGGGGGAGAACCGCGCTCGGACGTCGGAACGACAGTCAGCGTGCCGTGGTTCTCCTCGATCGCGACGTGTGTCGTCATCACTCCTTGCGCCCTGAACAGGCCCATATCTCGCAGGAGAGAGGGCGCAAAAGGAGCGTGATTGATCGCCGCCGTCAGCTCAAACATGCTGAAGGCGTCGTCGTTGAAAATATCCATTCCGGCCATGTGTAACCCCCCTTACCGTACAATGATGCCGGCGGCTTCAAGCTCGCCGATGGCTGTTACCTTCTCGCCGGCGTCGATGTCGTCGGGCCAGATGAGATTGATCGCGTTGACCTCAGCGTCGCGGACGATCGCGAGGCTCCTGGCATCCGCGGAAGTCGCGTCCGCATCGCGATAGAGAACCCCGGCCGCTACTTCGCTGCCATCCTCTCCATCTTGGTCAAGCGCAACATATTTTCCTGTTGCAGTGACGACCGCCAGGACCGTACCCGTTTCCAAAGCGCCCGCGCCGCTAGCGAGTGTGATTTGCTCGCGGCTGCGGTAGCCTGATGCCTCGGAGATGAGGAATTCAGACTCGCGCGGCCCCATTTCAAGATTTGCCATAGTTTGCCCCCTGACCGTTGATCCGCTGATAGATGCCGTTAATGTCCAGTTTTGCCGCCTGCCGCTTTCCACCATCCGGCGAATGCACGTTCGAGATCGACTCGTTGGCGTTCTGGCTACGCCGGTCGACCAGCGCGGTGCGTACATCCTGCGGGTCTAGACCACGAGCGATGAAGTCTCGGGCGGTACGAATGTCGGCACCCGCGAGATCACAAATTTCGAGGATTTCGGACGCATGATTGATAACAGTACGCTGAGATGCATTCTCCGCCGGCGCGTCACCCTGCTGCGCCTCCTGTGAGGCTCCCTCCGGATTGCTCCCCGCCGCGATAGCAGGATCCTCCACCTTGTCGTCGGCCTGCCGACTCTGAATTTTATCTGCCATGTCGTCTCCAATACGCACGATTTTGCAGGGCAACTCAGCCTTATGGTCATGGGAGCGGACCCCTGCGCCCGCGTCCGCACCAATTGGTACAAAGGAAATTTCAAGAGGCTCCCAGTCGGTAGCCCGCAGCACACGTTTTTCCGCTTCACGCCGCTCAACAAACTCGTGGACCGCATAGCCAACAGAAATATGGCGGATGAAGCCGCCGACGATGCGTCGCCAGTTCTTTTCGCCCTCGTCGGTTGTGGTATCGATGAGGAGGGTCGCCATCGCCTGCCCCTTTTCAATCCACGCGCGCTGAACAACGCCGATGACTGATTCAAGCGACCAGGAATGATGGCTGTCGAGGACCGAGGCGAAGTTATTCATTCGCCCCATTCTGACGGCCTTGTCGGAGACCTCGAGCTCTTCATAGAAGAATGAGTCTCGCTCCCAGTCGTACCGCCGCACCTCAGCGCCGGTGCTCCACACAACGTCGACCGTGTGCTCGCCCTCACGGATCGAGTCCGGCAAAATCGTCGCCGCCCGCTGCTGGACTGGAAGAGCAATATTCTGTTGCGCCATCAAAATTCCCTCACGGAACATTTCCGGCGATATAACAGATTAAAATCTGTACCGCAATAATAACGCATAAAATAATTTCATGCGGTATTCAGTTGGTAATATATTGATTTATAACAAAAAAAATAGCGCAAAGAACATTGTCTCTGCGCTATTCAGTAGGCTCGCGTTGGACCGCTTTGGGAGGTTGCTGTCTACAACCGCGATATCTCATGTTTAATCATAGGTTGCAAGTTCAATTCGAAATGATCACTTCTCCGACCTTTTTAGAGCCCCCTTTTGCAATCGTGTAGGTGGTCTCAACTGTCTCAATGTCGAAGCCAGAGAAGATCGACCGCACCTCGGGAAGGTCATTTAGAGACAGGATAAAACGGCCTTTAATACCTCCTAAAATCTCTGCTAAACACTCGAAATCATTTCTGTGAAACACGTCCTTGCCGTAGTCACTCTCACAACCATAGTAAGGCGGGTCGAGATAGAAGAGCGTGTCCTGCCGGTCGTATTTGGGGATGAACTGTTCATAACTCATGCATTCGATCACGACGCCGGAAAGCCTGCTGTGCAGGTCATCGAGCATTGGGCCCAGCTTATTGATATCAAACCGGCCGGGATAGCCCACGGCCACGCCGAAATTCTTGCCCGAGACCTTGCCGCCGAACGCTGTGCGCTGCAGGTAAAGGAAGCGGGCGGCGCGCTCGAGATCGGTCAGGGTTGCGGGGTCGGTCATGACCAGGCGTTCGAACTCTTTGCGCGAGGTGATCTGGAAGCGCATCATCTCCATAAACGCGGCGTAGTGTCGCTGCAGGATGCGAAAGAAAGTCGTCACATCGCGGCTGTAATCATTGATCACCTCGGCCTTGGGCTGGCGGGTGCGGCGGAGGAAGACACCGCCCATGCCGACAAATGGCTCGGCATAGGTGGCATGCGGGATCTGGTCGATCCTCTTGATGATGGTTTTCGCCAGGTTGCGTTTTCCGCCGATATAGGGAGCCACCGGCAGGGTGGGGGTTACCTCATTAACGTTTTGCAAATCTATCTCATTTAAACAGGCCCGACCGCGCAAGCGGCGGCGGGGCGGCTTATGTCGTGGGTAGTGCTCGCTACCCGGTTCCGGTGTTGGTAGCACCGTCACCCCCGCCTTATTTAAAGCGGGTCGCATCGAGCGGGTTGTACCGCTCCCCATTCAGGCTGTCGGGATCGGCAATGGCGATATTGCTTTGGCTGTCTGTGCCGACCGGCTCCTGATATCGGATCACATCACCGGCGTGCGGCTGCCCTTCCTGCTCGAATTCGACGGGGCGGCCGACCAGCTCGTGGGCGTATCCGAATTTCTCGTTTTTGACGTCATGTAGGCTCATTTAAGGGCTCCTTTACTCCGCGATTACCAGTGTGAAATCATTCCCGTTGCTGGTTTTGTCGATTGCCTGATTTGCCTGATCCGCACCGCGCAGATCGAAAGCAGGCTCCCCGAATTCCGCCCATGACAGGGCCGGTTTTTGCGCCACGCCGGATTGGTAAAACAGGTCGCGTACCGCGCTGTCCGTGAAATCCATCGCCACGCCGGGCCAGAACGCCCAGCGGCCCATACTCATGGCCATCATGCAGAGGGCCCACCAATCTGCAGCGAAGGGGTAGGTTCTGCCTGCGCTCGCAACGGTAATCACATTCGTGCCGTTGATATTCAGGACAACGCCAGACGATGAAAATGTGAGTGCGCAGAAAAGCTCCTGCTCCCAAAATGTCCCGCCGGTTGTTGTAACCTGACCGACAATTTTGGTGCCCGATATGTCATCCACATCCAGAACCAGTCTCCCGACATTGTTTGTCCAGAGCCCAAACTGGCCGCCTCCGGATCGTTCCACCAGAAGAATATCCTGCCAGACAGGGGACGCCATCGACATATGCCAGTAGAGCGTCCCTGACCCGCCGTCGCTGACGCCTGAAAGCGCGCCTGCCCGGCCGAGTAACGGATCGCCGGTGTAAGACACCATGGGTTCCGTATATTCCTCCGGCTCCGGATCCGGATCGGGGTCCGGATCGGGATCCGGGTCACCGCCAGCGCGCGCATAGGGGCCGACGCCGATGTCCGCCAGATTGATCGGATTGAGGTCAAAGTCGCGCAGATCTACATCCGGGAAAAATGCCTGGATTTCCGGGAAGAGCGCCGACCAGTCATAGCCGGCCAGAGTGTATGCATTGCCGCCCGGCTTGAGCGTGTAATCGCCATTTTCCGGGTCGGTGAACGTGTTGCCCAGAGCTGTATCTATCGTGCAGCTCGCATCCGGGACACGCAGCGGATAGCTCGCCGCCTGGTACCAGGCGAGGCGGGTGTAGAGGTTGTTTTTCTCAAGGGCCGTGCGCAGCTTGCCATCCTCCTCATCGCCGCCGCCGTGGAAGATGTTGTTGAAATTATAGAATTTGATGGAGGTGGATTTTGACGCCTGCGCATAAGCGCCGCCCGTTCCGACGCTGGTCGGCGAGGGAATGGTCAGGTTGTGGAAAACGTAGTTTTTCCCATTGGTGTCGGGGACATTGCCGCTGTAGGTCTGGTCAACGAGCGCCCGGATATCTGTGTATTCGACCTGTCGCGGCGAGGCCAGCTTGTTGTAGGCAAATATCATGTTGGAGCTTTCCTGCCACGTGGCCGCGAAACCGCCGTTGGTGGCGCGGATATCATTGCCCCAGACGCCGACATGATCATTGCCGAGGTAGCATGTGATGACATTACCGTGGATGTCATGCGCCGCATAATCGACCGTGTTGTAGCGATAGATGACATTCCGCATCCAGTTTGCACTGCCGCCGGAGACCCCGGCTCCGTAGGAGAGGATCGCGCCCATACTGGTCTTTTTGAAGCGGTTGAACTGCACCACGCCGCCATTAATGTTGCGGAGATAGAGGCCGTACTGGTTGCAGAATTCGTCAAAATCGCAATGCTCGATCAGGAGGTTGTCGGCCCGCCCGAGGACGACGCCATAGCCCCGCCCATAATGCGAGCGTGACTTGCCGAAACGGCAATGACGGAGTGTCAGCGCGGGCAGGCGGCTGCTGTTCGTCAGTTCGCTATACTGCCCGAACGGCATGCCACTGTAGTTTCCGCTGCCACCGGTGCCGAGGAAATCAACGCCTTCGACGGTCAGCTCGTCCGAATAGGCACCGATATTGAAACAGTTTTCGCGCGCCGAGTAGGTGATTTTCCCCATCGTGACGGAGAGCGGATCGAACGGCCAGAAATAGACCGTATGACTGCCATCCCCATTGGCCGTCTTTTTGTAGCACCATGACCCCTGCGTCATCGCCGGGCCGAGGTTGAGCAGCAGATAGCGGTTGTCCGACCCTTTCCAGAAAGTGCCGCTCTCGGTCGTCGCGGTATGGGTTGCGGGGTTGTAGCCGGTGATATCGACATTTGCCGCCTCGTTGGCGGACGAGCTTTCACCGCCCCAGATGACGGCGTGCGCATTCTCGACCTGATCCTCGGTCATATCGCCAAAAACGGACGCATCGGTGATGCTGGCGAGCTGGTTGGAGGAGCCGCCGAAGCTGTCCGCTGTGTGCATCATGCCGACCCAGCGGCTGAAGAAATCGGTCTGCGACTTGTCGGCCTTGCTGGACGCGATATTGAGGTGGCGACCACCCTCTTGCAGGTTATAGCCAAGTGACCCGGCGATATTCGCGGCGACGGCGGCGGCCGGGATATTGGCCTTGTAGCAGTATGGCCAGATGTCGCCGAGCAGTGCGGCATCGCCTGCAACACAAGCCGTGATGCCGCCGAGATTTTCCCGCGCATCGACCACCGGTTTTTCCGTGCCATAGCGTGAGATTTTCAGTCCGGTGGCATTGGCGAGCGCGCTGATCGAGACCTGCTCACGATACGTCCCGCCGCGCAGCTTGATGACCGGGGCATTATCGCCATCGGCCGCAGTGAGCGCCTCGGCGAATGTCTTAAATGGCGACGCATCAGAGAGGCCGTTGCCGGACGATGTGGCAGAGGGATCCACGAAATAATCACCAACCGTCCCACCATCAAAATCAGGATCAACCCCTTCGCCGCGCGTCAGGGGCTCCAGCACGATCAGCTCGGCGGCCGCCGAGACGGAGTTGCCTGCCCCGTTGGTCACGACGCAATCAACCATCCCGCCATTGTTGACGAGATACGCGCCGAGAATTTCAACACTGGCTGCTGTTTTTCCGGGGATATTCGTGCCGTTCAGCCGCCACTGATAGGTGGCCGATCCGGCATTGCTTGTGGCGGTGACGTAGAATTTTGCGGTCTCGCCGTCCTCGACAATCATGGAGGCGGGAGCCGACATAATGACCGGCGCGGTGCCTTCCTCGGCTTCTGTGACGGTCAGCGTGGCAGTATCGCTGGTGACACTGCCATCGTCATTACTGACGACCACATAATATTCAGACCCGCTCTCGGCCAGTTCGACGTCTTCCAGCGTCAGGCTGGCGGAGGTGGCCCCGGAAATCGCCTCTTCATCAAGATACCACTGATAGCTTTCTGCGCCGGTCGCGGTCACAGAAAAGATAGCCGTTGTCCCCTCCGGAACGCTCTGATTGGTCGGCTGAATGGTGATGACGGGGGGCGTCAGAACGATCTCGTTGACGGTCAAAACAACCGTGTCACTGACAACCGATCCGTCGGCATTGCTGACCACGCAATCGATCTCGGCCCCGTTGTCACCCAGCATCACATCCTCAAGGATGAGAGTTGATGACGTCGCGCCGCTGACCGGGGCGCCCTCAATGCGCCACTGGTAGCCTGTCGCGCCTGTAGCGGTGATTGTAAAGGTCGCGTTCGCCCCTTCCGTCACTGTCTGATTTGACGGCTGCACCGTGATGACAGGCAGGACCGGAACGAATTCATTGACGGTCAGGATTGCCGCGTTCGAAATGACCGAGCCGTCGCTGTTGCTGACGACGCAATCGACCTCAGCGCCGTCGAGTGCGAGCGCGACATCCTCAAGCGTCAGGGTCGAGGAGGTCTCGCCGCTGATCGGCGTTCCGTCGAGCCGCCATTGATAGCCGGTCGCGCCGGTCGCGACGACCACGAAATTAACATCATCCCCTTCGACAACCGATTGGCTGCCGGGCTGCACAGTGATCACTGGCGGAGCGATTTCCGGCGGAGCCACGTTGTTTGTAACAAGCGCGCCGGAAATAGACGGGACATTAAACCCATCGGCATCGAGCCAGTCGCCCGGATCGGAATTGTAAGACCAGCGGACCTCTTGCCCGGCCTCGACCTCCTCATTAAACGTGAAGACGAGTGTATCGCTCGAGCCGTCCGCCGGCGATGCCGCAAGCCCGGTTACGGGTACATCGTCAATAGTGATTGACACGCCGGTGATGAACCAGCCGCTGGTGATGCTCTTGCTGAAAATCACTGTCAGCGTATCCGGCGAACCGTCGCCGATCACTGCCGAGACCGGATACGCTGCGAAAGCCGCCGGACCGCGCAGATCGCCATAGCCGATGATCGATAGCGCCGCTGTCGCTGTGATTGCCGCGCCCGCCGCGCCGCCAGCGTAAGCCGGCTGGCCGGTCGCGTAGGTGCTGCCGGGATCGCCCGGCTCGCCCGGATCCCCGCCCTTGCCGCCCGCCGTATGGAGCGCGCCGCCCTCACCGCCGGCGATGGATGTGCCGGGGCTCCCATTGTTACCGCCGTTGATATCGCCGCCATGTGCACCGCCCGCGCCCGGCAACGAGCCGGCACCGCCGCCGCCACCGCCCGCGCCCATATAAACACGGTAATGCCGCCCGCCGCCGCCACCACCGCCGCCGCCCCATATTTGCCCCGCCGCATAGTCGAGGATGGTCGGCGCCTCAATATGCAGAGCGTCGCCGCCCGGCAGGCCGGCAGAGCCGCCGTTCTGTTCGGAATTGGAGCCTTTCCCGCCCGCGCCGCCCATGCCCTGGATCCGGCCATTGACGATGAGATGGATCAGGCTGCCCTCGGCGAAGACGCCGGTGCGCAGCGCTTTGAGCGCCGTGCTTTCCGAGCCGATGACCACGCCTTCATCCACAACGGCCGTCACAAAGGCGGGCAGGCCCGGAATAAAATTAGGCAGATCCTGCGCAAGCTCAAAGAGGTTGACGTTGTAGTCATCCACGCTGAGTTGCAACTGGATTGACTGACCGCGCCAGCTGTTACTGATGTTCTGCGGGCTAAGAAAACTCATTTTTCTCCCCCTTCGACGTCGTTCGTGGCGGCGGCAGTTTTTCCCTTTTCGGTCGTTTTCCGAGGATCGCTGTCCAAGATGAAGCCCTTCGCATCGATCGATGCGTTATCCTTCGCGATCTGCTCGTCGACCTGCTCGATATCCTTGCCGAGTTCAGCGATGACCTCTGCGCGGCTCATAAAGCCAGCGCGGACCGCGGCCTTTGCCGCCTCGACCTCGTCTTTCGGATTGACGTAGCGCCAACCTGGGAAGACCCACGTTACCCGTGACTGATCGTTTCGAGCGCCGACGAAGCCCGGCATTTTTATCGCGCCCGAAAGCACCGCGGTTCGAATCCACTCGTGCCAAATCGGCCGACAAATCTGATGGACCACGAGCCGTTGCTTTTGACGGGCCCGGCGCTGAAACTCCAAAAGACCGGCGCGGATGCTAGAAAAGTTTACTTCGCTCACGTCGCCGGTCATCTGGTCATAAGTGACCCCGATGGCCGACGCGATTGCATGCAGCTGCATCTTCATGAACGCTTCGTAATTGCCGCCAACGTCCGCCGGTGTTGAAAATTGGATGTCTTCGCCGACGTCGAGAAGTTGAATGGTGCCCGGTTCCAGCGCTGTCGTGCCGACGCCCCTGTCATCTTCGTCTTCGGGGTCGAACTGACCGCCGTCGTCATCGGTAAACACATCCTCGTCAGGATCTGGCTTCGTGACGAAAGCGGTGAACATCGCCGCCGTTTTCTTCCGCACGAGCTCGGCGTCCTCGTATTCCAAGAGATCGCGCGTGCGGAGCATAACCGGCGCCAGACCTGGCACCCCTCGCACTTGGCCGGGGCGAAGCGGTGGGAAGAAATGGATCACTTCGTTGGTGGGAACGCGCACGGTCTGGCCGCCCAGCGCCCTCGTCAAAACATCGTCTGGATGCTCCCTGTACATGTGATATGCGACGCGGCGTCCGATCTGATCGAACTCAATACCCGCGATAATTTTCCCTCCATTTGGAAGGGTCTTGTGCATGTCGATCGGAACGTGGTCAGCCTCAAGCGCCTGTACCTGCAACGGCACGGACAGATTGTCCGACATACGGCGATATCTAAACCGGAAAAACATTTCGCCCGTGGTTGGGATGCACCGAACCGCCATCGCCATCAGACCATGCAGATCCTGAATGCCGTCCGCGTCAGCCTCCTCGGCCCAATCGGAAAAGAGCAAGTTCAGATGCTTTCGGAGAGCGTCGTCGTGCGCCTGCGAATTTGGGCGAATGCCCGCGCCGATCAGGTTGGCTGCATAGCTATCGATCGCGGCCGCGATCCACGGCACCTTACGCTCGAGATCACGGCACCTGCTTCGAACCGTCCGAAGGTTGCCGAGACTAAGCCGATTAATCGAACCGCTTTGTGGCATCCAGTTGCGGACACGCCGGCCTGTCGATTGGCCATCATATGCAGGCTCGTTGTACGATCGCAGGTAAACCTTCGTGCCCTTGATGCGCGTTCGCGTCCTCGCAACTGCCATTTACAGGCCCCTGTTGGTATAGACTCGAACCTGGCGCTTCCGGGTCGTCCCAGCGGCACGGTGCATCTCCTTTTTCAGATCGGCATCCGCCATACGAAGCTCGGCGACCGACCGATTTGTGACAGACTTGTCACCGTGCTGGACCTGCCGCGCGCCGCTGAAACGCGCTCGATTCAACTCTTGTCGCTGCTTTTCAAGCTCTTCGTTTGTTGCCATTGTCGCCTCGCCAGAAAAAAGGAGCTCATTCCGAGGCGATATAACAGCTAACGAAAAATACCGCAATAATACCGCATAATTAAATTATATGCGGCATATTTTACTTACATTATTGTTATTATTGAATTATCTGAGAATGCTCGACCGACCGACACGTCGACGCGGCTTCGATTTAACCCGTCGGCGTGGCGCCGTTTCGACCTCCGGAGGCGCAGCCTTTACGGTCTCGGGCCTATCTTCGATAGGTTCGGCGCCAGATTTGCTTGCTATCACTGCTGCCTGTTTCGACATTTTAAGGCCATGAAAACGCAGCCCTTCCAGCGCCGCTAGTGCGCCGACGCGAATATCAAGGGCTTCGTTTCGGGCGCGGCCGCTGCCCTTGATTTGCCACTGCCGCACAGGCAGCCCCTTAACGTATTTGACGACGACCTCTTCCGCTGTCATCTGCTCGAAATGGTCGCGGTCATAGCTCATGTTGAAATGGCAGTAGCCCGGCCCCGGCTCGGTGATCCGAAGGTTCGCGTAGACCATCTCCTTCGCGGCATCGACGCCGATGATAAACTGCGTCAGCTTTCCTTTGGTCTTCGCCACTTTACGCGGCCAAATAGGTCGTCCAGGGCCGGCCATGCCCTTCGTCGCCCACCAACGCCGACCCCAGCGCTGCTGGCACCAGAGAACAACGGTTTGCGTGAGATAGCCGCTATCAATACAGGCCGCCGCGACATTCATTTCAAAGCCGCCCTCGTGCATCACTGGCTCGCTCAAAAAGGCATCAAGGTCGTTCCAAACCTCCTCGCCGGTCGGATCACCGTACAGCACCTTTTTGCCAAGCCCCCAGGACTCGCGGTTCAGGCCCCATCCTACCTTTTCAGCTTCGATACGGTTGCCCTGGATGTCGACGCCAGCGGTAATAACGATCACGTCCCGGGGCGCGATATCGCCGTAGTCCTCCCGCCGAGCCTCGAGAACGCCGTCATCGACACGCTCGCCCCGATCCTCCCAGGTCTCGCCAAGGACCGTGTTCACGAACACCTGCAGCTCTTGGTTATCTTTGGCCCGCACGGCGTTCAGGAACTCGCGGGCGAGGATGCCCCAACGCGCATTCGGAAAGACGCTATAAGCCGTCCAAATATGAAACCCAGCATGTCCATTGAACGGTGCCGTCGCGACCCAGCCGTCGTTCTCCATTTTGGCGGCCGTTTCAATCATCCAGACCTTATCTTTTTCTTCGATATCACAGCCGCAATGCGGGCACTCAAAACAGGCTTTTTCAGGCTCGTCCTTCGGCCACTTCATGTAAGCGATGCCGATGCCATCCGGTGGCGTAATGACGTCGCCAAAATCTGAGGCTGGGCTAAATTTCAAAATGTTCCGCTCGTTACAGTGCGGGCAGGGCACAGCAAAATATAGCTTGTCAGATGTCTCGAACGATCGAGACACACGGCTGACGCCTTTTATCGTCGGCGTGCTGCCGATAATAATTTTACGGTTCCAGAAGGTAAGTGTTCGGTTTATCCCGAGTTTGATCTGATCTCCTTCCTGCCCGGCGCCAGTAACGTTGTACCCGTCCACCTCATCAAACAGCAGGACGCGAACAGTGACACGCCGGAAGGCTCGCGGGCTCTCCGCGCCAGACAGAAGCAGCGACGCGCCGTTGAGGAACTTCCTCTTCAGTTGCGTGACGCCCGAGCCCTTCTCTTTTTCAGAAATTGCGATTTTGCTCAATACCGGCGTGTCCCTGATCATGGGAATCACCTCGTCTACGCTGTAGTCCTTGGCGTCTTGAATGGTCGGCTGCAGCACCATCATCGGAGATGGATCCTGGTGCGCAAAGTACCCAATCACATGGTCAAGGATCTTAGTGTATCCGACACGCGCCGATTTCTTCATCGTAAGAGTTTCGACGTCCCTATCGGTCACGGCGTTCATGATGCCCTTCTGATAACCGATCGTGGTCCACTTACCTGGTTCCGCGCTGTTTTCCGGCGAAAGATAAGCGTACTTGTCAGCCCATTCAGATAGCTGCAGCCTTGGTGGCGGCTTTAGACCTCGCTCAAAGGTGTCAATAAGCCGCTTTTTAAGATTGGCAACACCACGATGACCGCCGCCGCTCGGAATATCCGGAGGCGCCCCCGACCGAAGGTGCGCGCCGAGAAGAGAAGCAAAGCGCTCGGCACCGCTCGACAGTCCCTCTTCGCCGTAAAGGTCAATTTCTTCCGCCTGCTCCACCTGATAGTTCCTCAAGCAACTGCGTAAGTTCTGCTTCCAAAAGCTCCATTGCCTCTTCTCGCGTCCGGGTTGCCGCCAGCTTGACCGCCAGTTTTGTGGGGAGGTTCAGTATTCGGGTGCGAAGCGTTTGGATACGATCTGCCACCAAGCCGACGGCAACGTCGACCTCAACCAGCTCGCCGCGCTGGATATCGCGGTTCATCTCGGCAGTATCGGCGTCGGCGGCCATCTTTCTCGCACGGTCGCGGTCGAAACTATTGATCTGACCACCAGCAGCCAAAGCCGCTTGCTGCTCGAGCCAGTCAATTGCTCTTGCCGTATCTATGACGCTCGCTTTTCCGGCCGCACCTTTTTCATCAACGGGCATCCCATCGCGGATGTATTTCCGCACGGTTGGATCGGTGCAACCTCTAATCGAGGCAAATTGCGCCAATGACACTTTTTCGCCCGGACGCTTGACCTTCGCTTTACCTCTCGCCATACCAATAGCACCTAAGATATTGGTATTATTGTTATTTTCAGCATTATAATCAGCCCAACACCCTAAGAACAAACCATATGTTGTGCATCCCCAATAGAGCGCAACCGCGCCGCCGCGCTGACCCTCGAGCCGTACCCCCCTAGGAAGAACCTAGGCAAAATAGTTGCATAAATATCACACATACCATATATAGCGCACCTTTGCGGAACGCAACCAGATATTGATCTATCGCGCCGTCTTGATCCCTCGCCGCATCCCTTCGATGAAGTTCCGCGCCATGCGCTTGGCTGCCGTTCGCTCGGCGATATCCATCAAATCCATTTTGGGTTCAACCGTTTGTTGTCTGATGGCTGAGTAGAGCAGCCGCGGGCGACCGGCGACGACCCTGAACACCCCTGCCCGGCCATTCTTTTCTTCGGTCATATAGGTGCCCTTCAATTTGAACACGTTCTTGATCCGATAGTTTCGGGAAATGCTTCCCTTCTTCGTCCGCCTGACGCCACGCGGGATGTATTCATATTCGGCTGTACGTGGCTTACGGATAATTGAGCGCTTGCCCATCTGCTGCGCCATATACCATGCACGATGACCGACCATAGATTGCATCCTCAGAATGCCGTCTGACCTTCTGGCTGGTGTGACGATCAGCCCCCTCTTCACGAAAGGCGAGCGAACGGTCATCACAGCGTTCATTTCCCGGTCAGTCGCCGCCTGCGCATCTTTTGCTGTCTTGGTAAGGCCGAATGCAGCGGCGAATGGCACCTGCTTCCGAGCGATGTCGGTGAGATGCTGGTTGAACTTTCGGGTGTCCACCTTGACGCTGAATACTTGTTTCATGGCCGCGATATCCTCTATCTCGGCCGAGAATGCAAGAGGCCCGAACGTTACAAGCGTTACAGAAAAAGCGTTACAGATAACCTGTTGATCTGTTTTCTATATTTTGAATATTAGAAATTGATTGAAAAAAGCGTTACAGCGACCGTTACAGATAACTAACTGATTTTATTATATTAATATTAATCTGTAACGTTTTTATATATATTTCCAGATAATACAGCCCCGTGTGCGCGATCAGGTATTATGTCGATATATTACAGATATATTTTATCAATAATATTGCCTGCATATATTTTCGTCTATATGGGGCTGTATCTTCGAAAAAAGCGTTACAACGTTACAGATTTTTATTTTCTTATATTTATCAATGCATTATCTGTAACGCTAGGCCCTGAAAACGTTACAGGCACCGTTACAAGGCGCGGAAAACGTTACAGATTAAAATCTATGGTTGCTGATGCGTCGATTAATAAAATCTACGGTTTTTCCCGAAATTCACATAATAAAAGCCCTGCAACATCTTAACGACTTCACAGGGCCAATATTGACAGAGAGAAAATATTATTTTACGGGCGGCGAGTTTACCTGTTCGGATTCGATAGTGATCGGATTCCGCTCACCGTGTTCGTCGAAACTTCGTGTGGTAACACGTGTTTTGCCAGAATTTGTGCCATCCCGACGGCTTCTATTAATGTGATTAGCTTCACTGATATCGTAAAGAATGCCCGCATGAAGTTCGGCAATTTCTTCAACCCCATCGTTGCAAACGATAACTTGGATCCCCCCCTGGCCCTGTAAAACCACGAGGTATTTCACGCCGAGTCGAATGCCGATATCGTTCTCTAATGTTATATCGATAAAGACACTCTTCCTACCATGGATTTCTTCCCTAATATTAAAATACCACGAATCAAGGCTCCGAACTCTATCACTAGGAAAATATATAAATGCGTCTTTGTTATTGCTTGTTGCGAAATAGGTGACGTTGCTAGGCTTAAAAGCCTCCGAGAATCTGATTATATATTCTCCCATCGGGTTCCGAGAAATTTTCGGCGTAATCCTTGGAAAATCACGGAGATGCCCATCAGTGATTTTCAAAAGTTCAACCCAGGTCGAAATCTCGTTGCTCCGCTTTGCCTCCTCAGCGGCAACTTTCAGTTGCTCCGCCTGCACCTCGAGCGCGGCGGTGTTCTCACTGAGTTCCTCGGCCTGCAGATGCAGCATGCGGGTGTTTTGCTCCAACTCCAAGCGCTGCAGCAGGAATGAGGCAATAAGCCAGATAAGCGCCAGAGACCCGGCAAAGCCCGCAAAGAAATCGCCCCATTCATTCGGCGCCATTGTCTCGCCGATGCTGCGAAAGCCGAGAAAAAGGCCAACCGCGAAGAAGAAAATTCCGGCCGATAAGTATGTCGCCGCGAGATTGACGCGGCGCGTTTGTTTACGGTTGGCCTTCTGGTCCTCTGCCGCCAGCGCCCGATATTGCGCCCCCTCTTCCGCCATCAGTTGGTGACCGGCTTAGAAGCAATGGATGTCAAGAGGCTTGAGCGCGGCGCACTCTGCCACCTGGCTGTGCACCGATGGATCGTTCGGAAGGGAGACCATATAATGCGTTCCGGACTGGCAAAGGACGCCGTAGAAGCCGGATCCACTCTCAGGGTCGATACCTCTATAGAGGACGCCGGCGGGATCGCAGCTGTAGCCGGCGGTCGCAATGGCCATCGACATCACGGCCACCTGGTCACTGAGCGGCATCGCGTTTACCTGCTCAACGTATTTATTCGCCGGGCCTGACCAAGCCTGCGTCGCGGCCAACATAATCATAGTTGCTGCCGCGAGAGATATTTTTGCTGAATACTTCATTGCTCCTCCTCCGTTCTTTGCCCTGCCCGATAATCGCAACGCGCGGTTCGGACCGACTGTCCTGCAAATAGAAGGCGACAATGCCTTCAAGCCGGGCTACGGCCGTATCAATTATAGATTCGATGTCGGGAGAGACACCCCTCCCCTTCACGATATTTAACCTGTTGATTTCACAAACTACCGCGTCACGCACAGAATTAATTAACATCGACCACCCTTCCTGTTACTTGTAGCGCTCCCCTCGCGCGAGGGTGCGGGCTGATTAAATTTTTATTCAGGTGGCGTTCTCACACAACGTCCGACGGCCAGCCCCCACTGGCCGTTCCCGCAAATAATCTGCGGTTTCAAATAATTTTACTAAAATATAAAAAGATTATGCAACACTAATCGCAAGTATATTTCTACTTATGGTTAATATAGATATCGATAAGATGCACTATATTCCGACAATTGTTATCGGGAGAGACGTCGCGCGCGTCGACAATGCTGGCGTAAATCGGACATTTCCAGCGCTTCTCGCCCCGTCGAGCGCCAGCAGCGGGCGGCGCCAGTTTGACGCCCATGTCGTGCCACGAAGAATTCTTTTTACCGCATTGGATGTGTTGCTGATGTAAATTCGTCCGCTCGTTCCGTCGGCAAGGTCGGGCCGGTCGACCCTGATTCCGTTGCGGCAAAGCTCCCCATGCGCGATATCGGAAGCAATCCGATCATCCGCGGAACTATCCAGTACCGTCGCGATCAGCTCGCCGACACTGCGCTCAAAAGCGGTTCCGTTCCCGCCGTGAACGCGGAGGCGATATTCAAGGATATATTGGAGCAGCCGCTCCTCATCCTCGATATCCGAAGCTTCGGTATGATCTCCGAAATTGTGCCGCTTGATCCAGGCAATGGCATCCTCGAACGATATTTCCTTGGTCGAGTGGCAGAGATATGCCCCGGCCAGCATCGCCCCGATTTGATCGCCGATCCGCCGCTTTCCAAGAACAACCGCCGCGGCCTGCGCGAAGGTGTCAGCGTTCTGGGTGAGGATGGGCAGATATTTGACCGAGCGTATCAGCATCCGGTTTGCAAATTCCGGCGTGAGATGCTTATTTATCGCGTCCATCAGCTCGTGATAATGGACCCGAATATCCTCCCGCTCCTGATCCGTAGAGCCTTTCTGACGCGACAGAACCAGCATCGTCGTGCGCGTCTCGTCGGCATAATGCTTCACGGTCGTATTGATCGAGCTGAAGCAGAAGCAGCTGCGGACGCGATAGGCCAAGGTGCGCCCGGTAGTTGATCCTTTATACACGACACCGCCCGATTCCGATGACGCGACCCGGGCAAGGTCGAGAACGCCCTGCATCCTGGCCTGCGCCTGCTCATCCTCCGCGTCGGCTTCGTCGAAGATCACCGGCAGCGCATCATAGCCGAGCGCCTGGCGTAGACCGGCCTCGGTCGTCTTGCTTTCGACCTGCAGCGCGCCCGGCCCGACCACGCGGCCGATGATATCGCGGAGGATGGTCGTCTTTCCCGATCCGGCCGGCCCCGTGATCCAGATATGCGGCCGCCAGTTGAGCGCGCCGCAGACCGGCGCGATGACGCACCAGCCGGCAAGCGCAATGCCGCTCAGCTTGTTCTCCCAGCGGACCTTGCGGCAGATCATAACGAGCTCATTCGCTTCGCTTGTGGTTGCGGCCGCGCCCGGCGTGAATTTCAAGGGGCTGTCCCCCTCATATGTGTAGCCGCTGTCGAACTCGAGCGGATCCATGATCTCACCGCCTGCGGCGAGAACGTTGCCGAAATGAAAGACGGGGCGCCCGTTATCAATCCATGCGCCGCGGCCACGACGTTTTTCTTCGGGGCGGAAGACGCCTTTCTTGTGGCTCATCCCGATCAGGGCGTTCGCCGCCATTTCCCAATCGGCGCCGCCTTTTTTCGGGAACCGACTTTCCCAATAGAAAATATTCGCCAGCTGCAGCAGATTGAGCTTGCTATGTGCGCCGGGCGAAAGCTCAACGACCTGCGCCGTGGCGCGCGGCAGATAATAATAAATGCCGCGGTTATAGCCCAAAATCCGAAACGGCTCATCATCTATTGGCTGCGTATCAGGTAGCGGCTGCGGCTCATATGGCGGGCGGTCGTCGTTGGGCGGCGGATCCATCTGATCGGGCAGGCCGGGCGGCGGTGCGTCCGGTGCCTCTCTTCGCGGTTCAAGCGGCCCGCGCTGCTTGGCATGGGCGACCCGCTCCGTCATAAAGTCACGCGCGGTCTCGATAGTCCAGCCATCAAGCTCGGCGTCGGCGACATCCCATCCCTTCGCGCTCCCTTTGGGCGGACTGATGATGATGGTCTTTGCGATGCTCGATAGCAGATGCGCAAGGCCGGGCACGAGAATGCCCTGCTTATTGATTTTTCCGGCCGCGCAGGCATAGCCCGGCGCGTCATAATCCGGCCAGACAATAACACGGCGGTCCTGCAACGGCGTCCAATCGACCTTTCGGATCGCGTTGGTGCCGCCCGGCCATGCAATAACCGCCGCATCAGGATAAAGCCGCGCGCCGGCGTCGGCAGATTTCTCGCCCTCCACCAAAAGGACAATGGCCTTCGGTTTTTCGGCGAGGCGATCAAGCCCATAGATCGGACGCGGATCGGCGAAGCCTGCGACACACCAGCGCTCGGCACCGTCAGGGAAGCGGCAGAAGGTTATTTGCGGCGTGATCTTGCCGCCGCCTTTCATGTCCACGCGGATGACATAGCCGAGCAGGTTTTTATTGGCATCGCGGTATTCATGGACCAGCGACGGCTTGAAACTCGTGAACTCCCGCGCCGTGCCCGCCTGTTTCGGATTGAAAAGCCGGCAGGTGCGGTCGCCTTCCATCATCGGCGGCGCGTGATCCGGTACCGGCAAAATGGCCGCGATCTCTTCGGGCTCGGGCGGCCGCGCCTTCGCCGGGCGGGGCGATGGTGAGCGCCGCTCCGCCCTATCTGACAGGCCGACATAAGATGCCACCTCTCGCGCCGCAGCGCCGAGATCAAGGCCGTTGAGATATCCGTAAAGATCGATTGCGTCGCCGCCTGAATCCCCGGGGGCAAAATCAGCCCATTTGCCGGTCCGAATATTGATGGAAAAACTGCCGGGCTTCGCGTCAGACCGGGTCGGGTTACGTGCCTGAAACTCATGGCCCGAGACCGTTCCGCCGGCAATCCATTCATGCAGCAGGCCGGGATAAGCAGCGAGAGCGGCGCTGGCAATAGCGGGGAAGTCAATGCGGCTCATTTTTCTCCCTCATTTGACCGCTCGCGCTGTGCTGATTTTACAGCCGCCAAGGCGTCATGCAGATCCTGCGCGGGGAGGCCAAGGGCCAGCAGGCGCCGGAACCTGCTCGCCCGGCATGTCTGGAAAAGCCAGCGATCCATTCTTTCTGCCGCCGCTATCAGGCGCTTGACGTCCTCGTCACTCATCACCGCGCGCTCCAAAGATGCGAGGTATGTCGGCCGGATCGCGCAGGATTTCTGCGGCGCCGCCCATGGCCTGTATCATTTTCCGGAATTTTGATTGCTGATCGGATTCCTTGCCCTTCGGTGCCTTTACCTCGACGCTGATCATGCGGCCAATATCCGTGCCGACCATATTCGACGTGACCCGGACACGCTCGATGCCGATGATATCGCCGGAGCCGGGCAGACCGAACCGTACCGGCTGCGCGCGACGGACGAGGACGTCTCCTTCCTCAGCGATAATGCGCTGGCCGCCGCGGAGTCGGACCCCACGGCCCGCCCACGCCTGCCCCGTGTTGTTCCGCCATGCGCGCACATGTCGCAGCTTGCCGAGGGCAATCAGGCAATCATTGAGAATTGTTTTTTCTTCTTTGGCCATTGATCTTCCTCCCTGAATAATTCCATTGCACAAGCGGCTGCGACGGATCGGGTTTTTGATGGCACAGTTTGTGATGCGCCTCGCAATAGCTGGATTCTTCCCGTGTCGGAGCGCCGCAAAAATGCTGATCAATCTCGCTGATCGGCGGTAACTCGCCCCCCCAGAGCGGGTATTGGCATGAACGCGGCGGCGGCCCGGCGGCGACGACAGGAATCCTCGCCGTTTTTTTATTGAGGGCCTGCCTCATCGCGCGCCGCGCCGGAGAGACGAGATATTCCCGCGATGGGTTTTTCACAGCAAGGCCAACCGTCAGTAATTGACTTTGCGGAACGCAAAGCTGAGCGGCAGCAGGATCGGCCAAAGAGCGACAACGACAAGGGTGGCGGCGTCGATCGGATCGCCGTCAGCGACAAACTTGCGAACGCCGTAAAAACAGCCAAGAGAATAAAGATAGATTGACAAAAATATAAGGAATATCAGCATATTGTCAGCCTTTCCCGAGTGTTGTGAAGAGGTTGGGGACGCCCGCGAGATCGGCTCCCGTGACGAAGGCGGAGATGCGTTTGCGCGCAACGTCGTGCCATTTCGGGTCGATCTCGATCCCGATAAAGCGCCGTCCGGCGCGAAGCGCGGCGATCCCGGTCGTACCAGATCCCATGAAAGGATCGATGATCAGATCGCCGGGATTGCTTGATTGCTCGATCCAAGCCTGCATCAAGCGGATTGGCTTTTCGGTCGGATGGCCGGTATCCGTTCCCGGCGGGCAGACAAACACCTGCCCCATCCCGCAGTCATTCACCGTGCGCGGGGATCCGGCATAGAGATAGAGCGCGAACTCCGCGCTCTTCATATACCACCTGTTCGGGGTGCCGGACGTCTTGTGCCAAACCAAGTGCCGATGATGCTTGAGCCGAGCGGCTTCCGCCGCATTGGCGGCACGGGTGATATTCTTGTCGTCCGCCATGACATAGGCATCGCCCCCGTCCCGGAGTGCGACGGCGACAACGCGCATGATCTCGGGCCAGCCAATTTCGCACGCGACGATGCGACCGCTATTGTCATACTGGCCGTTAAATTTCCCGGCCATATGCCCCCGGCCTTGCCCTCCCGCGGTGAGTAGGTAGGGCGGATCCGTGACGACGAGATCGGCAGCCGGCAGCCTTGCGATCAGCTCCGCCGCATCGCCCTGATAGAGCAGCGCATCGCCGATTTGCACAGGCGCGGTCATTCCGCCGCCTCCATCATTGCTGCATCTGGGATATTCGCCGCCACCAGTGCGCGAGCGAGCGGCGGCGGCACAGAATTTCCGCAAAGCCGGACCTGCTGCGTCTTGTTGATCGGTTTGCCGTTGATGAGCGGGATAAAATTCGTTTCGGGCGGGAAACCCTGGGCGCGGAAAAGCTCGGCCGGGGTAAGCATCCGCATGCCGATATCGGTTATCTGATAAAGCTCTCCCCGAACGGTCACGAGGCCGAAGCGCTCCTTTGTCGGGATCGTATGAATGGGCTCGCGCGCTTCGCAAACATTCTCGCCGGATCCATAATATTTCATCAGGAACGCGCGCACCTCGCCGATATGCGTGCCGCCCGCCGTGATGGTTGGCACCGGGTCAGCAACCGGCTGTCCATGCTGGCAGGTGCCGCGATACTTGATCAGATGACTGGTGACGATCGTGTTTTGGGTCGCGCGGGATGTCGCGGTCGGGAATGGCGTCCTGATATCAACGCCGGTCATGCCGCCGAAGTGCTTGGTAAGATAGGCTGTTACCAAGTGATGTTTTGCCCCGCTCGCAACGACCGTCCCGAGCGGATCCTTGATGGAATTGACGCGAGGCAATTGCCCTTTCCGCTCGCCGTATCCCACGGGGATGATAAACGGCTCGCCCGCATCAATCACAAACCGCTTAAGCCCGCGCGCAATCCGCTGCAAAGTTTTCTCAGCGAGCGGACGCGGCCGATCGAAGATAGACGGGCATGGCAGCGACCAATCGATGATCTCCGCCGCCGTCCGATATGGCAGAAGGCCAGAACCAGCCGGGCCATGCGTCGGCTTGGGCCATGTAATTGGCTTGCCGTCGCGCCTCGCGACCAGAAAAAACCGCTTGCGAATTGTCGGGGCGCCATAGTCGCAGGCTCGCAGCTCTCGCCATTCGACCTTGTATCCGGCGCGGCGGATTTGTTTGACCCACCGGTCAAACGTCTCGCCGCGCTTTTCCTTGACCGGATAGCCGTCCGCGCAGAGGGGCCCCCAGTGACGGAATTCCTCGACATTTTCGAGCATGATCACATCGGGCTTAACCCGGTCCGCCCAGAGGACAACGACCCATGCGAGATCACGCAGATGCTGGCGCCGGGGCTTGCCGCCCTTGGCCTTGCTGTGATGGGTGCAATCCGGCGAGAACCACGCGAGATGGACGGGCCGCCCTTGCGTGACGTCGAGCGGATCAGCCCGCGTCACCGACTGGCAATAATGATGTGTGTCAGGATGATTTTCCTTGTGCATGGCGACGGCGACCGGGTCATGATTGATCGCCACATCGACCGGGCGACCGAGCGCCTGCTCAATCCCCGTGGATGCTCCGCCGCCGCCTGCAAAGTTGTCGATGATCAGGCCGGTCATCTGATGCCTGCCTTTTCGAGTGCTGCGCGGATCAGATCAAGGTAGTCGCAATCTCTCCAGTCTCCGTCCACTCCACCGGTCAGATGTCCTAGCGCCACATTCAGCGCATCGACCAGTTCCGGCGCGGCGGCGATTAGGCGGGCGTTGGCCTTGCGTTCTTCAATGCGGCTAGAATTCACCCCTGAATATGGCATATGACAAATCAATGTTTGCTCACTGTCATTGGTGTCTCGAACCACAACAAACGCGCCGTTTTCGCCATATGAATTTGCGGCAAGGCGATATGTCCATGGTCCTGAAGTGCATTTTGCTGTCATCCCGGATACACCTCCACGAAGGAGATGACGAACGCGAGAGCCAACGAGAAGCCGATCAGCAGGTAGTTCGCGAATTCCTTGTTGCTCATGATGATCTCCCCTGAATTTTGGCCATTTCGGCGTTTACCCATGCATCGCGATGCGCTTTCCGCTCGATCGGGTTGCGATACCAATCGGGCAGTCGGTCGTACCGACACTCGATGTCCCGCTCCCACTGGCGCTCGAGATCCGCGCGGTGCTTGTCCTCGCTCATGCCGTTCTCCTTTGCTGGCGAGCATTCCAGACATGGCGCGCCCAACCGGCCGGGTTTTTCATGCCGCGGCGTTTGCCGAGCGCGATCAGGTCATCGAGGCTTTGCGCCATCGCCTGCTCGCGCCGCCGCTCAAATTTCATCTGGCTCTGCTTGATCTCGACGAGTTCGCCGTCCTCCTCATTGATTTCACGGCCCGCGACCTGGCGGACGTGACCGCACATCGGGCACCGGCGCGCATGCGAGGGGAAAGCGGCATAACATTCGAGGCAAACCGCGACCGACGTGGCGCGCTCGTCATCATTTGCGCGGGCCCGTTTTTTGCGCCCCTCGAGCGACCATTCGCGGTCGTCCTCGAGCAGGCCGTGCCGCAGGCTGTTGCCGACATGATCAAGGACGAAGGCGCACTCCTTGCCTTTGTAAGGCCGAAGAACACGGCCTCCTTGCTGCAGATACATGCCAAGGGAGCGCGTCGGCCGAAGGAAGATAGCGGCCCCGACAATCGGGATGTCGGTGCCCTCCGAGACAATTTCGCAGCTGGTCAATATCTGGATGCGGCCATCGCCAAGACCGGCGATCGCCTCGCGCCGCGGCCGGTCGTCCATCTCCCCGTCAATGCAGGCCGCGCGGTAACCGCTGGCGGCAAACTGATCGGCGACGTGGCGCGCATGTTCGACCGACGCGCAGAAGGCAATGGCGGGCACGCCGTCGCAGATCCGGCGATAATGTGCGATGGCGTCGCCGGTGATCGTCGGTTTATCCAGGCTCATCGATGCAGACTTGCCGTCATAATCACCGCCCCGCGTCCGAATGGATGCCGCGTCGAATTGAACCGGCGGCGCGAAAATGCGGGGCTGCGCCAGATAGCCGAGGTCGATCAGCTCCTGAACCGAGGGGCCCATCACAAGGGAGGAAAAGCATCCGCCGTATTCGATACCGAGCCCTTTGCCGTCAAGCCGTTCCGGCGTCGCGGTCACGCCGAGCATTTTTGCGTCCGGCATCGCATCGATAAACTTGGACCACTGGCCTGCAACGGCGTGATGCGCCTCGTCGATCATGATGTAATCGAACGGCTCAATCTTATCGATGCGGCGCGCCGCCGTTTGAACCGAGCAAAGATGGACGCCACTGTCCGCGTTGAAGTAGCTGCGGCCAAAAATTTCGATGTGATGGCTGATGCAGGCCCGGATATCTTTATCTGCGGCGATCAGGCCGTGATACACACCCTGTGCGGCAAGCGCGATGCTTGTCTGGCTCAGCAGCTCTTTGCGATGCACCGTAATGCCGACGCTGTTCCCTTTTTTCCGCGCGCCGTTCGCCATATATGCGAGGCAAACTGTCTTGCCCATCCCAGTCGGAGCGACCCCGATTGGTGCTTTACTGCCCTCTGCGAAGTCGCGGGCGATGTCCGAAATAAATTTCTTTTGGTGGGGCCTAAGATTGATTTCCGGCATGGCTACGTGCGGTACCTTCTGACGCTTTAATGACGCTCGATTCGCAAAATCAAGTTCATCAGTGCGGTATAATTGGCCGCATGTCAAGAATGTCGCAAAATTAATTTCGTAACGGTTGATTTCTTCATTACGATATGGAGCGCCCCAACCGAACGGGCACACAACAACTGGTGGTTAACGCCTACGTGTTAAGGTTAATTATTTATCTTAATGAAATCTTTGGATTTTTTGCCCTTGCCTAAGCAATTCAGTGCTGACAGCCTTAATCAGACATTTTGGTAATCATGAGAAAATCAATGACACCTAAATCTAGCGCACTTGCGCAAAACATAACCCGCCGCATGGACGAGATGGGAATAGAGAGCATCCGACGACTGGAAGATATCGCAGGTTTACCGCGCGATACCGTACGCCGCCTGGTCGCCGGCCGCACAAAAATGATCACGCGGGAAAAGCTCGCGCTATTGGCGCGCGCACTGTCGATAACGGTGGATGAACTTATCACGCACCCGGAAGAGATCGAGATCCTTAGAATACCGCTTTTTATGAATAAACTTCAAAAGGTTAGCCGAACCAACGACAACGGGTTGACCATTGAAAAATATATCGCTTTTCCGAAAGACCTCCTGAAAATCCTGCCGGAACGCGGCAATTCCGATCTTGCGATACTGCCCGTCGCAAACGAAGGAGTGTCCTCGATTTTAATGCCCGGCGACCTTGCCATCCTTGATACGTCGGACAAAGAATTGGCGGAAAACTGCGTGTTCGCTGTGTGCATCGCCGGGACTATTGTGCCTCGCCAGACATCCTTTGAAGGTGATAATATCGTTCTCGAATCGGGCGGAGAATCCAGCCCGCCTTTCATCGTAAAACGCAAATACATCTCTCAGCTACGTATAATTGGCCGCATCATTGGCCGGATTGGTGCGATTTAGCGGAGCGCTTTCTAAAGCGCCTTTATCCCTTTATTAACTAACAGTTAATTCCAATAAAGACAGCCCTACCGTGACGCCGATATCGCGTCGCGGTATTTTTTTGACTTGCTGGTCAACTATTTTTATGTATGGTGATGCGGCCAATTATACCGCATTAATTTATTTTCATGATCTTCTCGATGCGGTATTTTTGGCGGAATAATCGCCAACCTGGGAAGCCAATGTCTACAGTAATCAGGGCCAGCAGCCTACCTCAATATTCCGATTGCAACCGCCGGCATGCCGCACGTCTTTTCCCCGTTCTGGTGGCGGAAAACGGATATGACCTGACAGATATACCGCCATCGATCGGCGCAATTATCGGGACAGCGACGCATGAGGCTCTTGGCCTTGTCCTAACCAACAGGATGACCGGCGCCGAAACCCCGCGCGATGAATGGATGGCGCGGATCACAGAAAGTGTTTCATCCGGCATTGCCGATGGCGTCGTTTGGGATGACACTACCGTAAGCCGGGAAGCCGCCGAGAAGCAGGCGGCCAGAATGGCTCTCGCCGTCATCCAGACCATTGCCGATGATATCAACCCCGTCGCTGTCGAGTGTGCCTTTGAGGCAGATATTGGCGACGGCTTCCTGCTCCGCGGCCACCTCGACGTGCTTGAGGCGACATCGATCGGCGACTTCAAGACCGGGACCGTTCAGCGGGCAAATCAGGCGCAATACGGCGCCTATTCTTTGCTTGCGCGCAGCAATGGTCACACCGTCACGACATTGCGCGAATTTTATATCAAGCGCGCCGCCGCCTCCCGGCCGCAGCCGGATCCTGTTGTAAGCGAGTACAGCCTGAAAGAGGCGGAGCGCGCGGCATGGGAGACTCTCAATCACATCAAAGCGAGCGTGACGCGTTTTCGCGAAACGGGCGATTCCTGGGTTTTCCTGCCAAACCCCAACTCCATGATGTGCAGCCCCAATTATTGTCCCGCTTACGGAACAAATTTCTGCATGGCCCACAAGGGCAAAATCTTCAGGGAGACATCGCGATGAATGACAATGTCCATCAGCTTCATGACCCAAAGCCGATCTTTATTGATCGCGCCGAACCGCGCTGGTCGAGGCTCAAAAGCACGCTGCGCGCCTGCAGGAAAGCCCTGTTTTACACCGTCTGTGCGGCCCTGGTGTTTTTGGGCGGAATTTTCGCCCTTCTCTTAGCAATTACATACATTTAACGAGGATCAGACATGGATAAACAACTCGCAGTTCGCGACACTTCCGCCCCCAGCACTGACGTTATCGGCAATGTGTTTAGCAGCCGCAGTGGCTTTGATCTCGCCCAGCGCATGGCGCGCGCTCTCTCCGAAAGTACAATGGTGCCGGACGCCTACCGCAGCAATATGGGCAACGCGCTGGTCGCGATCGACATGGCGCAGAGAACTGGCGCGAGCGCCCTCATGGTGATGCAGAACCTTCACGTCATCGAAGGCCGGCCGAGCTGGTCGGCGCCCTTCATCATTGCTGCCCTTAACAGCTGCGGCCGGTTTTCGCCGCTACGCTTTGAGGTCACGGACCTCGGCGAAACGGAGGTCGAATATGACGTATGGACCGGGCCGAAAGGCGCTCGCACCAAAACCACCAAAAAGGAAAAAATCCGAAACAAGCGTTACGTCGCGTCCGCGAAAGACAAGTCAGGCGATTTGCTCGAAGGTCCCGAGGTCACGCTCGCGATGGCCGTCGCAGAGGGATGGTACGGCAAGAGCGGCAGCAAATGGAAGACCATGCCGGACCTCATGGGCAGATATCGCGCTGCCGCCTTCTTCGGACGCCTCTACGCACCAGACGTGCTTATGGGTATCCCAATGGAGGATGAGGTCTATGACCTGCCACCGACACAGTATCAGGTTGTCGAGCCCGAACCAGCGCAGAAGCCCGCGCCAAAGATCGTCGAGCCCATGCAGGAGGATCCTGCCGCCGGGGCGGAGGCAGATAAGCCAAAGCCGAGCCGCGGCCGTCCGAGCAAGGTCCAGATCGAGGCCGCCCAGAAGGACGGATATCGCGCCTTTCATGCCGGCGTCGAAAAGGATGACGTTCCCGACGACGTCCCGTCAGTTCAGGCCGCATGGATTGAGGGATGGGAGAGCGCCGAGGCCGACGCCGAGGGCGAACCCGCTACCGACAACGGCGACGAGCCCGATGTCGTCGATGCGGAGATCGTTGAAGACGACGCTGTACCGTTTGACATGGACGACGGCGACGACCAGTCAGGTTTCGGGTTCGGGGACTAAGCTATGAAAATCAGCGTCACCAACTTCATGGGCTGCGATAGCGCCTCAATCGAGGTCAGCGGCATCGCTCTTATCGCCGGCCTAAACCACCAAGGGAAGTCCAGCTTCTGCCGCGCGGTCGCGGCCTGCCTATCGGGAGAAACCGTACCCCTCGGGCTTCGCAAGGCCGATGCGGGCATGCTGATTGCGTCGGGCAAGGCGAAGGCGGATGTCCGCATCGAGACGGAGAGCGGCGTATCGTCGATCGAGTGGCCAAAGGCGGAGCGATATACGGACGGGACACCCGCCTACGCGCACCCCATTGCCGCTGGGATAGGCAGCTTCCCGACCTTAAAAGAAAAGGATGCTCTCAATGTTATCACGGCCCTGATTGACGCTGAGCCGAAGTTTGACGATCTCAAGGCCGCGCTGCCAGACCAGCCAGAAAAGGTGGTTTATAAGGTGTGGCAGGCGATTGAGCGCGACGGATGGGAGGTCGCACATGCTCATGCGATCGAGCGCGGCAAGGAATTCAAGTTCCAGTGGAAGCAGGTCACCGGCGCAAATTATGGCAGCAAGGTAGCTGAGTCGTGGTCACCAGCGAAATGGAGTGACGCGCTTGACGGGAAATCACAAGATTCTCTTGCCGCCAACGTGACGGCCTGCAGGGCAGAACTTGAAGATGCTATCGCGCAGTCAGCAGTGAATGCCGCCGATCTTGCCCGGCTCCGCGAGCATGCGGACCGGCTGCCCACCATCAAAAAAGAGATCGCCGACAAGGAACACGCCCTTGCTTCCTCGCGCGACGTATTGGAGCAATACAAGCGCGAGCGCGAAGAACTACCCGCGATCGATCAAAAAAACATTTTGCAGTGTCCGCACTGCGAAAAGGATGTCGTCGTCGACAAGATTTGGAAGGGGCCGTTGACAATCAAGAAAGCGGAACCTCTAAGCGAAAAAGAACTGCGCGAGCGCGAAATTCTCCGGGCGGAACTGGACGGCAAGATCCAGAATGCGGAGGGCAAGGTCGGCGCACATGAAGCCGATCTCCGCGGCCTGCAAACGCATCGTTCCATCGCCGAGGACGCAGTGCAAAAAATCGCCGATCTCGATAGTAAGGGCGGAGGCGCCGTTCTGGACGTCGACGAGTATCGGGAGCGACTGCGCATGGCTGAGGACGATCTTGAGGCATTCAATCAGCGGGTTGAAGCCGACCGCCACCAGCGGAACGTTCTGGCGAACCAGAAGATCATTGACGCGCTGGACCAGACCGGCGTTCGCCGGACGGTCCTTTTGCGGGAACTGGATCGGGTCAACCGGCGCCTCGCCGAATTGTCCGAGATGGCCGGTTGGGGGCGCGTCTCGATCGGGTCTGACATGGTCTGCGAATACGGCGGGCGGCCTTACCTTCTGCTCTCCGACTCAGAGCAGTACCGAACGCGAGCCACCATTCAAGTGGCGATCTCGGAGCTCAGCAAATCCGACATGGTCGTTTTCGATGCCGCCGAAGTGCTGGACGGCAAGGGCCGGGTTGGGCTTTTGAAAATGCTCCACAAGCTACGGATGCCCGCAGTGGTCAGCATGATGCTGTCCCGGAAAGATGCCGCGCCGGATCTGAGCGCAAACGGATCCGGCGCGACCTATTGGGTCGAGAACGGAACAATCAGCAAATTTGAAGACAGGAGAGCAGCGTGAACCGTGTTGTCAAATTATTCAGCGGTGAATATGTGGATCCGTTCGATCCGGATATAGATAAAGTCCATATCGCTGACATCGCTCACTCTCTTGCCCTCCAATGCCGGTTTAACGGCCATTGCGACGTCTTCTACTCGGTCGCACAGCACTCGATGCTCGTCTCCGATGCCGTTCGCCACTACGGCCCTATGATGGCAATGTACGGGCTTCTCCATGACGCCTCGGAGATGCTTCTCGGGGATATCGTCTCACCTGTGAAACAGGCGATTCCGCAGCTAGCTGAGATCGAGAACAAGGTTTCAGCGCGGATATTCCAGCGCTTCTCGCTGCCGGGAACGGCACTGCCGGAGTCCGTCAAGGCGGCCGACCGGGATGTTCTGGCCCGCGAAGCAAGCGCGCTTCTCAACTGCGACGACGATGAGTTGTTAACGCGTTTCGGGCTGTTTCCTCCGGCGCCAGGCACCCCGTTCCCGCGGCCACTGTCCCCCGCGGATGCGTTCGGCGAGTTCCTGCGGACATTCGATGAATTGGCCGCAGAAATGAGGAGGACTTATCATGCGTCCGTCTAAAGCACTTGCCGAGCGCGTCGCGGAGCGACGCAAGGAGATCGGCATGTCGCAGCGGCAAGCCGCCGATGCCTGCGGCGTGAGCCCGCAGCAGTGGAACAAGTATGAACGCGCCACCAACCATATTTCGGTGGTCATGGTGACCCGCATCGCCGAGGCGTTCGACGTGCCAATTTCATATTTTTTCGCCAGCTTCGGGCCGACATTTGATTGGGAACATGAGCTTCTCATCGCGTGGCGGTCATTGCCCGCACCCAAGCGCCTCATGGCAACAAATTTTGTGAAAGCGATGGCGACCAGCTCGAAGGGAGGAGACGATGAAAATAAAAATTAAGGTCGCTGAATTAAAGCGGGTCATGAAGATAGCCGGGATGTTCACTGAGCGGCGTTCGACTATCCTCGCCCTTACTATGATTAAATTCACGGCGGAAGACCGGAGGATCACAGTCTCCGCAACGGACCTCGACAGTTGGGCGGACATATGCGTTGACGGCGAAATCGAAGCCGATGGCTCCTTCCTCCTCCCCTTAAGGAGAACTCATGCTCTGCTCAGCGATATGCCGGGATCTGCTGAGGTGAGTTTTTCGGCAGCACCCGACCGATCCGTTAAAATGTCCATATCGGGCATGGATATGCCTATTGATATCGAGATTGTGGCCCTGCCCACAGAAGATTATCCGGCTCGCCTCGATGACGGCGATATGGCCGGAGTTTTAAGCTTCAAACCGGCTGAACTGCTCACAATGTTCGATCGTGTGCGCTTCGCCATTTCGACGGAACTAACTCGCTATTATCTCAACGGCGTGCATTGGCGCATCAAGGATGACAAACTGATATCGGTTGCGACCGACGGGCACCGTCTTGCGATGTACACATCGCCCTTTCCGATCATATCGGCTGAATTGTCGGAAATTCTACAAGAGAACAATTGCATAATACCGCGCGGGCTGGTCGAAAGCCTTGTTAAGATTCTTCCGAAGTGCGTAGACGAGACCATCACGGTTTCTCTATCTGAATCAAAAATTCTGATCAAATGCGAAGGGCTCACCATCATCGCAAAGCTGATCGACGGTACATACCCAGATTATGAGCGGGTTATCCCAGCATATGTCGGTTGCCATCCGCTAACGGTAAATCGCGGTCAGTTGCACAGATTTGCGTCCCTCTCATCCAAAATAATCAAAGACCGTGACTATTCGTCGTCGGTGAAAATGGTCGCCGAGGGATCGTCCATCGATCTTGAAGCAAAGTATTATGTTCTCGGCCATTTACAGTCGCGCCTCGCGGTTTCCTACGCGGGAAAAGCGTTCACGATGGGGTTTAATCCGCGCTATATGGCCGAGATATTGAAAGCTCTCCGGTCCGAGAACGTCACTATCCATGCAGAGGTCGAGAAAGAGCAATCGCGCGTTGGGGCGCTAATCAAAGTCACGTCTGAGGATGATCCAGGTTTTTTAGCCATCCTTATGCCGATGAGGCTGCCATGATCACAAATCACGATATTGCCGCGGCGAAGATCGACGAAGCGCTCCATCTGATCGCATCGGGCGGCGCCCCCAACCGCAGCGACCTCGAGGCGGCCCTCAAGGCCGCGAGAACCGCCATAAACCACGGCCGGTATCTGACCGCCGCCGAACTGGCCGCGCGCTGGCGTTGCTCGGCTGGCGGACTTGTAAAGCGGCTTCGTATCGCTGGTATCGGCCCCGCGCATATTCGCCCTTCAAGCGCCGATCGCGGCATGGTCCTCTACCCTGTCGCCGCTATCGAAGAATTTGAACGGAAGTTTTTAAAGAAGGAGAAAAGTAATGGCTGATGTTGGTGGTGTCGCAGCGGATCATCTGCGGTCGTATATCGAGCGGATTGAACGGCTGGAAGAAGAAAAGAAGGGGATTTCCAACGATATCAAGGAAATCTTCGCCGAAGCCAAGGGCACCGGCTTTGACGTCAAGGCAATGCGCGTCATTCTCAGGCTTCGCAAGATGGATAAGGCCGATGTGCAGGAACAGGAATATATGGTCGAACTGTACCGGCAGGCCCTGGGAATGCTGGCTGACGAAGCTGAAGAGGTAACGTAACTGGTCGCGGCTGGCTCCGCGGGGGCACGGCTGGGGCCTCCTCATCAGTGATGCGAAAGTCAAGCCGGGGCCGCGAGATGAGCAACCACCCGGTAATCACTGCAACCCAGCAACTAATTGTGCGGAGGGAACCATCAGAAGGAAGATGAGGCGTAATCATGAACGAAATAGTGTCGCGAATGATGGGTGTGGCTTTTTACCTGTGTAAAACTTGCCGGGACACGGATGAGTTTAATATTTATCGGGAAAGCGAGCTAAGGATTGATCCTTGCGGGGAGCCAGTTTGTGAATATTGCTGGACCGAATACGACGACAATTCTGACAATATCAAATGGAGCGATCTGCCGAAATTTATCCCGGAGAAGGATCGGCGAATCCAGGAACTTGAGGTCCGCATAGCCGAGCTTGAGGAGACGGACGGGTCGAATTGGATTGATGCTGCCGCCACGACCGATCCGTATCAGTACCAGATAAACAGCGACGGGCGCGAGAGATGGAGGCCCTACGCCAAGCCGGACGCTCTCTCTCCCCCAGCGTGGAGGGCGGGCACGCCGCCGAAGGAGAAAAAATGATTATCGAGATAATCATCCTAATTCTGCTCGATGTTTTCTGGATGACTGATGAGGACTGACATGACCCTGCCCTATCAAAACACCACGTCCGGCGAGCGGGCGGTGACCGAAATCCAGAAGATCCTTCGATCAATGGGCTGCAATAAATTCGGCGTTATGACCGATGATGCGGAGAAAACCGTCACGATCCAGTTCGAATATCGGGCGATCCCGGTTTCGGTCAAGGCGTCGGCCAAGGGATATGCCGCCGCATGGCTCAAGGAAAACCCGCACACATACCGCCACAAACTGACGGAAGCGGGTCATCGTCGCAAGGCTATGGAGATCGCCGAAACTGCGATTTATTCGATCCTCCGTGATTGGATCAAAGCCCAGGTCACGCTTATCGAGTGCGGAATTATGTCCTTTGAAGGCGCGTTCCTTTCAAACATTATGCTGCCAAACGGGCAGACCATATTGGAGGTCGCGCAGGATAAGAAACTCTTACCAGCGCCGGCTGTCTGATTGTTTGGAAGACGAACTTAATAACTGGATCTGTCATGGGTAAACTTGCGGTCTCAATCCGAAAGATCCCACGCGCCTCATAATTATCAATCCGTCTTTCCGCCCTTAAACGCCACCACCTTCGGACGCCGATCGCTGACCAGATCCTCGATATGCCGCGCCCATAGGTCGAGTGCTTGGCGTTTCCGGTCATCATACTGGTACCTATTGTAAACGGCCGCGACGCCGCTGATTTCTCCCGAGACGTGATTGAGTATCTTGTCCGCGACGTGAGGCTCGATGCCTATCTTTGCGAGATAACTCGTGCCGGTGCGACGGAGGTCATGCAGCACCCAATCGGTTACGCCGGAGAGCCGGTCGAGTTCGACCTTGGCTTTGCTCATGCCCGATATCGGCGTCTTTCCCCGGCCCTTGCCGTGAGATGGGAAATAATAGTCAAACCCATAGTCTTCAATACTCTCGAGGAGAAGAGCGGCAGCGAGCGAGAGAGGAACGTTGTGACGTCTCCCGTTTTTCGTCCGCGCCTCCGGGATTGTCCACATACGTGCCTCAAGGTCGACCTCGCTGCGGACGATGCCGGCGACCTCGCTGCGCCTTTGCAGCGTGAGCATCAGCAGCTTGATATACGGTCCCCACGGGCCTTTCATTTCTGAGGCGGCATTCCAGATTTTTAATATCTCATCGTCCTGCAGAACGCGCTGGCGCGACCTCTCTCTGGCAACGCGGGCAACGCCATAAGCGGGGTTTTCGTCCACCAAGTCTTTGGAAATCGCCCAGTTATACATCTTCCGGAGCAGGGCCAGCATACGATTTGCCGAAATAGGTGAACCGCGCGCCTCGATGCGATCCAACAGCCAGATCACGTCAGATCGCTTGATCGTGGTCAGATCCCGATTTCGCCACTCAGGAAGAACATCGCGTTCGAGCTGGCCCTCATCTTGGCGCCACGATTTCTTTTTGATCTTCGCGTGCCTCTCAAGATATTCGTCGGCCAAATCCCCCATCGTCTGGGGTCGCCCAGCTCGCCGCCGATCGCCTGCCGGATCTTCGCCCAAGGAGACCTTCTCGATTAACTCTCTCGCCTGTCCGCGCGCATCTTTCAGGCTCATGCTCGGATAGCTGCCAATCGTCACGCGCCGCTTCCTGCGATGTATCCAGTACATGACGACAAAGGATTTTGTGCCGCGATCAGATACCCGGACGCCGAAGCCTGGCAGCAATTTATCCCAATATTCAGTGCGCTTGCCGTCGATGGCGGTCAGCTTCGCAATACCCTTATCGGTGATTTGCAATTTCGGCATGGGGGACTCCGATTCGCGATGGGGTACCAAACGGGTACCAAAATGGTACCCCAATCATGCTATTTTAAGTTATTGTGTCAATTGTAATATACCGCACGACGATATTATCCATTTGATTTACATAAGCTATGTGTACCGCATTGCACCATCAAAAACCACGCTGCGCCGCCAGATTAGTTGATTTGTAATCATCAGGTCCCGGGTTCGATCCCTGGTGGCGGCACCACATAAGCCCTTGAGGACTCTGTCCTTGAGGGCTTATCTGTTTTTAGCGCCGCACCGGCCCCGTCGCGTATCATGCCGTTGGCGCTGCAATCTTGACACGCTCCCTCGATATTGAAATAACACGTAACCAACGACGCAGGGGCGGCCGACAGTGGCATATCCCGAAAGCCAGCAAGGGGATCGCGTTGAAAGCAGTAATCTTGGCCGGCGGGCTCGGCACCCGGATTTCGGAAGAATCCCATCTCCGGCCGAAGCCGATGATCGAGATCGGCGAATATCCGATTTTGTGGCACATCATGAAAATCTACTCCCACTACGGGATCAATGATTTCATCATCTGCCTCGGCTATCGCAGCTACGTCATCAAGGAGTATTTCGCCAACTACTTCCTGCATCGCTCCGACGTCACCTTCGATTTCGAGACCAACGACATCACCTATCACCGCGCGAAGGCGGAGCCGTGGCGCGTCACTCTCGTCGAGACGGGGGAGACCACCATGACCGGCGGCCGGCTGAAGCGCGTCGCCGACTATCTCGATCCCGGCGAGACGTTCTGCATGACCTATGGCGACGGCGTTGCCGATGTGGATATCGCCGCGCTCATCGCCTTTCACCGCGCCGAGGGGCGCGAGGCGACGCTGACCGCGGTGGCGCCGCCCGGCCGTTTCGGCGCGACCGTTATCGAAGCGGGCCGGGTGCGTGAATTCGTTGAGAAGCCGGCCGGCGACAATGGCCTCATCAACGGCGGCTTTTTCGTGCTGGAGCCCGCGGTCCTCGCGCGTATTTCCGGCGATGACATGCCGTGGGAGAATGAGCCGCTCACCGGCCTTGCGAGGGACGGGCAGCTCTCCGCCTATCACCACCGCGGCTTCTGGCAGCCGATGGACACGCTGCGCGAAAAGAACTATCTCGATCAGCTCTGGAAAAGCGGCAAGGCACCGTGGCGGGTATGGAAGTAACCGGGAAAGCGGCCACGGCGGGAGCCGCCGTCGATCCCGCCTTCTGGGCCGGGCGGCGGGTTCTCCTCACCGGTCACAGCGGCTTCAAGGGCGCGTGGGCGGCGCTCTGGCTCAGCAAGATGGGCGCCGAGGTCACCGGCATCGCGCTGCCGCCCGAGGGCGAGGTCTCGCTCTTCGGCTGCCTCGCGCCGCATCTCCCCCTCACCTCGCTTTTTATCGATATTCGCGATGCAGCGGCGCTCCGATCCGCCGTGAGAGCGGCCGATCCCGAAATCGTCCTCCATATGGCGGCGCAGGCGCTGGTCCGCCGCTCCTATCGCGAGGCGGCCGAGACCTTCGCCGCCAACGTCACCGGCACGATCAATCTGCTGGAGGCGATGCGCGACCTCCCCTCGCTCCGCGCGGGCCTGATGATCACCAGCGACAAGGTCTACCGCAATGATGAGAGCGGCCGCGCCTTTGTCGAGAGCGACCCGCTCGGCGGCGATGATCCCTACTCCGCCTCCAAGGCCGCCTGTGAGATTGCCGTCCACTCCTACGCCAAAAGCTTCTTCAAGGACCGCGGCATTCCGATTGCCACCGCGCGGGCCGGCAATGTCATTGGCGGCGGCGATTTCTCCGAGGACCGGCTGATCCCCGATATCTGGCGCGCTGCACAGAAAGGCGTGAGCGTCACGCTCCGCTACCCACAAGCGACGCGGCCGTGGCAGCATGTGCTGGAATCCGTCTCGGGCTATCTTGTTTATCTGCAAGAACTCGCGGGACCGGATGGCGACAAGCTGCCGACGGCACTCAATTTCGGCCCCGCGACGCCTGAAAACCTCACCGTCGGGGAGATTGCGGGGAAAGTGCAGGCCGCGTTCGGGATTACCGCCCCCGCCGGCCTTGAGAATACGGAACAGCCGCCTGAAAAAGCCCATCTCGCGCTCGATGCGGGGCTTGCCGCGCGCACCCTCGGCTGGCGCGCCGCCTGGCCTGCGGCGACCGCGCTTGCCCAAACCGTTGACTGGTACAAGGCCTTTAACAGCGGAGACGATATCCATGCCCTCACCCTGTCACAGATCATAGCCTACGAGGCCCGTTCATGACCCGCCGCCTGCGTTGCCGTTTCTGCGAGACGCCGCTTACCCATACCTTCGTCAATCTCGGCCGGACCCCGCTCGCCAACAGCTATCTCAGAAGCGAGGCCGAGATGGCGCGCGAGCGATCCTATCCCCTGCATGCGCGGGTCTGCTCGAACTGCTTTCTGGTGCAGGTGGAAGATGTTGTCCCGGCGGAAGAAATCTTTTCCGACTATGCCTATTTCTCCTCCTATTCCAGCAGTTGGGTCGCCCATGCGCGCCGCTATGCCGAGAAGATGACGGCGGAGCTCGGCCTTGGTTCCGCCTCGCTCGTCGCCGAGATCGCCAGCAACGACGGCTACCTGCTGCGCCATTTTGTCGACAAAGGCATCCCCGTCCTCGGCATCGAGCCCGCGGCGAATGTCGCGAAAGTTGCCGAAGAGGCCGGCGTCAGGACAGATGTCGCCTTCTTTGGCATCAATACCGCGAAACGCCTCGCCGCAAGCGGACCGCGCGCCGATCTCATTGCGGCCAACAATGTCATGGCGCATGTTCCCGATATCAATGATTTTATCGGCGGCGTGCCGATCCTGCTGGCGCCTGAGGGCGTCTTTACGATCGAGTTTCCGCATCTTCTCAACCTGATCGAGAAGGTGCAGTTCGACACCATCTATCATGAGCATTACTCCTATCTCTCGCTGCTGACGACGGAGAAAATTTTGGCGGCGCACGGGCTTCGCGTTTTCGATGTCGAGGAATTGCCGACGCATGGCGGATCGCTCCGCATCTATGCGGCGCACAAGGCAGCGACGCGCCACGCGGAGAGCGAGCGGCTCCTTGCCCTTCGCGCCAAGGAAGCGGCGGCGGGCCTTCATACCCTCGCCGCCTATGAGGGCTTCACGCCGAAAGTCGAGCATGTCCGCGCCCGCCTCCTCGCCTTCCTGCAGGAAGCCAGGGCGGAGGGCAAGACAGTCGCCGGCTACGGCGCGGCCGCGAAAGGCAATACGCTTCTCAACTATTGCGGCGTGGTCGGCGATCTCATCTCCTTCGTTGTTGATCGCAACCCGGAAAAGCAGAATACCTACCTTCCCGGCAGCCATATCCCGGTATTTGCGCCGGAGAAGATCTATCGCGAGAAGCCCGATTATGTGCTGATCCTGCCCTGGAACCTCGCCGATGAGATCATCCTCGACATGGCCGACATCAACGCCTGGGGCGGGAAGTTCGCAATCCCCATCCCGGAGCTTCAGATCCTGTCATGATCTTTCGCGAGACGGATATCCCCGGCGCCTATCTGATCGAACCGGAGCCAATCGAAGATGAGCGCGGCTTCTTCGCCCGGAGCTTCTGCACCCGGGAATTCGCTGCCGCGGGGATCGAATTCGCGCCCGTGCAAAGCAATATCTCCTTCAACCGCGCGGCATATACATTGCGCGGAATGCATTTTCACGCGCCGCTCTATGAGGAGACGAAGCTGGTGCGCTGCAGCGCCGGGCGGATCTTCGATGTAATCGTCGATCTTCGCCCCGGCTCAAGAACCTATCGCCAGTGGATCGGCGCGGAACTCAGCCGCGCGAACGGCCATGCGCTGTTCATTCCGGCCGGCTGCGCGCATGGCTTTCTGACCCTTGAGGCAAACAGCGACGTCTTTTACCAGATGAGCCCGCATTTCGAGCCGGGTCATGAGCGGGGGTTTCGCTTTGACGATCCCGAGATTGCGATCCGCTGGCCGGCCGCGCCTTCGGTCATCTCAAGCCGCGATGCGGCGCTCCCCTCCTTTCGGGAGCTTTCCGCATGACGCGCTGCCTTGTCACCGGCGCGACGGGCTTTCTCGGGCCGCATGTGGTGCGGGCGCTGCTGGCGGCGGGCGTTGAGGTCATCTCCCTGTCGCGCACGCGCGTCGCGCCCCTCGCCCCGTTGCACCGCCATATCGCCGTTGATCTCCATGATGCCGCCGCCGTCGATGAGGCAATTAACGGCGCCGGCGCGAGCCATCTCGTTCATCTCGCGTGGGAGGCGACGCCGGGGGTTTTCTGGCATTCAAAGGAGAATTTCCGCTGGATCGCGGCGAGCGCGTTCCTGCTCGATGCCTTCCTGCGCGCGGGCGGGCGGCGGGCCGTGCTCGCCGGCTCCTGCGCCGAATATAAACCCTCCGATGCGCCACTGCTTGAGGCCTCCCCGACAGAGGGGGCGACCTTTTACGCGGCCTCGAAGCTCGCCTTCCATGGTCTCGCCGAAACCATCGCCCGGGAGATTGAGATGGTTTGGGCGCGCATCTTCTTTCCGTATGGGCCGGATGAGGATGCGAGCAAGCTCACCTCCTACATCATGCGCGAGCTCAGCTCGGGCCGCGCCCCCGTTTTTCAGGCGCCGGGTCGCGCCGTCGATATGATCCATGTCGAGGATGTCGCCCGCGCGTTCGCCTGCCTTGTCGCCGCGGATATCACGGGCACGGTCAATATCGCCTCGAACATCGCGCGGCTGCCGGGTGAAATCGCGCTTGAGGGCGCCCGGCTGCTCGGCAATGCGGCGCTTGCAGATACCCTTGCCCGGACGCTCCGCGCAACGCCGCGGACCGCGACGCTGCAGGGCGACAACAGCCGCCTTCTTGGGGTCTGGAGCGGCGCGCCGATGCGCGACCTTAAGGGCGGGCTTGCAAGCTATCTCGGCTGAGGGTCAGAGGGCGGGCGCAGCTTCCGCGAGAAGCGTTGCGCGCGTTTTCAGGAACAGCGGGTCATCGGCGAGCCAGGGATAGAAATCAAGGCTCCGCAAAAGCGCCTCTTTCGCCCCTGCCGAGAGCGCCCGCCCGCGGCCCGCACGGCCGACGTTAAAGCGCGTATTCTCGCCCCGCACTTTTGCCAGCGCCTCCGCAATACTGCCGCGCGGCATCGGATGGCCGGCGAGCTGCAAGATCTCCGCCATCACGGCGACCGGATCCGCCGTGTAATCGTCATAGTCAAAAATCGCCGCGCCGCCCGACACCCGCCAGCCGACATAGAAATTGAGATACCACGGGATCGCGAGGCGAACGATCGCCTCCTCCAGCTCATCGCCCGGCATGTGAAGGTGGCGGGTCTCGAAAAAGGCGATCGGCCCGCGCACCAGCTCGCGGCGCATATGATCGCGGATGCTCATGGTGATGTCGGCAAGATCGCGCACCAGCACGACAGGCGTGATGTTATATTTACGGATCAGCGTCGCGGTCCATTCGCTGTGCTTCAGATGATGCTGCGCGACATAGCGCTGGTGGTTGTAGCGCGACAGGCGGATCGCACACAGCTCCTGCTCGCGCGCGCCCCAGTCAGGGGTCAGGCGGCAGCGGCGAAACCCCGGCAGCTCGGCAAAGGCGGAGGCAAGAAAGGTCGAGGCCGTCTTCGGCATGCAGGCCATAAGGATATGCGGCCCCTTCGGCGAACGGACACGGCTCAAAAGCCCGTCAGATGCAAGTAGCGCGGCATTCAGCCCCCGGTTCAACCGCTTCACAATCCCCCTCCCCACGTCATATTTGTTTTTATTATTACTACTACCGGCGCGTCAGGACATCGCAACAAGATTTTCGCCTTCAAGGCTCGCGCGGGTCTTGATAAAGAGCGGATCATTTTCAAATTCCGGGTAAAAATCGAGCATGCGCGCGAGCGCTTCCTTGCCGCGCGGCGAGAGCCCCGTCCCGCGCCCGACCCGGCCGACGTTGAAGCGCGTTCGCGTGTTCGCGCTCGCCCGCCCGAGCGCCGCCGCAATCGCCTCATCCCCGACCGGCGCGTTCGCCCGCGCCAGGATATCGCGCATCACGCCGGCCGTATCGGCGGTCAGATCGTCATAGTCATAGAAGGCGCCGATGCCGGCAGATCGCCAGCCGGCGTAGAAGTTGATGTACCAAGGCAGGGCGAGGCGGACGATGGCTTCCTCGAACTCGTCATCGGGCAGCTTCTTCTGCGCCTCGCCGAACCAGGCGTAGGGCACCGGCTCGGGATCGGCGCGCAGGTGATCGCGCAGGCTGATCGCGCAATCGGCGAGATTGCGGATAAGCACCGCGAAGGTGACGCCATATTTCGCGCCGTAGAATTCGGTCGCCCGGCTGTGCCGGAGGTGGCACTGCGCGACATATTTCCGCCGGTTATAGCGCGACAGCTGGATCGGGCAGAGTTCCTGCTCGCGCTGCTCCCATGCCGGGACAAGCGTTGCCTGTCGCATGCCGGGCAGTTCGGCAAGCGCGGTGGCGAGAAAGGTCGAGGCCGTTTTCGGCATGCAGGCGATTACGATATGCGGCTGTTGTGGCGGCAGGACACGGCTCATGATCGCGTCCGCCTTCAGATATGCACCGTTCAGCAAACGGTTTGCGCGCTTCTTCTTCATCGTCATCGCCCCCTACAACACTCGGCCCGCCGGTAGCTCACGGCCGAACCACAATAGTCCCTTACCCGGCCTCAGGACCGCGATCGCCCCCGCGAAAGCCTTGCAAGATTGCCCCGCATTTCAAACGCCTTGATACCCTGTTTCAGCAACGCCGCCGCCTTGCCCGCCGGCGGATAATAGGGCTTTCCCGTCACCTTCTGGATCCACGCAACGACCGAGGAAACGGTTTTCAGATCCTCTGGTTTGATCAGCGAGGCGCGCTTTTTGCCGCCCCCCGCCCCGCTGCCCAAAGGCTCGGCAAGATCAGCGGGATCCTTAAGCCCGGCGCGCCGGTAGGCGGGATCCATCTCGCAAAAGAAATCCTCAAGAACGTCCCAGCAGCGGTGCTGCTTGGGGAATTTGCGCATATCGGCAATCACCACCTCACGCCAGCGCGCGTGATCGATCACCGCCGTGCCCCCGAGATGATTGCGGTTGATCCGCATCAGGTTGGCATAGACATAGGCAGGGATGGAGCGGATCTTGAGATCAATCTCCGGCGTGATCTGATCGGCCTCGGCGAGCGCCGTGAAATTCTCGACGATCTTCGTCTGCTTTTCGGTGTGCGTCGTCGGCGCGTTCATGGCGGTGCCGTTGCTCTTTTCGCCTGCGCCCGCGATGGTCACGGGATTGCGCACCCAGAGCAGGCTTTCCGCCACCGTCAGGTTGGTGAGCGAGCTGTTGACGTCCGGGATCTGGCCCTGGAAATACTCGCCGCCTGCGGCTTTTACCCGCTCGATCACCCGGCGCGCGACGCAGCCGTGATAGATATTCGCCGCATCGCGATAGTTGATGAGCCGCGCGGCGCAGAAGTCAGCGAACACGGCCTTCGGATCGAGCCGCTTCAGCGGCCCGCAGAAATCGCGGTAGCGGAATTTGAGAAGCCCGTCTTTCGGACCCGTCTCGACATGCGGCCAGATATAGGTGATATGCCGCCAGATCACCACATCGGGCGCGTGGCGATCCAGAAGATGGCGCAGCGTCGCAATCCCGTTCGGGATGACGCCATCATCATCGCCGATGAAGATCACATAGTCGCCGCTCGCGTGCGAGAGGGCGAATTCGAAGTTCTGCCGCATGCTGAGATCGCGCCCGGGGTGCACATAGCGAAGCCGCGCATCCTTGAATGCGGCAACCACCTCCGCCGTGTCATCGATGCTGTTATTGTCGCTGACGATCACCTCGATATCGGGATCATCGCTCATCAAACAGGTCTCAAGGCAGTATTTCAGAAACTCCGCCCGGTTCCGCGTCGGAACGACGATACTTATTTTCAAAGGCTGCATCGGCATGGGGCGCCGTCACACCCGCTTCAGGAAGCCGCCCGGCGTCACCGTCAGCATCAGCTTGTCCTCAAGCATGGCGTCATTCTGAAGGCGAAGCGGCGCGCCGTCCGCGGCAAGCACGCTGCCGCCCTCCAGCCGCTTCAGATATTCCGCAACCGCGCTTTTCGGGCTGTTGCCGGGGTGCCAGGGCCGGTCGGGATAGAAGTCATGGGGCATGTCCTCCACAATCGTATCAAAAACAACGCAGTAGCTCCCGGGGCTGGTGAGCGGTGCATAGGCCTCCAGCTCGGCAAGCACATGGTCGTGGGTGTGGTTGCTGTCGAGGCTGATGAGGATGCGGGAATAGTCCTTCGCGTAGTTTTTCACCCGCGCGATCATCTCGGGCGCGATGGAGGAGCCTTCAAACATGTCGATGCGCCCGGCCATGGGATGCGCCTCGATCGCCTTGCGGTTATGGGCGCGGATGTCGATATCGAGCCCAAGAACGCGGCGCTTCGGCTTTGCGGGATCGAGCAGTGCGCCGCTCTCCACCGCCTCGCAATAGTCGAGGAGCGAGAGCATCGCCGCGCTCTGGATCAGCGAGCCGCCATGGGCGATCCCCGTCTCGATGATAAGATCCGGCTTCACCTGCCAGACGATTTCCTGAAAGGCGACGATATCGGTCGGAAGCTGGATGATCGGCCGGCCGAGCGCCTGGAAATTATAGACATAGCGTTTGGCGAGTGCCTGTTCGAGCCACGCTAGCGAGAGCTTTTTCCACTCCGCCTCATCCGCGTAGGACTGAACCGTCGCGGCGACTTCGGCCTGGAATTCGGCGATGGGATCGGCAGGATCGGACGACATGGGCACCTCGAATAATCACAAATGAACGACAGATTGGGCCTTTCGGCCTGTCGACCCCCGTTTCTAACCGCCCTTTTGCGGTAAAACAACAGATTTGCGGTTTGCCGCCGTCGCGGCAGGGCTTTTTTCCGCAATTTCTGTTACGCTTGGCGCTTTTTATCGCGCATCTCAAGGCGTAAACATCCTATGCTGGGGCGAATGTTGTAAATCGAGGCGACAATGGCGGAACGGGAACTGGTGACGATTACGGGCGCGAATGGCTATATCGCGGTGCATACGATCCGCCTGCTGCTGGAGGCCGGCTACCGGGTGCGCGGCACGCTTCGCGATGCGGCGCGCGGGGCTCTGATCCGCGCGGCGCTCGCCCCCCTCGTCGATGTCTCCGCGCTCGATTTCGCCCGCGCCGATCTCGCTTCCGATGATGGTTGGGCGGCGGCGATGACGGGCGCTGATTACGTCATCCACATGGCCTCCCCCGTCCCTGCGGAAGTCCCCAGGCGCGAGGAGGAGCTGATTGCGCCGGCGCGCGAGGGAACGCTCCGGGTAATGGGCGCGGCAGCGGCGGCCGGGGCGCGGCGGATCGTCATGACCTCCTCCATCGCCGCGGTCTCGAGCGGGCATGACAAATCGCGTGTCTTCGATGAAAGCTGCTGGAGCGATGTCACAAAAGACATCGGCGCCTATCAGAAGAGCAAGACCCTCGCCGAGCGCGCGGCGTGGGAGTTTATCGAGAGCCTCGCGGCGGAGGCGCGGCCCGAATTCGCGGTTATCAACCCCGGTTTCGTGCTTGGCCCCCCGATCGGCGGCCATGCCGGCGCCTCGCTCGAGGTGGTGCGGCGCCTGATGGCGCGCGAGGTGCCGGGCGTGCCCAACATGGGCTTCAGCCTTGTCGATGTGCGCGATGTGGCCGCCGCCCATGTCATCGCCCTCACCCATCCCGCCGCGCCGGGGCATCGTCATATCTGCGTCTCTGAGCGGATGACCTTTCACGAGATCGCGGCCCACCTTGCAGAGCATCTCGGGCCCGACGGCTACCGCATCCCGACGCGGCGGGTGCCGGACGCGGCCGTCCGCCTGCTCGCGCTCTTCAGCCCGACTTTTCGCCTCATCGCGACCCGTCTCGGCCCGGCAACGCAGTATGATACGGCGCGGGCGCGCGAAACGCTCGGCTGGCAGCCGCGCCCGATGCGCCGCTCCCTCATCGATACGGCCGACAGCCTCCGCGCGCAAAAAATCGTCTAAGCCATAAGGATCCTTTGAATGACCTTCCGGATGTCACCACATCTTTTCGGCCTCCTTGTGACTATCGCAGGCGTCCTCGCCCTTTCGCCCGACGCCCTGTTGATCCGCCTCGTTGCGGCCGACAGCGCGAGCGTCCTTTTCTGGCGCGGGATATTTTTCTCAATAACGATTTTCGGCTTCTATTCCCTCCGTTTCGGGGCCGGGGGCGTTGTCGCGAGGTTACGGGTGCTGGGCAGGCGGGGCCTCCTTGCCGCCCTTTTCTACAGTCTCAGCAGCACGTTTTTCGTGCTCGCCATCACCCATACCTCCATCGCCAACGCGCTGGTCATCATCGCCACGGCGCCCCTTTTTGCCGCAGTCTTTTCGTGGATTTTTCTCAAGGAAGCGATCCGCCTTCCCACCTGGATCGCGATTTTCGTCTGTCTTGGCGGCATCGGCCTGATCTTTGCCGGCAGCCTCGAGAGCGGCAGCTATTTCGGCGATTTCTGCGCGCTCATGACCGCCTCTATGATCTCCGGCCAGTTCACCACCGTGCGCCATGCGAAGGATCTCGATATGGTCCCCTCGCTCGGCATTTCCGGGCTGTTGATGGCGGCCTTTGCGCTTCCCTTCGCCGCGCCGCTCAGCCTCACGGGCGAAAGTTTTGCCTGGCTCGCCCTGCTCGGCTTCGTGGTGCTCCCCATCGCGATCGGGCTGATTACCATCGGCCCGCGCTATATCTCGGCGCCCGAGGTCAGCCTGCTGCTGCTGCTGGAGAGCTTTTTCGGCCCGCTCTGGGCATGGATGGCGCTTGGCGAGGTTCCGACGCGGGAGACGGTTCTCGGCGGCGCCATCGTCATCTCGACGCTGATCCTCCATACTGTCCTGACGCTCCGTCAGGGCCGGCGCACGGCCGACGCAGCGTCCGGGATCGGGGAGAGCGGTTAAATGATCTCTTCGCGGTAGAAGATGTGGGTTCCGACCTGCCCGAGCTTGCTGAGCCGCTCGCTCCAGCCCGGTGAGACATAGGTCGCGTGATAATGCGTTGCCCGCTTGGCGATGCCGCTCCGTTCCCCCTTCATGACGAGGGCGACGACTTTCAGCGACTTCTCCCATGCCGCCGTATTGGTCGGGCGATCGGGCAGGCCATCGCAGGCAAAAGAAAACTGGCAGCGGTGCTTGCGCTCCTGATTCTGGAAGACAACTTCGCAGGCCGTTGACGGATAGCGCGGATCGGCGATGCGGTTGAGGATCACCTCGGCAATGGCGATCTGGCCGACCAGCGGCTCGCTGCGCGCCTCGAAATAGACGGCCTGGGCGATGCACATTTCCTGCCGCGTGAAGGTCCGGCCAAAAAGGTCGACGGAGGCGAGCGTGGTATCCAGATTGTCGCGCGGCATATCGAGATTGGGAATTTCGTTAAGCGTCCCGGGAAGCGCCTGAAGCTCCGCGAATTTCTTGTCAAGGCGCGCGAGGTTGGCCTGCTTGACCGCCTCGGAATATACGAACTGATCAATTTCCCTGTTCGATGTGCCGATCTGGAACATCAGGGTAAAGCTGACGGCGATCACCGTCAGAATGCTGGCGGCACCCAGCATGAACCCTATTTCATGCGATCGGATATCGAGTGTTGAGAGCAGCCTCTGCCATGGACTTTGCATTTTCATTATTCCATCGTTTCAAATCAACAGCGACGCCGGGGTTCTCCCCTGTTGTTGCCATGATTATACCAAGACGAATGTCCCGCCCTCATCCCCCTAACATGGGACAGATGACAGATTTTTCTACTTCCTGTTAACTATAGACGACGACTAATGGTTAATAAAATCTTACCGCAACGGCCGAACTTCCAAGAAAAAATCGGCATAAGTACTTACAAGTCAGATAGTTAGGAAACTACCTCCAAAGCTCGGCCGCCGTCATCCGGGGTTCGGCACGCCCATCCCCCAAATGAGGTATGGGGCTTTCCGGCCGCTACTGCATCGGGCGTCTCCCCGCCGCAACAGCGCCTTCGGACGAGCAATGGTGACGCGTTCGTATCAGAGATCGGCCGACGTGACAAGATATTGCCCCAGGAGCGCGCAAAACGGCGCAGGAATCTGTCAAGGACGCCTCACTTTCGGGCGGGGAAAGCGCCGGATTTGCTACGATTTCGAGAATCATATTGACTAAAATCCGGGCATTTAACTGTGCAACAATGTGATTTATGCACATAAATTAGAGTTTCATGAGATTTTTTGATTTTATTTCACTGTTTTGCTTGCATCCCGCGGACCAATTGATATATCAGCTACCAGAAATTCACACAGAACAACAACAACTGCATGGTTTTATTAATGAATATCTCGTCGCTGAAAAACAATGCCCAGACTGCCAGCCGTTTTCTCAAGGCTATTTCCAACACGCACCGTCTTCTGATTCTGTGCCATCTGGCCGATTCCGAACGGTCGGTCGGTGAGCTGGAGAAGATTGTCGGCCTCAGCCAGTCGGCACTGTCGCAGCATCTGGCACGCCTGCGCAAGGAAGAGGTGGTGAAAACCCGCCGCGAAGCGCAGACGATCTATTATTCGATCCAGGATGAGAACGTCCTCGACGTTCTTCAGCTCCTTGACAATATCTTTGGCGAAGATGCGGCGAAGCTTGCCCGCGTTGCCTGATGATCCTGTGAAAGGGGTGAAATTCACCCCTTTCTATTTTGTCGCCGCCTGAGGCGGCTTTTTATGCGTCCTCCGCCATGATGACGACCTGCTTGCCGGTCACTGCGCGCCCTTCCATCGACTGAAGGGCGCCTTTTATGTCGCGCAGATCCCAGCGCCGGCCGATGATGGGGTGGAGTTTCTGCGCCTCGGCGAGGGTGCGAAGGCCGATGGCGGCGCGCGCCCCGGCGACGGGATCGCGCCGTCCGAACTCCCCGGCACGCACGCCGATGACAGACGCGCCGCGGCGAAGCACACGATCCGCCTGCAAAAGGCCGAACTCCCCGCCCGCGAAACCGACGACCAGCAGCCGCCCGTTCCAGGCAAGGCAGTCCAGGGACTGATCGAAAAGCGCGCCGCCGACGGGATCGGAGATCACATCCGCCCCTTCGCCGCCGGTAAGTGCAAGAACGCGCGCGGCGAGATCCTCCTCGGCGTAGTTGATCAGCGCATCGGCGCCGCTTGCCTTGGCAATGGCGAGCTTCTCCGCCGAGCTTGCGCCCGCGATAACGCGCGCGCCGAGCGCCTTGCCCATGGCGACCGTCGCCTGCCCGACGCCGCCGCCCGCGCCAAGGACAAGCAGCGTCTCGCCCGGCTCCAGCCCGCCGCGCTCGCGGAGCGAGACATAGGCGGTGAGGAAGGTGACGGAAAAGGCCGCGGCTTCGGCAAAATCGAGATGCGCGGGCATGTAGGCGAGCTGGCCGGCCCGCGCCGTCACATGCTCGGCAAAGGCGCCGGTCTTTGATTTGTAAAGCACCGCATCGCCGGGCTTGAAGGGCGCTGCGGGATCGTTCGTTTCAACAACAATGCCGGCCGCCTCCATTCCCGGCGTGAACGGCAGCTCCGGGCGGAACTGATATTTGCCGTAGGTCATCAGGAGATCGGGGAAATTGAGCGCGGCGGCTTTCAGCCGGACACGGATTTCGCCATCCCCAAGTGGGGCGAGCGGCAGCCTTTCCAAAGCGACGGCATCGGGGCCGCCGAGACTGCGACAAATGGTCCGGGTGGTAAATTTCTGCATCATTCTTTATGGTTGCTTTTTGCCTGCCCTCCCTTGCTACCCCATCCTTCACGTGGATATCCAGCAGAATTTACGATCTTGTGACTGGATCGGGGGCGGCAAACGGGGTAACTGTGGCGCGAGTTGACGGATGAGGCGTCTTTTTTGATGACAGGCATGGACATATCCTATCTGGCGGCGGCGGGCGGCGGGCTGATCAGTTTCCTGAGCCCCTGCGTCCTGCCGCTGGTGCCGGCCTACCTCTGCCTGGTTGCGGGAACCTCGCTTGAGGAGCTGACGGCGGAGGGCGAGGGCGCGCGGCGCAAGGGCGTCAACTGGCGCGTCGTGGTGACGGCCTTTATCTTCGTGCTCGGCTTCTCGACGGTATTTATCCTGCTCGGCGCGTCGGCCTCCTACATCAACAGGCTGGTAGTCAGTCATCTCGATATTCTCTCGAAGATCGCGGGCGGCATTATCATCCTGTTCGGTATTCACATGACGGGGCTGGTGCGAATCCCGCTGCTTTATCGCGAGGCGCGCTTCAACACGATCGACAAGCCGCAGAACTGGTTCGGGCCCTATGTCATCGGCCTCGCCTTCGGGTTCGGCTGGACGCCCTGTATCGGCCCGGTGCTGGGGACGATCCTTGCCATCGCCGCCAGCGACAGCTCGCTCGGCTATGGCGTCAGCCTGCTCGGCATCTATTCTCTCGGTCTTGGGATCCCGTTTATCCTGGCGGCCTTTGCCCTCAATGGATTTCTCGGCTTCGCGCGGCGGTTCCGCCGCTACTTCAGGCTGGTCGAGGTGGGAACCGGCCTGATCCTGATCGTGACGGGACTTCTGATCTTTACGGGCCGGTTCCAGCTTCTCGCCTACTGGTTCCTCGAAACCTTTCCGGGGCTTGCCACGCTCGGCTGATCGTCAGACGACCACGGCCGACAACCCCAGGGCACAGAGCAGCAACAGGGCGAGGAACCATGTTGCCTTGATCTGATCGCGCATTTTCATCTCCCTTGAATTCGGGAGGCAGGATTGAAATCGGGCCTTCGCCTTCTTGCCTTCAATCGTCTGCTCTCGTGCGACCTGACGTAAGGCCCGCGCCCGCGCCGATCAAGAGCGCCCTGATCACAAATGATTGCATGAAGAGGGGGAATTTTTCCGCTTTGTATCAAGCGTCACATTCCGGCGCGAGGGGCAGATGCGCGGGCCACTGCCGCGGCCGTGCGCCGGGCCCGCGCGGGCCCGGACGCCTCAGGCGAGATTGTTCTGACGATCGCCGCCGACGCCGACGGAAAGAACCGGGTTGCGCACCGCCTCGCGGCTGATGCGAACGACGGAGCTGCGCAGCTTCTCGAAGGCTTTATGCTCGATCTGGCGGACCCGTTCCTTGGTGATGCCGAGCCGCTCGCCCAGCACTTCGAGGGTGGTTTTGTCATCGAGCAGGCGGCGTTCACGGATGATGATCTGCTCCCGCTCGCTGAGTTCCTGCAACGCCGTCTCCAGCCATTTCGAGCGCACCTGGCCGTCGATTTTGCGCATGGTGGTCTCTTCCGGCGTCGGCCCGGTATCGCGAAGGAAATCCTCGATGCTGTCATCGCCCTCCTCCCCGACCGGGGCGTTCAGCGACTGATCGCGCGTCGAAAGTCGGTTGGCCATCTGCTCGACATCCTTGATGCCGATCCGCAGCTTCTCGGAAATTTCCCGAAGCGTGCTGGTGGAAAAGGCCTGGTCATCGGTATTCTGGATCTTCGCGCGCAGCCAGCGCAGATTGAAGAACAGCGACTTCTGCGACGCGCTGGTGCCCGAGCGCACGATCGACCAGTTGCGCAGGACATAATCCTGCATCGCCGAGCGGATCCACCAGGTTGCGTAGGTTGAGAAGCGGATTTCCCGCTCCGGCTCGAATTTGAAGGCCGCCTGCATCAGGCCGATATTTCCTTCCTGCACGAGATCGCTCATGGAGAGGCCGTAATTGCGGAATTTGGTCGCAACCGATACGACGAGACGCATATAGGCGGACACCAGTTCGTGGAGCGCCTTCTCGTCGCCTTCCTCCCGCCAGCGGTACGCCAGCTCGAACTCCCGTTCGCGGGTCAGCAGCGGAACGGACATTGCGGTGGAGACAAACGCACGGTTACGCTTATGACTGGTTGCAGTCTCATGCTTGGACATGTGATCTTCCTCCCACTTGTTGAAGCCGTAGTGACGACGCTGTGGAAACGAGCGCACATTATAATGGTTCTAATTTAAAACTAGTCCCGTTACTACGCAACTCTTTAGATACTCACTGACGAAAACGTGATCGCCCGTGTGCCCGTAACATCTATGAGGTTACGTGTGAACAATGCCGGAAATGTGACGGAAAAGGGGAAGAAGGAAGGCCGTTTCACAACCAACGGGACAGGTTACGACCTTATTTCAACGGAACGCGAATAAATCAGCAGCGTCGTTGCCAATATCCCGGCCACCGCAAGGAACGAAATCTCGTAGCCGGTCTCGGGAAAACGCGCGAGGATCCAGCCATAGAGCGACTGCAAAAGCCCGATGCCGAGAATGGCGATCAGGTTGAGCGTCGAGTTGGCGCGCCCGACCATGTGATCGGGAAAGAGGTTCCTGCAATGCGCCGCCAGAACGACGTAATATTGCTGCGTGAAATTGATATAGATGAAAAGCCCCGCCGCCAGCCAGACCGGCAGGCCGTCATAAAGCGCAAGGGTGAGAAAGGCGCCGAGGACGGTGCCGGCCGCGCACATGACAATCATCTTGCGGCTTTTTCCGACCCGGTCGATAAAGCCGAAGAAAAGCGCGCCGCACGGCATCGCCGCCGCCATCAGGAAGAGGATATGCCCCCGCCCGAGCGCATCCATCGCGAAGGTCTTTTCAAGATACGGTCCGCCCCACATGCCGACCAGCGCCGTCGACGGGCCGTAGGCGACGATGCCCATGGCGAGCAGATTGAAGAAGCGCGGATATTTCAACACGTCCCAGTAGCCTTTCAGGCTTTGCCTGATTGTCGCCGGCCGATCGGCGCTCTCCTTATAGCCGGGCGGTCCGTCGCGAATGACGATGGCGCCGATAACCATCATCAGCAGCGTGAGCGCGCCGACAACGAAAACGGGGATCCGCCAGCCGACGACTTCAATGGCATAGGCGAGCGGCGCCGAGGACATCATCGCACCGAAGCTCGCCGACGCCGTCAGCCAGGACGCCATCATCGCAAATTTCGAGGGCGGAAACCATTTCGCGAAGAGGACATAGGCCGCCATCATGATCACCGAATAGCCGGCCCCGATCAGGCCGCGCGCGACAATCACATCATTGAGGCTGTCGGCCGCGGCAAGCAAAAACGAGCCCCCCACGGCGAGCACCAGCACGACCGGCATCGTCCGCCGCGGCCCGAACTGGTCAAGCGCAATGCCGAGCGGCACCTGCGCGAGCGCGGCCGAGAAGAAGAGCGCCGCCGCCGCGATGCCGAGACTGGCGACGGGGACCCCGAGATCGGCGGAAATCGGCGGCATGATCACGGCGCCGGACATCCTGTGAAACTGGCCAAGGCCGAACAGAAGGACGCAAATCAGGAAAATATAGATTGCGCGGTGGCGCAGAAACGAATCACGTGGCTCGGGCGACATATTTTTTATCTTTTTTTCTTTAATGTCAGAACTAGCCGCAAAAGGAATGTCCTTGTCAAATATATCGACATTTCTCCGGCAAGAAAAATTCTCTCATAAAAGCGTTTCTCTCGCCGGAAATTGTGGTAAACACGCCTGCGTCGCCGATAGCAATGCGCCTTTTGGCCGAAAGATACAAGGAAGAAATTGATGGACGATTTCAAAAAGGTTTTCGAGATGAATCGCGCGTGGGCAAATGAAACCGTCCGGGCGGATCCGGAATATTTCTCCCGCCTCGCCCATCAGCAGACACCGGCGCATTTGTGGATCGGCTGCTCCGACAGCCGCGTTCCCGCCAACCAGATCATGGACCTGCCGCCGGGCGAAGTGTTCGTCCACCGCAATATCGCCAATGTGGTTGTCCCCTCCGATCTCAACTGCCTGTCGGTCCTGCAATATGCGATCGAGGTCCTGAAAGTGCGGCATATCATCGTATGCGGCCATTATGGCTGCGGCGGCATTACGGCGGTTCTCTCACAGCGCAAAAACGGCATGATCGACAACTGGCTGCAGCATATCCGCGCCGTTGCCCGCACCTACACCGACCTGATCGACAAAGCCGAGGATGGCAAGCAGAAGACGGACCTCCTCTGCGAACTCAATGTCATCGAGCAGGTGCAGAATGTCTGCTCGACAACCGTTGTCCGCGATGCGTGGGATGCGGGCCAGACCTTCACCGTGCATGGCCTGATCTACTCCGTCGCCGACGGGCTGCTGCGCGATCTCATCCATTGCGAAATCGGCAACAAGGTGACGCGCGGGGCGGATTTCCCGAAATTGCTGGCGGAACGCGGCTAAAGCTTTCCGCCTTCTGCACAGCCTCTGAATTGACAAACTGTCAAATAGCTTGAAGTCTGGGGCGGCCGGGCTTATTTTCCCCATTGGCGCCCCAAGAAAAACCAAGAAGAACGAGATCGAGTAAACGGCATGAAATTTAAAGGTACTGACAATTACGTGGCAACGGAAGATCTGATGATCGCCGTCAACGCCGCCATCACCCTCGAGCGTCCGCTGCTGATCAAGGGCGAGCCCGGCACCGGCAAGACCGTGCTGGCGCAGGAAGTGGCGAAGTCACTCGGCAAACCGTTTATCGAGTGGAACATCAAATCCACCACCAAGGCGCAGCAGGGTCTTTATGAATATGACGCCGTGTCGCGGCTGCGCGATTCCCAGCTCGGCGATGACAAGGTGCATGACATCTCCAACTACATCCGCCCCGGCAAGATGTGGGAGGCCTTTACCTCGGACGTCAGCCCGGTGCTGCTGATCGACGAGATCGACAAGGCGGATATCGAGTTTCCGAACGACCTGCTGCAGGAACTCGACCGGATGGAGTTCTATGTCTATGAGACGCAGCAGACCATCAAGGCGAAGCAGCGCCCGCTCGTGATCATCACCTCCAATAACGAGAAGGAACTGCCGGACGCGTTCCTGCGCCGCTGCTTCTTCCATTATATCAGCTTCCCCGATCCCGAGACGATGGAGAAGATCGTCGAGGTGCATCATCCGAACGCGAAACGCGAGCTGGTGCGCGAGGCGCTCCGCGTCTTCTTCGACGTGCGCGAGACGCCGGGCCTGAAGAAGAAGCCCTCGACGAGCGAGCTGATCGACTGGCTGAAGCTGCTGATGAGCGAGGAACTGCCCGAAGACGTGCTCCGCTCGAAGGATCCGGGCAAGATCATCCCGCCGCTCTATGGCGCGCTTTTGAAGAACGAGCAGGACGTGCATCTCTTTGAACGGCTCGCCTTCCTCTCCCGCCGCGAGCAGCGCTAGGACCAGCCATGTTCACCCGCTTCTTTTTCACCCTACGAGACGCCGCGATCCCGGTCACACTGCGCGAGTATCTGACCCTGATCGAGGCGCTGAAAGCCGGCTGCGCCGACTATTCGGTCAATGATTTCTATTATCTTGCCCGGGCGACGCTGGTGAAGGATGAAAAGAATCTGGACAAATATGATCAGGTTTTCGCCCATTGCTTCAACGGCATCGAGTTTCTCTCCGATGCCGCAACCGCGGAAATTCCGGAAGAGTGGCTGCGCAAGCTCGCCGAGCTGACCCTCACCGACGAGGAAAAGGCCGCAGTTGAGGCTCTCGGCGGCTGGGAGAAGCTGATGGAAACGCTTCAGCAGCGCCTCAAGGAGCAGGAGAAGCGCCATCAGGGCGGCAACAAATGGATCGGCACCGCCGGCCGTTCGCCCTTCGGCGCCTATGGCTACAACCCCGAAGGGGTGCGCATCGGCCAGCAGGAAAGCCGCCATCGCCGCGCGGTCAAGGTGTGGGACAAGCGCGAATATAAAAACCTCGACGACAGCGTCGAGCTTGGCACCCGCAATATCAAGGTCGCCATGAAGCGCCTGCGTCAGTTCGCCCGCGAAGGCGCGGCGGAAGAGCTCGACCTTGACGACACCATCCGCTCAACCGCTCGCAACGCCGGTTTCCTCGATCTCAAGATGCGGCCCGAGCGGCACAATACGGTGAAGGTGCTGATCCTTTTTGACATCGGCGGCTCGATGGATGATCACATCAAGGCCTGCGAGGAGCTGTTCTCGGCGGCGCGCAGCGAGTTCAAGCATCTCGAATTCTTCTATTTCCACAACTGCGTCTACGAGAAGCTGTGGAAAGAGAACAGCCGCCGCCACACCTCTTTCATGCCGACCTGGGACGTGCTGCATAAATATCCGGCCGATTACAAGCTGATCTTCGTCGGCGATGCGACCATGAGCCCCTATGAGATCGCCTATCCGGGCGGCAGCGTCGAGCATTGGAACGAGGAATCGGGCCAGGTCTGGATGGAGCGGATGCTGAACGTCTATCACAAGGCGGTCTGGCTCAATCCGGTGCCCGAGAAATACTGGGAATATACGCCGTCCGTGCAACTGATGAAGCAGCTGATGACGGACCGCATGTATCCGCTGACCATCGGCGGCATCGAAGCGGCGATGAAGGAACTGAGCCGCTAAGCCGGCCAGCGTCCAATCTGCGCTAATCTGTTAAGTTTCCTCCGCATCGACAAAACGCACGGCGCGGGTCAATGGCTGCATCCGCGCGGTGGCGATTTTCAACAGCGCGAAGCTTGCAACGAGATAGAGCCCGGCCCCATGCAGTATCACGTCCGCTTCCCGCCCGGCGAGATACAACGCGATCGGGATGAGCGCGAATACGGGCAGGACCAGCCGGCCGAGAGCGCGAAGCCGCGCTGATTTTCGCTCGAATTTATCGCCACCCAGCTCAAACTTGTACCAGACATCAAAGGCGAGCGAGAGCAGCACGACGGGAAAGACGATCACGAAAAGCGCGATGATCAGCGCCATCGCACCGCGGCCGCTCAAAAACAGCGCCTTTATCAGCTCCAGCAGCGAATATTCGCCCGCGAGCGCCATAAACCCGCCCGCCGTCAGGAGCGGCTGGGTCAGCGCAAGGCCAAGCAGCGCCGCCGACAGCATCAGCAGAATGCCCAGCATGCGGTCCGCGCCGGTCGCATATTTCGCAATTGTCTGTCGGTCCGCCCGGCCGACCAGCAGCTGCTCCAGGGCCCAATGCATCGCGCGTCCTCCTCCTTCCCCCGCCTTGTGATGAATATATTTATACCCTCTTTTTCGCCCCCGCGGAATCCCGCATCGATGAGGTTCGGCGAACGGCCCTGCAGGCGCCGCCGTGCTTTTCCCTGTACCTCATCGCGTGAATTAGATATCGTTGATTGACGGAAACGCTTCTGGTGGTCCCCGATGAGTAGTCTCGTCAAGAATATTGTTTTTGTCCTTCTGATTTTGCTGATCATCGCCATCAGCTACGTCCTTCTCCAGGAATCGGAACAGCAGGACAGCCTGAGCGGCGGCCCCATCGCCGATGTGACAAGCGCCACCCTCACGCCGCGGGGAGAAGAAGGCCAGCTCGTTTTTGATACGGAATGCGCCTATTGCCACGGGTTCAACGCCTCGGGCCGCGACGGGGTTGGCCCGCCGCTCGTCCATATGATGTATGGACCGGACTCGTTGGACGACGCCGCCTTCGGCCGGGCGATCCGGAGCGGCGCGGCGCAATCGAAATGGCCGTTCGGCGACATGCCGCCGGATCCGGAAATAAAAGATGAGGAAATCGCCGCCCTGCTCGTCTATGTCCGCGAGCTTCAGAAGGCGAACGGGATCGAGTAGCGGCACCGGGCACCGCTCGGGAAGCGGGTTAGCTGATCTTCTGCAACAGCGCGACGATCTGTTCTTTTTCCGCCTCCGAGAGCGGCGCGAGCGTATCGTCGGTGATGTCAAAGCCGTGCGGAATGAGCTGCTCGGTGAGGGCAAGTCCCGCCTCGCTCAGCCGCAGCAGCATCCGCCGCCGGTCGTTTTCATCGGGCCGGGTCTCGATCAGTCCACGGTCGGTCAGGCGGCGGATCACGCCCTGAATGGTCGCGGGATCCATCGCCGTCAGACGGCCGAGGTGGTTCTGCGACAGCTCGCCCTCATCGCGCAGTTTGACAAGCGCGGCAAACTGCGTCGGCGTGATCTGCTCATAGCCCATATGCGACTGGAAAATCGCGCTCGCCCGTTGATGGGCGCGGCGGAGGAGGTGACCGATATGCAACTCGACGTGATAATCGTCGATGGATCGGCTATCCGGCTTTTCCGGCTGCGGCGGCGTGGGCTGCTGGGTCATAAGGCATCAACTTCATAAATCTCGGCCACCGGAGCAGGCGACGACAGGCGGGACACTATCTCACGATGGTGATGGCTTCGCGTCCCTTTTCAATGATCTCCATCTCTCCGCCGCTCAGGCGAATCTTCGTGATCGAGCAAAAGTCGGGACGGAACAAAACCACATTATCGCGCCCCTCAATGGCGCTGACAATAGCATTGATCACAACAAAATGCGTAAAAAAGACCGAATCCTCCTGCCGCGCCCGGGTGAAGTCCACGATGTCGGCGCGCCAGCGCTGCAGCGTTTCGGACTGATCGCTCCAGTTGCCGGCGAGCACGCCGTCGAGCCAGGCGCGCCGCTTTGCAAGGTCGAGCCCGCCGGAGGGAACCTCGGCGAGCGCCGGCGCGATCTCGACCTCCCGCTGCCACAGATCGGCGAGCGGCTTCGAGGTCTCCCGCGTCCGTTGCAGCGGGCTTGAATAGAGCCGAGCCCGCGGAATCTGCCGGTCGAGATGCAGGGCAACCTCCCGCGCCTGTTGCGCGCCAAGCACACTCAATCCCGGGTCACGCGCCTTCTCCCAGGTCGCCGCCGCCTCGCCGTGGCGTACAAAACAGATGGTTGTAGTCACTCGCAACTCCTTTTTCCGTAACGCCATTTTCAGACGCCGCATGGCCTTTTCCGCGCCGCAGTAATCACATCATAGACGAGAAATTCTGGCGACAATTGAAAAGAATAAATAAACTTTATCAATACTATACTCTGTATTGGTGTGGTAAATAAACACATCTCAATTGACAGGCGCAAAAACATAACTTAAGCGTTATTAAAGTAAATACTATGCAATGAAAGAGAGACAGAATAACAGACGTCACCGCCTTATGATATAAACCGGATATCTGCGATGAATCATGTACAATTGAAGGCATTCCATGCCGTGGCAGAAACAGGTGGTTTTTCAGCCGCTGCGAAAACCCTAGGTCTTACCCAGCCTGCTGTCACGCTACAGATTCAGGCGCTGGAGCAGGCCTATAACACCAAGCTGTTCCAGCGGCGCGGCCGCAGAACAGAGATTACCGCCTCCGGCGAGCTGCTTCTTGAGATCGCCCGGAAAATGCTCCGCCTTGAAGAAGAAGCGCAGCGGCTGCTCTGCTCGCTTGGCTCGCTCGAAGCCGGGCAACTCAGCGTCATCACCAGCTCGTCGCTGAACTCGCTGCCCCTCGTTGCGGCGTTCCAGGCGCAGTATCCAGGTATCCACATCACCTTCCAGACGACGACGGCCGACAGTATCGAGAAGAATATTCTCGATTTCCGCGCCAATCTCGCCGTGCATCACGCGCCGCCCTCGGACCGGCGGCTGTTCGGCGTGAAGGTGGCGGAGGAGCCTTTGAAAGTCGCCGTTGCGCGCAAAAATCCGTGGGCGAGGCGCGGCTCCCTCACCCTTCGCGAGCTATCGGGACGGATGCTGGTCCTGCCGTTCAATCCCTTCACCAGCGGGGCCGTCCCGCCGCATTGGTCGAAACTGTTGCCGCGCGAGACAGACCGGACCCTCTGCCTGCAGAATAAGGAAATCGCCCGCGAGGCGGTCGCCAACGACATGGGCTTCACGCTTTTTACCGAGAGCGAGATAAAATGGGATACGCGATTGCAGGGGATTGAGGTTGAGGGAGGGCGGATGCACGAGGCCACCTATGTCATCGGCCTCAAGGGAGAGCGGGAATCGCGCCTCATCTCATCCTTTCTCGCGCTTTGCGATTATCCAAAGGGCGACGGCGAGACCGCAGCCTAGAGCGCAAGCGGCACGCGGTCCGGCTGCTGCGCGCCCGCAAGTTCGATCATCATCCCTTCGCGGGCGACGAAGGCGCGCGGCCACATCTTGTGCGCGGCGCGGGCGATACCGTCCATGAAGGAATCATCATGGCTCGGATCATGGTGGAAAATCGCGAGCTGCCCGACTTCGGCCATGCGGCCGAGGCGAACACCTTCCTGCCAGGTGGAATGCCCCCAGCCGGCAAAGGTCGGATATTCATCATCGGTGTAGGTCGAATCGTAGATCACGAGATCGGCGCCCCTGATGAGATTGAGGATCGTCTCATCCGGCTTGCCGATGACATGCTCCGTATCGGTGATGTAGCAGAGCGAAGCTCCGCCATGCTCGATCCGGTAGCCGGTTGCTCCGCCCGGGTGATTGAGCGGCGCGGTGCGCACATGAATATCATCGCCGAGCGAGAAGGAGACACCGGCGCGGAAATCCTCAAAAGTCAGCTGCGCCGCCAGCTCCTCGAACGGAACGGGGAATGTCGGCTGGCACATCTGCGAGGAGAGGACTTTCTTGATCCCGCCAAGTTCGCACAGGTGCCCCGTCATTACCTTGATGCTGACGTCGGGCCGGTAAATCGGTGCGAAGAAGGGGAAGCCGTTGATGTGATCCCAATGCGTGTGTGAGAGCAGGAAGAGATAATCCTTGCGCCCGCGTCGCATCAGGCAATCGCCGAGCAACCGTACGCCGGTGCCGGCATCGAGGATAATGACGCGGTCGCCAATGACGACTTCAACGCATGAGGTATTGCCGCCATATCGCATATGATCGGCGGACGGGGTCGCTATCGACCCTCTGACACCCCAGAATTTCACGCGCATCGTCATTGCTTGCAATCACCTTTCACATATGAAGCACAGTGATCATTTAACAATGTGATATTACACAATAATGAAATCACGTGAATATCGTCATTTTTGTAATGGCCATCACGATTCACAAAGTAACCGCCCAGCAAAACCGAGGAAAATAAAGTGATCAGGCCGCTTCTTTGCCGAGAATCTGCTCTGTCAGCTCCACCCAGTAATTGGCGCCGAGCGGCAGGATTTCATCGTTGAAGTCGTAATTGGGGTTATGGACGTGGCAGCTTCCCTCCCCGGCGCCATTGGCGATCATGATGTAGCAGCCGGGCCGCTCGCGCAGCATCCAGGAGAAATCCTCCGCCCCCATTACCGGCGTCACATCCTTGTTCACCCGCGCATCGCCAACAAGTTTCACCGCCGCCGCGATCGCCGCTTCGGTCTCCTCGGGCGTGTTGATGGTCGGGGCGTAGCGCCGGTCATAGGTGAATTCCGCCCGGGCGCCATGCGCCGCGGCGATGCCCGTCGCGATCTGCCGCATGCGGTTTTCGATCATATCCTGCACGGCCGGATCAAAGGCGCGCGTCGTGCCGGTCAGGACGACCTCGGCCGGGATCACGTTGCTGGTATGGCCGCCGTTGATCTGCGCGACCGTGACAACGGCCGACTGCAGCGGATCGGTGTTGCGGCTGACAATATTCTGCCAGGCGAGCACGATCTCGGACGCGATCACCACGGGGTCGGTCGCCAGATGCGGAAACGCGCCGTGGCCGCCGTTGCCGATGATCCGCGCCTTGAAAAAGTCCGCCGACGCCATGATGGGGCCGGTGCGCACCGCAAAGCTGCCAACCTCATGGCCCGGCATGTTATGCATGCCATAAACGCTGTCGACCGGGAATTTCTCGAACAGGCCGTCCTGGATCATCACCCGGCCGCCCGCGACATTCTCCTCGGCCGGCTGGAAGATAAACTGCACCGTGCCATTGAAATTGCGGGTCTGCGCAAGATATTTCGCGGCGCCGAGCAGCATGACGGTATGGCCGTCATGGCCGCAGCCATGCATCTTGCCGTCGATGCGCGAGCGATGCGCAAACTCATTTTCCTCCTGCAGGTCAAGCGCATCCATATCCGCGCGAAGGCCGATGGCGCGGTTGCCATCACCGCTCTTGAGCGTGCCGACAACCCCGGTCCTGGCAAGGCCGCGGTGCACTTCGATTCCAAAGCTCGACAGCTTTTCGGCAACAAAGTCGGAGGTTTTATATTCTTCGAAAGCCGTTTCGGGATGCATATGTATCTTGTGCCGCCACTCGGTCATTTCGCTATGCAGGGATTCAATTTCCGGACGTATCTTCATTTTTCCCACCATTCACGGCTGTTGAAAGGTCATTCAGGAAAGCCTAGCACAGGCGGAGGAGGCGTTGAAAGCCGTTTCCACGCGTCATTCCGGAGCCGGCGCGGAAATCCGCTTTCAATCTCATTCCGTCTGGTCTAGAAAGCAGCTTGATTTGTGACAGTTTTGTTACCGGCAGGAACGTGTACAGGACGGGGACATGGTAAAGAAAACTCTCGATAAGGATCTTGGTCGTATCGAGACTCTCGAGTCGCAAGCGACAGTTGCGGGAAAAAGCCTCAAGCCCCTCGCCCTTGCTCTTCTCTTCCTGCTCATCGTCTGGGCGCTCGCCACCAGCGTCACCACGAGCGGCGAACATTCGACCCTGATCATTATCGCCGCCATCATCGGCGGCTATATGGCGCTCAATATCGGCGCCAATGACGTCGCCAACAATGTCGGCCCGGCCGTCGGATCGCGCGCCCTGACGATGTTCGGCGCGCTTGTTATCGCCGCGATTTTCGAAGCCGCAGGCGCTATTCTTGCAGGCGGGGACGTCATCAACACGATCCAGAAAGGGATTATCGATCCCGCCGCCGTGCACGACAGCGAAATATTCATCTGGACGATGATGTCGGCGCTGTTTGCGGCGGCGCTCTGGGTCAATGTCGCGACCTGGGCAAGCGCCCCCGTATCCACCACCCATGCCGTCGTCGGCGGCGTCATGGGCGCGGGTATCGCCGCAGCCGGGCTCGGCGTCGTCAACTGGCTCACGGTGAGCTCGATTGCGGCAAGCTGGGTCATCTCGCCGGTTCTTGGCGGCGGCATCGCGGCCATTCTGCTTGCCTTCATCAAATACAAGGTCATCTATCAGACCGACAAGGTTGCCGCCGCGCGGCGCTGGGTGCCGCTGCTGGTCGCCCTCATGGCCGGGGTCTTTGCGGCCTATCTCATCATGAAGGGGCTCAGCAAGATCTGGCGGCCGGACGTTCTTACCGTGCTGATCGTCTCCGTTCTCTTCTTCGTCGGCACCTTCGCAATTGTCCGCCCGATCATCAACCGGGCCTCAGTCGGCATGGAAAACCGCAACAAGTCGGTGCGTGCCCTCTTTACCATTCCGCTGATCTTCTCGGCGGCGCTTCTCTCCTTTGCGCATGGTGCGAATGATGTGGCGAACGCCATCGGGCCGCTCGCCGCCATCGTCGGCGTTTCCGCGTCCGGCACCGTTAACACCAGCGTCGGTATTCCGCTCTGGGTGATGCTGATCGGGGCCGCCGGCATCAGCGCCGGACTGTTTCTCTTCGGCCCGAAGCTGATCCGCACGGTCGGCGAGCAGATCACCAAGATGAACCCGATGCGCGCCTATTGCGTGGCGCTCGCGGCGGGCATCACGGTTCTACTCGCCTCGGCGCTCGGCCTTCCGGTCAGCTCGACCCATATCGCCATCGGGGCGATTTTCGGTGTCGGCTTTTTCCGCGAGTGGGATACGGAGCGGCGCGCCCGCATCTTCCGCGAAAGCCAGCGCGAACAGAAGATCAACCCGGACAGCAACCTCCCCGTCGATCAGATCGCGGACACGTCCAACAACAAACGCAAGAAGCTGGTGCGCCGCTCGCAGCTGATGACGATTGTCGCGGCGTGGGTCATCACCGTCCCCTGCTCCGCGCTGATTGCGGCGGCCATCTTCTGGATGACCCAGCTTATTGCGGACTGAGTTCCGGCTTGCGAAAGCCGTGCAGTTTTTCAAGGCATGTTTTCGCGTTATCCGATAAGGTCGCATTTTCCGTTTTCAGAAACCGGGATAACGGTTATTCTGGAACGATCGGTCAAATAAAGAAGGAGGCCATAATGAGCGCAGCCGAGGAAAAACGGAAACTGGAAGAATCGCGCAAAGAGATGACGGGGCTGGAACAGCTGTGGGCGGTCCTGAGTTCGGGCAGGCGACCGGCCATCGGCCAGACCATGGATTTTGACCTCGTCGAGGTGACGCCGGGACGCGCGGTCTTTACGGGCGTACCGGGAGAGATCCATCTCAACCCGATCGGCACCGTTCACGGCGGCTATGCGGCGACGCTGCTCGATTCCGCGCTCGGCTGCTCGATCCATACCCTGCTCGAGCCCGGGGAGCGCTACACCACGGTCGATCTGAACGTCAAATATCTCCGCGCCATGATGCCGGGGATGGGCAAGGTGACGGTGACCGGCGAGGTCGTGCATAAAGGGCGGCGGATCGCCACGGCCGAGGCGCGCATCATCGGCGAGGATGGCAAGATTTACGCGACCGGCAATACGACCTGCGCCATTTTCTGAGGTGCCCGGCGCTTACAGCGGATGCGGCGAGACGCCGAAGACCGGCTCGTGCAGGATAAGCAGGACCGCGCAGAGAACGGCGCCGAGCAGGATGCGCCACCATATCCGCCGGAAGGAGAGCGTCGCCCGCCGCGCAATCACGGCGGCAAAGGGAATGTTGGAGGTGCGCCGGCTGTAGTCGGCCCAGCCCTCCCCGAGCTGGCGCGCTTTCTTCGCATCGATCAGGAAGGTCCC
>JRYH01000243.1_pt1 | contig 84671 bp, 73 predicted proteins | sample 235351 | NCBI WGS metagenome assembly JRYH01 (sample SAMN03074221, study PRJNA261480) | activated sludge metagenome | biome: Wastewater Treatment Plant; feature: Wastewater; material: Activated sludge; isolation source: activated biomass of a wastewater treatment plant treating wastewater... ... | reverse complement strand
GCTCGAATTTTGCCTTAGCCATATGTCGTTTCCTTGAGGTAGCGGGAGCGATGCGCCGCCAAGGCCCGCCCGGGGCGGACCGACGCGCACGTTGCGCCCGTGTCTCTAAGGGTTTGGGGGGCGATCTTCAAGGGTGAAATGTGCGCCAGCGGGGATGCTGACGCACGCCGACGAGCGCCTTCCAAGCATGCCTTGTCAGGACACAACCATCATTTCGCCCGCAGCTGTCGCCGGGGGCGCGGGGAACGGTCCGCGACGGCTGAAGCCAAGCGCCTAGATCGCGTTCCTGTTCGACGGAAACATGAACGCAACCCAGCACCTTGTTTCGAGCATATTTTCACGCTGAACCGCTGCACACTTCAGCTAAACATGCTCTAGGTCCGCCGTGAACGGACGGCGTCCAAACTCCATGGGCCGGGCCCGGCAGCGACCAGATAGAGAAAAACGAAACAATAAAGGATGGCAGCATCGCCGCCATTGTTGACGGGGAACAGGTCGCGCGGAGCGTGGGCAATCCAATAGCCAAAGGCCATCGTGCCGGAGGCGATGAATGCCGCCGGGCGGGTAAAGAGCCCGATGAAGATGAGCGCGCCGCCGACCAATTCGATCACACCGGCGAACCACGGCAGGCTCATGGCCTGCACAACCTTCTCCGTAGGTGGATAGCCGATCAGCTTTTGCGCGCCGTGAAGCAGAAAGATGAACCCCGCGACCGCGCGCAGGACGCTCAGAAGTCTGGGACCCCACGCCGACAGTGCATCATCTCGCATTTTGGCCTCCCCTTCGCCGTTAAATCGCTCCCCTCGCAAAAAGAGAACGAACAGCTTAAAGCATGTTTAGCTGAAGTGTGCAGCGGTTCAGCGTGAAAAACATGCTCGAAACAAGGTGCTGGGTTGCGTTCATGTTTCCGTCGAACAGGAACGCGATCTAGGTGGACGATCGAAATCGTCAATCAGCGGGCGTAACAATTGAACGCTGTTGCTATCAATCCCTCGACAACCGGTTCGGCACGCGATTGCCATCCAGTCTCCGGAACGAAGCGTCACCCATGTATCCGGTATGGACAAACTGAGAAAAATTGGAGCGGGTGATGGGAATCGAACCCACGTATTCAGCTTGGAAGGCTGCTGCTCTACCATTGAGCTACACCCGCTTGTTCGCTTGGAAATTCCGCTACCGGTCAGCCACCGCGCGGCGGCAAGGCAACCGCTTGTCGGCATGCTCGCCCGGTCTGGTGGAGGGGGCTGGATTCGAACCAGCGTAGGCATAGCCAACGGATTTACAGTCCGTCCCCTTTAGCCACTCGGGCACCCCTCCAGAAACCAGGACGCGCGGGCCGAAAAGTCTCAGAACCCAAACGAAATAGCCCCGCGAGTGTCGCCGCGGGGCAAGCACCGTCTTATGCTAACGGGCAGCCCGGCTGTCAATCCCCATTCGGTCTGCAATCGGCCCGCGACCGGCTCGGGCAGGCCCCTGGGAAGGCTGCGAGGCGCGGCATCACTTGCAGCCGGGCGCCAGATTGCCGTATGGCAACGCTCTCCCGATCCACCAGATCCGCCGCTTCCGGGCCTTGCAACCGGCCGCGCCTGCGAAAAGGTTCCACATGTCCGCCCCTTCCGGCAAGCCTCGTGCCTTCAAACCCAGCAAGGACCGATCCCGTCATCCGACACGGCAGGGACGCGGCCGCCCGGGTGCAGGTTCGGCCCAGCGCATGGAGCCGACGACAGACGACCGGTTGATGCTGTTCGGCGTTCATGCGGTGATGGCAGCGCTCGACAATCCCGGCCGCTGCATCGGGCGCATCCTGGCAACGGAGAACGCTGAAAACAGGCTTGCCGCGGCAATCGCCAAACGCGGGCTCAAGGTGGAGCGCGTTCGGCCCAAGGATCTCGACCGGTTGCTCGGCCCCGACACGGTGCACCAAGGTGTCGCGATCGAAACGGAGCCTCTGGAAGAGCCCGATCTCGCTCAACTTGTAGCTCGCGCCGGCGCGCAGGACGGCGGCCCACTCGTGATTCTCGACCAGGTGACGGACCCGCACAACGTCGGCGCCATTCTGCGGTCGGCAGCGGTCTTTGGAGCGGCAGGGCTTGTTACGACACGGCGGCACTCGCCGCCCCTCAACGGTACCCTCGCAAAATCGGCGTCAGGTGCGCTCGAACTCGTTCCAGTTGCGCTCGTACAAAACCTCGCTCGAACCATCGACGAGCTCAAATCGGCCGGCGTCCATGTCATCGGGCTCGACGGCGAAGGCGAGACGCTGTTGGAGGATGCACCGCTTTCTGGAGCGGTCGCGTTCGTGCTGGGTGCGGAGGGCAAAGGACTTCGGCAACTGACGCGCGAAACCTGCTCCGCCATCTGCCGTATCGGCACGTCGCAGACGCTCGCCAGCCTGAACGTGTCGAACGCAGCGGCCATAGCGCTGCATTTGTCATCGATGCGGCGGCGAGTGCACCGCTGAGCTGCGCCAGCTACAGCAACCGCTTACGACGCAGATCTATCGATTGAGCATGTTGTTCACTTCACGCTGAACCGCTGCACGCTTCTACAAAACATATTTTGATTGCCGCGGGCGGCTGGCTCAATCCCTCGGCTGTCGAGGCTCTGGGGGCTCGTGATATTCGCCGTCATCGGCGCCGTCGTCAGGCACTTCCAGCGGCAGAGACATGATCGCCATGCCCATCTTCAATGCACCGAAGGTCAGGGAGAACATAGCGAACAGCACGAACATCGGAATGAACGGCTCGGAGCTTTCGGTTAACAGCTGCTTCATGCCGCCGAGATCGGTCAGCACCACGATTGCCGCCAGTACGATCCCAACGGCCACTCCCATCGCGCAATGCAACCCAAGAAACGTGAGCAGGCTCGGGGGATGGGGATCGCCCGGAATCGTGCGCGGGAAATGACGGTTTGGCATCGGACCCTTCACACTCCGCTTCGCCGCTTGCTGGAGACCGGAGAGCGCGGCACATCGTAACGTCATCCTTGATATGGATAACACGACGGCGCGCTGCAACCGTGACCTCGATCACTATTCGATCCCAGGAGTGCCGAACCGGCGCCGAGCCGCGGCCGGAGAGATTGAACGGCTATTCTCAAATGCAGATCGGCCACCGGCGCAAGACCGGCGGCCGCTCAATAACGTTGCACTTGAAGCCCGCTCACCGAACCTGCCACTCAGCGGTGGTGACGGTGATGGCGGTGGTGATGGCGGTAGGGATAGCAGTCCCGATCACGCTTGCAGTGCTTAGGATAGCCCCAAGCCTTGTAGTAGTGCGGCAGCACGTAGTGCTTGCGCGCCTTGCGATAGTGCCGTGCCGGCACCCAATAGCCAGAATTATAGACCGGGTAATAGCGCGGTTGGACGTAGCGATAGTGATAGGGATCGCTCAGGTTATTGCCGTAATAGCGATGGCTGTAGCGCGGCGCGTTAACGCGGTGTGTGGCGACGTGCTCGCGTCCCCAGCCGTCACGATCGTGACGGACGCCGGCGGAGGCCGGCCACGGCAACGCAACGAGGATGGCGGACAGAACCGTCAACGCCGCAAGGGTGCTCTTGATACGCATGATTTGAAACAGCTCCCAAATGCTGGTCGAACACAGACTTTCCCAGTTCATGGCAGAAATTGGCTAACGTTCCTCTAAATTGCAGACCTGACGTGGGGCGCGACGGCCTCATTTCTCAGAGCAACCATCAGGCCACCGCCCAATTGTCCCATATCGGAACAGTCTTGAGTATTTTTTCTTGCAATCTCTGGGCCACTTGGACATTGCCACGCCAACAAGCGTTGCGATATGGCAGCGGCGACAACAAGGCCACGCGCGTATCTTCAGGTTGCACACAAGCGGCCAATTCTAGATGTCGGAATGTCGTGCGCGGCGCGCTGCCCCAGATCCACCGATATACGTGAGCGGTGAACGAACAAGGGGTTGGCGTGCGGGACGCGAACCGGCTAAGAAGGGCGCGTTTGCCCATGGTAGCGCATGGCGCCACCGCGGCGGGTCACCCCAGACCCGGAATGCCGGCTTAGCACAGTTGGTAGTGCACCTGATTTGTAATCAGGGGGTCGGGGGTTCGAGTCCCTCAGCCGGCACCAATAAAATCAATACGTTACTGGCAACGAAAAAGAACATCAGTAGAACCAATCAACCGCATAAAAAGTCTCATATGAGACTGAGACTGACTAGCGACGCTGACGCAAGATTGTTGTCGTACCCCAAGCAGGCGCCGACGCCTCGATGTGCTCCTCGGCAACGGGCTGACCTGCCCTGCCGTCAGCAAAAATGCTGCGACAGCTCGTCGCGCAGCAGTTCCGAAAATCGCGCCACCGTTTCGCAATCGGGTCGGCACGCGTGATGGCGACGGCCGCCCAGACACCGATGAAATCCGCCAGGTGCATGCTGCGAAGTCGTTGCGGCAACGTCATCTTTCGAAATTTTCCGCCATTTCGCGCCAATCCCTGAACGCACAAAACAAAACTGCAGAAGGCAAAGTGTTTCTTTTGCCGATGCAAAGAAAATACGTCGCCGGCTTTCCGGGAATCTTGTGCAACCTCATGGCCGAACCTGCATCGCCGAACCAGACGTCAACGAAGGATCGAGCCGGGCGCACTCATTTCAGGTGGTGGAACGATGAGCTACATCGACAGCCGGAAGCACAGCGGTTGCGGCACCGTGGAAGCGGAGCGAAGCATCACGATCGACGGTGCGATTGTCGAGGTCAGAGACGGCGACACGATCTTCACCGCCGCCAAACGCGCCGGCATCGCCATCCCAGCCATGTGCGCCGATACCCGCATCAAGCCGACGGGCGCCTGCGAAATCTGCACCGTCGAGATCGAAGGTCGCGACGGCTTCGTCAAGGCCTGCACCGAAATGGCGCGGCCCGGACTCGACATCACGACGCACTCACAAGCTCTCTTGGCGCAGCGGCAGCTACGCCTCAACGCCTACCTGTCCGACCACAATGCGTATTGCCAGCCGCCTTGCCAGGCGGCGTGCCCGGCCGGCATCGACATTGCCGGCTATATCGAGCTCATCACACAGCGCAAATATGTCGAAGCCACCGCTCTCATCAAAGAAATGCTACCGCTGCCGGGCATCCTCGGGCGCGTCTGCCCGCGGCCGTGCGAAGATCCCTGCCGGAGGAAGCAGATCGACGGCGAAGCGGTGGCTATTTGCGCATTGAAGCGTTTTGCGGCTGACGAGGCGGCCAAGACGGGCCGGCCAACGCAGCCCGAGCCGAAGCCGGCCACGGGCAAGCGCGTCGCCGTTATCGGCGCCGGACCGGCGGGTCTGTCGGCTGCCTACTATCTGGCGCTTGAAGGGCATGCTGTTAGAATTCTGGAGGCCGAGAAGGAACCGGGCGGCACGCTGCGATTCGGCATCCCCTCCTACCGCCTGCCCAACCACGTGCTCGATCAAGAGATCAACGACATCCTGTCGCTCGGTGTCGAACTCACGTGCAACCAGCGATTGGGTCGCGACTACCAGATCGACGATCTGAAGGCGCAGGGTTTTGACGCCATCTTCATGTCCTTCGGTGCCATGGTCGGCAAGACCGCCGGCATCCCTGGCGAGGATGCGCCGGGCGTGATGCCGGCCGTGGCGTTTCTTGCCCGCGTCAACTGGGGCGAGCGGGTGGACCTGGGCAGGCGGGTGATTGTCGTCGGTGGCGGGTTCACCGCAGCGGACGCGGTTCGCACCGCACGCCGCGAGGGCGCAAGCGACGTAACGATGATGTACCGCCGCACCAGAAAGGAAATGACGGCAGCCGAACACGAAGTGCACGAGTGCGACGTGGAGGGCATCAAGTTCGACTTCCTTTCGGCGCCACATTCGATCGTCGTCGAGAACGGCAGGGCAATCGGCATCCTGGCGCAACGCATGGAACTCGGCGAGCCCGATGCCAGTGGCCGACGGCGCCCGGTAGCCGTCACTGGCTCGGAGTACTTCACACCGGCCGACACCATCTTGATGGCAATCGGCCAGGACGTCGATAGCGCCGCGCTGAACGAGAGCCACCTTGAGGTCAACAGGTGGGGACACATCGTCATCGACGAAAAGACGATGATGACCAACGTGCCGGGTGTGTTCGCAGGCGGCGACTGCGCGACCGGGGCTGCGACGGTGGTCGAAGGCGTCGCGGCCGGCCGCAAAGGCGCCTATGCCATCGACGCCTATCTGAAGGGTGGCGACAGCAAACGCATTGCCGCCACCATCTGGCGAGAGACCCCGAAGTTCTTCGACATCGGGGCTGCGGCGAAATCGGCCGCGCGGCTGGCGCAAATGCCGGTCATCGACGGTAAGACCCGCGTCGGTGCATTTCGCTCATCCGCGCATATCGGCAGCCATGACAACGAGGGCGCTTTCGCCGAAGTGGAGCTGGGTTTTGGCGAGGACGTTGCGTTGACCGAGGCGGGCCGCTGTCTCCTTTGCGTCTGTCAGGCGCGCGGCTCGTGCACGCTGCAAAAGCTTTCACTCGAGTTCGGCGCAGGCACCAAGGTCTATCGCGGCAAGGAGGGGTGGAGGCCATGAACGAGTTTGCGAGGGGTATTCGCGCCGAAAACGCGCTGCAGCCGCTGGTCTCCTGGCCGTTCTTCCAGCTCGACCATGCCAAATGCATCAAGTGTGAGCAGTGCGTGCGTATCTGCAACGAGGTGCAGCACCGCCACGTTTACACGATCGACGACGAGGGCTATCCCGCCCTCGTCAGTGGGACAGCCGACTTCCGCGACACCGAATGCAACAATTGCGGCCAGTGCGTTGGCGTCTGCCCGACCGGCGCCCTGAAGGATCTCACCGACAAAGGTCGCCTTCCCAGGAACCTGCGCAAGACGACGACGACCGTCTGCGGCTACTGCGGCGTTGGATGCGCCATCGAACTGGAAACCGAGAATGACCGCATTGTTGCGGTGAAGCCCTCACACGCTTCGGACGCCAATGCCGGAAACCTGTGCGTCAAGGGCCGTTTCGGCATGGATTTCATTCACCATCCAGACAGGCTGACGAAGCCGTTGATCCGCCGCGGCGGCAAAAACAGCCCGCTCGAAGAGGCAAGCTGGGAGGAGGCGATTTCGTTCGCGGCGAGCCGCTTCAACGCGGTGAAGGCGACGTATGGACCCCACGCACTTGCTGGCATTACGTCCTCGCGCGCTACGAACGAGGACAACTACGTATTCCAGAAACTGATCCGCTGCGCCTTCGGCACCAACAATATCGACCACTGTGCACGGCTCTGCCATATGGCCTCCGCCGTAGCACTGAAGAACGCGGTGGGCTCAAGCGCACCTTCCGCCTCTTCGCCCGACGTGCGCATGGCGTCCGCATTCATCATTGTCGGCTCCAACACCACCGAGACGCATCCGGTCATCTCAAGTCAGGTGATGAAGGCCAAGTACGAGTCAGGGGCGAAGATCGTCGTCGTCGATCCGCGGCGGATCGAGATGGTGAACCACGCCGACGTGTGGTTGAGGCCCAAACCCGGCACCAACGTTGCGGTCCTCAACGCCATCGCGCACGTCATCATCGCGGAGGGACTGGCGAACGAAGCCTTCATCGCGGCGCGCACGGAGAACTGGGAGGCATTTCGCGACAACCTCAGAGATTACACCCCCGAAGCAGTCGAAGCGCTGACGGGCGTGCCGGCAGACCGTATACGGCAGGCGGCATTGATCTACGGCAAGGCCGAGCGTGGCATGCTTTTGTGGGGCATGGGCGTGACGCAGCATCTGACCGGTGTCGACGGAGCCCTCGCGATGGCCAATCTGTCGCTGTTGACCGGGCATGTGGGCAAGCCCGGCACCGGCTTCATCCCGCTGCGCGGGCAGTCCAACGTGCAGGGCGCATCCGATATGCAGGGCCAGCACAACGCACTGCCGGGGTATCACTCGATCACAGACCCGAAAGATCGCGCCAAGTTCGAGAAAGCGTGGCGCGTTTCGCTGCCCGACAACACGTTCAAGACGGTCGTGCAGCTCGAGGAAGGCGCGGTGCATGGTGACATCAAGGCCATGTACATCATGGGTGAAAACCCGATGGGGTCGAGCCCTGATATCGACGAGGTCGAGCAGGGACTTCGAAAACTCGAACTACTGGTGGTGCAGGATCTGTTCCTGTCGGAGACAGCCGCGCTGGCGGACGTCGTGCTCCCGGTCGCGAGCTTTGCAGAAAAGGATGGTACTTTCACCAATACGGAGCGGCGCGTTCAGCTGCTGCGCCCTGCCCTTCCGCCGCCTGGCGAAGCGCGACCTGACTGGCAGGTGGTGTGCGACCTATCGACAGCGATGGGCTACGCAATGAGCTATGTATCAACAGCGCAGATCATGGAAGAGATCGCGTCGCTCGTCCCGAGTTATGCCGGCATGCTCCACGAACGGCTTGGCGATGGTGGGCTGCAATGGCCCTGTCTCGACGCCGACCACCCGGGGACACGGTTCCTCTATGCCGAAATTTTCCCGACGCCCACAGGTAAAGCAACGTTCTCGGTCCTGCATCAAAACGACACCGAGGCTGATCAGGTGGATGACGCTTATCCCTTGAACCTCAATACCGGGCGGCTACTGGAGCACTACCATACGGGGACGATGACGCGCCGCTCGCGCGGACTCAATCATATGCGGCCGGAAGGTGAGGTCGAGGTGCATCCCGAAGACGCGCGCCGCTATGGCCTCTCGGACGGCGGTCGCGGCCGCATCGTGACAAAGCGCGGTTCGGTGGAGGTCAAGGTGCGGGTCACGGACAAAACGCTGGAAGGTGCGATCTTCTACCCCTTCCATTTCGGCGAGGCTCCGGCCAACCGTCTGGTCGGCACAAAGTTCGATCCTGCATCGCACACACCAGCCTATAAGCGGACCGCGGCTCGGCTGGAGCCAATCGGCTGAATGGTACGTTCATTTGCAGGTGCGCCTAGATCGCGTTCATGTTTGATGAAAACATGAACGCAATCCAGCATCTTGTTTCGAGCATGTTTTTCAGCTGAACCGCTGCACTTCAGCTAAAAATGCTCTTGAGCAGGTCGGGTTTTGATTGAAACACGTCGGACCTAAGCTGTGTAGCTCAACCCCAACAACGCAGGATTGGGCACGACCAGTTGCCATGTCGGTACGGCAGTCATGCGGTGCCTCATTTTACCCTTGTCACAAAAAGCAGCACGAAATGCCGCTGCATCCGCTGCTGCCTTCCAACCATTGACGACACTGCCACAGAGGAAGACACCGCCCCACGCTGCATATGCCAGAGCGAGATTGCCCGCGACACATCCGAGCGCTTGCGTGAAATCATCAACCAGCTTCGCTACCCGTGGATTTGATGAAGCCTGCGCAAAAACTTGAGCTGCGGACGCCGCCTCGCCGCCAGCATTGCCAAGCCGGCGACGGTACCATGCGACCAGGCTGGGCCCCGAGAGAAAATCTTCCACCGCATGACGCAGTTCCGCATCGTCCCGCCAACAGGAAAACGCGCCCGGACCCAGCGTCATATGACCCGCCTCACTCGCCGTTATCGCCCAGCCGCCAGGATCGATGTGATGAGCCGTTGCCGCACCAAATCCGGTACCGATGTTGATCGCCAGACGTGTTGCGGGCGGCCCTATGCGCCAATCTGCGCCAATGGACGTCACATCACGGTCGCGAACGTAGGGCAGAAAGGCGGCAACGGCCTCCAAGTCGTTGAGAAGGCGGACCGGCGCCGCAACCTGCTTCTCGATCGCGGCGACCTCGATGCGCCATGGCAAGTTGGTCAGATCTACGAAACCTTGTTCTACCGGACCCGCCGCAGCAATGCGCACCCCCGCAAGGCTGCATCCACGAACAGTCACCTCCGCTAGATATGCGCCAAGCGCGTCGGAGAACTGCGGATAACTACTGGCTGCATACGCACATACGTTCTCGATCTGACCGGCATGGCGCGACATGGCGAACCGCACATTCGTGCCGCCGACATCGGCAAGCAGGAGGGGACCGCTCACCGCAGCGTCTCCCCGCTCTGGCGAAGTGCCTTGAGAAACGAGTCCCGCCAGCGCGAAACATCATGCTTCCGGATACGTCGGATCAACGCTGCGTAACGCACCTTGCGCTCATCCAGCCGCATCCGCAAAGCCCGCTGCAGAGCAACCGCAACCTCCTCCGTGTCGTAGGGATTGACGATCACCGCCTCATCCATCTCCTCGGCCGCGCCGGCGAAACGCGACAGAACAAGGACGCCGGGATTGTCCACGTCCTGCGCGGCAATATATTCCTTGGCGACGAGATTCATTCCATCGCGCAGCGGTGTGACCAGCCCCACCTGGCTGCCGCGAAATAGCGCTGCGAGCGTATTGCGCGGAATTGGCCGATGAATATAACGCACCGGTGTCCAGTCGAAATCTCCAAACTCGCCGTTAATGGCGCCCGACAAGCCTTCCAGCTCTTGGCGAATGTCGGCGTATGCCGCGACGTCCTCGCGAGTCGCCGGCGCGATCTGCATCAGCGTGACGGTCTTTCGGTTTTCCGGATAGAGCTCCAGCAGACGCCGGAATGCGCGAAGGCGGTCCGGCAGACCCTTGGTGTAGTCAAGACGATCGACACCGACAATCTGCACGCTTGAAATGCTTCTGCGTTGCAGACGCTCGATCTGCTCATCAGCCTCTCGCGTATGAGCCATTGCATAGAAGGCGTCGACATCGATGCCGATCGGGAATGCATCGACGACAACCGTTCGCCCGAACGCCTTCACCCGACCAGCTCCTATCGCCTCGCCGCCGAGATGCTCGGTGACATAGCGGAAGAAATTGGATTTGTCGGCATGAGTCTGAAAGCCGACCACATCATATGAAAAGAGGGCGCGCGCCAACCACTCATGCTCGGGAACTGCAACAAAGATATCGGGGGAGGGAAACGGGATGTGCTGAAAAAAGCCGATGTTCTGGCGTACATTGAGCGCACGAAGCTCCGAAGCCAGCGGCATGAGATGATAGTCATGCACCCATATCAGATCATCCGGCTGGAGGAGCCCCAGAAGCGCTGCAGCCATCCGGCGATTCACACGTCGATATCCCTCGACATAACCAGGATCCATCTGGACGAGATCGAGCCTATAGTGGAATGCCGGCCAGAGGATATTGTTGGAGAAACCGACATAGTATTGGTCATACTCTGTACCGGTCAGCGGCACCGTCGCGGTTTGCACACCGCCGTGCTGCCGGATATCAACGCCAAGCGGCGTCCTGTCGTCGGCGATGCGGCCGTCCCAGCCAAACCAGATGCCCTGAGCTTCCCTCAAGGCATCTCCGAGTGCCACAGCAAGGCCGCCACATTGAATCGTCTTTTCAAGGTCCGCAACACGGTTCGACACGATGACGAGGCGACTCATGTGCCGTCCTCCCAGGACTTCGAAAGACGCATGGCGCCATTGATCACCCCCACCATCGAATAGGTCTGAGGGAAATTGCCCCAGGCGCCGCGGTCGTTGAAATCGGTGTCTTCCGACATCAATCCCAGAGGATTGCGCGCGGCAAGAAGATCATTGAATATCTCGCGCGCCTCAGCGCGGCGCCCGATACGTGCCAATGCATCAACTCGCCAGAAAGCACAGATATTGAATCCCGTCTCTGGCACGCCGAAGTCGTCTGCCTCCTCATAGCGCAGCATGAAGGGGCCGCGGGCCAAGACCTCCTCGAGTCTTTTTACGGTGGACACGAACCGCGGATCCTGCGGTGGTATGAAGCCGACCTCGCCCATCAGTAGCGCGCTTGCGTCAAGTGTCTCGCCACCGAAACTTTCAACGAATGCGCCGCGCTTTTCGTTCCATGCGCGCTCAAAGATCACGCTGCGGATCTTGTCAGCGCGCGCCTGCCAGAAGCGGGCGCGCTCCGACAGACCGAGATGAACGGCAATTTTTGCCAATCGGTCACATCCCGCCCAGCACATCACACTGGAGGAGGTATGAACGCGCGCACGCGAGCGCAATTCCCATAAGCCTGCGTCCGGCTTGTCATGCAAATTGAAAGCCTGCTCACCAACCGCTTCGAGCCGCTCGAACTCTGTTCGCCCGACCGACATGAAAAGCCGCTTGTCGAAGAAGGCTTGCGATGCCCCCAGTATGATATTGCCGTAGGTATCGTGCTGGTCGTGCTCAAATGCCTGGTTGCCGATCCGTACAGGCCCCATCCCTCGATAGCCGGGCAACTTGCCGGCGAGGCGCTCGGTAAGGTCATGTTCCAAACCGATGCCGTAGACCGGTTGTATCCGCCCGCCGCGTGAGGCAGCCACGACATTCATGATCCACCGCACATAGTTTTCCATCGTGCGGACCGCCGCCAGGCTGTTGAGAGCACGAACGACGAAGAATGCATCGCGCACCCAACAGAAGCGGTAATCCCAGTTTCGCCCCGACCCCGGCGCCTCGGGAATGCTTGTCGTCATCGCGGCGACAACCGCACCTGTCGGCTCATAGCTGCACAGCTTCAGGGTGATCGCAGCACGTGCAACGGCATCCTGCCATTCGAACGGCAGCGCCAGGCGATGCGACCATGATTTCCAGTAAGCAGACGTTCTCTCCTCGAACGTTCTCCCCGTCTGCTCTACCCCGTCGGCGAGAGTCTCATCGGGCCCCAGGATCAGGTTGATCTCGTCATCGAGCAGGAATGACGCCTCGCTCATGAGATAATCGATAGGCGCATCCGTCGTCAGTCGCAGCGTCTGACCATCGCCGCAATATCGAATGTGATTGGAACCAAATGTCAGCGTTGGCCTCAACGTGCCGTAGTGGTAGCGCGGTCGAATGCGAATTTTTATTCGTGGACTGCCGGAAACCGGCTTGATCCGCCGCACCAGCATCTGTGGCCGGAACGAACGTTCACGCCATTTGAAGCGCGGTGAGAAATCCGTCACCTCGATCGAACCTGCACGACCGTGCAACACAGTCTTGAGTATCGCGGTATTGGGAACGTAGCTGTGCGACGTCTCCTGAAGGCCCTCGAGGTCGATCGCGAACACACCATCTTCGGGAGCTTCCGCGGGTGCCCCCAACAGAGCATGAAACACCGGGTCGCCATCAAATCGAGGCAGGCAACTCCAAACAATCCGGGCACGCTCATCAACGAGCGCGCTGATATTGCAGTTGCCGATAAGGCCTAGATTTAGCGTGCTCACAACTCCTCCTGTTCGCCTGATGCGTTGAGCAGACACGCAAGCCACGCATGCAGGGCAGTCGTCGATGGCAGTCGGTAACGCGCTTGCGTCGGACCCTCACCGATCTTTATGGTGATGCCGTTCAGCTCATTGACGACACGAAAGGCATCCTCGTCCGTGACGTCGTCGCCGGCGAAGATTGGCCGTCGCCCAAGGAATGGAGCTTCGGCCATGAAGTCCATGATGGCCGTACCTTTATGCATGTGGCCGGGCTTCGCCTCGACGACCATCTTTCCCCGCTTCACCTCGATTCCTGGGTAGCGGTCGGCGATTGCTTCCATGCTCGCTACGCACTCCTGCTCCAAATCGGGTCTTTGTCTGTAGTGAAGCGCGATGCCTGCCGTTTTTCGCTCAATAAAGAGTCCGTCCTCTCGCACGGCAAGAGAACTGAGCTGCTGCCAAGCCTCCGCGATAAACGGCTCGGTCCCCGAAGGCGGGGGATGAAGGCGACGGGACGAATCGCGGCGCGTAAGTCCGTGGATTCCTGCGACGGGAACAATGAGCGGCGCGAGAAACCTATCGATCGCAGCGATGTCACGTCCTGTAACGATCGCAAATGCGCCATCCATCCGCGCGATCAGGCGTGCCAGCGTCGCAACCATATCGCCGCTCATAACGACGGCTTCCGGATGCCCGGCGATCTCCACCAGCGTCCCATCAAAATCCAGAAACAAGGCAGAGCTTTCTGGCGGCGGTAGCGCTGGCCTATCCATGATATGTCGCTATCTGATGACGGGCGGCTGCAATCATAGTGGGCGGATACGTGCAAATTGGCTATGCCGAGTGGGGCAAATGATGAGATTGAAGTTCCCCCGAATGCGTTCGGTGCGTCAATAGCAAGGGGTTTCGATCGGCCCTCGGTCAGCGCGTCCATCGAGCGACAACCCGAGCCCGTGACAACTCGCGCATATCAAATCATCTCATCGCCCGACCTCAGGAATGGCGTTCTGGTTGTCGGCGACGTGATGACGTCGCTGCCGGTTTTGGGTTCCTCGTGCAATTGAGCCCTTGCGGCTGCTTTCGACTGCATGGGCCAGCGCGCCAGCTCCGGCTTGTCTTCGAAGAGCCGGTAGATCGCGGCCATCTGCCACTTCATCCCACCAGTCATCGGCAATAATTTATTGTTAATGCTGTGAAATACGATTGCTGCTGCGAAATGGCACTTGCGCAGGCGGTGAACCTTCGTGCATTTCGGTATACCGACGAACGCTATTTAGGCCGTTGCACGGATCCGGACCGGACGAACTGCGGACCAATTTGCGCTCAGGTGCATGAGATGGTCGGCTTTGCGGCTGCGGCCTCGTTTGAAAAGCTTTGCCGCATCGTGCGCGCGATCAAATTGCAGCCGGCGCGGAAGGGCTAGTGTAGTGTTTGGCAAGAAGATATGTGCGCCTGGGCCTTGTGCGCGCATCCAACAGCAATGAAGGCGATCCCCAGCGCATGGATATGAAAAACAGTCCTCAGGGTAAACCTGCTGCACCGCCGATCTTTCAGCACGGACGTTCCCTGCTCGCACGCTATGACGTGCTGTTCTCGGATGTGTGGGGCGTGCTGCACGATGGTATCACCGCATATGCGTACGCCACCGACGCGCTGGAGCGCTTCCGGGCGAACGGCGGCACCGTGATCCTCGTTTCCAACGCACCGGTTCCCAACGCGCGCGTGGCAGAGATGCTGGCGGACAAGAAGGTTCCGCGTGGCGCCTGGGATTGCATCGTCTCGTCGGGCGACATCGCCCTTTCGCACATCGACGCGCAAGGCTACGAACGGCTGCACTGGATCGGACCAGTGGAACGTGACGCGGCTCTGTTCAATAACCTTCACTGGTCGTCCGCCCCCATCGCGGAGGCCGATGGCATACTGTGCAGCGGTCTTGACGACGACATCAACGAGACGGCAGAGAACTATCGCCAACGGCTCGCGGTGGCGCTGTCACGCAAGCTGCCCTTCGTGTGCGCCAATCCCGATCTCGTGGTGGACGTGGGCGGCAGGCACTACCTCTGCGCCGGCGCCATTGCTGACCTTTACGAGGAGATGGGCGGGCCGGTTTTCTGGGCCGGAAAGCCGCATGCGACCGCCTATCGCGCCGCACACGAGACTGCCGAGCGAATCCGGGGACGCCATGTCGACCATCACCGCATTCTGGTGATCGGTGATGCGATGCGTACCGATCTCGAGGGCGCGCGGAACTTCGGCGTCGATGCCCTGTTCATAGCCTGCGGCATCCACCGGCCCACAGTCATGACGGGCGACGAGATCAATCCGGCCGCGCTGACGCGTTTGTTCGAAGAGGCGGGTGAGACGACTGCGGTCGGTGCGATGCCGTTTCTGCGCTGGTGAAGGTGTGACGCGTCATCCGCTCAACGCGGCGGCTTAGAGGGATCACGCCAGCCGGGCGGCGTCGTGCCGGTCTCGTGGAAATCCCTCACGATGATGTCGGGTGACGACATGTTGTGGCGAGAGGGCGTGTTCCGGCCGGCCCACAGCTCGGTCGCATTGGCAGCGCCCTTGAACTCCATCACCGGGCTTTCGGACCAGGCCGCCTTGTCCTCGTCCAGAACGGCGACGTCCGCGACGTCGTTGTTGAAGCGCGTGACGTACATGGAGCGGATGGCGGCGAACGGCTTGCCGGCAATCGGCCTGGCAAATGTCACCTCTAATCGATACCGCTGTTCGTCGAGCGGACCCAGGGCCACTTGCGCGCGGTTGCCGTCCTTGAAGGTCAGCGTGAAGGTGCGTGCGCCCGGATCGAAATCAACCTCGGCGATGTCGACGACGGGGCGGCCCTTGTCCTCGCCGAGTGGGCCTAACAGGAATGACGATCCGAATGCAGTGGGCGCGCGGCCGGCGGGCGCCTTGGGCCGCATGCGCCAGTATCCGTCCTGTGGATAGAGCACCATCACCTCCTCGCCGCCCATTGGCCGGATAACCCAGACCTGGAGGAGGTGGATACCCTCATACACATTATCGCCGATGACGACGCGGGCGCCAGCGTCGCGCCAGAAGCTCTCGTAGCGGTGAGCAACGACCCACAATTCGATATCCTCGTAGATCGTCTGACGCTGCGGCGGGCGCGCGGGTGCCAGCGCCTCGCTCTTGAAGTCGCACGCGGTCCAATCGGGCTCGAAGCTGTCCGCAGCGATGGCGTTGATATAGCTCGGATGGGCTGCCTCGACGCGGAAACGCTGCACCTTGGGCGAAGTGAGCGTGAGAGTGACGTTGTCCTTCTCGGCACACAACACTGGCTCGGATTTGTTCTCGACAGTAACGCCGAGCGAGCCGGCCGTCGCGCGCGATGCAGGAAGGCATGCAGATGCCAGGGCAAGAGCCAACGCGAGTTGCAAAGCGCACGTGCTTTCAGGCCAGAACCGCATATACGTCTCCCGAATTCGTTTCGTGCGGCAGGTCCTCGATATGCCGGCGCATCTCTTCGGCGGTCAGCCCGTGGCCGAAAGTGAGGCGCTGGCTCTCGCCCAGGGCGATGTCGAACCCAAAGTTGCCGAGTTGTGCAAGCCTGTCGAGGCAATCATAGGCCACGTCACGCTGGATCGTCGTGAACTCGAATGACAGTGCGGCAACCGGCTGCGAGAGCCCGGCGAGGACGTCGGCCTCGAAGCCCTCCACGTCGATCTTGATGAAGGCGGGTATGCCATGACGGGCAATGAGATCATCGAGTGTGGTGACGGGCACGGTGATGTCCCGGTCCCAGATCTGGCCTTCCCAGCCGCCTGCACCATCAGCGGCCTTGATGAAAGCGGGCGATGCGGATGTCACCGTGGGGTTTGCCGAGTTGACATGAAGGGTCAATTCGCCCGCCGCAGGACCGCAGGCGCTGTTCAGCAGCCTAACCGCACCATCACAACAGTAGAGAACATCAAGCACATCAAAGCAGTCAGGCTGCGGTTCGAGGGCCACGACACGCGCACCGAGGCGACGGAATGAGGCAATGCGATCGCCCACGTGCGCGCCGATGTCGAACGCCAACGCGCTTTTCGTTACGAAGCGGCCGTAGAGTGCGTCCATTGCGATTTCGCGGCCAGCATCGCCATAGTAAACGTCCAGAGAACGCTTGAGCGAAGAAAAACGCGGGTCAGCCTTCAGGCGATCAATGGTACTGCGGTACGGCGCGCTCATCATCGCCTCACACGGTGGCCTGTAGCGCTACAATCTCTCGCGGCGTTACGAAGTCCTCAGGAATCCCGCACAGCCCGGCACGCTTCATCCAGCGGCCCAGCGCCGGCGAGGCCGTGAGCATTGCAAACGGGATGGCCAGCAGATAACCCGCTGTCAGCGGCAAGCTCCACACGAGCACCGTTGGGGAGATGACATAGAGCGCGCCGCAGACAATGAGACCGAACAGCATTTGCGGCCACAGGTTCTCCAGAGCCGTTGCAAACGAGATGCCGGTCGCATCGCGCTGCTGACCGCCCCATATGACCGACTTTCCGAACAACAGGCCGATCATGAAGATCGAGGTGCGGATCGTGGACACGGCACCTTGCAGGAAAGAGAAGACGAGTTCGACGAGCGCGCTCGCGAAGAATCGAAGCGGTCCGCCGTAAGCTGCCATGCCGCCCTTGGTCAACACGGCATCGGCGAGCCCGGCAATCTTCGGCATCAGGTACATGACAAAAAAACTAATGTAGAGGCCGGCGGCGAGCGTTGACGGAAAGTCCGGGGCGGATTGTGCATGCAGCGCCGCGAAGGGGAGCAGCGCGATCATCAGCGTCCAGGCGGGAATGCCGACGAACATGAGGATCGCCCAAAGAAGCTGAAAGCGGCTCATGGGCAGCAGACCCGGATAGTCGAGCAGTTTCACGTACTGCATGTTGCCCTGGCACCAGCGCACGTCACGCTTGGCGAAATCGAGCACGGTGGGCGGGTTCTCCTCCCAGCTACCGCCCTCGACGGGCAGCACCCGCACCTCGTATCCCGCCTTGCGCATCAAGGTCGCCTCGACCTGATCATGAGACAGCACGTGCCCGCCCAGCGGCGGCTTGCCGGGCAGCATCGGCAGGTCGCAATCTTCCATGAACGGCTTGATGCGCACAAAGGCGTTGTGTCCCCAGAAGGGGCCACAGTCACCGGTCCACCAGGCCTGCCCCATCGTGTAGGAGCGCATACCGTGGCGCATACCGAACTGGAAGATGCGCGCGAATGCCGACGTCGAAGGCATTCCGACGACGAGCGACTGCAGTATGCCGAGCTTCGGGTGAGCCTGCATCATGCGCGCCATGCGCACGATGATGTCGCCCGACATGAGGCTATCGGCGTCGAGCGGCAGCATCAGCTCGAAATCCTTGCCCCAGCGCTCGCAAAAATCGCGGACGTTGCCAGCCTTGAACCCTTTGTTGTCGGTGCGGCGGCGATAGACGATGCGCTCGCCAGCCCCGGTCTCGGCCCGCCAGCGCGCGACGCCGGCCTCTTCCGCCTCGGCAACGACCGGATCGTTCGTGTCGCTCAGGATGAAGTAGCTGAAGGCGTTGCCTTCGCCCGTGCGGTCGATACTCTTCTTGACGGTCGCGATCCGCTTCAAAGCGCGTCCGGGGTCCTCGTTGCGGAGTGTCAAGAGGATCGCGGTCTTGACGGCAAGCGGGGTAGCATTGTCGCCTGCGCCAGCATAGGGCGCAACTTCGGCAATGGCGTCTCTCGAACCGTGCAGCAGCCACAGTCCGATGATCGCATTCCAAAACCCCAGTACCGCCCAGGGCGTGCCGAGGAGGAAGCAGACGAACATGAGGGAATCGACGAGGGTCCAGCCATTCCAGGCGCCGAGCCGGAAAGCCAACACGGCCAGCACGAGGTACGTCACCACGTTCAGCGCGATGACCAGACGGCGGCGCCAGGCCAGCGTGGCGATTGCCTGAAGGCCGGTGGGTGACGTAATGCTCTCCGCGCCAGCGGCGCCGGACGACAAGGACGATGAATTGAACGTGTTGCTCATGGACAATGTGATCCCGAACCGAAACCGGCGGACCGTTTCCCCCTCGCGGAGGTTTCCAGCATGACGACGCGCCGATCCACCGGCAAGATGCACGTCGCCCGCGCGCTCTGGTACGCAAAACCTGGCGTCGTGGAGCAGCGCGCGGCGCCCCTACGCCCACCGCAGCCCAACGAGGCCCGCGTTCGTACTGTATTTTCCGGCATCAGTCGCGGGACGGAACGCCTCATCCTCAACGGGCGAATTCCGGAAAGCGAATGGCAACGGATGCGGGCGCCTCTACAAGAGGGCGCGTTCCCTTTCCCCGTGAAATACGGCTATTGCGCGACAGGGGTTGTAGAGGATGGGCCGGACGGGCTCCTGGGGCGGACGGTCTTCTGCCTGCATCCACACCAGGACATGTTCATTGCCCCGGTCGAAATGCTCGTGCCAGTGCCTGACGGCGTGCCAGCCCGGCGAGCGACACTGGCGGCCAACATGGAAACCGCACTCAACGCTCACTGGGATGCGGGCACCGCCGCCGGCGACCGCATCGTGGTGGTCGGCGCGGGCGTCGTCGGGTTGCTGGTGACTGCGATCGCCGCCCGCTTTCCGGGGGCGGACGTAACGGTGGTGGACGTGGCCGATGAACGCCGCGACATCGTCGAAGCCCTGGGGGCGTCGTTCGCTGCACCCGCCACAGCCCCCGGCGATGCCGATGTCGTGTTCCACACCAGCGCCAGTGCCGCCGGGCTCGCGACGGCGATCGGATGTGCCGGCATGGAGGCAACTGTGGTCGAGCTGTCGTGGTACGGCGAGAAGGAGGTGGCGGTCGGGCTCGGCGGACCGTTTCATTCGCGCCGCCTGCGGCTCATCTCCTCGCAGGTCGGACAGGTAGCGCCAACGCACCGCTCCAGGTGGACCTACCGGCGACGCATGGAAGTGGCCCTGCGGCTGCTGGCCGACCAACCGGCCCTCGATCAGCTCGTGGCAGACGAGATTGCGTTTACCGAGGCGGACAAGCGATTGCCGCATGTGCTGGCCGATGGCGCCACGGGACTTGCCCCGGTGATCCGCTATTAGCACCTGAACTCTGCCAGAAGCGGACGCCAGGGCGGAACACGGTCGCTGCGCTCAAAGCCCCAGAGCGTCGGCAATCATATCGGCGACGCTTTCGGGCTTTTTGCCTTTGTGGGGGGCGGATGAGCTGGCGCCAGTAGCGATCGCATCGCTGCCAAAGCTCGGCACGGGCTTCAGCAGATGATTGCGCCCCTTGTCGATCTTCTTCCAGTCACCATCCAGCGCCTGTGTGACGCGCTTCTCGTGACCGTAGATGTCGCTGAAAAGGCGCACCTTGCCGTCGTCGTCAGCCCAGGCTGTGAAGTAAGCGACGTGGATGGGAATGTGCTTGTCCATCTCAACCTTGTTGTCGAGCGGACCGGAAGCGATGAGCTGCTTGATCTTGTCGCGATCCCATCCGTGATCGTAGCCAAGCACGATCTCGGTGAGCTGCATGGGGTTGTTCACGCGCAGGCAGCCGTGGCTCAAGGTGCGCTGGTCGCGGTTGAACATCCACTTATCGGGCGTGTCATGCATGAAGATCGTATGCTGGCTCGGGAAGGAGAACTTGACGAAGCCAAGCGAACTCTTCGGTCCCGGAGGCTGCCAGACATGGTAATTGCGGATGTCCTGGCTGGTCCAGTCGATGTCGCGCCAGTCGCGCGGCTCTCCCGATTTGCTGGTGATCTCCAGGCCGTGCTTGCGCATGAGACCGCCGCCCTTGCGCAGGCTTGGCCACAGCTCGTGAACCATGATGCTCTCAGGCACCCGCCAGCGTGGCCGCAGCACAACCTCTTTCAACGGTCGCGAGAAGACCGAGGACTGCTTGCCGATCTCGCCGACCACGATCTTCGCCCGGCGCACCACTTCGCCCCTGCGGACCACGGTCTGCATATACTCGGGGATGTTGTTGAAGACGTAAAGCTCGCCCAGGTCGTCCCACATCCAGCGCCAGAACTCCATGTTGGCGCGCAGACGTTTGGCTTTGGTGGTGAGCCTTGCCTTACCATCGCCGCCGGTCTCGGCGAGGAACGCCTGGCGCAGCTTGTCGAACTGCGGATGCACAGGATGCAGCTTGGCAAGTGCGGCGGCTATATCGGTTGCCTCGGCGAGTTCGGCCATCACCACGATGGGCGACAGGAACTGGGGTTTGCGATCGAGATTGGAATTGAGCATCTCCGCAGGCTTGGCAATGCGGCCACCGCGCGCGTGACGGCCATAAATGAGCGCGGCGCGCGACAAGGCCAGTTCCTGAAGGGCAAGAGACGGCACGTCCGGCGGCGGCGCGTCCGTCGCCTGCTCCGTTCCGGCCCGCGACGCCTGCACGGGCAGCGGAACCATGGCGGGGAGCGGTATCAATTCCGGATCAAGGCCGAATGCCGCACCATCCGCGATGGCCGCCATCAGCGCGCGACCTTTCTCGGTCATGCCATCGGACGACACCCAGAGCGGGGCATCCTTGCGGGCAGCATAGAATTGCTTGAGCGCTTCGTGCTCTGCGGCCAAAGCATCCGCCTCGACCGCAATGCGGTCCTTGTTCCAGGATTTGGGCGGGTCTTGGAGTTTGTCATGTGCGTTGCCATCGAGCAGGAGCCGCAGAGCGCGCGCAATGGGTGGTGTCGGCTCGCCCGCAGTGGTGCCGGAATTCGTTGCATCCGTCTCCGCGGCAGCGACACGGACCGGGTTGAACGCGGGGACCGCGACCGCTGCGGCCGCCCTCGCATGATCGTCCCGTTTACGTATCGGCGGCGGCGGATCTGCGGCCCACGCCAGCATTGGAAATAAAGTGCTGGCGGCAAGTGCGGCCAGGGAAACTGCCGACGCCGTGCGCTTGAGCACAACACGGCAATCAAATGTACGCAGACTGCGGGTCTTCAGACTGGTCATCTTCGCCGTCCCCCGGTCGGTGTCGCCACTGCCGACCCTCGCCAACCATATACTCAGCTGCATACTCAGCTGCAAATCCGGGCCACCACTGCGCCGCCTCCACGCCGGCTTCACTATCGGGGCGAATCGCGGCGGCAGTAGGGAAGTCTGGCAATCAAATCGCGAGCAGGAAAGCTGCCGCCCGCGGTGAGGCGACCACACGGGGTTGGCATTCCACCGTTTTCCGCCTTGGCGATGCCGTGATCGCGCGTCTATAGAGGACGCTGGACAGGAGCCTGTGCCTGTCCAAGCGCGCCCACGAACACATACATATCAGGAGAAGACACGCGTATGTTCGCCGTCGAAGTTCGCGACCGCATCATGATCGCCCACTCACTGCCCGATCCCTTCTTCGGCCCTGCCCAGAACATGCATGGCGCGACGTTCGTCGTCGATGTCGCGTTCATGCGCGAGGAAATGACCGCACAGAATGTCGTTGTCGACATCGGTGCAGCGCTCGACGTGCTCAACAGGACGCTGAAGCCGCTCGCCTACCAGAACCTCGACGATCTGCCCCAGTTCAAGGGCAAGCTGACGACAACCGAGTTTCTCTGCCGTTACGTATTCGACAAGATGGTGGAAGCCGCCAACTCAGGAGCGCTCGGCGAGGATGGTCGCGGCCTTTCCAAGATCCGCGTGACGCTGTCGGAAACCGATCTCGCCCGCGCCTGGTTCGAAGGACCCGTCCGTGCCTGATTCCCTTGCCGAGGTCGTTTTCGCCATCCCGGGCGATATCGAGAGCCCGACGGGAGGCTATGCCTACGACCGACGGCTGATGGAACTTTTCCCGTCCTACGGGCTGGCGGCACGACATGTGGCATTGCCAGCGAGCTACCCCAATGCAAGCGTTGAGGACCTCGCGGAGACGGAACGGCTGCTGATGCAGACGCCTCACGACGCGCGCCTGCTGATCGATGGGCTTGCCTATGGCGCAATGCCGGCCGATCTCATCCAACGGCTGGAGCGCCGAATCATCGCTCTGGTGCATCACCCGCTGGCGCTGGAAGCGGGCCTATCGGAGGAGCGGCGCGCGATACTCAGGTCGTCGGAGACCAAGGCGCTGGCGCTGGCGCGGCACATCATCGTCACGTCTGATGTCACGCGGCGCACGCTGATCGCAGACTACGGCGTTTCCAACAGCATCATCACGGTCGCGGAGCCCGGGACCGATCCGGCACCGCGCGCCACGGGAACCGGAATGCCGATGCAGTTGCTTTCGGTCGGCGCAATCACGCCGCGCAAGGGGTTCGACGTGCTGGTCTGTGCGCTCGCCATGCTCGACGACCCCAACTGGCGGCTGACCATCGCCGGTGCGCTCGACCGCGACCCTGCAACCGTTGCGGCGTTGCGCTCGCAGATCGATGCAGCCGGTCTGGAGAACCGCATCACGCTTGCCGGCACGGTCGTCCCGACTACGCTGGCGCGCTTCTACGAGTCCGCCGATCTGTTCGTACTGCCCTCGCATTACGAGGGCTACGGCATGGTACTGGCGGAAGCTATGGCGAGTGGCCTGGCGATCGTCTGCACGACCGGCGGGGCGGCGGCTGAGACCGTACCGGACGCCGCCGCCATCAAGGTGCCGCCCGGTGATGCCTCTGCACTCGCACGTGCCCTCGCCACCGTGCTTGGCGATAACAAGCTGCGTAAAGCAATGCGCAGGGCATCTTGGGAAACGGGGCGGACATTGCCAACCTGGAACGAGACTGTACGGCGCGTTGCCGCGACCATTGTCGGAATTCGCACATGAGTGGCTTCGATCCTGCCTGGCTGGCGCTTCGCGAGCCAGCCGACCATCGCGCGCGCAATGCGGAACTGGCCAGAGCGCTGGCGGCACGCTTCGCATTACGCGACGCCATCTCGGTCGTCGATCTGGGATGCGGAAGCGGCTCCAACCTGCGCGCACTCGCAGAGGCGCTTCCGGCAACACAGACCTGGACATTGGTCGACTATGATCGCGCCCTCCTTGCTGCGGCGCGAACCACACTTTCCAGTTGGGCCGACAGTGCCACTGAAGATGGAGAGGATCGCCTAGCCCTATCGGCAAAGGGTCGCGCGCTCACCGTGCGCTTCTTGCGCTATGACCTCAATGCCGATCTCGGACCGGTGTTGGGCGAAGCGCCGGATCTGGTGACGGCGGCGGCGTTCTTCGATCTCGCATCCCCGCAGTTCATCCGCCGGCTGGCGCACGCGGTGATCGAGCGGCGGGCGGTTTTCTATACCGTGCTCACCTACAACGGCATCCAGCATTGGACGCCACGTCGACCAGCCGATAACCAGATGACGGGTGCGTTCAACCGCCACCAAATGAGCGACAAGGGCTTTGGCCCATCGGCCGGCCCCACCGCGCCGGCACACCTTGCCGACCAGTTCCGCATCGGCGGCTACAGCGTGCAGGAGGGTGACAGTCCCTGGAAGCTTGCGAGCCCGCGCGATGCGAATCTGATCGCCGAGCTTGCCAACGGGCATGCGGCCGCGGTCGCTGAGACCGGGGCCGTCGATCAGAAGACGATCGCTCAATGGCGCGCCACGGCACACACGCAAGCGGAGATCGGCCATACCGATATGCTCGCCATGCCGGCCTGAGGTGCGCAGCAATCATCGCCACAAAAGGTTGCTCAACGCATCAACCGCGGAATCATGCGCGCCAACACGTTATCCCTGCGGATGATGTAGTGATAAAGCGCTGCGGCGAAGTGGATGCCGGCAAAGATGATCAACACAAAGGCCGCCAGCGCGTGGTATTCGAAGACGGCCTCGGCCGTTTTCTGGTTGGCGGCGACGAGGCCCGGCAACTTGATGATACCGAACAGGTCCAGTGCTGGATAATATGACACGCCGAGCCAGCCAAGCACCGGGACGATGATCAAAAACACATAAAGACCCCAGTGATTGAAGGCGCTGGAGATCCTCTGCCAGGGTTCCAGCGTCGGTTCGCTTGCGGGTGCGCCATGGACCACGCGATAGGCCAGACGCAAAATCACCGTGAGAAGGATGATCATGCCGACCATTTTGTGACTTGAATAAAGAGTGTTGGTGAGGCCGTCCCAGATGTTGAGTGTACCGCCGCGATAGACCATCGCAAAACCGATGGGGATTTGCACAGCAAGCAGCGCTACGACGGTCCAGTGGAAGTGGCGCGCGGTCGGGCTGTAGACTTCGACCCGCAGACGTGACGATTTGTTCGATGAGGCTCTCGGCTCATTCCCGTCGTATTGCCGCATCGCTCAGCCCTCCTGTCGCATTCTCATGTCGCAATCGAATAGCACATCGCCACCGCCCAGAACATGAACCTCGGCACGCGGACGCAGGGCATGCTTCAGCCCTGGAAGCGGTGCCAGATTGATGCCAGTCTTGCCGGAGCCCAACAGACATGGCGCAACGAGAACATGAAGCCTGTCGATGGCATTCGCGTCGATGAAGCTCGAGACGGTTTGCGCTCCGCCTTCGATCAGCAGCCGCCTCAGGCCAAGAGCGAAGAGAGCCTCGACGACGGTCGCAGGGGCGAAAGCCTCCGGGCTGCCATCGAGCGCCACATGCCGCGCGCCGGGCGGCGGGCGAATGCCCGGGCGAGTGACGACGTAACAAGGGGCACCGTCCTGGGCGAGCACGCGGGCATCGGCTCCTAACCGGCCGCGTGGATCGATGACGACGCGGGCAGGATTGCGCCCGTTGACGCGGCGCACGTTGAGCATCGGGTCGTCGGCAAGCGCAGTGCCGATCCCCACGACAACCGCATCGACGACGGCACGAATGCGATGCAAATGGTCGAGGGCAGCGCCATTGTTGATCCAGCGGCTCTCACCGCTAGGCAACGCAATGCGTCCGTCGAGCGACTGGCCCAGTTGTGCGACGACGAAGGGGCGCGACGGCGGTGCCTCGCGGATATGAAGCAGGCTTTCGGCATAAACGGCCGGCAGCCCGGCGACGTCGAAATCCTCAGTCTTCGTCATGCTAATCCCGGCGTGAAATGGTCTCGACGGCAGCAATCGTCGGCTGGCCGGTGTGGAGGTAAGGGAAAGACCATGGCAGGGCAAGGGCGGCCTTCATTGTCCCAGGGTCCCTGCTCGGCGGCAGGCGGGAACGGGGCAGGCTCTCTTGCTCACTCCGGCAGACGGGCACCCACACCGAACCCGTTCGACAAAGGCGCTGCCCGCACATGCCAAGGGCGCTGCGCGGTGCTATAGAGCCGCGGTCGCCTCGAGCGGACAACGGCGAGCGCCAGTCAGGCCAGGAGTATCATGTGTCAGGGCGAGCGGGAGACCTTTTCGATGCGGTGGAGCGTCCATGGCCGCTCGCTCCCGTGCTCGGGCTCATCACACTCTGTTGGGCTGTTCTGGGCTGGCCATGGCTATCGGGCCGGGTAACGATCCCGTGGGATGCGAAGGCACACTTCCTGCCGCAGATCCAGTTTATGGCGAACAGTTTCTGGCGCGGCGAGAGCCCGGCTTGGGCACCGTTCGTCTTCTCGGGGCATGCGCAAATCGCCGACCCGCAAGCAATGCTCTTTTCGCCCCCGTTCCTGGCACTCGCCGCCTTGTCCCCGAACCCGACCTCGCATGAGGTCGACACGACCGTGCTTCTGGTGATTCTCGCTGGCATGTTTGCCGTGGCGGCTTGGTTTCGCGAGCGCAACTGGCATTGGGCCGGCGCCGTGCTCGCGGCTCTGGCCTTCGGTTTTGGCGCTTCGATGGCATGGCGCATCCAACACACCGGACAGGTGCTGAGCCTCGCCATGCTCGCGGTCGTGCTGCTGCTTCTGGAACGGGCACTCAAGCGGTCGTCATGGATCTATGGCCTCGCCGCCGGCATCGTCGCAGCCTTCCTCGTGCTCGGTCGCGACCAAGTCGCCCTCCTCTCGGTTTATTTGCTCACAGCCTACGTGATCGCCTACTGGCTGGGGGGCGACGTCGGACTGCCAAACGATGACCGAAGCATCACCCAGCGCATCGGTGCCAGCCTCAGCCCCCTTTTCGCAGGCGCCATCGCGGGAGGCCTTCTGATCGCGCTGCCGATTGTGATGACGGCGCTTGCCGCGGAAGATTCCAATCGCCCGGCTATCGATCTGATCGGTGCGGGGCGCGGCTCGCTGCATCCGGCTCTTCTCATCACCGCCATCGCGCCCGACGTGTTCGGTTCATCCGGCCGGATGGAGGATTACTGGGGGCCGCCCAGTTTCACCTGGGTCGACACAGGGCTCTTCATCGCGCAGAACATGGGGCAGCTTTATATCGGCGCGGTGCCTGTGCTGCTGCTCATTGCCGGCCTCGTGACGGGCACACTCTGGCGATCCGGGATTCGTTTCTTCAGCCTCGCGCTCGCCGCCATGCTGATCTATGCGCTCGGCTGGTACACGCCGGGCTTCGCGCTGATGCACGCCTGGCTGCCCGGTATCGACTTCTACCGCAGGCCGGCGGATGCGACGTTCCTGATTGGATATCTCGGCGCGCTTCTGGCCGGTTACGTCGCACACCGGCTGTTCGCCGAGCCGCTCTGGCAACCAAGCCGGTTGCAGGTCGTCGCCGCAGCACTCGTTCCAGCCGGTACCTTCGCGGCGGCCTTCGGTTTCGCGGTGCGCTTCGGCCGCGTTGATCAGGCATTGCCGCCCTTGCTCGTTGCGCTGTCGATCGTCGCCATGGGTGCGGGCGTGTTGTTCTTCGCGCGCCGGCTGGAGCCGCTCCGACCGCTGGCTGCTGCGATGCTGCTGATCGGCTTCACCGTCGGCGACCTTGCCTGGAGCAATGGGCCGGGCGGCGCAACGGCCCTGCCTCCCGAGCACTACGAGGTGCTGGACCCTCATACGAAGAACGACACGATCGCTCTGCTGAAGCGAAAAGTCGCCGAAACAGCAAGCGACACGCGGCGCGACCGGATCGAGTTGATCGGGCTCGGCTTCCACTGGTCGAACGCCAGCCTCACACACCGGCTGGAAAATACGCTCGGCTACAATCCAGTCCGCTCGGCGCTCTACTCGACGGCTGTCGGGGCGGGAAATACGGCCGGTAGCCCGGGGGACCGCCAATTCACTCCTCTGTTCCCGTCCTACCGCTCGCCCCTGGCAAACCTACTCGGACTGCGGTTCATCGCCGCTGGCGCTGCGATCGAAACCATCGACAAAAGCCTGTCGGCAGGCGACCTGCCTCTCGTTGCGCGCACGCAGAATGCGTGGATCTATGAGAATCCGGAGGCGTTGCCGCGGGTCCTTTATGTTTCGAAAGCCAGGAAAGCCGACTTCGCCGATCTGCTGCTTCGCGGCGGACTGAGCGAAGATTTCACGCAAGTCGTGCTGCTGGAAGCGCCGCCGCAACAGCCGCAAACCGTGGGACGACCCGGCACCGCCAGGATTGTTGGTGCAACGAATACCGAGACGGTGGTGGAGGCCAATGGGCCGGACGGCGGCTTTCTCGTGCTCAATGAGCTTTGGCACCCCTGGTGGGAGGCCACCATCGACAGGGCGCCGGCTGAACTGCTGCGCGCCAATGTTCTGTTCCGTGCGGTCCGCCTGCCACCCGGACGCCATGTTGTACGGTTCTCTTTCCACCCCGTCCGAGGGGTGCTGCGCGGTCTCGCACGTCGAATTTCGCAACAGCATCCCTGACACCATCGCGCAGGTGCCGATCGCGCGGCAAACCTGATAAACCCCACACGTGGTCACCAGACTGCCATGCGGCCCCTGTTCAGCGCGCGTGCTGCGCTACCTCAACAAGAAAGGCGGCCAGCCGCCGTGAGACTAAAGATCTTCGCCCTTTATCAGCGCGCCATTGCGATGCTCAGCGCCGAGCGCAAGCTCGCCATCCTGCTGGCGCTGGCCTCGGTCGCGCTCGCCGCAGTGCAATTGGCCGAACCTGTTCTATTCGGCTGGGTGGTCGATGCATTGTCCAAGAGCGAAAGCGCATTCAGCCTCATCGGCCTATGGGCGGTCCTCGGGCTTGCCGGCATCCTGGCTGGCGTCGTCGTCGCGATCTATGCGGACCGCCTCGCGCACCGGCGGCGGCTGGTGGCAATGGCCGATGCGTTCGACAGGGCGATTGCATTGCCGCTCGGCTATCACGCGGAGCGCGGCTCGGGTGCCGTCACCAACACAATCCTGCGCGGCACCGACGAGCTGTTCTGGGTGTGGCTCGGCGCGATGCGCGAGCAGATGACCGCGGTCGCCGGCGTGCTGTTCCTCATCCCGACGGCCATCAGCATCGATCCGCGGATGACGGCAATCCTGGTCGCGCTGGCAGTGATCTACACACTCCTCAACCTCTATGTCGTCAAGCGCACGCGCACCGACCAGATGAAGGTGGAGAGCTATCACAGCGATGTCACCGGCCGTGTCGTCGATGTGCTCGGGAACGTGACAGTGGTGCAGAGCTACACGCGGCTTGCTGCCGAAAGCGAGGCGCTGAAGGCGGTCATGGGCAACTTGCTCAACGCCCAATACCCGGTGTTGACCTGGTGGGGCATCCTGACAATCCTGCAAAAGGCGGCCGCGACGATTGCCATGGTATCGATCTTTGCTATCGGTGCGACGCTGGCCGTCAAGGGCGAACTCACGGTCGGCGAGATCGTCAGCTTCGTCGCATTTGCGAACCTGCTCATCGGCAAGCTCGACCAGATCTCGGGCTTCATTGTGCGCGTTCAGCAGGCAGCGCCGGCGCTCGACAGATACTTCTCGCTCATCGACGAACAGCCCGCGATCGCCGACAAGCCGAATGCTGTGGAACTGCTCGATGTGAAGGGTGACGTCGTCTACGACGAGGTTACTTTCTCGTTTCCGGGCAGCGGCCAGGGCGTGATCGGTCTCAAGTTCCGTGCCCGTCCGGGGGAGACGATCGCGCTGGTCGGTCCGACAGGGTCGGGAAAATCCACGACGATGGCGCTGCTGCAGCGGCTGAGAGCGCCTGACAGCGGCGGCGTTTCCATTGACGGCCACGACATCGCCGACGTGACGCAGCACTCGCTGCGCGCCAACCTCGCCGTCGTCTTCCAGGATGCGGGCCTCTTCAACCGTTCGATCGCGGAAAACATACGGGTGGGCCGGCCGGACGCCAGCGACACGGACGTCGAACAGGCGGCGCGGCTGGCAGAGGCCCACGACTTCATCATGCGCAAGCCGGACGGCTATGCGACGATGATCGGCGAGCGCGGGGCGGCGCTCTCGGGCGGCGAGCGTCAGCGCATCGCCCTGGCGCGCGCCATCCTCAAGGACGCGCCGGTCCTGATCCTCGACGAGGCGACGAGCGCGCTCGACGCGGCAACGGAGGCGCGCATCAAGCGGGCACTCGATGCGCTGCGCAAGAACCGCACGACCTTCATCATTGCGCACCGGCTGTCGACGGTGGCTGACGCCCACGAGATCCTCGTGCTGGACCAGGGCCGGATCGTGGAACGCGGACGCTTCGCCGAGCTCGCCGCTGCGGGCGGCCTTTTTCAGCGTATGGTCGAGCAGGGTGGCTTTACCGCGCCCACACCGAAAGCCGCGGACTAGATCGCGTTCATGTTTCTCTCAAACATGAACGCGATCCAGAACCTTGTTTCGAGCATGTTTTTCACGCTGAACCGCTGCACACTTCAGCTAAACATGCTCTAAATCCGTTCAAATTTGAGGCCCTTGCTGCGCACAAAAAACCGCCGCCCTTCGGAGCGGACGGCGGCGTTATCGAACGTGTTCATGTCTCATGAAACACGTTTTTCATGGAATCGCTTCGGTCTGCGGTCCGGATTACAACTTGTGCGCCATGCGTACGCGCTTGGTCTCCAGATAGCGCTTGTTGTAGATCGACGGCTCGGTGTGGACCGCCACCTGCTCGGCAACCTTGATGCCTTCTGCACGCAGCGCCTCGACCTTGGCAGGATTGTTGGAGAGCAGCCTGATCTCGGGCATGCCGAGATCGAACAGAACGTGTGCGGCCAGATCGTACTCGCGCGCATCGATCGGTGCGCCGATCTCGAGGTTGGCGTCAACCGTGTCGAGCCCCTGGTCCTGAAGCGCGTAGGCGCGGATCTTGTTGACCAAGCCGATGCCACGACCCTCGTGATATGGCAGGTAGATCAGAACGCCGACGGGCGTCGTCGTGATCCGATCGAGCGCGGCCTGCAACTGGGCGTAGCAATCACACTTGAGCGAGTGGAAAATGTCGCCGGTGACGCAGCCCGAATGAACCCGGACGAGCGGCACTTCATCGTTGGCGGTATCCTTCGCCCGGTGAATGAGAGCGAGCGCCTGCATGTGTGGCTCGACGCCCTGGTAGGCGCGTGCATCGAGCATAACCTCCCGCCCACGGAACTCGATAGGAAGGATGGTCTGCGCCGACCAGTCGATCTTCAATTCTACTGATTTGACCACATTCGACTTCATTGGTAGCTCCAGAAGAGACCATTGGCCAATTTATGCTCGCATTAGTGCCTTGTCGTAAAGGGCCCAATCGATTGGATCAACCTTACGACAATGACACCGATTTAGTGCGAGCCACGAAACGGGCCCACATGCGTGAGTGATACCTGACCGAACGAAACTTAACCCCCAACGGTCGTGGATGATTAAATTGGGCCGATCAATGGGGCATTTCGAGGGCCAATCCGTGGCGTTGATAACCTCTCCATGCACAACACACCAACGGCGGGAACGGATGCGACCCAAGACGCAAACGCGCAACAGTAGAGTTTAGTTCACCCTGCGACATAGTTTCTCGTGAGCCCCTGCGTAAATCTTTTGGGTCTGTCGCTGTTTTGGACCGAGGGGCGAAGTTGCAGAACCCACCTGCATGACCGTTTCGACAGAAAGAGAAAGTCGAGATTTGTTTCATCCGGGGCTATTCGCGGCCGGATTGCTCAGCGTGCTGTTTGCCGCACATGCCGCCGAGGCCATCGATCTTGGACTTATCAGCCGGTACGTCGGGATCTCGCTTGGCTCCGGCGCCATTTACCTTATCGCAGTGGGCATCGTGATCTGGCGGCCGCCGCTGCGACGTGACTTCGCCCTCATTCTCCTCGTCGCCCTCGTGCTGCGCGGGATGGCGCTGACGCCGGCACCCAACCTCTCCACGGACGCCTACCGCTACGTCTGGGACGGACGCGTCCAGGCGGCAGGCTTCAACCCCTACCTCTACGTGCCCGCCGATGAGCGCCTCGAACATCTTCGCGATCAATCGATCTACCCGAGCATCAACCAGAAGGAGCACGCGGTCACAATCTATCCGCCTACGGCAGAACTGTTGTTCCGCATCGGGCATTGGATCGATGACAGCCTGACCGGAATCCGCACCGTCATGGCACTGCTCGACCTCGTCACCATCGGCGCCCTCATCCTGCTGCTCGGCCAGCTTGGATGGGCGCGAGAACGCATCATTATCTACGCTTGGCACCCGCTACCGATCTGGGAGTTCGTCTCGCAAAGCCATATCGACGCAGCCGCGACAGCGGGAATCGCACTTGGCCTCCTGGCCGCGGTGCGCGGCAGGCAGGGGCTCACCGGCGCCATCTTCGCGGTGTCGGCACTCATCAAGTACTTCCCCGTGGTGCTGCTGCCGGCGCTATGGCGGCACTTCGACTGGCGGCTCCCGACAGCGTTCGTGGCAACCGCAGTGCTGTTCTATCTGCCTTACGTTGGCGAAGCAGGCCGGCAGGTGCTCGGCTTCCTCGGTTCACACCTGGACAATGAGGGCTATCGGGCAGGCTGGGGCTTCCATTCCATCTGGCTGTTGCGCGATTTCGGGCTCGCCGATCCACCGGTCGGTCTGTATCTGGGCGCGGCATTCGCCCTGTTCGCCGGGCTGGCGCTGTTCACCCTGATGCAACGGCGCGCAGACGAGTTGCGTTTCGACCACCTGCTTCTACTGGGAGGGGCGTTCGTATTTCTCGTTTCGCCGCACTACCCCTGGTACTTCGGCTTTCTTGTCGCCCTGCTCGTGCTCGCGCCCCGGGCATGGGCGTTCGCAATGACGCTCATGGCGGTCGTCTTGCAACTGCCGCGGCCACCGGGCGGCGTCACGTGGACAGAACTCTACTTCGCCGTCTACTGGCTTCCCCTCGCGCTGCTTCTGGGGTCGCTCATGGCGGGACGTGGGCGCCGCATGGGCGCGCCGGGGGCTCGCCGGATCACTGCGAGCGCTTCGTCGCGATGACATGGTTCTGCAGGCCCGTCGTACCGAGCTTGGGCCGAACGCTGGAGATCATGCCGGAATTGACGCCGGCCCAGCCAATCTCTCCCGACAGCCGGCCGTACTCGATCTTGGGGCAGCGGTTCATGACCACCTTGAGACCTGCTGCTTCCGCCTCGGCTGCGGCTTCATCGTTGCGAACGCCCAGTTGCATCCAGATAACCTTGATCTGCAGTCTGTCCTTGAGGCGGATCGCAGTGCGTGTGATCTCCAGCGCCGCTTCAGACTTGCGGAAGATATCGACGACATCGACGGGCGGCGGCACATCGGCCAGCGACGCATAGACGGTCTGGCCCAAGATCTCACCGCCGGCGTGACCAGGGTTGACCGGATGCACCGTATAGCCCTTCGAGAGCAGATAGCGGGTGACGAAGAAGCTCGGGCGTGCAGGGTTGGCACTGGCGCCGACGAGTGCGAATGAACGCACCTCACCGAGGATGTCAGCAATATAATTGTCGTCGTAGCTGTCGTGGTTCATGCGTCAGGCCTTCGGGTTGGGCGGCGGAAGCTGCGGGCGGCCGTTGGCATCGAGCGGCCAGACCGGGTTGAAAGCGATCTCCCACAAATGGCCATCAGGATCGGCAAAATAACCCGAGTAGCCGCCCCAGAAGACCCTTTCGGCCGGTTTCGTAATACGCGCGCCGCAACTTTCTGCAAATGCAAGGGCACGATCGACTGCCACCTCACTTTCCATGTTGATGGCGCAAGATACCGCACGAAAGCCGGAGCCTTCTTGCGGCACGTTGGCGTCTTGTGCGAGCGACCGGCGAGCGAAGAGTGCGAGGATTGTCCCGTTCATATCGAAGAAAGCCACCTCCTCGTTCTCGAAACCGGCGGCCTTGAAACCGAGGCTCTCATAAAAGGTGCGGGCACGGGGCATGCTCTCAACGCCGAGCGTCACGAGCGAAAGCCGCTGCGGCAAAGCTTCGCGATGTGTTTCAGCCATGATCTGTCGTCTCCCATCAGAAGGTAGCGGAAGATGGCATGAGCGGGCCCGCGCTTCAGCGGGGTTCCACCACGACGAACGGGCGGATGACGGCACGGCAACGCTCACCGGGCTCCAATCCGCCCGCCACGCGCCGCAAATGTCTTTACGGCCTATTGTTGATGCTCAACAACCTTTCCACTCGGGCTGGCGCTTGTCGAGGAAGGCGCCGATGCCTTCTTCGGCGTCACGATAAAGCATGTTCTGCACCATGATACCGACCGCGTAGTCGTAAGCCTGGGAAAGTGGCTGCTCTATCTGATGGTAGAAGGCCTCCTTGCCGATGGCGACGGTGGCCGGCGATTTGGCAACGATACGACGCGCATAGGTCATTGCCTCGTCCATCACGTTCTCTTTCGCCACGGCCTTGTTGACGAGACCGTATTGCGACGCCTCGTGTGCGCCGATCAACTCGCCCAGCAGCAGCATCTCCATTGCGCGCTTGCGCGGTACGTTGCGCGAGAGCGCGACCATGGGGGTGGAGCAAAACAGGCCGATGTTGACGCCCGGCGTACAGAACTTCGCGGTATCGGCAGCGACTGCGAGATCGCATGAGGCAACCAGCTGGCAGCCGGCAGCGGTGGCGGTCGCCTCGACGGCGGCGATGACAGGCTTCGGGCACTGGATGATCGACAGCATCACCTTGGCGCAGCGGTCCATCGTCTGACGGAAGAAATCACGGCCGCCATCGGCATCGCCGCGGTGGGCCGTCAGCTCCTTGAGATCATGACCCGCGGAGAAGGCAGGACCATTGGCGGTCAAGACGATGGCTGCAATGTCTTTATCCTGACCCAGCATCTCGAAAGCCACCTGTAGCGCCGCCATCATGCCAAGAGAAAGGGCATTGCGGCTCTTCGGGCGATTGAGCGTGACGACGGCAATGCCCCGTTCAGGCCGTGTTATCACCGCCGGGGCGCTCGCCAGCTCGGTGTTTGCCAAGTCGTTCATGCGGGGTCTCCTTGCAATAATATCGCTCTATCCCAATAAAAACGGGGAGCAGAAATGCGAACGGCGGCCAGCATAGCCGCGACCGCCGTTCGATGGAAATTCGCCAATCGTGGGTGACGGGATCGTCCCGCAATGTGCCCACTGAGCCGTGTTATTGCATCGCAGCCTCGATTTCGGCGCGGTATTTCTTGATGAGATCGATGTTCTCCTGATGGATGATCGGAGGGGTCGTCTTGATCGCCTCGTTCAGTTCCTCGATGAGCAACTTCTTTTCGGCTGCAGGAATGGCGCTGTCCGCCTCGATATCCGCAAGCTCCTTCTTCATGGCTTCCTTGGGATCGGTAAATTCGCCACTCTCAGGATCAAGCCCTGCCATGACTGTGGACACGGATGCCGCGACGTCATCAAGCTCTTCGAAGCCTGTGAAGCCATGCTTCTTGGCCACTTCATCGAGTTCTTTCTGCAGTGCGTCATCAGGCTTGTCGCCCGCCTTCTCCAGTTTTTCGGAAATGTCAGCAAGATCCTTCTGCGCGGAGATGAAGCCCTTGACCTGAGCCTCAGTCAGCTTGATCTGCTTGACCTCCGTCCCAGTTTCCTGAGCGCGAGTCGGCGCGGCAGCGGAGGCAACCGCCAGAACCAGCGCCAGGGTAAGCCGAGTTATGTACCGACCAATCAAACGCATTGCGCGTTCCTTCCTGTTTGTGTTGCCGACCGTTAAAGTCACGGTTTCATGTGACCAAATTAAAGAAGTGAGACGGGAATAAGATGACCGATCGAGAGACTGCCAAGCAACGCCTCACACTGGAGGAAGTCAGCGCGCTCATGAAGCAGCATTTTCCTCAAGTCGGCGACGGCGGCAAGCTGATCTTGATCGATAGCGTCGCTGACAGGCAAGCGCGGCTCAGGCTTCCCGAAAGCGTCGAGCATCTGCGACCGGGCGGGACCGTATCGGGACCGGCAATGGTGATGCTGGCGGACGTCGCCGTCTATGTCACAATCCTGGCGACGCTCGGCGATTCTGCGCTGCAGGCGGTGACCACATCGCTCAACGTGAATTTCCTGAAACGCCCGGCTCCGGGCGAGCTCATCGCCGAGGCGAAGCTCCTGAAGGTCGGCCGCCGGCTGGTAGTTGGTGAGGTGGCCATCAGCGATGCGGGCGGAGAGACACTGCTGGCCCACACCACGGCGACCTATGTGCTGCCCGACAGCGGCAGTGCGCAGGTGCTGCGTTAAGGTATTATTTTACCACATTATCTAATGATCTGATTTCCCAGTGAAAATTTCAGGCTGTCAAAAAATAGATATTGACAGATTCCAACGCCGTGCCTACTCACTCGCGCAGTCCGGTGCTTCGCAAGGCTCCGGCGACCGCAATTCATCCCGACAGACGGAAGGCGCGGCCATGGCCCCTCGATATGGGCGGCCCCACGGCGCTCGCCCTTCGCCAGGAGCATTGAGACATGAAAACCTTCGTCGCCAAGCCCGGCGAGGTGGAAAAGAAGTGGGTCGTGATCGACGCCGACGGTCTCGTCGTCGGCCGGCTCGCGGCCCTGATCGCCACCCGCCTCAAGGGCAAACACCGCGCCATATACACGCCGCACGTCGACTGCGGTGACAACATCATCGTCGTCAACGCCGAGAAGGTCGTCTTCACCGGCAACAAGTACGAGGACAAGGTCTACCACTGGCACACGGGCTATCCCGGCGGCATCAAGAGCCGGACGCCGCGCCAGATCATCAAGGGCAAGTTCCCCGAGCGCGTCATCGAAAAGGCTGTCGAGCGCATGCTGAAGCGCGGTCCGCTGCAACGCAAGCTGATGCGAAACCTCAAGGTCTACAAGGGAGCTGAGCATCCGCACGGCGCGCAGAACCCGACCAAGCTCGACGTCGCCAAAATGAACAGCAAGAACACGAGGGCCTGAGGATCATGTCGAACGAGACCAAGACACTCGAGGATCTCGGCGGGTTGAAGGACGCCGTCCAGGCCGCTCCGGTTCACGTACAAAAGCTCGACGCGCACGGGCGCGCCTACGCCACCGGCAAGCGCAAAGACGCGGTCGCGCGGGTCTGGCTAAAGCCGGGACACGGCAAAATCACTGTCAACGACAAGGACTTCACGGTCTACTTCGGCCGTCCAGTCCTGCAGATGCTTCTGATGCAGCCGATCAAGGCCGCCAATCGCGCCGATCAGTACGACATCAACGTCACGGTCGCCGGCGGCGGACTTTCCGGCCAGGCCGGCGCGGTGCGTCACGGCATCTCCAAGGCGCTGACCTACTACGAGCCCGACCTGCGCCCGGTGCTCAAGCGCGGCGGGTTCTTGACCCGGGACAGCCGCACGGTGGAGCGCAAGAAATACGGTCGCGCCAAGGCCCGCCGCAGCTTCCAGTTCTCGAAGCGCTAAGGCCATTGCAGATCCCTTTGCGAACAGCCCGCCCTTCGGCGGGCTGTTCTCTTTTGTCGCCGTGTCGCCTTGCAAGGTGGGCTGTGGAATGCCACATGTCCTCCCGCGACCAGCCCGGCGCAGTGTGCAGAGTCTTACGCTGGCGCCGCTCAAAGACACGGCCCTGGAGGGGCGCAAAACCGATCATGGGGGGAGTTGAATGGAAAGCTTGGCTTTGAGCGCTGCAAGCATGGTGACGGAACTCTCCGAGGAGATCGGTCATCTCCTTTCGCCGACCTGGTGGCAGTTGAACTCGCTGGCGCTCTTCAACATCTTGATGATCGACCTGACGCTGGCCGGTGACAACGCCATCGTCGTCGGCATGGCGGCTTCCCGGGTTCGCCCCGACATGCGCGCCAAGGTTATCTTCTGGGGCATAGCTGGCGCGGTGGTGCTGCGCATCCTGTTTTCGGGCATCGCGCAGCAGATGCTGCAAATCATCGGCCTGACGCTTGCCGGTGGTTTGCTGCTGTTGTTCGTTTGCTGGAAAATGTACCGGCAGATCGTCGGCGAGAACGCTCATTCGATCGACACCGTCGAGGCCAACCTGGCATCTGGCAGCGTATCGGGCGACCAGACCGGCTTCTGGGGCGCGCTGTGGACCATTATCCTGGCTGATCTCTCGATGTCGCTGGACAACGTGCTCGCGGTCGCGGGGGCGGCGGGTGAATCGACGTTGGTGCTGGTGATCGGCCTTGCGATTGCGATAATTCTGATGGCGGTCGCATCGACCTACATTGCCAAGCTGCTGGCGCGCTATCCCTGGATCGCGTGGATCGGCCTCCTCATTATTCTCTACGTGGCACTCGATATGATCTATCGCGACAGCCATCACATTGCTTGCGCCGCCTGGGGTGTGGGCTGCTCGGAGACCATTTTCGATGGCATCATGCACAGGCTCGGACTAGGGCCGGGTGCGGGTTAAGGCGCATTGAAAAATGACGATCAAGACAGCTGAGACGAAAACCGTCTTCATCGATGGCGAGGCCGGAACCACGGGCCTGGAGATCCGCGAGCGGCTGGCGGGCGCTCGCGACATATCGGTACGCTCGATCGATCCTGAAAGGCGAAAGGATCCGGAAGCGCGCGCGAGCCTGATGCGCGAGGTGGATCTGGTCGTGCTGTGCCTGCCAGACGAGGCGGCAAAGGAGGCCGTCGCCCTGGCGGATGGGCTCGGCAGCGAGGCGCCGAAGATCGTCGACGCATCGACCGCGCATCGCGTGGCGCCAGGATGGGTCTACGGCTTTGCCGAACTCGATGCCAATCAGGCAATCGCGATCGCGAAGGCTCAGCGTGTCGCCAACCCCGGATGCTATCCGACGGGCGGCATCGCGCTCATCCGCCCGCTCGTCGAAGCCGGCATCATGCCCAACGACTATGCCATCACCGTCAATGCGGTCTCGGGCTATTCGGGCGGCGGCAAATCGATGATCGAGGCCTACGAGGTAAAAAAGACCGCGCCTTCTTTCGAGCTGTACGGTCTCGGTCTGGAGCACAAGCACGTGCCCGAGTTGCAGATGTACGCCCGGCTCGAGCGCCGGCCGATCTTCGTGCCGTCCGTCGGCAACTTCCGTCAGGGAATGCTCGTATCGGTTCCGCTGCATCTCGACACCCTGCCGGGGCGGCCGGGCCTCGCTGACATCGAAGAGGCGCTGGTGAAGCACTATGCGGGATCGAAGCTCGTCAGCGTGGTGCGCGATACAGCCACGGTCTTCAAGGGGCGAATTTCCGCAGAGGATCTCAACGGCACCGATACGATGCAACTCGCCGTGTTCGGCCATCCAAAGCATGGTCAGGCCGTGCTGGTCGCGCGTCTCGACAACCTTGGCAAAGGCGCGTCGGGTGCGGCGGTGCAGAATATCCGCCTGATGCTGGGATTGGGCGGTTAGATCGCGTTCATGTTTGACGGAAACATGAGCGCGATCCAGAACCTTGTTTTGATCATGTTTTTCGCGCTGAACCGCTGCACACTTCAGCTCAACATGTCTAGAGCCTGATCGGCTGAGATGGAAGCACGACTGCTTCCATCGAAGCCGTGAATCAGTCTCTCCGGCGTGCAGGTGAGCGGCTGATGCGGTGAAGATGCCAGACCGCGATGACGAAGACGACCGCCGCACCACCCTGGTGCATCAGCCCAAGACCGATCGGGATCTCACCTTGGGCTGAAAGCAGCGTCCAGATGCCGATGCTCATCTGGAGAACGATGGCTATCAGCAACAGTACCGCAGATACCATAACGCGCCGGTCATCGCCGCCACGCAACTGAAATACGTGTAACAGCCCCAGCAAGCCGATCAGATAGGCGATCATGCGGTGATCGAACTGAACCGTCGTCACGTTCTCGAAAAGGTTCTCGTACCAGGGGCTCAAGGTAAGCAGCCCGTTGGGAATGAAGCGTCCATCCATCAACGGCCAGGTGTTGTAGGTAAGCCCTGCCTTCAGTCCTGCCACCAGCGCGCCCAGCAGCACCTGAAGAAACAACGCCACCACCAGAATGCGGGCGAGGCGCACTTGGCCTGGTGCGATGGTCTCCAGGTGAATTGCCGTATCACGAGGGCGGGTCTCCTCGGCCATCCAGACGAGCAGGCCGAGGATGAGGAACGCGGTGCCCAAGTGCAGGGCGAGGCGATAGTGGCTGACGTCGACGCGATCGACGAGGCCCGACTTCACCATATACCAGCCTATCGCTCCCTGAAGACCACCAAGGGCAAGCACACCCAACAGCTTCAGCTCCATCCCGCGCGGGATTTTGCGCAGAATCCAGAACAGCAAGAGCGGAAGGGCGAAGGCCAGGCCGATGAAGCGGCCGAGGAAGCGGTGCGACCATTCCCACCAATAGATGCTCTTGAATGCCTCCAGTGACATGCCCTTATTGATTTCGTGATACTCGGGGATCTGCTTGTATTTCTCGAAGGCTTCGAGCCAATGCGACTCGTTCAACGGCGGTATTGCGCCGATGATCGGCTGCCACTCGGTAATTGAGAGACCAGAGTCGGTAAGACGGGTGGCGCCGCCGACGACGATCATCGCCACGACGAGCACAGTGACAACGCGAAGCCAGAGGCGCACGGCCATAGCCGCACTACGCGATTGCGCGTCGATGCGTTCTGCTGCCGACTGGGCGGTCGAATATGTTGCCATTGCTCGCATATCCTTGTGCTGGCCTTGGCTGTCTGATTAATGGGCGCAGGCGCGCTGATCAATGGGGCACCCGGGAACCACCATGCCGCACCGGCGGATTACCGGCCCGCGCGCCCACCGAATGCGCACACACCGGAGGATTTATGACGATCCGCACCCGCAAACTCGTCGGCACCGTGGCGTTGATGCTGGTTCTCGTCGTCTACGCCCTTCTGGCCCTTTCCGTAGCGATGATCCTGCAGGTCAATCAGGCATCGAAATTGGCTGAACTCGCCTACTACGTTGTTGCCGGGCTGTTATGGATCCTGCCCGCAGGAGCCATCATCAGCTGGATGTCGCGTAGCGATCCGCCTCAGCCCAAGCGGGAATGAGATGTGTCTGTGCCGTTCAGAGAGAAGCGCGGCAGCACGTGAGGCGTCGGGCGCGGGCTGCGTCGATCTGACCCTTTGGTGCGGGGAGCGCGGTCATCCTTGCTCACGCTGCAGCGCACCACCGTCACCGGCAAAATTCAGATCCTTGCTTCGGCTCCCGCTGTCCAGCCGGGATGCACGAAACTTTGCGCTCGTGCCGAATTTTCGCTGATGCGATGGAACCGGATGAGCGTGATGCCAGTAACCTCGAAGCCGAGGAACGTGTCCGGCGGATCCTGCGGCCTGGCAGTGCTGCGCGAGCCAATGCTAACCGTGACAGCGGCGTCGAAGCGACCCTCTATGGCCTCGAAGAGCGCACGCGCATCGGCAGGCTTCGCCACAACGATTATCTGGTCGTAGGCTTCGTCCAGCGCATCAAGCAGGAGGTTGAGCTTTTCACAGTCGAGCACCTGGTCGACCGTTTTGCCACCGAGAGATGTTCCGCAAGGCATGACATGGATCTGGCTGCCGGAGAGGCTATGGATCACGTCTTCAAAAGTTGCATCTCCATGCGCGAGATCGTTGAAACCCGGAGTGGCGCCAAGACCGATGCTGCGGCAGAAACCGGTTTCGTCCAAACTCCAGTCGATGACGATGGTCTGCTGGCCGTCAGCGGCAAATTCCTCGGCCAGGCTCAGGCCTTCGACGCTCGGATCGATCGTGCTGGCCGAACTGGTGATGAGCGTGCGGAGACCGCCTGAATTAGGTGCGTATGCCCGGATATGGCGCGCAAGTCTTGGCACCGATGCAATTTCTGCAACTCCGGCACAGTCGACCCGGTCTTCCCAACTACTTCTATCGGGGTCGCGATTCACGGGTGACGGCAGGTGCCTGACGACATCAGATGGCGAAACCGAACCGATCGCCTCGTCACTCGGCAGTGCGCTGGCCGGACGCTCGCGGTCCGATGCCCTGCGCTTCGGCTGGATGTCGTGGGCATGAGCCCGTGCGCGCGAGATGAGTGCGCGCGTGATCGCCCACGCCGTGCCGCTCAGAAGGGCAGCAAGAGAGACGAGTGCCGTTAACCAGGACGGACCCAAAGCACGCGGAAGTGAGCCGATGCTGTCCGTGCTGGCCAGCGCGCTGTTGAATTGCAGCATCGTCGCCAGCTTCAGATCGCCAACTCCACTGCGAGCGAGCCCAGGCGATTTCGACGCGCGCACGGGAGTGTTCGCGGCTGCCGGATCGGCAAGCCCATCGATGCCGGAACCGCGCGCACAACCGGCGAAGGAATTGCAGGCATTGTTGACGGCGGGCGTCAGTTGCGCCTCCGACATATATTTCGGCGCGATCGACAGGACGGTGTATGTGAGACCGCCAGCTACCATGGCAGCCAATAGTAGCGATGTGCCGCTGCGTCGCAGGGTGCCCCAGATGCCCGTGATGTGGATGTCGTCGAGAGACGCGTGGGTCGTGCCGCGCATTGATCCGCTCGTAAGATCTACTAATCCGCGTCCCGGATTAGATCGGTTGCGGGTAAGTAATTCCTTAACCAAGCGGTGTCTGCGAGAATATGCACATACTCAGCATTTCTCTGACGCTCGCGAATCCGGGAACCTGCGGCGAATCAACCTCTCTGACTGCCGCAAATCCGGCTCGTCGAGCGCCCCTGGCATGGGCAGCCTGCCAGCACCGCACGACAATTTGCCGCCCGGCGGGCGTTGACCAAAGTCAATATCGCGGAGGCCACCTCCACCTAGATTGACTAGGCCGCGTTCGGTGCCCCGGCTTGGCATCCCGCCCATGGGCTTCGGCCACAGCACCACATGGCGCAGAATGCTCTACCGTGACGCCGACGCGGCAACCCGTTTCATCCAGAGCCCATTCCTGTTCAAATGGAGAGGCGATGCGACCCGAACTACTCCGGCGCTATGCTGCGCCCGTACCGCGCTATACGAGTTATCCGACGGCTCCGCACTTCTCCAAGGAGGTCGACCAGTCGACCTATGGTGCCTGGCTCGCGGCGCTGGAGGACGACACGCCTCTTTCGCTCTACGTCCATATCCCGTTCTGCAACGAGCTGTGCTGGTACTGCGGCTGCTCGACCAAGATCACGCGGCAGAAGGCACCAATCACGCGCTATCTGAGCGCGCTCTCCCGCGAAATCGATACCGTGGCCGGGCGGATCAAGACACACCATCGCGTCTCGCATATCCACTGGGGCGGAGGCAGTCCGAGCATTCTGGCGCCCGACGAAATCCGTGCTCTGGCAGCCCAGCTCAAGGAGCGGTTTGCGGTTGCCGACGATGCCGAGTTCGCCGTCGAAATCGATCCGCGTGGCCTTGACGAGGCGCGCATTGCGGCGTTTGCCGAGGCGGGCGTCAACCGCGTGAGCATTGGCGTGCAGGATTTCGATATCGCCGTGCAGAAGGCCATCAACCGGTTGCAGTCGGTGGAACAGACTGCGTGGGTCATCAACACGTTTCGCGCACACGGCATCAAGGCGATCAATGTTGATCTCGTCTATGGGCTGCCGTTCCAGACGCTTGATACACTCGACGCGACCATGGACCATGTGCTGTCGATGCGGCCGGACCGGATCGCGCTGTTCGGTTACGCTCACCTTCCGCAGCGCATCAAGCACCAGCGCCTGATCGCAGACAGCTCGCTGCCGGATATGCAGGCCCGCCTCGCGCTGGCGACACGCGCAGCCGAGCGCCTGGTGCAGGGCGGCTTTGTCACCATCGGTCTCGATCACTATGCGCTTCCGCACGATCCGCTGGCCGGCGGCAGCGTGCGGCGCAACTTCCAGGGCTACACGACAGATACGGCGGCCACACTGATCGGGCTCGGCTCCTCGTCGATCGGGCGATTGCCGCAGGGTTACGTGCAGAATACGCCAGCAATCGGTGAATACGAGCGCCGCGTTTTCGATGGCGGCCTTGCAACGGTGCGCGGCCACGAAATGAGTGCGGAGGATGCCGCACGCGGCCTCGTGATCGAGCGGCTCATGTGCGACTTCACGTTCCCTGCAGAGGAGCTGCGGGCCCGGTTCGGCAAGATCGCCGATCCGATCATCGCAGAGGCTGATGCGCTGTGCGATACAGAGGAGGACGAAATGATCGCGCCGCGAGCCTCAGGTGCCGGCTTCCAAGTCACCGACAAGGGGCGCATCTTCGTGCGGTCGATCTGCGCCAAGTTCGATGCCTATCTCGGCAAAGGCACCGCACAGCATTCGGCCGGGGTGTGACGGCCGTGTGCATCTCCTGCACGATGAATGCTGCCCGTTCACAACAACGAACGGGAAGCTTACGGCCGTGACCAATTCAATTGACCTATGATGCCAGCACGATCTTCAGGACGTCAGCCACCTGCGGCGTGGGATTGACTGTCTCGGCACGCTCGTAAGCGCGCACCACGGCGGGACGGGCACGTATGGCGTTGAACCAGCGCTTCAAATTGGGGAACTCATCGAGGCTCTGCCCCTGGCGCTGGTGGGGAACGATCCAGGGAAACGACGCCATGTCGGCAATCGAATACTCTCCGGCAAGGTAATCCCGGTCTGCCAGGCGGTCGTTCATGACGCCGTAAAGCCGGGCGGTCTCATCAACGTAGCGCTTGATCGCGTATTCGATCTTCTCGGGTGCGAAGAGACGGAAATGGTGATTCTGGCCGGCCATCGGTCCGAGCCCGCCCATCTGCCAGAACAGCCACTGCATGGTTTCGGTTCGGCCTCGCAGATCGGCAGGCAGGAAGCGACCGGTCTTTTCTGCCAGATATTGGAGAATGGCGCCGGATTCGAAGATCGAGATCGGTGCGCCGCCGTCAGTCGGCGCGTGGTCGACGATCGCAGGAATGCGGTTGTTGGGCGAAATTTCCAAGAACGCGGGATTGAACTGCTCGCCAACGTTGATATCGACGGGCTTGATGTCATAGCCGAGCCCGGCTTCCTCAAGAAAGATCGTGATCTTGTGGCCGTTGGGCGTTGTCCAGTAGTAGAGGTCGATCATCGTCAAATACCTATGCGTCTGCGAATGTGTGAAGCCTTCTACATTGCTTTTCACACACAGACGGGCAGAAAATCGCGACAAAGATCAAGTGGGGTCGGTGACAATCGCGAAAACGCGTTGGCTCAGGAGGTCGCGCATATCGTCGAACGCGTACCAATGCGGCAATTCGCCGACCGGAGACTTGCGGTAGCCTCCGGTGAACAGGGCGAAGCGAAGGCCGGCCCGGGCGGCGGTCTCGGCGTCGACCTCGCTGTCACCGACGTAAAGGGCATCCGCCGGCACGCCACCGAGACGGTCGACAGCCAGAACTAACCCCTCAGGATCGGGCTTCTTCGTCGCCAACGTATCGCCGCCGATCACCACCTCGAAATGATGCGCCAGACCGAGATCGGCGAGTGCCGCGCGCGAAAGATCCTCCGACTTGTTGGTGACGATGCCGAGCCGACAGCCGGCATCGGTGAGCGCTGCCAATGCCTCGACGGCTCCTGGGTATGGCCGCGTCCGAAGGGCCGGTTCCTCGGCGTAGAACGACTTGAAGCGCGCGATTGCGTGATCGAGCTCAATTGCGCGGCCGGCGTCGCCTGTCGCCGCCAGACAGCGTTCCACCAGCTTTGGAATGCCGTTACCGACATAGGATGTGATGGTCCGGAGATCGAAGGTCGGCAGAGACAGCTCGGCCATCAGGCGATTTGCGGCCGCGTGAATGTCTGGGGCGCTGTCGATCAGCGTGCCATCGAGATCGAAAACAACGACGCGGACGGCCGGACTGTCATTTCTCACGCGTCATCCTTCCATTTGATCGAACAGCCCATGGAGGGGATCTGTTCAGCAGGCCCTTTGCCGGTCTCGGCGATCGCTTTCATGGCGAGATAGAGATCGCGGCGCAAATCTGCGGGCCCCGCCTCCCTTCTGGAAGCATCAAGACGACCGCGGTACTGGAGGCCGAGGTTCGCATCGAAGCCGAAGAACTCGGGCGTGCACACCGCGTGATAAGCGCGCGCGACGTCCTGGCTCTCGTCATAGAGATAGGGGAATGGGAAACCGTTCTGCGCGGCGACCCGCTTCATGTTGTCGAAGGAATCCTCAGAGTAGGTCGCCGCATCGTTGGCAGAAATCGCGGCGATGCCGATCCCCAAGGGTGCAAGGTCACGCGCGTCGCGCACAATCCTGTCGATCACGGCCTGCACGTACGGGCAGTGATTGCAGATGAACATGACGAGCGTGCCGCGCTCACCTTTGATGTCGGCAAGGCGCCATGTGCCGCCATCGGTTCCGGGCAGCGCGAAATCGGGAGCCTTCCAGCCGAAGTCGCAAACGGGTGTCTCGACGGCCATTGTTCGTCGCCTCACATCGTCATGCGCAGTTGCAGCACCGCAGTGCGACGCAGCCTCACGCCGCGGCCGACCGAATGGCTGCAGTTGCGGCGTTGCGGATCGCGGTGATGTTGGCCGCATAGCTGTCGCGCGTGCCGCCCTTGAAGACGGCGGAGCCTGCCACCAGCACGTTGGCACCGGCGGCAGCGACAAGCGGTGCCGTTTCCGGCGTCACGCCGCCGTCGATCTCGATGTCGATCGGACGGCTGCCGATCATCTGCTTGATACGGCGCACCTTCTCGACCACCGAGGGAATGAACGCCTGGCCACCGAAACCGGGGTTCACCGTCATCAAGAGAACGAGGTCAAGGCGATCGAGCACGTATTCAATGACGTTCTCGGGCGTCGAGGGATTGAGCGACACGCCGGCCTTCTTGCCAAGATTGCGGATCGCCTGCAGCGAGCGGTCCAGATGCGGACCGGCTTCGGCGTGCACGGTGATGATGTCGGCGCCGGCTTCCGCGAATGCCGCCAGATAGGGGTCGGCTGGCTCAATCATCAGGTGGCAATCGAAGACCTTCGGGGAGGCCTTGCGGATCGCCTTGATGACCGGCGGGCCGAAGGTGATGTTAGGAACGAAGTGGCCGTCCATGACATCGAGATGGATCCAATCGGCGCCGGCGGCATCGACGGTCGCCACTTCCTCACCGAGCCTGGAGAAGTCCGCCGAAAGAATTGATGGTGCGATGATGACGTTGCCGGTCATTCTTTGGGCCTCCCTGGTCCCATCGGGTCATCGAGGCCGCCGGAGAACACGCGGCTCGCGCGCAGATCGACCTCAGATATCGTCGAAAGGGCGGCCGCATCCAACGGCCCGGTTGATGTCTCGAACAGGCGATTGGCCTGGCGCAGACGGGCACGGTCCAATGCGTTGCGAATCGAGCGGGCATTGGCGAAGTGCGGCTGCGTGCGGCGGCGCTGAATGTACTCGCGCATGGCCACCTTTGCCCGCTCGTCTAGCATATAGTTCTGCTGAGCCAGCATCGACTCGGCGATCGAGAACAACTCGCCATCCTCATAGTCGGGAAAGTCGATGTGATGGGCGATGCGCGAGCGGAAGCCAGGATTGGAGGTAAAGAACCTGTCCATGCGGTCGGCGTAGCCAGCGAGGATGACAACGAGATCGTCGCGGTTATTTTCCATCACCTGAAGCAGGATCTCGATCGCCTCCTGACCGTAGTCGCGCTCGTTATCGGGCCGGTAGAGATAATATGCCTCGTCGATAAAAAGGACGCCGCCCATGGCGCGCTTCAATACTTCCTTGGTCTTGGGCGCGGTGTGACCGATGTACTGGCCGACGAGATCATCGCGCGTGACGGAGACAAGGTGGCCCTTGCGCACATAGCCCAGGCGATGCAGCAGGCCCGCCATCTTCATGGCCACCGTCGTCTTGCCGGTGCCTGGATTGCCGGTAAAGCTCATGTGCAGCGTCGGGGTCTCGTGCGCGAGGCCCATCGACTTGCGGGCGCGTTCGACAATCAGCAGAGCGGCGATCTCACGGATGCGCTGCTTGACAGGCTTCAGACCGACCAGCTCGCGGTCGAGTTCTTCCAGGATCTCGGCGACGCCCGAGTTGCGGAATTCCTCGGCGAGATTGACGTGGGTGACAGTCTTTTGCTCGGCAGCTTCGGCCGTCATGGTCATATCTTTCGACCTGTCTTCTCACGTGTCGCAGCTTTGTGCTCCGGCGGAGGGCCTTGGACCGCCCGCCGGAGGCTTGTGCCGGTTGTCCAGGCCCTGTGTAGGCCGAGACCGGGAAGGGATCAACTGCGGACGGTTTTCCACGCGTAGGTCTGGCTGCGCGAGCGCACGTCCGTACGGATCATGTCGAGCTTCGGCTCATTCTTCGGCCGGTTGACTATGAAGGAGGTCCTCACCGTTTCCCAGCCGCGGGTCGAATCGAAGGCATTGATGCGGATGTAGGACTCCGGGTGCGCCTTGCGGCACTCGGCGATCTCCATCATGATCCCCTTGGCGTCCTTCAGATCGAACATCGGGTTGCCCCACATCTCCCAATAGGTGTTACGCGGGTGCGGATCATCCGTGAATTCGATGCCGACCGCCCACTCGTTGCGCAGGCAATATTCGAGTTGCGCAGAGATTTCCTCGTCCGTCAAATCGGGCAGGAACGAGAAGCAGCCTTGCGTAATGCGCATGTCTTATTTCTCCTTGTGCTCTCGTCCGTGATCAGGCGCTCACGGCCGGTGTCGGAATGAAGTCCGACGTATCGGTCGAGGTGTAATTGAAGGTAATGTCGCCCCAGACATCGAGCGCGGCTTCCAGCGGCCTGCACCACTTGGCGGCGCGGCGCAGAATCTCTGGCCCCTCGTTCCTGATGTCACGGCCCTCGTTGCGGGCCTGCACCATAGCTTCCAAGGCGACGCGGTTCGCCGTGGCGCCCGCCTGGATGCCCATCGGGTGGCCGATCGTGCCGCCGCCGAACTGCAGCACAACATCGTCGCCGAACAGATCGATCAGCTGGTGCATCTGGCCGGCATGAATGCCGCCCGAGGCGACTGGCATCACCTTCAGGGTGTCAGCCCAATCCTGCTCGAAGAAGATGCCGCGCGGCAGATCGACCTCGTTCTTCAACTCGCGGCAAACATTGTAGTAGCCCTGCACGGTCAATGGATCACCCTCGAGCTTACCGACCGCGGTCCCGGCGTGGATGTGATCGACACCGGCCAGGCGCATCCACTTGGCGATGACGCGGAACGAGATGCCGTGGTTCTTCTGGCGCGTGTAGGTGCCGTGGCCCGCACGATGGAGGTGCAGGATCATGTCGTTCTGGCGGCACCACTCCGAAATGGACTGGATTGCCGTATAACCGATAATGAGGTCGATCATCACGACAACCGAGCCCAGTTCCTTGGCAAACTCGGCACGGCGATACATCTCCTCCATCGTTCCGGCGGTGACGTTGAGATAATGCCCCTTGATCTCGCCGGTATCAGCGGTCGCCTTGTTGACCGCCTCCATGCAGTAGAGAAAGCGATCGCGCCAGTTCATGAACGGCTGAGAGTTGATGTTCTCGTCGTCCTTCATGAAATCGAGGCCGCCCTTGAGGCCCTCGTAGACGACGCGGCCATAGTTCTTGCCGGAGAGCCCGAGCTTCGGCTTGGTGGTGGCGCCAAGCAGCGGACGACCGAACTTGTCGAGGCGCTCGCGCTCGACGACGAGACCGGTCGGCGGACCCTTGAAGGTCTTCACATAGGCGACGGGGAAGCGCATGTCCTCCAGGCGTGCGGCCTTCAGCGGCTTGAAGGAGAAGACGTTGCCGATGATCGAGGCGGTCAGGTTGGCGATCGAGCCGGGCTCGAACAGGATCAGATCATAGGCGACGTAGCAGAAGTATTCGCCGGGGCGGCCTGGAACCGGATCGACCTTGTAGGCCTTGGCGCGATACTGGTCGGCAGCCGTCAAGCGGTCGGTCCACACGACCGTCCAGGTCGCGGTGGAGCTCTCGCCAGCAACGGCTGCAGCCGCCTCGATGGGATCGACGCCGTCCTGCGGCGTGATACGGAACAGCGCGATGATGTCGGTATCCTTCGGCTCATAGCCGGAGTCCCAGTAACCCATCTGCGCATACTTCAGAACGCCCGCCTTGTAGCGTTCCTTGCCCCGGATCTCTGTCTTCGCATCTGCGTTCATGGCTATTTCCTTTCAGAACTTCATCGCGCAAGCTCGCGGCGCGCGGGTTTTCTCTCTCAGGCCGCCTTGGCTACGCCGATGCGTGGATCAAGGGCGCCAGAGGCATATCGTTTGGCCATCTCGCTCATCGGTATGACCTTGATCTTGCCGGCCTGCCCCGCCGTTCCGAACGCCTCGAAGCGCTCCTTGCAGACCTTGCTCATTGCGTCCATCGCCGGCTTGAGGAACTTGCGCGGATCGAACTCCGACTTCTGGGTGGCGGCGATGCGGCGGAATTCCGCCGTGCCGGCAAGTCGCAGGTCGGTGTCGATATTGACCTTGCGCACGCCCATCTTGATGCCGCGAACGATCTCCTCGACCGGGACGCCATAAGTCTCCTTCATCTGACCGCCGAACTCGTTGAATACGGCCTGCCATTCCTCCGGCACCGAGGATGAACCATGCATGACGATGTGCGTGTTGGGCAGCTTGGCGTGGATTTTCTCGATCACGTCCATTGCAAGCACGTCGCCGGTCGGCTTGCGCGTGAACTTATAGGCGCCGTGCGAGGTGCCGATGGCCACTGCCAGCGCGTCAACCTTGGTCTCGGCGACAAAACGCATGGCCTCATCGGGATCCGTCAGCAGCATCGACTTGTCGAGCTTGCCCTCGAATCCGTGACCATCCTCGGCCTCGCCGTGGCCGGTCTCGAGCGAGCCGAGACAGCCGAGCTCGCCCTCGACGGATGCACCCACCATATGGGCGAGATCGGACACCTGGCGGGTGATGCGCACGTTGTAGTCGTAGTCGGCAGGTGTCTTGGCGTCCTCCTTCAAAGAGCCATCCATCATGACGGACGTGAAGCCGTTCTGGATTGCCGATAGACAGGTGGCGACGTTATTGCCGTGATCCTGATGAATGCAGATCGGGATCTCTGGATACATCAGCTCCAGCGCTTCCATCATCTTCGCAAGCATGATGTCGTTGGCGTAAGAGCGTGCGCCGCGTGATGCCTGGATGATGACGGGCGAAGCAGTCTTCCTGGCCGCTTCAAGGATTGCCAGACCCTGCTCCATATTGTTGATGTTGAAAGCCGGAACGCCATAGCCATGCTCGGCAGCGTGATCCAGAAGCTGTCGCAGTGTGATACGGGCCATTAGCGAACCTCCTCGAGTTGACCATCCTTGCGCGCACTCTCCTGGTTCTGCAGAAGAGCCGCGACGCCGGGCAGCTCGCGCCCCTCGAGCCATTCGAGGAACGCTCCGCCCGCGGTTGAGACATAGGTGAAGCGATCGGTGACGCCCGCGGCATTCAGCGCCGCGACCGTATCGCCGCCGCCGGCGACGGCGACGAGCCTGCCAGCCGATGCGCGATCGGCCGCGGCACGCGCAACCGCGAAGGTGCCGTTACCGAACGGGTCGAGCTCGAAGGCGCCAAGCGGACCATTCCACAACAGCGTGGCCAGCGTATCCAGCGACGCCTCGAGCATCGCGACGGTCTGCGGTCCAACGTCGAGGATCATTCCGCCGGCGTCGACCTGGTCGACCGGCACCACCGCGTGGGGCGAATTGGCAGCGAAGCTTTCAGCAACCACGACATCGACCGGCAGAAGGATCTCGCACCCCTTTTCCTTCGCCTTCTCCATGATGCGAGCGGCGGTTTCGACCATATCGGCCTCGATGAGCGACTTGCCCACCTCGACGCCCTTGGCCCGTAGAAACGTATTGGCCATGCCGCCGCCGATAATGATGCGGTCCATTTTGTTGACGAGGTTCTCGAGCACCGCGATCTTGGAGGAGATCTTGGCCCCGCCAACAAGCGCTGCGGTCGGGCGCTTGGGGCATTCGAGAGCCGCTTCCAGCGCGGCGATCTCGTTACCCATCAGGCGGCCTGCATAGGCTGGCAGCAGCTCGGCCAGACCGGTGATCGATGCATGCGCACGGTGCGAGGATGAAAAGGCATCGGAGACGAATATCTCGCCGAGCTTCGCCAATGATCTCGCAAACTCCTGGTCGCCCTTCTCCTCGCCTGCGTGGAACCGTACATTTTCCAGAAGGAACACCTCGCCCGGCTTGCCCGCCACGATGCGGCGCTCGATGTCAGACCCGATGCAGTCGGGAAGGAACGTTACGTCCTGGCCCAAGGCGTCGGCGAGAGCGGGCGCGACGGGCGCCAGCGAAAACTCGGGAGATGGCTTACCTTTCGGCCGGCCCAGATGACTCAAGACCACCACCTTGGCACGTCGTTGGACCATATCGGCTATGGTGGGCGCGACACGCGCGATGCGCGTTGCATCGGTGACTTTGCCATCGCGAATGGGAACGTTGAGATCGACGCGCATCAGCACTGTATGCCAGGCGACATCAACGTCCTCGACGGTTCTGAACAAATGCATGTCTCAGGTCTCCTCCCAAGGAAATGCGGTCATCGTGCCGTCAGGCGGCTTGCGGCTTCTCGGACCGCTTGCGGGATGATCCCGAAATGCTCGTAGAGTTTGCCGGCCGGAGCCGACGCACCAAAGCCGGACATGCCGACAAAGGCGCCCTTCTCGCCGATCCATCTGTCCCAACCGAGGCGGGCGGCTGCTTCCACTGCAACGCGCGGAGCCATGCCCAGCACCGCCGACCGGTAGGCATCGTCCTGGCTCTCGAACAGCTCCCAGCAGGGCATCGAGACGACCGCCGCCCTGATGCCGTCACCGGCGAGCAGATCGGCTGCATTGATCGCGATCTCGACCTCCGAGCCCGTCGCCAGCAGCGTTACATCGCGCTTGCCATCGGCTTCCCTGATGACATAGGCGCCCTTTGCAGAAAGATTCTCGTCGGTATGCGCGGTGCGCAATGTCGGCAGCCCCTGGCGCGAAAGAGCCAGAACCGAGGGGGCACCCGCGGACTCCAGTGCCGCCTGCCAGCATTCCACCGTCTCGACCGCATCGGCAGGACGAAACGTCAACATGTTGGGCGTGGCGCGCAACATCGCCAGATGCTCGACCGGCTGGTGCGTGGGGCCATCCTCGCCAAGTCCGATGGAGTCATGCGTCATGACATAGATGACACGTTGATTCATCAGGGCCGACAGGCGCATGGCACCGCGTGCATAATCGGTGAAGCACATGAATGTGCCACCGTAGGGCACGAAGCCGCCGTGCAAGGCGATGCCGTTCATGGCCGCCGCCATACCGTGCTCGCGGACGCCATAGTGAATATATCGCCCGGAGAAGTCGTCGGGCGTGATCGAACCCTGTCCCTTGGTGACGGTGTAGTTGGAGTGCGTGAGATCAGCCGAGCCGCCCAGCGTCAGGCCGGTTGCGGCATTGATGACGCCGAGCACCATCTCGGAGGCCTTGCGAGTGGCAACTTTCGGCGCGGTCTCCGACAGCTCCTTCTTGTAGGCAACGAGCTTTGCAGCGACATCGGCGGACAATTCAGTCGCGACCTGTTTTGCGAATGCATCACGGGCCGGCGACCCGGCAAGGCGCTTCGACCACGCCGCGAAAGCTGCAGCGCCACGCTCGGCAACCGAGCGCCACATGGCGAGGATATCGTCCGGCACGACGAACGGCTCGTATGTCCAGCCCAGCTTGGCGCGTGCGCCCGCAATCTCGTCAGGGCCAAGCGGCTCGCCGTGCGCCTTGGCGGTGCCCGCACGGGTCGGAGCGCCGTATCCGATGACGGTGCGGCAGGCGATCATTGAGGGCCTTGCGGTCTCGGCGCGCGCCGCCGCGATCGCCTGCTCGATCGCCGCGGGGTCGTGACCATCGACGCTGAGCACATGCCAGCCCGCCGCCTCGAATCGCTTCTTCTGGTCCATCGATGTCGCGAGGCTGGTCGGCCCATCGATTGATATCTGGTTGTCGTCCCACAATACGATCAGGCGTGACAGCTTCAGATGGCCGGCAAGGTCGATGGCCTCGTGGCTGATGCCTTCCATGAGACAACCGTCGCCGGCGAGCACATATGTGAAGTGGTCGACCAGCCCGGTTCCATAGCGCGCCGCAAGGAGCCGTTCCGCGATCGCCATGCCGACGGCGGTCGAGATTCCCTGACCCAACGGGCCGGTGGTCGTCTCGATGCCCAGCGCATGGCCATATTCGGGGTGCCCTGCGGTTGCAGATCCAAGCTGTCGGAAGCTCTTGAGCTGATCGACCCCCATATCGGCGAAGCCTAGAAGATGGTGGATCGAATAGAGCAGCATCGAGCCATGTCCGGCGGAGAGGACAAAGCGATCCCTGTCGGGCCAGTGCGGATTGGCGGGGTCGACCTTCATGAACCGCGAAAACAGCACAGCAGCGACGTCCGCCATTCCCATGGGCATGCCGGGATGTCCGGATTTGGCCTTCTCGACCGCATCCATGGACAAGGCGCGAACCGCGTTCGCCATGGCCTTCAGGTCGATCTTTTCAGCGGGCATGCGCTCCAGCGATACCACGTTCATGTCTGGCTCTCCCTTCCAGTCAGGATGCACGCTTCTTCTGCTCCACCAGACGATGAATCATCGGTGTCAGAATGAGCTGCATGGCGAGATCGAGCTTGCCGCCCGGGATGACGATCGAGTTGGCACGCGACATGAAGCTGTCGTGCAGCATCGACAGGAGATACGAGAAGTCGATCCCACGCGGATCGCGGAAGCGGATCACGACAAGCGACTCGTCGAGCGTCGGAATCCATCGCGCGATGAACGGATTGGACGTATCGACCGTGGGCACGCGCTGGAAATTGATGTCGGTGTGAGTGAACTGCGAGCAGATGTAGTTCACATAATCGGGCATGCGACGCAGGATCGTGTCGGTAACCGCCTCCGTCGAATATCCGCGCGCAGCCTTGTCACGATGGATCTTCTGTATCCATTCCAGATTGATCACCGGCACCACTCCGATCTTGAGATCGGCGTGGCGTGCTATGTTGACCTTGTCGGTGACGATGGCGCCGTGCAGACCCTCGTAGAACAAAAGGTCCGTGTTCTCGGGGAATTCCTTCCAGTCGGTGAAAGTCCCCGGCGGCTTGCCATACAGTTCCGCCTCGCGGTCGTCGTGCACATAATGACGGGTCTTGCCGCGGCCGCTTTCGCCATATGTGCGGAACGTGCTCTCGAGCTCCTCGAACAGATTGGCTTCCGGGCCGAAGTGGCTGAAGTGCAGAGTGCCGGCCGCCTCGGCGCGCTTCTGCGCGGCCTTCATGTCCTGACGGTCGTAGCGGTGAAATGCATCACCCTCGATGGCGACATGCCTCACACCCTCGCGGCGGAAGATCTGCTCGAAGGTATGCTTGACGGTCGACGTGCCGGCGCCGGATGAGCCCGTCACGGAAATGATCGGATGCTTGAATGACATTCGAATGCCCCCGTCAGATCCGAAAAAGGCCACGCTCTGCGAAGAGCGGTTGGGAGCGATGGCGTTCGGGCGCGTCGGAATGGTAACGCGCGACGCGCTTCACCTTATCGTCCGAGCCAAACACGAGCGGCACACGCTGATGCAGGCTGGTCGGCAATATATCGAGGATCCGATTCACCCCGTCGGTCGCGGCGCCGCCGGCCTCCTCAAAGATCAGGGCCATCGGGTTGGCCTCATAGACTAGGCGCAGCCGGCCGTTCTCGTATCCATGTCGCGCGTCGCGCGGATAGAGATAGATGCCGCCGCGGGCCATGATGCGATAGGCCTCCGCCACCATCGAGGCGACCCAGCGCATGTTGAAATCCTTCCCGCGCGGTCCGGACGATCCGGCAATGAGGTCATCGATGTAATCGCGGATGGCGACCGGCCAGTGTCGGTAGTTCGAAGCGTTGATGGCGTACTCGTTGCTCTCGTGCGGCACCTTCACGTTGGCTTTTGTCAGGTAGAAGACCCCTTCCTGCGGATCGAGCGTGAAGATGTGGGTGCCCCGGCGCAGCGTCACTACCAGCGCGGTCTGCGGCCCATAGATGAAAAATCCCGCCGCGAGCTGGTCGCGCCCCGGCTGCAACAGCGCCGTATCGTCGCCGCCGGTTCCGGAAGCCGGAACGGGAAAGATCGCAAAGATGGTGCCGATGGAAAGATTGGTGTCGATGTTGGACGAACCGTCCAATGGATCGATCGCGACCGCGAGCGGCTTGGAAGCATCAAGCACTTCAGCGGTATCGTGCTCCTCCGATCCGAAGACGGCGACAGGTGAGGACTCAAGACTGGCGCGAAACAGCGTATGCGCCTCCAGGTCCAGTCTCTTCTGCTGATCGCCGCCGGCGATGCCGGCAGCGCCGTTCCCGGTCAGGGCCGCCATGTCGGCAAGCAGCGGACCTACGGCGACTTTCGCAGACAGATCGCGCGCGCCGGCAGCGAGCGCCATGACCGTCTCGGCGACGTCTTCGCGGCCACCGGCTTTGCTCCAAGCTGCCAAATGCATTCCCAGGGTTTCGATAGCGTAGCCCAATTCGGTCTCCCTAAAGTTGCCGGCCCGCTTCGATTTGCTCGAATTTCAAGGACGGCTTTCATCCACCGACTGACGCGGCGGTTTGTTGAGCGCGACAATATGAGATGCTGTGCCGGCAAGCAAAACTGAATAAACTTTCCTGCATGGAAAGAAAAACTTCACGCAAGCCTCTGGCAGGCATCACCCTGAAGCAGCTTCGTGCGCTCACCGCCGTGATTGAGGAGGGGAGCAACGTGGCGGCTGCCGGGCGGCTCAATGTAACGCCCCCTGCAATCGCGCTGCAGCTGAAAATTATCGAGGAGGAGGCCGGATTACCGGTCTTGGAGCGTGCGCCCGAGGGGCTGCTGACGACGCCCGCTGGTGCGGAAATCCTGGCGACCGCCGCCAAGATCGAAAGCGCGATTGCCGAGTGCTCGGAGGCATTGCAGGCGCTGCGTCAAGGTAAAGGCGGGCGGGTCTCGGTAGGTGTGGTGAGCACGGCGAAGTACTTCGCGCCGCGCGCTTTTGCCGCGTTCACCCGCCAGCATCCCAACATCGACATCGACCTTTTCGTAGGGAACCGCGCCGACATCGTCAGCGAACTGGAGCGATTCCACCGTGACATCGTGATCATGGGCCGACCGCCAGACCACATCGATCTCGTCACGAAGGTGATTGGCGCACACCCTCATGTCGTCATCGCACCCACCGATCATCCGCTGGTGCGCAAGAAGGGCTTGCGGCTTGCGCAGCTGGCGCAGGAGAAGTGGCTGGTTCGCGAGTACGGTTCGGGCACCCGGCTGCTGATGGAGCGTCTGTTCGACGAAGCGGACGCAGCGCCGCGCATTGCCATGGAGATCGGATCGAATGAGACGATCAAGCAGGCGGTTATGGCGGGCATGGGAATAGCATTCCTGTCGGCGCACACTGTGGGACTGGAACTGAATGCGCGGCAACTTGCGGTGCTGGACGTGAGGGGCTTGCCCGCGATGCGTAGCTGGTTCGCGGTCCGCCGCGCCGACAAACGGCTGCTTCCGGCGACCGAGATGCTCTGGGACTACCTGACGACGCGGGGTAAGGACTTCCTGCCACGCATGCACTGATGTATGGGCCATATCGACTGCATCATGTGCCGCACACGCCTCAGGCCGTTGCCGCGTTGTCGGCCGCCAGATGTTTGTGCTCGTCATAGGGCTCATTGAGCACCATCAGCAGCGGCGTCAGCCCCTCCTGGTCAACGATGCGGAAAATCTCGATGTCGCGCCGTGCACCCTTGCTCCACTCGGCGATGGTCAGCGCCCGCTCCGCCTTCGAGAAAAGACCGTGGTTGCGCAATGGACGCGCTTCCCTGAATTCCTTGGATTGGGCATCGCTAACTTCTATCCCCTGTTTCTCAAGCCACTTGATGTGATCCTTGCGTATCTCGGTGAGGTCGGTGTCGCTCAAGAATTTCTCCTCTGCCTTGAGCTGCTCCAACTCGTTGTTCTGGAAGGGCCGCCACCATGTGCGGCGCCTCGGCCAGCGCACCAGATCGAGATCGTCGAACACGCCGGCCAGTTGATTCATGGCGAGTGCGCGCACCGCCTCGTCCTCGTTGTCGGGATCGCAACTATAGAGGTTGGGGATGATGAAATAGGATGCCTTGTTGTGATGGATGAAGTGGCGCCTTACCCATTCCAGCTTCTTCTCCGGATCGCTTCCGGGAATACGCGAAATCGCAGTGTTCATCGCCTGCCGTATCTGGCGAATGACAGCGGCAGTGGGCATGTGGCGCGCCGGCGGCGTTGCCGGTGGGTTCAATGCTGTCAGTGCGAACAGGCCCAGATCGATGCCCAGTGTTGCGAGCAGCGCGATCAGATCACGGCCCGTGATCGGCTCGCCGCCCGTGGTACGGTTGGGTGAAACCTGACCGCCGCTCGTGACATAGTTTATGAGGCTTCCCGCGTAGGCACCGATATTGGCCCAGAGGTTCTTGATAGCGTTGGCAACGCCGGCGGGGCCTTCGGTAAATGCAGCAGCACGCAGTTTCAGCTCGGCGGGTGCAGCGGCTTGTTCGGCGGCCTGCCTCAAGCGCTGTGCGAGCGTTGGATCGTAACAGGTGAAGCCCGCTTTTCCGGGCGCCGTGTCAACGGCATCGGCCAATGCACGCATTTCGGCTGCTGTCGACTGCCCCAGTTCGTTGGAGCGCGCGGCGATATTTTTCGCACGCGAGCGAACCTGACTTGCCCGCGACTCGAACTCGCGCTGGCGCGCTTCGACGGTTTCGCCGGTCAGGCTTGCCGCTGACTGCTGGAGAAGCTGAATATCGGCCTGCACGGGCTCGAGCCAGGAACGCTGAATGCCATCGCGCAGTGAGGCAACGCCGTCGCGGACGGAGCGGCGCGCATTGTACAGAGGCCCGCGGCCCGCACCCGACGAGACGCCGCAGCTGCCGCCGCTTGTTTCCTCGCGGCTCATCTGGCTTTCCGACCACACGACCACATTGTCGAGCTGCGACTTGACGGCATCGAGGCGTGCGGCCACCGCATTGCCGGCATCGCGCGCATCCTCCTGCAAGGCGGCGAGGCTGGTTCGCGTCGCTTCTTCTCCCGCGATCAGACTCCACCAGAAGCCATAGCCGAAGCCGATCGACCAGAGTGCGAGGAAAAGATAGAGCGGGAACGTGATCAGCCGCTCGCCGAACGAGCGCTTGTAGCCGAACGTCTCGCGCAGCGCGAGCCACATCAAGAACGTGAGCGCAATCACGACGGCGATGACGAGAATCTCATTGGAGACGGAAAGACCGCCGACGATCTCGCGTCCATGGGCGGCGGCCGGAGAGGTCGAGACACCGATGATGAAGTCGGCCATGCCGCTCCACGTCGCGTAGCCCGAAATAACGAGCAGCATCAGCGAGGCGATGCCGATGAGCGAATTACGGCCGAACAGATAGTCGGCAATGCGGCCCCACACTGAGATCCCGGTCGAGCGGCTGTCGGCCATGACGCAAGCTCCATGGAGAAGGTTCAGTCCCTCCAAGCTCAACAGCACATAGCGGAAAGCGGCCGTTTTGTCGCCCCGTCACAGGCCACACAGGCACCACGGCGGCGCAGCGATGCACGCGCGACACGCCGTCCCACCGCACCGGGCCGTCTCGTATTATTAATCGAGCGACTATCGAACGATTATTCGGCCGCCTCACCGCCGAACTGCAGCTCGGCAAGGCGCGCGTAAAGACCGGAGGATTTTGCGAGCCTCGAATGCGTTCCCTCTTCGACGATACGGCCCTCGTCCATGACGATGATACGGTCGGCCTTCTGCACGGTGGCGAGACGGTGTGCGATGACCAGCGTGGTACGACCCTGCATGACGCGCTCAAGGGCTTGCTGCACCAGAACCTCGTTCTCCGCATCAAGCGCGCTCGTCGCCTCGTCGAGCAGCAGGATGGGCGCGTCCTTCAGGATCGCCCGTGCAATGGCGATACGCTGGCGCTGCCCGCCTGACAGCGTCACGCCCCGTTCGCCAAGCCGTGTCTGATAGCCCTCGGGCAGGCTGCGAATGAAGGCGTCCGCCTGGGCGGCGCGGGCGGCCGCCTCGATATCGGACTGGATCGCCCCCTTCGAGCCGTAGGCGATGTTGGCCGCAATCGTATCGGCGAACAGTGCAACATCCTGCGGGACCAGGGCGATGCGCTGGCGCAAGGCATCGAGATCGGCATTCTTCACGTCCACACCATCGACCTCAACGCGGCCCGACTGCGGATCGAAGAAGCGAAGCAGCAGAGCGAACAGCGTCGACTTGCCAGCACCCGACGGCCCCACCACGGCCACGGTTTCACCCGGATTCACACGCAGCGAGAAATTCTTGAGCGCATGCGCATCGGGACGCGATGGATAGGCGAAGGAAACTTCGCTCAACGCGATTTCGCCTTTTGGCGGGGTCGGCAGCGCAATGGGGTGCTCGGGCGAGCGAATCTCGGGCACTTCGGCAAGGAGTTCCGAAAGGCGCTCGGCCGCACCTGCAGCCTGGCTGATCTCGCCCCAAACCTCCGATAGCTCAGCCATCGCGCCAGCTGCAAACAAGGCATAAAGCACGAACTGGCCGAGACGCCCCCCCGTCATCTCACCGGAGACGACTGCGGATGCACCGAACCACAGCACGGCGGTGATCGAGGCGACGACGAGGAAGATCGCCATGGCGGTCAAGCCTGCCCGGGCCTTGAGACGCCGGCGCGCACTCAAGAACGTGTCCTCGACGGCGCTGCCAAAGCGCTTCGTCACGGCAGCCTCGTGCGCGAAGGCCTGCATGGTGCGCACGGCGACGAGATTCTCGCTCGCGTAGGCAGAGGCCTCGGCGAGGCTGTCCTGCGCCTCGCGCGACAGTCGGCGCACGACGCGGCCATAGGCCATCAGCGGCAGCACAATCGCGGGAATGGCGATCAGCACCATCGTCGACAGTCCGGGGCTCGTCACGAACATCATGACAAGTGCACCGATGAGCATAATGACATTTCGCAGTGCCTGACTGAGGACGGTGCCGGCGGCTGCCTTGATCTGTGTGGCGTCGGCGGTAAGGCGGCTCATCACCTCGCCCGAATGGGTCCGCTCGAAGAAAGCCGGGCCAAGCCGCGTCAGGTGCTTGAAGACATCGGTGCGCAGATCGGCGACGACACGTTCACCGAGCCAGTTGACGAAATAGAAGCGCGAGGCGCTGGCAACGGCCAGCACCGTGCCGATGACGATCAACATGCTGAAGTACTGGTTGATCAACGCGCCATCGTCCGAGCCGAAGCCGTAATCGATCATGCGGCGGACGGCCATTGGCACGACGAGCATGGCGCCCGCCGAGACGACAAGGGCGATAAACGCCGCGGCCAGCATCGCGGGATGCTGCATGACATAGGGCTTGATGGCCAGCAGCGGGCGCAAGGACTTGCGCTTATCGGTTGCTTCGCCCTCGGTTCCGGTGGCGGTTACCGATAAGGTGACGTCTGTCTTGGAACGTGATTTCAAAATCGCAACTCTTGCCTGGGGCTTTCGTCTGTTCTCTGTCCGGCTCCGATCCGATGGTATGGTCCGCGGCAACGCTTCGCGCTCGTGGCTACGGGCAGTGCCGGCAGCACAGCAAGGTCAGCATGTTCAAGGACCGCGACCGGGCGGGGTTGGCGCGAACATGCCCTACGAGCGCTATCATCTCAAGGAATTATGCCGTTCCCCGCTGACCTGCCCCCTGAGCGCCGCTTTTTGCGCGCCGGTTGGGCCGGGGCGCGGGGCGCGGCCCCGTAAAGCCACCTCCCGGACGCTTGAAACAGCCGGGGAAAGGGACTATGAGAGGGCACATTCGATTTCCCGACAGATCCTGGGTCGCTGCCGCGGTCATGCCACCGGACCGGCCCCCTGTTTTGCGGCGCGGAGCCAGACCAATGAAGAAAGACGCAGATCTGCACCCGAACTACCACCATATCAAGGTGGTGATGACGGACGGCACAGAGTTCATGACCTATTCGACCTACGGCAAGGAGGGCGACACCCTCCAACTGGACATCGACCCTTCCTCGCACCCGGCCTGGACCGGCGGCGACACAAAGCTGATGGACCGTGCAGGCCGCGTGTCGAAGTTCAAGAAAAAGTTCGAGGGCCTCTTCTGAGCCTCGTCCCTGGTCCGCGCTGCAGGCCGGCCAATGCCCAAATGACGAAGGCCCGGAGTTCTCCGGGCCTTTTTTGTTCTGCGATGCGTTGTCGCCGGTCCCGGCAGCCGGCGGCCTCAACCAGCCTTGACGGCAAATGCACGGGTGAGAAGGCTCATTTGTTCGGCGACGGGATTGGCGACGAGCGGCACGACGTTGCTCTCGACTTGCGGGTCCTGCATGGCCCTGTCGAGCTGGACGACGCGGTCATGCAGCTTGAAGCTCTCTTCGATGAGGCGGCGCAGGCCCTCGGGCAGATCCGAGTAGCCTTTGATGTGGGAGGGACGGCCGATCGCCTTGAGTTTGAGGCGCTGGCGCTTGTGCTTGGCCTCCTCGGCGGTGATCTCACCTTCCTTCAGGGCACGGCGGACGAGCAGCCACGAGGCAAGATCGAGCAGCCGCGTCGTAAGCCGCATGCTTTCAGTTGCATAGAGAACGCTGGCGGGCGGCTTGAGCGTCTTGGCTTCGCGCCGCCCCTGTCCATCGAGATAGGCAGCCGTCGTCTCGACAAGCTGCATCCCTTCCTTGAAGACCTGATCGAATTGGCCCGATGCCTGGAACCGCTCGCCGAACGAAACGGTGACACCATCGCTCGCAAGATCTTCGGAAATACGCGACTCTTTCATCATGTTACGCCGTGACACAAACTGAAACCCATTCGTTACCCTGTACACCGAAACCAACCTAACTGGCCATAGTTAACAAGACGCTCAATTCGGGTCGTTTCGTGACAGTCGTCCTGTCCGGGTATGGACAGACCAGCCTCCATGCAATTCCAGCGCCGCATTGGCGATTGATAAAAAAATGAGCCGCCTTGGAAGCGGCTCGAAAGTGAACAGGGAGGCGTCAAACAGAGTGACATCGCGTCACTCGAGATCCAGGACACTGGATGCCTCCAGGCTAGGCGATCCTGGTTAGTAAAGGGTGAACGCGCGCCCCAAGAACGCGCAACAGAACTTCATTGGCGGCGTCCGCGAGACATGTTTGACCCTGTGGCAAAGCCCGCGAATGCCGAATTTCGCTGTCCGTTGTGTGCTCATGACTTGAACAGCGCACTCGCTGCGACCTCGTGGGCCCGCTTCTTCTGCAACTCCGCCTCGACCCGCTCGATCTCGGCTTTAAGGGCAGCGACCCGGTGATCCAACTCCGCAATGGAGAGTCCTGCGAGATCCTCACCGATTGCGATCGCCGCTGGTTTCGGCTTTGGCCGCACGTCGTCCCAATCCATATCGCTCTCCCATTCCCAAGGCTTATTTCGCGCGATGGCGCTGGTTTGTGTCCCATTCTGACCCACGACCCTGCCCGCGCTGCCTTGCAGGTTTCCTAATCTGGCTCAACGATGCCAGCACAGTCTGGTCATGTCCACGCGGCGAGCACCGCGTGCGGGCTTGTCATCGGGCGGCGTTACGGGCACATGTGCGCGCAGGCTGGACTTGTGACGGCGTGCGCAATCCGGCGAATGCCCTGCCCAGCGACAATGACCAATCCAAAGAGAGACCGCCATGACGACGCTGCCCAATACCATGACTGCCATCGAAATCGACGGCAAGGGCGGGCCGGAGGTTCTCGTGCAGCGCCAGATCGACGTTCCAAAGCCAAGTCCAGGACAAGTCCTGATCAAGGTCCACGCTGCGGGCATCAACCGGCCGGACGTGCTACAGCGGCAGGGGCTCTATCCCGCTCCGAAAGGCCACTCGCCGATCCCGGGACTGGAGGTTGCCGGCGAGATCGCCGCCAGTGGCGAAGGTGCGGATCGCTTCAAGGCGGGCGACAATGTGATGGCCCTCGTCAACGGCGGCGGCTATGCCGAATACTGCATTGCCGAGGAGCCGGCGACGCTGCCCCTTCCGGCGGGCCTCTCCATGGTCGAAGCCGCGGCCGTGCCGGAAACGTTCTTCACCGTCTGGCAAAACGTGTTCGAGCGTGCCGGTCTGCAGCCCGGTGAGTGGTTCATGATCCACGGCGGCACGTCGGGCATCGGCGTTACTGCCATCCAGCTCGCCAAGGCGTTCGGCGCCAAGGTCATCGCAACCGCCGGATCGCCAGACAAATGCGCTGCCTGCACGCAACTGGGCGCAGATCGCGCAGTCGATTACCGGTCGGAAGACTTTGTCGAGGTCGTCAAGGACGTGACGGCCAAGCGCGGTGTGGACGTAATCCTTGACATGGTCGGTGGCGACTATGTGGATCGGAACATCCGCTCGCTGGGCGACGACGGCCGCCTCGTTTACATCGCCTTCCTGAAGGGATCGAAGGTGGAAGTGGACCTGATGCGCGTCATGCTGAAGCGCCTGACGGTGACCGGATCCACGCTGCGTATCCGTCCGACAGAGGTGAAGGGGCGCATCGCGCGGGCACTGGAGGAGAACGTGCTGCCGCTGCTCGCCAACAAAACCCTCAAGGTCGTCATGGATTCGACATTCCCGCTGCGCGACGCCGGCAAGGCCCACGAGCGGCTCGATGCCGGCGCACACATCGGCAAGATCGTGCTAACTGTCGTGCCAGCGGCCTGAAACCCGGCAGCCATGCGGCCGGGCCAGAACGCATTACGCAGGGGGCCGGTTCGCGGTCCCGATGCGGTCGTATTTGCCCGGCAGCATGCGGGGTAAATATTCTTTCGCCCGTTACTTGCATTGCGGTTGGGCAAGGTGAGGGCTCATTGAGTGGCGGCGTGGCGGGCGCCTCGCTCTTCGACGTGGCGATGCCGCGCAACGAGAAGGAATGATGACCCGTGCTTGCCACCCAAGGATTGCTGCGCATTGCAGCCGATACCGAACTTGCCGCCGACGTCCGCAACTGCCGACGACTAGAGGTGCATGGCTCGCTCGAGGGCGACGTGATGGCCGACGAAGTGGTCATTCAAGAGGGCGGGAAGCTGTCGGGGCGGCTGCGTACAAACAGCCTGGAGGTCAAGGGTTCGATCGAGGGCGACGTGGCAGTCCGCAACCTTGTCACGATCCGCAAGACCGGAACTGTGATGGGCGACGTTCGCTATGGCCGCATGATGCTGGAGCCCGGAGGTGAACTCACCGCGAAGGTCAAGAACGTGCCGCCGGAGCTGACCGGCGATTTCTCGGTCTCGGTGCAGCGGGGGCAGCATGTGGTCGTCACCACACAGGATATCGACGCCATCGATCCCGACAATACCGCGGATGAACTCACCTACACGGTTTCCAATATCCGCGGCGGCCATATCGCACTCGACGGAGCCCGCGACACCGCCGTCACCACGTTCACGCAAGCCGATCTCAATCAGAACAAGGTTCTTTTCGTGCATGATGGGGGGCCGGAGCGATCGTGCCGGTTCGACGTCGTCGTGCATGACGCGGAAGGCGCCTCGTCGGGCAGACCGCGCTCGGTGGACGTCAGCGTCACCGGTTCGGCAGCAGCTGCCTGACAACGGTGCGAAAGCGGCCCGATTGAGCGCTGCAGTCACCAGGCGAGCGCGGGCATCGCGGCGACCGGGCGAGCAGGCGCGTCGGCAAAGAGCAGCTCTAGCGTTTTAGCGTCCAATCTGCCTTCGACGTGGATTGCGCTGGCGATGAAGACGGAGCGGACACCGGCGACACCCGCACCGGCGATATCGGTTTTCACGCCGTCGCCAATCACCAGCACGCGCTCGCGCGGGACCTTGGCACCGCGCAGTCGCGCCAGTTCCTCGAAAGCCAGCTTGTAGATTGGCGCGAAGGGCTTGCCGGCGTAACTCACATTGCCGCCGAGCGTCTCGTAAAGAGCAGCCACGCCACCCGCACACCAGATGATCCTGCCGCCACGCTCGACCTTGAGGTCCGGGTTGGCACAGATCATGGGTAAGGCGCGCGTGCGGGCGGCCTGCAACATCTCGCGATAGTCGTCCGGCGTCTCGGTCTCGTCATCGAAGAGGCCGGTGCAGACAATTACCTCTGCGTCCTGCAGCGGCGTACATATGACGTCAGAGCCTGCGAAGATCGGCCGATCGCGATCCGGGCCGAGGTGGAATACCGGACGCCCCGCCAAGTCAGAGATCATCGCGCGTGCCGCATCGCCGGAGGTCAGGATCACGTCATAGGCGCTCTGCGGAACGCCGATGCGGTCCAATTGCTCCGCAACGCTGGACGCAGGCCGAGGCGCGTTCGACAGCAGCATCACGGTCCCGCCGATCCGCCGGAATGTAGCGCAGGCACGAACGGCGTCGAGGAACGGTCTCACGCCGTTGTGCATGACGCCCCAGATATCGACCAGCCACGCGTCCGTCGCCGCCGCAAGCGGGGCGACGGATGAGACGAGCGGGATGGTGCCCAAGACGGGAGACGAGGGATTTGCTTTTTTCATCGCTCCCCACTGGCGCGGACTTGAGAAAAAATCAAGCCGCTGCCGGACGCGCTCCCGAGGCCGCCGGCGTCTTGATCTGCCGCGCACCGCCGAACACCCGGCCCTGGCCGAGCCGCACGCCGTAGGCGTACACCTGCTCGCGCTTGGCGTCGTCGTCGATCGCCTCGACCACCGGCATGAGCCCCAGGCCCTCAAGGTGCTTGCACAGGTCGGCGGCGGGTACGATTGCGCCAGGGGCCGGCAGGCCGGACAAGAATACCTCGGCGTCGAGCTTCACGAACTTGAAGCCGGACTTGGCGAGCGTCTCGAAGTCCATGTCGAGATCGGTCACGGCACGCAATGCGAAGCCGAAGCCCAAGTCACGCATCTCGTTGATCATGGTCCAGTGCGGCGTGCGGAAGCGGCGGGCATCAGCCTGCGAGAACGTCAAGATGAGCTGGCCTGCAAGTTGGACCTGAGCTTCGTAGGTCTCAGCGAACGTCGACAGGAAATCATCCGCGGTTAGCGACTGACCCGAGAACGTGGAGAATACGTGGCCCTGCTTGTTGCGCTCATCAAGCCGGCGGGCAACGTGTGCGGTGCGCTGCAGGCGGACGCTATCGAGCAGCGGGAGGATGCCCGAGGGGCGTTCCGTTTCGGCTGGATCATCGGGCGAAAGTTCCGCGCCGCTCTCGTCGCGCAGACACACAGACACTTCGAAATGGCGCGCCTGCTGTTTCTCGAGATCGAGGATAGGTTCCAGAAACACATCGAACCTGCCAGCCTCGAGCGCATCGGCGATGCGTGCGACACGCTCCCCGATCTCATCATGGGCGGATTGCTCGGCGACCGGAACTTCCTCGCTCATAGCATTCCAGATATCGTCGGCGACGTCCTCGGCGATGGATGCCTTGGTTGCATCTACAGGCGGTGGGTCTTCTCCGGGCTCAACGGGCGCTGCGCGTTTGTCCATGATGTTAGGCGCTGCCGGGAGCGGCGGCGGCATGCTGGTCATCGTGGCAATGGGCTGAGCCCGGCGCATCAACGCCTCGACATCAAGCTCGGGCGCGGCAGACGTCTCGGGGGTGGGCGGCACAAGGTTGTTCGCGTATCCAAGCGGCCGCTGCATTGGAGTTGTGCCAGCCACCATGTACCCATCTGAAGCCGATGCGGCCTCCGGTCCGGCGACACGATGTGTCGCGCGGCTGCCCCGCGCCGTCGCCAGGGGCTCCTGCATGTTGCGGGCAGCCTGCCGGAGGGCCCCGACGGAGCGATCCAACGCCTCGTCATCGTTGGTCGTGCGTGTGCGGCCCGACGCAAGCTTCTGCGCGTCGGCGGAGTTGACCTCATCGGCAAGCTTCTTGATGAGTTCTTGGATCATCTCGACATCGGACTCGCTCGGCGAGACGGCCGGCTGGCGGGCGTCATCGCCCGGACGATAGGCCCATGCGGCAGTCGCAGACGGCTCGGAAGCGAAGGCGGGCACATCGCTGGCGTACTCCCGCTCGGCACCAGAGAGCGTCGAGGCTGCACCGGACATTTGCGCGGCGACCACATCCATCGGTTTTTCCGCTGACTCACCGACCTTTGCCGTCTGCGTGGTGCGTGACCGCCTAGTGTCGGGCCCATGCGCGCTCGTATCCGTGCGCATGGGAGGCGGCGGCGGCAAGTCCTCGCGCTCCGCGCCAAAAGGAGATTCTGCGAACGGAGTTTGTTCTGAGTGGGCTTCAGCGACCATGTGGCGACGCGTGTGCTTGGCAACGCCTAGCGGTGGCGCAGACACGCGCATTCCCGGCTCTGACGCTTGCGCGGTGACGCTACCAACAAGCAATTCCTGCTCGGTGCCTCGCTCGTCCGCAGTTGGCGGTCGCGATCCCAGCGTCTGGGGGGCACGGACGATCTTCTGCATCTGCCCGGCCGCCGGGTCGCGCGCCTCAGGCGCGCCGGAAAGCGCGGCCTCAAGGTCATCTACACCCTGGGCGGCCAAGGACTTCGCCTCGGCCCCTGGAGCGAGTGACGAATCTGCGCCCTTACTCCTGTGCGTCTCGCTCGACGCCTTTACGGCCGCCGGCATCGCCGCTGCGACCCGCGCGAGCGGATCCGCAGGCGGGGTGGGCGCAGCCGCCCCAGTTGCCGGAACAGGGGGCGCCACCGAGGCAGCAGCAGTCTGCGGGGTGCGACCGGAAGCTCCTGCGGCCATCGCGGGCTGGAGGGTACGGCCGACCGGTCCGCCCATCTGGCCCAGACGCGCCACCTCGCCCGTCAGCCGATCGACCTCGGTGCGCAACTCGTCGAGCTGATCATGCCGGCGAACCAGCGCGTGCAACGTCAGCAGTCCCATATAGAAAGCCGCCGATACGGTCACTGCCAGCCAGAAACTCAACCCGACCTGGGCAACCAGCCCGATGCACAAAGCCAGCGTGACAACGGCCATCGCCATCATGACGAAACCGTCCGCAGCGCGGCTCTTCTTTGGATTGCGTCGTGCTTTGCTGGTGTCGGTCGCCATTCCTGAACTACCCCGAGAAAATCTCTTCTTTGCGGCACACCCGCCGTGCGTTGCACTGCGCGAAGCGGGAGTGCGCCGCTCCGGTTGCCACCGCGAAACGCATCACACTTCGACTTGCACAAATGAGAATGTACAAACGCTACATCGGCGATGTCGCCAGGGCCGACCGTAGAGCCAGCCCCATGCCCGGTATGCGCAACACGCCCCGTGCCGATCCCGATTCGCCTTCCTCAACTGTCCGGAGGTCGGAGGCTGTGGGCAATGCAAGCGGCAGAGCTTTCACCAGATTTCCGCAACCGCGACGGCCTCGGCGTCGAGTTGTTGCTGAAACGCACCGCCCGTCACGCCGTTTGGCCGATCAGCACGGCGAGTTTGTCGCGGATCGCAATGATATCGTCGGGGCCTGCGATCAGCGGCGGTGCCACGATCAGCGTGTCGCCGCCGACGCGGATATAGAGATCCTGCTCATGGTAGGCACGATCCATGACCGCAAAGCCGCGTGTGCCTGCGCCCTCCTTCGCGGGGGCCAAATCTATGCCGCACATCATGCCGATGGGCCGAATGTCGAGCACGCCCGGAGCCGAGCGCAACGAAAGCATCGCGTCGGCAAAAAGGCCCTCGTGCGCAGCGGCGCGCTCAAACAGGCCGTCGCTCAGATAGACATCGAGCGAAGCCAGTGCAGCGGCGGTCGCCAGCGGATGCCCCGTGTAAGTGAAACCATGATAAAGCTCGGGCATATGCTCAGGCCCTTCCATGTGGGCCTCGTAGATCGCCGAGCGCACGAGCACGCCCGACATCGGCACGGCGCCATTCGTCACGCCCTTCGCGAATGCGATCATATCGGGAACGATGCCGTATCGGTCCGAGGCAAAAGCGTGACCGAGGCGGCCGAATGCTGTGATAACCTCGTCGAAAATGAGAAGGATGCCGTGGGCCTCTGTGATGGCGCGCAGCCGCTCGAGATATCCCTTCGGAGGCGGCAGGCAACCGGTCGAGCCAGCCACCGGCTCGACGATGACGGCGGCGATATTTGACGGATCGTGCAGGGCAACGATGCGCTCCAGCTCGTCGGCCAGATGTGCGCCCCAATCCGGCTCACCGCGCGAGAAAGCCTGTTTGTCGCGGTCATAAGTCGTGGGCAGATGATCCACGCCCCCCAGCATAGTGCCGTAAACCTTGCGGTTGGCGGGCATGCCGCCGACCGATATGCCGCCGAAACCGACACCGTGATAACCGCGCTCGCGGCCAATGAAGCGGATGCGCTGCCCTTCCCCGCGGCGGCGGTGATAGGAGAGCGCGATCTTCAGGGCCGTGTCGATCGCCTCACTGCCCGAGCAGCCGTAAAAGACGTGGTCCAGGTCGCCCGGCGCCATCATCACCAGGCGATGCGAAAGCTCGAAGATGTCAGGGTGGCCGAACTGGAAAGCGGGCGCATAATCAAGTCTACCGGCTGCGGCACGTATTGCCGACACGATATGGGGATGTGCGTGGCCGGCATTGACGCAATAAAGGCCGGAGGTGGCGTCGATCACGCGGCGGCCGTCGCCGGTCAGATAGTGCATGCCTTCGGCTCCGACGAACAGGCGCGGACGCGCCTTGAAGGCCCGATTGGCGGTAAAGGGCATCCAGTATGCCTCAAGCGAATTCGCCTGCACGGGGGTCGCTGTTTTCGTCATGGGCGTGTTCGTGACGGGCGTGTCCGTCATGGGGGCAACTCCTTGTCCGAACCCGGCGCCTGAGATGTCCGGCAACGGTTTTGCAGAGGCTCGTATATGCACGGCCATGACTGTGGATAAGCATAGCTACCGGTGGATGACGATCGTTTTTTGACGTGTGCCGCGGTTTGGCCGCAACACTGCCGCGGCATGACCCCCATCTAAGGCTTGTTTAGGTCTCGTTAGGCGAATCGGCATGGTAATGTGTCGGCCGGGCGCCATCCTCTAGTCCTGGCGTATGCATAAGGAGAGAGCCCGATGTTCATGAGTCTTGTCACGCATGCACCCAATGTCCCCGTTTATGCGGAGCTTGCCGGTGCTCGGGTGCTGATAAGCGGGTTATCGCCCACGGCGGGAGTCGATCTTGCGCGCGGTTTTGCCGATCACCGCTGCAGGCTTGTGCTGCAGACAAATGCCGAAGGCCCTGAGACCGACGCCCTCATGACGCTGCTGGCGGAAGCTGCCGCTGAGACCCAGTTATTTACGTCCGATCTCAGTCAAGGCGATGCGGCCGTACGGTTTGCACAAGGCGCCGCTCAGACGTTCGGCGGACTGGATATTGCGGTAAACCTCATCGAGGTGACCGGCGATGACATCGCGGGTCGCACGACCCTGGATCAGATCGAAGATCTCGTTTCGCAAAAGCTGCTTGCCGCCACGCTGATGTCGCGTGTCATCGCAAACCGTATGCGCCTGACGCTGACTGAGGGCCTCATTCTCAACGTGGTTTTGATGGCGCCGCCCGTGACGGATGTGGAACAGGCATTCGTCGGTATTCTGAGGACCGCACTGGCGACCGTCACGCGCCGCGAGGCGACCCAGTGGGCGGACCAAGCCATCCGCATCAATGCAATCGGTCCGCGCGGCGCGATGGACTGCGCCAACGGTGGAGCATGCCTCAGCAGCGGCCCCGACATCGCAGCGTTGGCACTCTATCTCGCCAGCCGTAAGGGCCGGCAGCTCACCGGGCACGTGTTCGATGCCGAACGCATCTCGGATGCGGGCTGCTGATCCCGTAGACCGGGTTAGATTAGAGCAGGTCAGGTTTTGATTGAACCACCTCAGGCCATTGTGGCCTGCTCTATCTCTTTGTTTGAGAGCCTCAATCACGGCTTCGACGGAAGTAGTCGCGCTTCCATCTCAACTAAACAGGCTCTAATGCGCTTGACCTCAGGCACCGCCCGGCGCGCGTGTCAACTCTTGACGTTCCCGCGGCGCTTCTCCGGCGGCAGGGTTTTGCCGAGGATGTGCTCATCGCGACCGATGACGTGAGCGGAGGAGCCAACGATCAGCGGATCCGGCCCGCGCACCACGCGATGGTTCTTGTTGGGATATTCGATTGTGGAGAGGAAGTGCTGCATGCAGTTCAACCGCGCGCGCTTCTTGTCGTCCGACTTGACGATGGTCCACGGCGCATCGGCGGTGTCGGTGTAGAAGAACATCGCCTCCTTGGCTTCCGTATAGGCGTCCCACTTGTCGAGCGAGGCCTTATCGATCGGCGATAGTTTCCATTGCTTCAATGGATCGTGCTCACGCGATGCGAATCGGCGCGCCTGCTCCTCGCGCGTCACCGAGAACCAATATTTGTAAAGACGGATGCCGGAGCGGACGAGCATGCGCTCGATTTCAGGGCACTCGCGCATAAACTCCAGGTATTCGTTGGCCGTGCAGAAGTTCATGACGCGTTCGACACCGGCGCGGTTGTACCATGAGCGGTCGAAGAACAGGATCTCGCCGGCCGACGGCAGATGTGTGATGTAGCGCTGGAAGTACCACTGGGACTTTTCGCGCTCGGATGGCTTCTCCAGCGCAATAATCCTGGCACCGCGGGGATTGAGGTGCTCCGTAAAGCGCTTGATCGTACCGCCCTTGCCGGCTGCATCGCGCCCCTCGAAGATCATGACGATGCGCTCGCCGGTCTCCTTCACCCAGGCCTGCACCTTGAGGAGCTCGGTCTGGAGCGCTTCCAGGTGCTCCTCATACTCCCTGGTCCGCATCTTGGTCTGGTAGGGATATTCGCCCGTCTCGAAGGCATGGCGGATCGCTTCCGGATTGTGGCGCATCTCCGCAATAAGGTGGCGCGCATTCCCTTCAGACGTCTCGGCGACATCGATGGCCGCCCCGTTGCTCTGGGCTGGCCCGGCGCTTTGAGCGGTAGCGGCGGGCGTGGCTGTGTCGTCGGCCGAAGCAGGCTTGTGCTTCTGAGGTGCTGACATGCCGTGGTTACCTCTCAAGCATTCGTTTTTCGCGCGGCGGTGAACCATCGCGGACCCGACTGGCGCCGTCCTCCGCAATGTCCGCCACGTCTCTCGTCGTGCAACAGAATTGTGACAGAGGGTTCCGCACCCAGATTGATCTAAATCAAATTTGAGATTGCGTAAGCTCGCACGACAGCCGTTTCCGTTGTGCAGCTTGTCGGACTGCGGAGCCTGCTGCTCGTGCGCAATCACACGCTGCTTGCCCGCGCCTTGGTCCGATTGCTGACCTTTCCAGGTTGCACGACAGCGCTTGCTCGGAGTTGTTCGCCTCTGTCTGCCTTGGGCGAATATTGCGGCGCAGCATAAATTGCGCACCGGCGATCGCTGACCAGGTCCCTTGACAGGATTCCCCACCCGCCTTATCTCTCCCGCAGCTTGGTTGGCACTCTTCTCCCTGAAGTGCTAACAGGCTTAAAATCCTACCTTTGAGAGAAACTTGGCCCGGGCGCTTCGCCCCGGCCCTCAACGGAGCAGAATTCGCATGAAGTTCCGCCCCCTCCACGATCGCGTTGTCGTCAAGCGCGCTGATGCCGAGACGAAGACCGCTGGTGGTATCATCATCCCCGACACGGCCGGTGAGAAGCCGCAGCAGGGTGAAATCGTCGCTGTTGGCCCGGGTGCCCGTGACGAGTCCGGCAAGATCGTCGCCCTCGACGTCAAGAAAGGCGACAAGGTGCTGTTCGGCAAGTGGTCCGGCACCGAGGTCAAGATCGACGGCCAGGATCTCCTCATCATGAAGGAGAGCGACATCATGGGCGTGCTCGACAAGTAAGTCGGCCGTCCATTTCCGTATCCCCCCAATACAATTCGCAGGAGCTTAGCCAGATGGCAGCCAAAGACGTCCGCTTTTCCGCTGACGCCCGTGAGCGCATGCTGCGCGGTGTCGACATCCTCGCCAACGCGGTGAAGGTCACGCTGGGTCCAAAGGGCCGTAACGTTATCATCGAGAAGTCTTTCGGTGCGCCGCGCACCACCAAGGACGGCGTCACCGTCGCCAAGGAGATCGAGCTTGAGGACAAGTTCGAGAACATGGGCGCGCAGATGGTCCGCGAGGTCGCGTCCAAGACCAACGACGTCGCCGGTGACGGCACGACGACGGCCACCGTTCTCGCCCAGGCGATCGTTCGCGAGGGCCTGAAGTCGGTCGCGGCCGGCATGAACCCGATGGACCTGAAGCGCGGCATCGACAAGGCCGTTTCGCAGGTCGTCGAGGCGATCGGGAAGAAGGCCAAGAAGGTCAAGGATTCCTCGGAAATCGCTCAGGTCGGCACCATCTCCGCAAACGGCGAGCGCGAGATCGGCGAGATGATCGCCAAGGCCATGCAGAAGGTCGGCAACGAAGGCGTCATCACGGTGGAAGAGGCCAAGAGCCTGGAGACCGAGCTGGATGTCGTCGAGGGCATGCAGTTCGACCGCGGCTACCTGTCGCCCTACTTCATCACCAACGCCGACAAGATGATCGCCGAGCTCGACGATCCCTACATCCTCATCCACGAGAAGAAGCTCTCCGGTCTGCAGCCGCTTCTGCCGGTGCTCGAGTCTGTCGTCCAGACAGGCAAGCCGCTGCTCATCATCGCTGAGGATATCGAGGGCGAGGCGCTCGCCACGCTCGTCGTCAACAAGCTGCGTGGCGGCCTGAAGGTTGCAGCCGTCAAGGCTCCCGGCTTCGGTGACCGCCGCAAGGCCATGCTTGAGGACATCGCCGTCCTGACCGGCGGTCAGACGATCTCTGAAGACCTCGGCATCAAGCTTGAGAACGTCGAGATCGGCATGCTGGGCCGCGCCAAGCGCATCTCCATCACGAAGGACGACACGACGATCGTCGACGGTTCCGGCAAGAAGAAGGACATCGAGGCTCGCGTTGGACAGATCAAGGCTCAGATCGAGGAGACGACGTCCGACTACGACCGCGAGAAGCTGCAAGAGCGTCTTGCCAAGCTCGCCGGCGGTGTTGCCGTGATCAAGGTCGGCGGCGCCACGGAAGTCGAGGTGAAGGAACGCAAGGACCGCGTCGACGACGCGCTCAATGCGACCCGCGCCGCGGTTGAAGAGGGTGTTGTTCCCGGCGGCGGCGTCATGCTGCTCAAGGCCACCCAGTCCATCACCGTCAAGGGCGACAACGACGACCAGGAAGCGGGCATCCAGATCGTGCGCAAGGCGCTGCAGGCGCCGATCCGCCAGATCTCGGAGAACGCGGGCGTCGAGGGCTCGATCGTTGTCGGCAAGGTGCTCGAGTCGAAGGGTGCCAACTTCGGTTACGACGCGCAGGTTGACGAGTACGGCGACATGCTCGAGAAGGGCATCATCGACCCGGCCAAGGTTGTTCGTACCGCGCTGCAGGATGCAGCTTCGATCGCCGGCCTCATGATCACCACTGAAGCGGCCGTTGCCGAGGCTCCGAAGAAGGAAGCCGGCCATAGCCACGGCGGCATGGGCGGCATGGGCGGCATGGGCGACATGGGCATGATGTAAGCCCTGCGCTCAGTGCTGAAAGCCTATAGGGGCGGCTCACACGAGCCGCCCCTTTAATTTGTCAGCCCATGCTCTTTTCTCTGGCGAAGTCGGACAGACCTAACTTCACTTCACTTCACTTGGCGTCGCGACATGGGCATCAGGCAGGCCCAAGGCACGGCGCTGACAGCCTGGAAGGGCAACTTTGAAGGCCCGACCTTTCGTTTTTCGCGAACGGTGGTATGAAGCGGCCAACAACAGAGCACGCAGGTTGGGGTTATCAAAGAGCATAGGCCCTTTGGCGTGGTCGAGGGGGCGGCGCCCCTTCGAAAGCCCACGCCACTTCCGAAGGCACGACATGACCAACACGACCGACGAGACAATTGCGACGACCACGCCGCCCCCCAAGTCCACCGCCGATCCGCGCTTTGCCGCCGAGATCGAGCGGCGGCGCACGTTCGCGATAATCTCTCATCCCGACGCCGGTAAGACGACGCTGACTGAAAAGCTGCTTTTGTTCGGCGGCGCGATCCAGCTCGCCGGTCAGGTGAAGGCCAAGAAAGACAGGCAGTCGACGCGGTCGGACTGGATGGCGATCGAGAAGGCGCGCGGCATCTCGGTCGCGACCTCGGTGATGACCTTCGAGTACGGCGGGCACGTCTTCAACCTGCTCGACACGCCCGGCCACGAAGACTTCTCCGACCACACCTACCGCACGCTGACTGCGGTCGATTCCGCGATCATGGTGATCGACGCGGCGCGCGGCATCGAGGCGCGCACGTTGAAGCTGTTCGAGATCTGCCGGCTGCGCGACATCCCCATCATCACCTTCGTCAACAAGATGGATCGCGAAGCACGCGAGCCCCTCGAAGCACTCGACGAGATCGAGAAAACGCTGGCGCTCGACACCTGCGCGATGGTCTGGCCGATCGGCTCGGGCCGCGACTTCAAGGGCGTCTTCGATTTGAGAACCGGCAAGCTCAGGCAGCTCGATCAGGAAGGTGCAACCGATGTTTCCGGGCCTGCTGATCCGATCTTCGACACGCTGATGGAGCCTGGCGCCGCCGCGACCTGGCGCGAGGAAGTGGCGCTCGTCGGCGACGGCGCACAGGCCTTCGACGTGGCGGCCTTCCGCCAGGGCACGCTGACCCCTGTCTTCTTCGGATCGGCCCTGAAGAATTTCGGCGTGAGAAGCCTGCTCGAAGCGCTGATCGCCTATGCGCCCTCCCCGCGTGACCAGAAGGCCGCGGCCCGCACGATTCATGCGAGCGAACCAGCAATGACCGGCGTGATCTTCAAGATCCAGGCGAACATGGACAAGAACCACCGCGACCGTATCGCGTTCATGCGCGTGTGCTCGGGCAAGCTGACGCGCGGCATGAAGGCTAAGCTCGTCCGCACCGGGCGCGTGATTGCGCTGCAAGCGCCGCAATTCTTCTTCGCGCAGGACCGCTCGCTGGCAGAGGAGGCCTATGCGGGCGACGTGGTCGGCATTCCCAACAAGGGTCTTTTGCGCATCGGCGATGCCTTGACCGAGGGCGAGGACGTGACGTTCCTCGGCATTCCCAATTTCGCGCCGGAGATCCTGCGGCGCGTGCGCGCCAACGACGCCATCAAGTCGAAGAAGCTGCGCGAGGCCCTGGACGAGATGGCAGAGGAGGGCATCGTACAGCTGTTCTCTCCCATTGACGGCACGCAACCCGTCGTCGGCGTCATCGGCGCGCTGCAGTTGGACGTGCTGGCAGACCGGCTGACGCACGAATACGGCCTTGATACCGCATTCGATATGGCACCGTGCGACAGCGTGCGCTGGATCTCGTCGGAAAAAGCGGGCGCGGTGGACGAGTTCGTTAAGAAGCACCGTTCGCTCATCGCCAAGGATCGCGAGGGCGAATACGTCTACCTCGCGCCATCCATCTATAACCTTCAGACCGTGATGGAACGCGCGCCAGATATCAACTTCAAGGACATCAAGACGATCACTGTATAAACGACGGCGCAGACGCGCTGGCCCAGCATTGACGTCCACATCAGTCGCTGATCGGCGTGCGCCTCCACACAAGTCCGACAATCAAGCCGAGAAGCGCGCCGATGGGTCCCGTGACGAAGGCTGGCGTCATCACCATCTCCAGGCTCTTGTCATGCGTGTTGGTGGAAAACGCCCAGATCAGAGCGACACCGGCTGCGACGCCAATGCCGTACCCGACGATGAGCCCCGACAATGCGCGTATCAATCCCGACATATCAAATCCGCCGATCGCCTTCTCATATTCCATGACAGGTGCGGGTCTGGCTGACTTCGGATGAAACGTGCCGCGACACCGCAGTATAGCCTCGTGAAAATCCATGAAAAACCAGAGCGGCCGCTCCGGTGGGGGGAACCGGGCGGCCGCTCGATGACGTCGGCCATCTCGATCGAGGGGGTAATGACCGACACTTCCAAACCATCAAGCTGCAGAACGCATCAGCGTTCCTGTCATTTCGCCTTCGTGGCGCAATCGGCAAGCATCTGATCGCGCTTGCGCGCCGAAGCTTTCCAAACGTCCGGCGGCACCTGGGCGCACCAGGCGCTATGGCGGGCCAGATCGGAATGCCATTCCGGTCCCGTGAAGCCGCATTTCAGCTTTTCGTTTTGCTGCTGCTGCTTCAATGCGGTGGCGCCATACCACTGGCAGTTGGACTGCGCCGAGGCCGGGACCGCCGCGAGCGCCAGCACAACAAAGGCGCCGAGCAGCACCGGAACAGTCGACATCGCATTCACGGCCTTACGAATCATCAGGTCCATCCTCGTGTTCCCGCCTGGGCTTCCCGGAGGCGCCAAGCATCTGGGGCGATCATGACGGCAAAATTAGACACCGCAACATGAACCCGCTCTGAATGCGGTCGTTTGCCAATATTCACCGGTATCGGCGCCGCGGAATTGCGCATTTTTTCGGACTGGGGAGCGTTGCCGACGGGCAGCGCAGGCGCTGTTCCGAATCGGATAGGTTGCAGGCTCACGAAAACTCAGAGTCCGCACATACCGAGGATCATGGCGTCCAACCTCTCCCTTACCCGCGCGAACGCGTCCGCAGCCGACATGGCGGCAGCTCAGCATGTGCTCGAAGAAATCTTCGGCTACAAGAGCTTCCGGCTCGAACAGGCGCGCATCGTGGAGACGGTCCTTGCGGGGGGCGATGCGCTGGTACTGATGCCGACGGGCGGCGGCAAATCACTGTGCTACCAGATCCCCGCCCTCGTCCGCAGGGGCGTCGGCGTCGTCGTCTCGCCGCTGATCGCACTGATGCAGGACCAGGTGGCAGCGCTCGAGGCGGCCGGAGTGGCCGCAGCCTTCCTCAATTCCTCGCAGACGTTCGCGGAAATGGTGGACGTGGAGCGGCGGCTGGAGCGCGGCGATCTGGATCTCATCTACGTCGCGCCCGAACGGCTCTTGCAGGAGCGCACGCTGGAGCGGCTGTCGCGCGTCGACATTGCGCTGTTTGCCATCGACGAGGCGCACTGCGTTTCGCAATGGGGACACGACTTCCGGCCTGAATACCGCCAACTCAAGATTCTGGCCGAGCGGTTTGCCGACGTGCCGCGGATCGCACTGACGGCAACGGCGGACGAGCGCACGCGCGAAGAGATCATCGCCGAGCTGACGCTCGAGCGGGCGGAACGCTTCGTTGCCAGCTTCGACAGACCCAACATCCGCTATACGATCGCCGAGATGGGCTCGGTGAGCGCACGCGAGCGGCTGTGGCAATTCATCCAGAGCGAGCACCCGGCGGATGCCGGCATCGTCTACTGCCTCTCGCGCCGTGCGGTGGAGGAAACGGCGCGCTGGCTCACAACCAAAGGCCGCAGGGCGCTCGCCTACCATGCAGGGCTCGATGCGGAGACGCGGCGCGAAACACAGCGCACGTTCCTCGAAGAGGATGGCCTCATCGTCGTCGCAACCATTGCTTTCGGCATGGGCATCGACAAGCCGGACGTGCGGTTCGTCGCGCATCTCAACCTGCCTAAGTCGATCGAGTCCTATTATCAGGAAACCGGGCGCGCCGGCCGCGACGGAGAGCCCGCCAACGCCTGGATGGCCTATGGCCTGCAGGACATCATCCAGCAACGCCAATGGATCGCACAGTCAGAGGGAACGGAAGCCTTCCGGCAGGTCCAGCGCCAGAAGCTCGACGCTCTGATCGGCCTCGCGGAAATGGCCGGTTGCCGGCGGCAAGCGCTGCTCGCCTATTTCGGTGAGCGCCAAAGCGAACCCTGCGGCAACTGCGACAATTGCCTGACGCCGCCCGCCACCATCGACGGCACCGACGCCGCCCGCAAGGCGCTGTCCGCAGTCTACCGGACGGGCCAGTCGTTCGGCGTGGGATATGTTGTCGATGTGCTGACGGGAAAAACGAACGAGCGGATCGTGCGCAACGGGCATGACCGGCTTTCGGTTTTCGGCATCGGCTCTGATACGGAAGCGACGCGATGGCGGGGACTTTTCCGCCAGCTCACCGCCGCAGGATATCTGACGGGTGACGACGAAGGTCATGGCACGCTCTTACTGACGGAGGAAGCACGACCGCTTCTGCGCGGCGAAATCACATTCCCCATGCGGCTACCGCCTGCCATCCCGGCACGTGAAAAGAAATCTCGCCGCGCGAGCAAGACCGCGCTGACCGGCATTGCACCACACGACCGCGAGCTTTACGAAACGCTGCGACAGCTGCGCGTCGATTTGGCCGCGCGGGCCAAGGTGCCTCCCTATGTCATCTGCCACGACCGCACTTTGGCGGAACTGGCCGCCAAGCGGCCTTCAAACGAGGCGGCTCTGCACGACATCACTGGACTGGGCGCCGCCAAGATCGCAAAATTCGGCACGGATTTTCTCAGTGTCATCGCGCGCGCAGGTGTTCGCGATTCGCGGCTCGACAACCGGCTGTCGGTAACGGTCAACGCGACACTGGCGCTGCATCTTGCAGGGCACGATGCCGATGCCATCGCGGACAAACGCGGATTGGAGCGTTCGACCGTGCTCGGGCACCTAGCCGAGGCGATCGAAGCGGGGCTGATCGAGGCCAGCGAGGCAGTGGGTCTCGCAGCGGCAGAACTCGACGAGATCATGGCCGCATTCGAGCGCTGTGGAACGCTGGAGAGCGGCAGGCTTGGGCCGGTACACGCAGCGCTGGACGGGCGCTATGACTTCGGCACATTGAAATGCCTGCTTGCGGAGCTCGCGTGACATGTTGGCAACTGCAGCCGAACCGGAGAGCGCCACAGCGGAGAAAGATTCCACGTGAACGTGCTCAATCAGTATGCCGCCCTGCCCTATGTCGAAACGCGCGACGGCCTGCTCGTGTGCCTCATCACGTCACGGGGAACCAAGCGGTGGATCATTCCCAAAGGCTGGCCCAAGGCTGGCCTTGCGCCTCACGACATGGCAGCCCGCGAGGCCAAGGAGGAGGCCGGACTGACGGGCACGGTGTCAGTTGATGCCATCGGGAGCTACCGAAACCGCAAACGCCTGCATCTGTTCGCCAGCGTCATGTGCCGGGTCAGCGTATTTCCCCTGCTCGTCGAGGCGCAGCGCTTTGAATGGCGGGAGAAGGGCGAACGCCAGCTGGAGTGGCTATCTCCGAAGAAGGCAGCAAAGCGCGTCGATGAGCCGGAGCTTTCTCAACTCATCCTCGGGCTCGGCGACTGGCTCTGCGACCATTGCAAGCAACCCGCGGCGGGCAGCGGCGAGGCGCCCTTTTCCCGCTGAAATACGCGCAATGCCAGCATCATCCATTGTCATATCAGCGTATTTCTTGTATCGCCCCGGCGGGCCAGGAGTGCTGGCCGCGCGCCGCTCTTCATGGATGTAGCGCACCTCAGATCCGCAAAGGGAGCACCCTGGATGGCGAGCGACCAGAATGTGCATCGGACGGGCCGCCATCTCAAGAAGACGTCCCTCGACAAGGATCTGAGCAAGATCGCCCGGGTCGAGGACGCGACGCGCGCCATTTCCATGAGCGTCGTTTCGCTGGGGGCGGGGCTCGTGTTCCTTGCTGCGGCCGGGCTGATGGCCGCAACGCAGGTTACTGACGAGGCATCGGGCGCTCTGATCGTCGTCGCCGCCATCCTCGGTGGCTACATGGCCCTCAACATCGGAGCAAACGATGTTGCCAACAATGTCGCGCCAGCGGTCGGCTCGCGCGCGTTGACGCTGTTTGGCGCACTGGTGATCGCCGCCATCTTCGAAGCGGCCGGAGCGCTACTGGCCGGCGGCGACGTCGTCAAGACGATCTCGAAAGGCATCATTGCCCCCGAAGCGGTTGCCGACAACCAGATCTTCATCTGGGCAATGATGGCGGCGCTGTTCTCGTCGGCACTGTGGATCAACCTTGCCACCTACCTGGGCGCGCCGGTTTCAACCACGCACGCGGTTGTCGGCGGCGTGATGGGGGCGGGCATCGCGGCTGCGGGTTTTGGCGCTGTCAACTGGCCGACGATGGCGACGATTGCGGCGAGCTGGGTCATTTCGCCATTGCTCGGCGGCGTGATCGCGGCTGCGTTCCTCGCCTTCATCAAGTCCTTCATCATCTACCGCAACGACAAGATCGCGGCTGCGCGGCGATGGGTGCCGCTTCTGATTGCGATCATGGCCGGCTCCTTTGCCGCATATCTGATGCTCAAGGGTTTCAACAAGATCTGGAATCCGAGCACGAGCGAAGTCGTCACCTATTCGCTTATCGTTTTTGCCGGCTCGGCGCTGGCGCTCAAGCCGTTCATCCATCGTCAGTCAGAGGGGCTGGAGAACCGCAACCAGTCGCTGCGTAAGCTGTTTCACATGCCACTGATCTTCGCCGCAGCGCTCTTGTCATTCGCGCACGGCGCCAACGACGTGGCCAACGCCGTCGGTCCCCTCGCTGCAATCATCCACGCCGGTACCACGCACAAGGCGGCAGCCGCCGTTCAGATTCCGCCCTGGGTGATGATGATCGGCGCCTTCGGCATCTCGCTCGGACTGTTCTTCTATGGACCGCGTCTCATCAAAATGGTCGGCGAGCAGATCACCAAGATGAACCCGATGCGCGCTTACTGCGTGGCGCTATCGGCCGCCATCACCGTGATCGTCGCCTCCGCACTCGGACTTCCCGTTTCGTCCACGCATATCGCAGTGGGCGCGGTGTTCGGCGTCGGCTTCTTTCGCGAGTGGTACACGACGCACAGCCGTCGCCGGCGCGCCTATATCCGGACGAAGAACGGCGGAGAGATCAAGATCAAGCACCACCATGTGGCCGATCCAGAGGAACTCCTGCGGCGCAAGCTGGTGCGCCGTTCCCATTTCATGGCTGTGATTGCAGCCTGGGTCGTCACCGTGCCGGCCTCTGCATTCCTCGCCGCGATCCTGTTTTATGCGATGTCGCACATCAGGTGAGTTCAAGCTTCGTATTCATTATAATCGAGAGCCGCCAAATCCTGTCGGTAGATTTCGTGCAGCAATCCAAGAGACTCATTTGAAATATCCAAGCGCCCGGCAAGCCCATCCTTCTTGTTCAGGTGTGGAAGTTGGCAGTTTCTCCCGAGGCGATCAGCGACTTTTACAAAATCGCAGCCGATGTTCTCGAACTTTCCCAAAAAATCCAACCCGATTTTCCCGGTTCTTGGATCTGTCAAGAAGAACACCTGTGGCCGAAAGTGCAACGCCTGCGATACCTCTGGCCGGACTAAAGATTGCGAAACAAATTCGTCAAAGGTTTCATAGGGCTTCACATATATTTCAGCCCAATCCCTATCGATCTGGCTGAGCCCGCCTGCGTGAAGAAATTGATATGCGGACCTTGCCCGGTCAACCGGGTGCCGAACAAATGCAAACTTGAAATACGCATCAAAACGTTTCGCGCCGTAGAGCCAAAGATAATAGCATAATGGAATATGGCCTCCGGCTCTGCTTCCAAACAGGGCATTGGCCACGGAGATTCCCGCGGCCTTGGGAACATGCACGAAGATGCACTTCTGAGCTGCTGCGCTCATGAGTTCATAATCGTCGCCCTGCTTTGCCTTGAGCAGATGAGGTACGTGTCCAAAGCCTGGTGCTCTCCGCTTAGCTGACCAGCGTCTTGCATTATCCGGGAGTTTTGCGAACCACCGTTCGGCGTTGGCAGCTCTTATGAGGCGCTCAACCAGATTGTCACGATCTGGGATAAACATCGTCGACAGATTCATGACATTCTCACGTGCTTCGCCGCCCCCCGAGCTAGCGCAAATCATGACGCCGGCGAACCTGATGCAATATGAGCACTGTTGGCTCATGGTGCGGTCCACTCAAATCGAGTTCCATCCTGGATGAATACGACTGATTTGGACTGATTTGGGCGACATTGTCACTACGGGATATGGATCGGTCTCGCGAGAGGAGACGGCCCTCGAAAGCAGACACGTCGTAAACCGGCGCGAAGCAAGAATTTCCGCCGCACACCGCTATCCGGCTGCGCCGCAAACGCCAGTTTCGAGTTGCGTCACCAAGTGGGTGCCGCAAGCACCGCAGGCTGCGAACTGCCTCTCAAGTCTTTGATTTTAACAGCACGCCATCAATGCCAGCACTTACAACGCTGCGGACTAATCAAACAGCGGCATATCCGGGTCGGGGCGGCGGCCACGGCGGTCGCGCGGCTGGATGGTGCCGCTGCTCCACACGCGGTCGAGCGACTCTGCGATCAGAGTCAACCGGTCCTGCAATCGCGCATCAGACCAAAGCTCAAGATCATCGATCTTGTAGCGGTTTACCTCGCGCGCGTGCGAGATCTTGTCCTCTGCCAAGTCCACGATCTCAAGATCGACCTTCTGGCCGTAGAATTCGGTATCGAGAATAAAGCGCTTATAGATGGTCGCTACCATGCCCATCTGATCGAAAGTGACGGCAGCGCTCTTGCGCGGCTGAAGGTGGTAGAGCTTCACCGTGTTGTCTTCGACGAAGAAGAACGGAATGCGGTAACCTGCGCGGTTGTCTCGGCCAAATGGAAACTGGCGCCGTGGCAAGTCGAATACCTGCGTCCGCCTGCCGAACGCAAGAGGCGCGGCCAGTTCGACGATCTCAGAATTAGACTTGCGTCCCTGCTCGATCTTTTCAGCGGCACAACCAGCGACTAGTTGCGAAAGGTTGTGCAGCCCCGTGTAGGCAGTGCGAACGACTTTAGTGCCCCGAACATAGTTCCAGGGCACCGGATCACGGTCATAATAAGCCTGCCACCAGCCGACCATCTCATCGACGGTAGAGCCCCCGGCCCGCGCAAGCTCCGGCACGGGCGGCACAGGGTATTTAGGGAACCTCTGAATAGCGG
>JRYH01000239.1_pt1 | contig 85556 bp, 70 predicted proteins | sample 235351 | NCBI WGS metagenome assembly JRYH01 (sample SAMN03074221, study PRJNA261480) | activated sludge metagenome | biome: Wastewater Treatment Plant; feature: Wastewater; material: Activated sludge; isolation source: activated biomass of a wastewater treatment plant treating wastewater... ... | reverse complement strand
GAATGCACGTGACCGATGGTCCAGTCCGTATAGTGGCTGAGCGCATTCACCGCCTTGATAGACATCAGCGGGCCTTCGAAGGTGCTCATGCCGTAGAAGGCAACGGAGGTAACCAGGAAACGGACGACCGGATCCGTCCGCAGCTTGTCCCAGGCGCCGGAAAGCGTCATCAGGCCGTTGATCATGCCGCCCCATGAGGGCATCCACAGGATGATCGAGAAGGTCATGCCGAGGGTCTGCGCCCAGTCCGGCAGTGCGGTATAATGCAGATGATGCGGCCCCGCCCAGATATAGATGAAGATCAGCGACCAGAAATGGATGATCGACAGGCGATAGGAATAGACCGGCCGGTTCACCCGCTTCGGAATGAAGTAATACATGATCCCGAGGAAGCCCGCCGTCAGGAAGAAGCCCACGGCATTATGGCCATACCACCACTGGGTCAGCGCACTCTGCACCCCGGCGAAAAGAGAATAGCTCTTCACACCCGCAAGACTGACAGGCATCGACAGGTTGTTGACGATATGCAGCATGGCAATCGTCACGATAAAGGCCAGATAGAACCAGTTCGCCACATAGATATGCTTTTCCTGCCGCTTCCAGATCGTCGCCAGGAACACCAGCAGATAGACAACCCAGACAAGGGTCAGCCACAGGTCCGCATACCATTCAGGTTCGGCATATTCCTTGGACTGGGTAACACCCAGCACATAGCCGGTCGCTGCAATGACGATGAAAAGCTGGTATCCCCAGAAAACAAACCAGGGCGCAAGATCGCCGGCAAGACGGGCGCGACAGGTCCGCTGCACCACATGGAAAGAAGTGGCGATCAGCACGTTGCCGCCAAAGGCAAAGATGACAGCCGAGGTATGCAGCGGCCGCAGTCGCCCGAAATTCGTCCATGGCAGATCGAAGTTCAGAACAGGAAAGGCCAGTTGCAAGGCGATGACAACACCCACAGCAAAGCCGACAACGCCCCAGAAAATCGAAGCGATCACCCCGGCCTTGACGATGTCAGTATTGTAATTAACGCCGCCCCCGGCATCCTGAAGCGACGGCGCCTCGGCATGCCGATAATGCCGGGCAACCAAGGCGAAGGCGCAAAGAATTGCTGCGAGAGAAAAGATCATCCCGTGCAGCATCATCGCCGGGTCGACAGCCTTTGCCGAGAGAATAACGCCCAGCAAAACACCAACAGCAGTAAAAGCCATCCATAAGAGATTCATACTGGAATTCCGTCCATTGCCACATATCACGGCGTACTGATGCGGATTGCGGACACTTCAGTCGCGCCCGATCACGCCATCGCACCCCTTGTTTGTGATGTGTATACCGCACCGCAGCAATACCTCATTGATTCTAATCAAATGAAGTCGAAATCAGTCAATGGCTGGGGGTGTGGGAATGTGTCGCCGGTTGACGCAGCGTTAGACAGCCTTGGAATGCCGCGCGGTTCCGCCCGCAAGATAACTGTCAAAAACTGCGCAGATGGTGCGAACAAGCAAACGTCCCTCGGGTAGAACTTTTAATCTGTTGCCGTCAAAATGAAGCAGTCCCTCTTCTGCAAAAGGGGCAAGCGCCGCAATTTCCGGTGCAAAATAGTCAACTGCCCGTTCGAATGATCGGGTTATCGCCTGAAGATCCACTTCGAAATCACACATCAGCCGTTCGATAACCTGCGCCCGCAGACGATCATCCTCCGTCAGGGCAATTCCCCGCACGATGGGCAAACGGCCGGCCGCAACCATTTCTGCATAGGAATGCATGGGGACTGCATTCTGTATATAGCCTTGTGGCAAGCGTCCAATGGCCGAAGCACCTATGCCGATCAGGGCGGCGGCATCATCAACCGTATAGCCTTGAAAATTCCGTTTGAGCCGGCCCGCATCCAGCGCCATGACCATCGCGTCATCACCGCGCGCAAAATGATCAAGGCCAATCTGGCGATATCCGAGGCCAAGGAGCCTTTCGGTGGCCTGCTGTGCCTGGCGATAGCGGGCGTCACTACCCGGCAGTTCCTCCTCCCGGATCATCTTCATGTGATTTTTCATCCAGGGGACATGAGCATAGCCGAACAGCGCGATCCTGTCCGGCTGAAGCGTATGAGCAAGGTCAATCGTGTTCAGGACCTCCCGCTCTGTCTGACGCGGCAGGCCGTACATCAGATCGAAATTGATCTGGTCAATTCCCGCCGCGCGCAAATTCTCCGTCACCTGCTGCGTCAGTTCGAATGACTGAATGCGGTTGATCGCCCGCTGCACATCGGGGCTGAAGTCCTGCACCCCGAGACTGGCGCGATTGATCCCGGCGGCGGCAAGGGCTGCGATCTTTTCCGCAGTGATTGTCCTCGGGTCGATCTCGACCGCGAGTTCCGCCGTGTCCGTGATATCGAAGCGGTAGCGGAGGTCGTTCATAATTTCGGAAAAATCTTCCGCCGACAGCATGGTCGGCGTGCCGCCGCCCCAGTGAATGTGCGAAATACTGAACCGGCCGGGCAACTTGTCGGCCACCAGGGCGATCTCCGCGCGAAGATCCGCCGCATACCGGGCAACCGGATCATAGCGGGCGACCACTTTAGTGTGGCAGCCGCAGTACCAGCACATCTCCTGACAGAAAGGCACATGCAGATAGAGGGAGAGAGGATGGGAAGGGTCAAGCTCCCGCAGCCACTTTTCATAGAGATCGCCTGTTATCGCAGGCGTGAAATGCGGCGCCGTCGGATAGCTGGTATAGCGCGGAACGGACTGCTCCCGCCGCATTGCCGTGACAGACATCATCACTCGCCTTCCGCCAGCAACTCAAGCGCTGATCTGTTGGTAATCCGTATGGAATGTGTCGACGGCACGGTGATGACGCCGAGATTCTTGAGCTTTGTAATCGTCCGGCTGACGGTTTCGATAGTCAGCCCGAGATAATCGGCGATATCGCTTCGCCCCATCGGCAGGATCACTTCCAGCGTCTCGCCCTCGTCGCTCCTCTGCTGGCTCGCCCGGTTGATCAGAAAGGTGGCGATCTTTTCAATCGGCGTCTTGCGGCCGAGCAGGATCGCATGCTGGCGAAGGTCGCTCAGCTCCTTGCGGATCATGTCCATCAGCGCATCGCGCATCGCCGGAATGCCGTCAACGTAGCTGTCCATGACCTTGATGGGGATCTGGCAGACGATGGTATCGCAGACCGCCTCGGCATCGGATTGATAATATCCGCCGCTATGCTCGCCGATGATCTCGCCCGCTGATTTGAACGCCGTCACCTGGCGGCGGCCGTCATCGAGCAGATTGGCCAGGCGGATCTCCCCGGTAACGATCGTGAAGATATATTTCGCCTCTTCAAACTCGCGATAGACGGACTGGCCGCCCTTCACCGGGCGAAGCCGGACATAGCGGCCGAATACATCCCGATCGGCGGCGGTCAGGCTGGAGCAGATCGCCTGTCGGTGCATGGTGCAGGTGGAACAGGCAACCTTGCTCGAGGCATGCTTTTCATACATGTCGTTGAATGTCGACAGATTGTAGCACACGCTCGGCGCTTCGCTCTCACCTGCAGGCCGGGGCTTTGCAGCCATCGTTTCCATCATGTCGCCTACCTCCTACCATCGTTCGATAAATGTGCGATCACGGCTTGCCTGCATATCTCAGGCTTTGTCACACACGGCCATGCGGTGTGATGACGCAGGGGTTAAATTCACATAATAAAACCGTAAAAAAGCGTCCGGCGCAGCAATTTTTGGCCATTTTGCAGGCTTCTTGACAAAAAATATCCCCGGCAGCGGCATTTTGCCACAGCCGGGGAATGTTGTCGAACTCAGTTTATGGATCTCAGGACCGGTTGCGAATCGCGCCTAGAGACGCAGGAGGTCCGTCGCGACATCGAGCGGCACCGGCGCATCACTCAGCAACAGATTGCCGGCCTCGACCTCGAAGCGGTCATCGCCGTTGGTCAGCGGATCCGCAGCCCGCAGCCGGGTATCGACGACCAGCCGGGAGAGCAGCAGACGCCGTGCATCACCGCCCGCCTTGCCAAGGATCGTCCCCTCGCGCGCCAGCAGCGTCGCCGTGGTCGCATGATACAGCGCGTTCGACGCCTGACGCGCCTTGATTTCGTTCCCGCTCGCGGCAATTTCACCGGCGAATTTCCGGGCCCGGTCGATAAGGCCGGCAAGCTCGCCCGCATACTGGCCGGGGAGTCCCTCGGTCGCGTCCAGCTGCTTTTTCAGGTCATCGGCCAGCGCATCATGCGCCCCGGCCTTGGCGATGGCGCGCGTCGTAACGTCGAGCGCGTTGATGTTCGATGTTCCTTCCCAGAGAAGGCCGGTATGCGCATCACGGACAAGACGGGCGTTGACCCAATCCTCGATAAAGCCGTTGCCGCCCCGCACCTCCAGCGCGCCCGTCGCTACGGTGACGTTATCGCGGCAGGCGCGGAATTTGAGCAGCGGCGTCAGGATGCGGTTCAGCCGCTTTGCGCCCTCATCGCCATTTTCCGCCTCATGCAGAACCTTGGAGACATGCATGATCATGGAGAGAACCTGTTCGGTCGGGACCATGATTTTCAGCAGCTGACGACGGAGAAGCGGCTTGTTGATGATCGTCTCGCCGAATACGTCGCGGCTCCGCGCCGCAATCATCGCCTCGTTCAGGCAGCGGCGCATCATGCCGGCGGCCCGCACGCCGTGCGAAAGGCGCGACATATTGACCTGATCCATCATCTGGCGAAGGCCCGGGTTGGCTTTTGCCCCGACATCACCGAAGGCGTAGGCGCGCGCGCCCTCGAAAATAATTTCGCCCGACGCCATCGACTTGGTGCCCATCTTGTCCTTCAGCCGGACAATCCGGTAGGCGTTGCGCCCGCCGTCATCAAGGAAGCGCGGCACCGCGAAGATCGCGAGGCCGGCGTTACCCTCCGGCGCGCCCTCGGGACGCGCAAGCACGAGGCAAACCTCCGCATCGGCGTTGGAGCAGAACCATTTATCGCCGTAAAGCCGCCAGACGCCGTCCTCCTCGCGCGCCGTGACAGTAAGGTTGGCAACCTCCGATCCGCCTATCTTCTCGGTCATGAACTGGGCGCCGCGGTAAAGCTCGTCCATATTCTGGCTGTGCATGCGCGGCAGGAACTTCGCCTTTGCATCTTCCGGCCCATAGCGCTCCAGCAGCATGGCCGAGGTGTCGGCAAGCGAGATCGGGCACATCAGGCCGAATTCCGATTGGGTGAAAAGATACTGGAAGACATATTTCGCCATCGGCGGGACTTTCGTCGGCCAGCCATGCACGCCTTCGCGCCGCGACATGCAGTGAATGCCGAAATCGGCGTAGGCAATCTTTTCCATCTCGCGGTAGGCGGGGTGATACTCGATCCAGTCCTGGTTGCGACCGCGCGCATCACGCGGATGCAGCACCGGCAGGTGACGGTCGCAGATGCGCGACAGCTCATCGAGCCGATTGCCCGCGACCTCGCCAAGCTGCCGGTAGATCGGCGTCATATGTTCGCGGAGATCATCGGGCAGATAGATCTTCAGCAGGTCCTGAAGATTGCTGTCGATATCGAAAAAGTTGAGGCCATGGCAATCGCGGGCGATCCAGTCTTCCAGCTCGCGCTCTTCCCGTGGCTTGATCTTGATTTCCATATTCATCGTCACACTCCCAAAATTCCTCAGGCCCCGCGGCCATTTCGATGCTGCCCGTATCTTGCGCCGTCATCCGCGGATGGACAACCGATAATTCAGCGGTGTATGATTGAGAAAAACTCAATCATGTCACGGGATGAATATGCTTCAAATTCCTTCATCTTCCGGGCTGCGCGCCTTCGAAGCCGCCTGCCGGTATTTGAGCTTCAATCAAGCAGCCGAGGAACTTGGCGTGACGCCGGGCGCGGTCAGCCGGCAAATCCAGACGCTCGAACATTATCTTGGCAAGACGCTGTTCCATCGCCATCACAAGCGGATCGAGCTGACGGCGGTCGGCCGGCAGTATCTTGCCGAGATCACGCTGCCGCTCGAGAAAATCGCGGCCGCGACGGCCCGGCTGCGCAGCGAGACGCGGCGCAACGCGGTCTCAATCTGCGCCTATCCGACCTTCGTTCTGCGCTGGCTCATTCCGCGCTGGGCCAATCTTTACGAGCGGCATCCCGATATCGACGTGCAGCTTGTCACCTCGCTCAACCCGACGGACTTCGAGCGCGACGATTTCGACCTCTCGATCCAGATCCTGCCAGAAGGCGCAAGCCTCACCGGGATGCGGGTTGACAAGCTGCTCGATGTCCTCACCTACCCCGTCTGCAGCCCGGAGATGGCCGAAAGATTTGCGGTGCCAGGCGATCTCCGCCACGCCGTTCTGCTGCATGAAAGCCCGCGCCCGACCGATTGGGCGCGCTGGTGCGCCGCGGCGGGCCTTCACGATATCGATACGAACAAAGGCCTGCATTTCGAAAGCGCCAACATGGCGCTGCACGCGGCGGAAAACGGTCTCGGCGTCGCCATCGGGATCGAGGCGCTGGTGAAGGATTCGATTTCCGGCGGGCAGCTTGTCCGGCTTTTCGATGTCGCGCGCCGCTCGAACCAGCCGTTTCAGATCGTCTCCTCGGCGCGCAAGGCGGACCGGCCGAAACTCCGGGCAGTGCGCGAATGGATGCTTGAGGCGGCCGGGCAATCCGTATAAAATTCACGGCGAAACAAGGAATTAACCCAACCGCGCAGAAACTGCGGACATCAGGGGAAGGGGCGGATATGGCCTGCTTGCAAAGCGACAGCATTTTTCTTGGCAAGACCGATGACGGCGCGGGGGAGAATGAATATCTGCCGCTCAAATGGGGCAACCGTCACGGCCTGATTGCAGGCGCAACCGGCACCGGCAAGACGGTAACCTTGCAGGTTCTCGCCGAAGGCTTCTCGGCCGCCGGCGTGCCTGTATTCCTCTCCGATATCAAAGGCGATCTGTCGGGTCTCTGCCGCCCCTCCGCGATGGAGGAGTTTCTCGGCAAACGCGCCGCCAAGATCGGCTTTGCGGAAGAATATGCGGGCGCCGCCTTCCCGACCGTATTCTGGGATCTTTTCGGGGAGCAGGGCCATCCCGTCCGCACGACAATTTCGGAAATCAGCCCGCTGCTGCTCTCGCGCATGCTGGAGCTCAACGACACACAGGAAGGCGTCATGAATATCGTCTTTCGCGTCGCCGATGAGCAGGGCCTGCTTTTGCTCGACCTCAAGGATTTACGCGCGCTTTTAGGCGTCGTCAATGAACAGCGCGCCGAGATCTCGACGGTCTATGGCAATGTCTCGCCGCAATCGATCGGCGCCATCCAGCGCGGGCTTTTGCGGCTCGAGGATCAGGGCGCGGATAAATTCTTCGGCGAGCCGGCGCTCGATCTCAAGGACTTCATGCGCACCGACCGCGAGGGACGCGGCATGATCAATATCCTCGCCGCCGACCGGCTGATGAACTCGCCGCGCCTCTATGCGACATTTCTGCTCTGGATGCTCTCGGAACTGTTTGAGGAACTGCCCGAGGCCGGCGATGCCGACCGGCCGAAACTCGTTTTCTTCTTCGATGAAGCGCATCTCCTCTTTGACGAGGCGCCGAAAGTCCTCCTCGACAAGGTGGAGCAGGTCGTGCGTCTCATCCGCTCCAAGGGCGTCGGTATCTTTTTCATTACGCAAAGCCCGGATGATATTCCGGATTCGGTACTCGGCCAGCTTGGCAACCGGGTGCAGCACGCGCTCCGCGCCTTTACGCCGAAGCAGCAGAAGGCGATCCGCCTCGCCTCCCAGACCTATCGCCCCAACCCCGCCTTCAAGGTGGAGGAAGTGATCACCACGCTTGGCGTCGGCGAAGCGCTGGTCTCGACGCTGGAGAACAAGGGCGAACCCTCGATCGTCCAGCGCACGCTGATCCGCCCGCCCTCGTCACTGCTCGGGCCGGTCAGCGCCGAGGTGCGCCGCGCCGTTATGGGGGAGAGCCGTCTTGGCAGCAAGTATGACGAGACGGTCGATAATGAATCGGCCTATGAGATCCTTCAGGCGCGGGCGGAGAAAGCCGCCAAAGTCGCCGAGCAGGAGGCCGCGGCAAAGGCGGCAGAGCCGAAGCCCGCGGCGCGCGCCTCCAACCGCCAGAGCGTCGGCGAGGCGGCGGTCAAGTCGATCACCCGCGCCGTCAGCTCCTCGCTCGGGCGAAGCATTGCAAATGCGCTGGTCCGTGGTATTCTCGGCGCGCTGAAACGAAAATAGCTTAACGGAACGGAAGGACGGCGCGCCGGGCGCGCTGACGATATATGAAAGCCACCATCATCCCCGTCACGCCCTTTGCCCAGAACTGCAGCCTGATCTGGTGCGAGGAGACCATGAAGGGCGCCGTGACCGACCCCGGCGGCGATCTTGACCGCGTGCTGGCTGTCGCAGAAAAGGAAGGCGTGACGATCGAGAAAATTCTTGTCACGCACGGCCATCTCGATCATGCCGGCGGCACGGAAGAACTCCGCCGCAAGCTGAACGTGCCGGTCGAAGGACCGCATAAGGACGATCTCTTCCTGATCGAGCAGCTGCCGGCGCAGTGCGAGCGCTACGGCTTTCCGCCCGCCTATGTCTTTACGCCGGACCGCTGGCTGGAGGATGGCGATACGGTCACCGTCGGCAACGAGACGCTGACGGTTGTGCATTGCCCCGGACATACGCCGGGCCATATCGTCTTTATCAACGAGACGGCGCGCCTTGCCGTTGTCGGCGACGTGCTCTTTCGCGGCTCGATCGGGCGCACCGACTTCCCGCGCGGCAATTATGACGATCTGATCCATTCCATCCGCAACAAGCTCTGGCCGTTTGGCGACGACATCACCTTTATCCCCGGCCATGGCGACACATCGACTTTCGGATGGGAGCGGAAAACCAACGCTTTTGTCGCGGACCTGATATTTGGCTGATCCCGGTCTTCGGCGTTGACCTCCCGCGGGACCGCAGCGGGAGAGAGCCTTGCGGGAACTCTGCGGGACATTTCCAGATAGTTGTCTATTATCGGTAACTTGCGTTATGGGAAATTCCCGACATTAGCGGCACAAACTGGGAGGAGATATCATGAGAAAGCTTTTTGGCCTGTCCCTGGTCGCGGCCATGGCCGTGGGCGGCGCATTCGCCGCGCAAGCTGCGGAAGTCACCCTGACCGTTCATCATTTCCTTAGTCCGAAGGCCCCGGCGCAGACGAAGATGCTGGAGCCCTGGGCCGAGCGCGTCGCAAAGGCCTCCAATGGCCGGATCGAGGTGAAGATCTTCCCGTCCATGGCGCTTGGCGGCAAACCGCCGGAGCTCTATCAGCAGGTCCGTGACGGCGTCGTCGATATTGTCTGGACGCTGCCGGGATATACGCCGGGCGTTTTCCCGCGCACCGAGGTTTTCGAGCTGCCGACCGTGCACAGGGGCGATGCGCGCGCGACCAACGCCGCCATTCAGGAAATCTTTCCGATGATCGCCGAGGACTTCAAGGATGTGAAACCGTTGCTGGTGCATGTTCACGCCGGCAATGCGCTGCATACCGCGTCAAAGAAGGTCACCTCCCTTGACGATGTCAAAGGCATGAAGATCCGCACCCCGTCGCGCACGGGCGGTTGGATCATCGAGGAATGGAGCGCCGATCCGGTCGGCATGCCCCTCCCCGACCTTTCCCAGTCTCTCTCCAAAGGGATCGTTGAAGGAGCGCTGGTTCCATTCGAGATCTTTCCCCCGATGAAACTCGCCGAGCTCACGAAATATTCCCTCGTCGGCGGCGGGAATGAGCGGTTCGGCACCTCCACCTTCCTGTTCGCAATGAACCAGAGTCGCTATGACCAGTTGCCGGATGACCTGAAGAAGGTAATCGATGACAGCATCGGTCCCGCCTTCTCCGAAGAAATGGGTATCGCATGGAACGAGGTCGAAAAGCCGGGCGAAGGCATGCAGATCGACTCAGGCGGCGAAATTCTTCATCTTGACGCCGACGCCAAGGCCGCGTTCGATGCCGCCGGCGAGCGGGTCGTCGCCAAATGGATTGAGGAAGCAAACGCGCGCGGCGTCGACGGCGCTGCCCTTGTTGAAGCCGCCCGCAAGGCGGTCGCCAACAACAGCAACAGCAACTGACGCGCGGGGTTTCGCATCGGGGAAGTGTGACGAATGTCGAAAGCGCTGGATCAGATTGCTTCGGGCTGGGCCCTGCTTGCCGGAATTCTCACCTTCCTCATCATTGCCGTCACCACAATTAACGTTGCCGCCTTCGGGCTCGACAGGCTGGCGCGGCTGATGGGCGCCCATGTCAGCGGCCTCGCTGGCTATGAGGATTTCGTGCAGCTCGCGCTCAGCGCCATCGCCCTTATGTTCTTCCCCTACTGCCAGAGCCAGAAAGGCCATGTCGCCGTCGATCTCTTTGTCGACAGGCTCTCCCCCCGCGTTCAGCGCGGTCTTGAAACAATAACGCTGCTTCTGACTGTCGCGGCGGCGCTGTTCCTTGCCTACTGGATGACCCTCGGCATGATTTCCGCCTATGAGGATCACGCCCTCTCGCCCATTCTCGGATGGTACAACTGGCCGTTCTATATCCCCGGCATCCTCTCCCTGATCCTCTGGGCCGGGGTGGCGGCCGAGCAGCTTGTCGGAGGAGTTCAGCGGCGTGGGCGGTGAAACAATCGGTCTCCTCGGGCTGCTGGTGCTGTTCCTGCTGCTGGCGCTTCGCATCCCTGTCGGTCTTGCCATGCTGCTCGTCGGCATCGGCGGGAACTATGTTCTAAGCCTCGTCCTCCCTTACCTGCGGTTTGAACCTTATCTCTATCAGTTCAAATCGCTGCTGTGGAATGCGATGGCGAATTATGACCTCTCCGTCGTGCCTCTCTTTATCCTGATGGGATATCTGGCCGCCAACGCCAACCTCAGCCGGGATCTCTTCCAGGGCGTCAATGCCTTTTCAGGACGGTTTCGCGGCGGCGTTGCGATGTCGGCGATCGGGGCCTGCGCGGGCTTCGGGGCCGTCTGCGGCTCGTCACTTGCCACCGCCTCAACCATGGGCCGGGTCGCGCTGCCGGAGCTCAGGCGACTTAATTACGCGCCGGGCTTTGCAACCGGCGTGCTCGCCGCCGGCGGCACGCTCGGCATCCTCATCCCGCCCTCCGTCGCGCTGGTCATCTACGCGACCATTGTCGAAGCCTCGATCCTTGAGATGTTCCAGGCGGCGATCCTCCCGGGAACGCTGGCAGTTGTTTTCTTCGTGCTGACCATTTTCGTTCTTGTCCGGGTCCGGCCCTCGCTCGCGCCCGACGCCATCCCGATGGCGGCGGAGGAGCGCCGCCACGCAATCCGCCGCCTTGTCCCTGTTGTGGTTATATTTGGCCTGATTATCCTCGGCCTCGGCTTTGGTCTTTTCACGCCGACGCCGGCGGCGGCGATCGGCGCATTTCTGATCCTTGTCTATGGTCTCTACCTGCGCCGCCATGGCGAGGGGCTGACGCTTGCAAGCATCAAAAGTGCGCTGCTCTCAACCGCCGTCACCAGTGGCATGATCTATTTCATCCTGTTCGGCGCGGAAGTCCTCAAAGGCTTCTTCACGCGGGCCGGGCTCCCCGAAGCCCTCGCGAGCTGGGCCGCGGCAAGTGCGCTCGACCCGATGATGATCATGCTCCTTATCCTGTTGGCGCTGATCGTTCTCGGCTGCTTCATGGATTCGCTTTCCATGATCCTCGTGGTCGTGCCCTTTCTCTGGCCCGTGCTTGTCGAGATTAACGGCGGCGACTATGTCAGCGCAGGCGAGGCGGCCTTCGGGATGGGCACGGACGATCTCAAGATCTGGTTCGGCATCCTCGCGCTGATCGTCGTCGAGCTCGGGCTGATCACGCCACCCGTCGGGCTCAATGTCTTTATCATCAACGCCCTCGCAGGCGACGTGAAGATGGCGGAGACCTTCAAGGGCGTCCTGCCGTTTTTCGGGATGGAACTCGTCCGCACCGGACTGATTCTTGCCTTCCCCGCCCTCTCCCTGATCGTTCCGCGCCTGCTGTCGGGCTAGCGCGCAAGCGGCTTGAGCCAGCTTCTGACCGACTCTTCCCGCCCGCGAATGGCCTGCAGGCCATTTTCCACAAAGCCGAATTCCGCGGCGATTGCCTCCCCGCCGGCGGCCGCAACGACATCGGCGCTCACCACCGTTTCGGCGTCCAGCACGCGCGTCAGGGATTCGAGGCGGCTTGCCACATTCACCACATCGCCCAGCACCGCATATTCCAGACGCCGCTCCGATCCGATATTGCCAAGAATGACCGTCCCGTAATGAATACCGACCGAGAGGCGGATGGGCGTCTTCCCTTCCTCGCGCCGCACCGCATTCCAATCGGCGATGCGCCGATGCATGGCGGCAGCGCTTTTGAGTGCGTTCAGCGCATCCTCCGGTGTCGTTTCAGGGGTGCCGAACGTCGCCATCAGCCCGTCGCCGAGAAATTTGTCGAGCGTCCCGTGATACTCGAAGACGCAGGCCTCCATCCGGGCATGAAATTCGCGCAGTAGACGGACCGTTTCATCCGCGCTTGTCGTCTCGGCGAGCTTCGTGAAACCGACGATATCCGCGAACAGAACGGCGACCGGCTGCTCGCGCACCAGGCTGAAGGGATTGTCGAGGCCGGCGAGGCCATCCACAATATTCGGTGGGAAATGGCGCGACAGGTTGGCGCGCTCGCGCGCCGCTTCCGCCTGTCGGATCAGCAACCGGTTGGACCGCCAGCCGTTCAGCGCCAGCATGCCAGCGACGAGGACAAAGACGATGATCTCCTGCAGGCGCGATTCAAAAAGAATGCTTCCCGGATCGACAAGCGCAAGAATATCGGGCTGGCCAAAGAGGACGGCGCGGACATTCTCCGTAATTTCCGGAATCGGGTCGGGTTGGCTTCGCGCCCAGAAATAGGCCCCGAGCCAGACTAGTACCGTAAATACCGTGACCGGAACCAGCGTTCGCCACGAATAGGCAAGAGTCACGCCGGCCAGCAGGATGAAAAAATAAATGAAGGTGCCGTATTTAAACTGCATGGCGATAGACCACACGTGATCGTTCAGCGGGTTCGGGACCACGATCACAATAGTCATCAGCAGCATATCGAGCAGGATAAGTCCGAGTTCGAGGTGCGAGCGCTCGACCCGGGCCGCCTTTGCCTGCGCCCAGCCAATCAGCAGAAACCCGAGGATCACCGCTTCATAATAAAGTACAGACCATTTGGGATTGACGTAGATGAGAAACACGGCAATGACGAGGAGCGAAATGGTCCGCGCCTGGATCGCCATCATCTGGCCGCGCCGCTTGTTTTCCGCAAGCGCTTCGTAAAGATACCGATTGCTCGTGATATCGGGTATTTCCTCCGCCGCGCGCCGCCACTGCCAGCGCTCCGTTCTCCCCATACCTGCTTCAGCCATCGCTTTCCTCGCTCGAATAGTGCAGCGTTCTGCCATATGCGTCGCGTGGGCGGCGCGAGACGCTGCCGCTTATGTTACCGGATATAATCCCGTCCAGCTAGCGGGCGTTGGGGCTGACGATCCGAATATCACCGGCGCCGTAGCTATCGAGGTGGATTTCCATGGCACCAAACTGCGTCGTTCGCTGCAGCCGCACCGGAACAATGCGGCCGTCTCCTGCGGGATCCGCAACCCAGACGACAGCCTGGTGGTTTTTCTGATCGACCGTCTGATTGACGGGGAAGCCGCCCATCGGCGTAAACTCGACACGGCATCCGGTCGCCATGCCGGAGAATACCGAGTAGGCCGACGCCCGGAACATGCGTGCCGGTACATCGGTGAGCGTCACGTCATAGCGGCGATGACCGTCGAATACCGGCAATGTGGTTTGGCATCCCTCCCCCCGCTCCAGCCGATGCATGACGGTGAGAATGGCCGACATCGGGTCGATACTGTCGGTCAGGCTGGCGGGGTCGATGGGGGTAAGCTCACCCGCCGCGGGCGGCCGCCCGCCGGTCTTCTCAACCTTGACCGTGCCGTCCGGCGCATACTGCATTGTCACGATGCGCTCTTTATCCCGCCATTTGCTGGTATGGTGATGCTGGCGCGGCAGGAATTCGCCGAGCGCGACGCGCCCTTGCGTCTCCCCGCTCGCCACCCAGGTGACCAGCCAGTCGAAGTTGCGGTTGGTGGTCGCGGCGCTCCGGATAACATAGCTGTTGTCGCTCTGGCTCAGCTCGACGTCGACTTTGCCAAGCGGGAGACCGCCGAGATAGACGGAGTAATGCAGCCGCATATCATCCGCCGCCTGCGCCGTGCCGATGAGCAGGCCGGCGCCAAACAGGGCGCCAAGGAACAGCTCGCGCGCCTTTCTGGCCAGTTGGCTTTTTTCTGTAAACATGTGCTTTCATCCCTTCCGGCTTACGGGAGATGGATAAGCAATGTAGCCTACGCGTGATTTTTGGCTTTTCAAAGGCGCGTGACGCCGGCCCGTCAGCTCATGAAATAGATCCCAAACAGGACCAGCCCCATGACAAGCCGGTAATAGACGAACGGCATGTAGCCGATCTTCTCGATCCAGCGCATCAGCAGGCTGATGCAGAGGAAGGCGACGATGCAGGAGATGACCGCCGCAAGGAGCGCATCGAGGCCGACCTCGACATTGCCCGCCTTGATCATGTGATAGGTCGCAAGCGTTCCCGCGCCAAGAATAGTCGGGATCGACAGCAGGATCGAAAAATGCGCCCCGTCCGTCCGGTTGAAGCCGCGCATCCGCGCCGCTGTCATGGTGATGCCCGATCGGCTTGTTCCCGGCAGCAGGGAGAGAACCTGAAACAGCCCGATGACGAAAGAATCGACCCAGCTCATATTGCGGAGGCTGCGGGTCACGGGGAAAAATTTATCCGCATAGCCGAGGAGTGCGCCGAAAATGATCGTCGTCGCGGCGACAAGCAGGAGGGAGCGAAGCTCGTCGCGGAGGAAATAATACATCAGCCCGCCGACAAGGATAATCGGGATACTCGCGTTCAGGATATGCCATCCGAGCCGGCGATCTGCCGCCGCCCCCGCCGCCGTCGGCTGCAGAAAGGCCCGCGCAAGGGTGAAGATATCCTGGCGAAAATAGGTGACAACCGCAACAAGGGTGCCGACATGCACGGCGATATCAATGCTTTGCCCCTGATCCTCCCAGCCGAGCAGGATGGGCAGCATCAGCAGGTGACCACTCGAAGAAATTGGCAGAAACTCCGTGATGCCCTGAACCACCGCCAGCACAAGTATATGAAAAAACGGCATACTAACCCTTCATGACTTCAGGACATCTCGACAGCGACGCGCACCCGGTTCCACGCAAAGGACAACAACTGTACGATCCCCGGGCAATAGTAAATGGCGAAGGAGACTATATCGTTCTATTGTTAAAAAAAAGATTATAATAAACGGAGGAACAATGCCCCACAGTGTAGACCTCTTCTGGTCGTTCAGAAGCCCCTACTCCTATCTCGCCCTGCCGCGTATCTGTGAGATCAGAAATACTTATGATGTCACCGTGAATGTCCGGCCGGTTTATCCCATCGCCGTTCGCAATCCCGGATTTTTCAAGGCGGCCCACCCGCTCTGGATCGACTATCTGATGACCGACATTGCGCGCATTGGCGAGATGAAAGGTATTCCCATTTCATGGCCACGTCCCGATCCGGTGAAAATGAACCGCGAGACGCGCGAGATCCCGCGGGAGCAGCCCTATATCCACCGGCTGACGCATCTTGGCGTTGCCGCGGCGGAGACGGGCGATGGTCTCGCGTTCATCGATGAAGTTTCAAGACTGATCTGGAACGGGGAGACGCGCGGCTGGCAGGAGGGCGACCATCTCGCCAACGCCGCCGCGAAAGCGGGCTTTGATCTTGCGGCGCTCGACCGCCTGATCGCAGCGGATGAGGATCGATATATTGCAAAGGTAGAGGCCAATCAGGCGGCGCTCGAAGCGGCGGGACACTGGGGCGTGCCGACGCTCGCCTATCGCAATGAAGCCTTCTTCGGGCAGGATCGCGTCGATGTCTGCCTGTGGCGGATGCAGCAGAACGGGCTCACGCGGCGCGGCTGACCGTGCCTACTGCCTGCCCGGTTACTGCACCACGACCGACGGCGCATCTTTCTTCTCAACCTCGGAGAACTGGATGGGCGTACGATCGGAACTAGCGACCGGGCTTACCGGCACCATCGCGACGTTGAGCGCAATGATCAGCCCGAGCATCAGGCAGACCACGGTGACGCCGATCTGCTGACGGCGGATTTTGATCGCACGCCACAGCGTGACAATCCTGTTCTCGCGTTCCCGGACAATGCCCATATGTTCATCCCTTTCATATCACCCCGATATGTCGCGTATAAAAGGGAATAATGGCCGCTTAATTTCCAAAAAGTGGCCATTTTATGTCCGCGATGACGCCTCTTAGCGCGTCAGGCTGTAGGAGAGGATCTTATAGGCGAGCTTCGCGGCGAGAAAATTCGGCGCATGCAGCCCTTCGATCGGGGCAAGTTCGTTGACATCGGCACCGACGATTGTGCCGGCCTTTGCGACCGCCTTGATGACACGGATTGCATCGTTCCAGAACACGCCGCCCGGCTCGGGCGTTCCCGTTGCCGGCATCAGTGATCCGTCAAATCCGTCAAGATCGAAGGTGAGATAGACCGGCCGCCCCTTGAAGGGCGCGACGATGTCCTCGAGGTTCCAGCTCTCCCGGTCCTTGCCCCAAAAGATGCTGATGCGGTGCCGGTTGGCGTCAAGAAACGGAATTTCCTCCGCCGAAATATTGCGGATGCCGACGGAGACAATCGGCACGGTCGGGTGATCCAGCACGCGGCGGATTGCTGCCGCATGCGAATAATGCTCGCCGTCATAGCCATCGCGAAGATCGGCATGGGCGTCGAAATGGAGGATGATCAGATCCTCGAATTTTTCAAGGAACGGACGGATGGCGCCCGGCGTGATCGAATGCTCGCCGCCGAAGACGATGGGAAATTTGCCGTCCGCCAGCACCTTGCCGGTCAGGGCGGCAAGTTCGTCGATCGCGGCCTTGATGTTGCTGCCATCGACCGGCTTCTCGCGCAAGGTCACCACGCCATAGTCGCGAAACGGCTCGCACCAGAGATCTTCATCGAACAACTCCACCTGATGGCTTGCCTCGATCATGGCGGCGGGGCCGAGCGCGGTCCCTCCGCCATAGCTGACAGAGCCTTCAAGGCCGTAAGGGATCACCACCGCCCGCGCGGAGTCGTAATCAAACGCCTCTTCTGCGGGCAGCCCGAGAAACCCCTCTTCCGAGGGGAGGATCTCAAATGCTGCGCTCATGGCTTCTGTCCGTTCAGCTTAATCGAAAAGCTTTGCAAATCTGCGCTTCTTGCGCTTCTTCCAACCGCCGCGATGATAGACATCGGAGGCGAGCAGCGGCACGACGGAGGAGGCCTCCGCATAGACCATCTGCTCAAGATTGGTGCTGACCTTGCCCCAGCTCGCCGCTTCCTTCAGCGTCGAGGACGAGCAGGCGCCGTCGCGCACATCCGCCACCGTGAACTGGATGGCGTATTTATGCATATCGACTTCCTTGCCAAGGATTTCCGCACAGACAACGATGTCCTGCGCGAAGTTCTTCGGCACGCCGCCGCCGACCATCAGAAGACCGGTCGCGCCGGCTTCGATCTTGATCTGCGTCAGTTCGCGGAAATCGGCAACGCTGTCGATGCTGAGATATTTGCCCGGGTTCTCCACCTGATGCTTGACGAGGCCGAAGCCTGCCGAGCAGTCGGAGAAGGCCGGAACGAATATCGGCACATCATTGTCGAAGCAGGTTTCGATCAGCGAGTTTTTCTTGACCGCGTTGGTTTTCAGCCACCGCCCCATCTCGCGGATAAATTCGCGCGAGGAATAGGGCCGCGGCTCAAGCTCGTCGGCGATCTGCTTGATCACTTCATCGCAATGCTGCAGCTCTTCCTCATCGATATAGGTATCGTAAATGCGGTCGATATAAAGTGAGCGCAACACGTTGTCATCGACGCTGCTGTCCGCCTGGTAATGGCGGTAGCCCAGCGCCTCAAAGAAATCCATATCGACGATGGAAGCGCCGGTGGACACAATCGCGTCCACCATGCCGAGCTCCACCAGATCACGATAAACATGCATACAGCCCCCGGCGGACGTGGAGCCCGCCAGGGTCAGGATGATGGCGCAGTCTTCATCCTCGACGGCCATGTTGAAGATCTCCGCCGCCCGCGCCAGATCGCGCGAGGTGAAAGACATCTTGCCCATGGCGTCGATGATCGGACGTGCATCGAAAGTCCTGATATCGATATGCTCAACCGTCTTCGAAAGAAGGGCCGCCTTATCGTTGCTTCCGCTGTTTTTTACCATTTTACTGCTTTCACGCTCCTCTGCTGGTCGCTTACGCGACCTCGGCGGCCTGCTCAATCGCCACCATGGTTTCAGAATAGAATCCGTTGAACTTGGTCTGCATGGCATAGCCATACGCGCCAAGGTGGCGGAAAATAATCCAGTCGCCTTCACAGACATCATCCGGCAACGAAAGACTTTCTTTCATCTTGTCCACGCTGTCGCAAGTCGGCCCGTAGAGCTGGAAGAGCGAGTTTTCCGACGGAACATGCAGCCGCCCGGCCCGGTAAAGCTCGACCGGATAGCGCCAGCCGAGCTGCCCGAGATCGAACAGCGAACCATAGTAACCATCGTTGAGATAAAGCGACTGCCCGCGGCGAAGCTCAACCCGCACCGCAACGGCCCCGCCCGCCGCCACAAGGGCCCGGCCGGGTTCGCAAAATACCTCCAGGTCGCCAAAACCGCAGTCCTGCAGGGTCTTTTCGATGGCATCGAAATAGTCCTGCAGCGGCGCCGGATCCATGTCCGGATAGGAAATCGGAAAGCCGCCACCGACATCAATCATGTCGATTTTGACGCCGCACCCGTCCAGCATATTGGCGATATTATAGATGGCATTGGTATAAGCCTCAACCTCCAGACACTGTGATCCGACATGGAAGGTTACGCCCACCTTCTCCGCAATCTGCTGCGCATGGGCGAGCAGAAGCGGCGCTTCCATCAGCGTTGCACCGAATTTGCTGTCAAGCGGGTAGGCTGCGCCGACCTGCGAGACCGCAAGACGCAACATCAGTTTCAGGTCCGTGGCATGGCCCGTTTCCTGTCTGATCTTGCGCAGTTCATCCTGGCTGTCGAAAGCGAAATGCCGGACGCCAAGTTCGTACGCCCGTTTGATCGCCTGCCGACTTTTGACCGGGTGCATGAAGTAAAGCGTTGCCATCGGGAAATCCCGACGCAGCATTTCCACCTCGCGTATGGACGCGACCTCAAAATTGCGCACGCCAGCCGCCCACAGCAGACGCAACAGCGCCGGATGCGGATTGGCTTTCGCCGCATAGAGACATGTACCAGGGAATCCAGTTAGGAACCTGCTGGCCGCTTCTGTAACCTTGTCGATATACAGGAAGTGGACAGCATCATTCGACTGCTCGATTTCAAGAGCTGTCGCTTCGTTTTCATAACGCCGCAAACCGGCTAGGGCTTGCTCGCGTTCAGCGACATAGCCCTCACAATCCTGGAGCAGTTGCAATTCTAATGTTCCACCTGTCTAGTTGTTGAAACCAAGTTGTTCAGCAGCGTCACTAGCAGAAAATTTTCCGCTACGCTACACTAAATATGCATGCGTCAAATGATGTCTTTTTTCGCGATATCAAGTGCGGGAAATGACATTTAGTTTCGGGGGCTTCCGGGGTGTTTCAAGCCTCCGCGAGTGGGGCAGGCAAATTTCGATCGTGGTGCCCGGATTTGGCTTATTACTGGCGATTTTCAGCTTTCCGCCGTGCAGTTCGATAATCGATTTGGCGAGCGGCAGGCCGAGCCCCGTCCCCTCGATTGACTTGGTCAGCGAGTCGCGGGTGCGGCCGAACGGGCGCATCACATTTTTGATTTCTTCGCGGCTGATCCCGAATCCGTCGTCAATCACGCGAATTCGCGCGAAATCTTCCGAATCTATGCAGAAGTCAATTTCGATATTTCCCTTCTCCGGGGTGTACTTAATCGCATTGTTAACGATGTTGATCAGCACCTGTTTTAGCTTGCGCTCATCGGCCCGGAGCCGCGCATCAAGGCTGTCGGACAGGCACACCTCGATCGACTTCTCACGCGCCTTCGCCGCCAGCATCGTGCGCGTCGATTTCACGAGATCAAGCAGGTTGAACTCGGTCTCCTGCAACTCGATGGAGCCGGCCTCGAGCCGGGAATATTCAAGGATGTCGTCAATCAGCGACAGCAGGTGGCGGCCGGAGGCCTGGATATTATCGGCATATTCGCGGTAGCGGCTGTTCGCGAGCGGGCCGAAAATCTCCTTCGCCAGCACTTCCGAAAAACCGATAACGGCATTGAGCGGGGTGCGCAGCTCATGGCTCATATTGGCAAGGAACAGCGACTTGGCGCGCGTCCCCTCTTCCGCCTCGAGTTTGGCCTGCATCAGCTCGCGCTCGAAATTATGCTGCGCGGTGATATCCTGTATGGTGCCGCTCGCCCCGAGAATACGGCCGCTGGCGTCGACATTGACCCGGCCGATCAGTCGGACATTCACGATCTTGCCGGGTTCATGAATAATACGAAAGTCCGCCTGAAACGCCTCGCGCCGCTCGCCCGACTGCTGGAAAACGGAACGCAGCCGCTCCGCGTCATTGCGATGGACGCGGGCAATGAAATTCCCGTACCGCGGCTCGACGGATCCCGGCTCATAACCGAGGATACGGTACACCTCATCGGACCATTCATGTTTCCTGTCGATGTCATTGTGGGTCCAGTTGCCGATATGCGCAATCTCCTGCGCCGCCTCAAGCTTCGCACGGTTTTCCTCGAGCGCCATCTCGCGCTTGCGGATATCGGTGATGTCGTTGCGGATCGAGACCGTGCCGCCCGACTTCATTTTCGTCTCCGACAGGCGGAATATCCGCCCATCGAGGAATTTCTGCTCAATCGGCGCGCCGGGATTGCGATGCGTCGCGATGCGCTCGCGGATCCATTCCTCTTCCCTCCCCGCGGGAATGTTGGGAATGAGCTTCGCTTCAACAGAACAGCGCACCAGCTCCTCGAACGGCACGCCCGGCCGCACCTTGGATGCCAGATCGCGGAACCGGTCGCGATAGGGGCTGTTGCAGAGGTAAAGCCGGTCCTCCTGATCGAAAATCGCGACCGCTTCCGGCATCGATTCGACCGCATCAAGCAGCATGCTTTCGGCCGTCTCGGCGCGGATGATCGCCTGGCTGAGATGGACATTCTGCCGCCGCTGCGCTTCCTCCGACAGCATGCGCGCCTCGATCTCGCTGTTGAGAAGCTCGATAGCGGGCAGCATCCGCACCATTCCGAGCGATATCAGGATCAAGCCGGGAATGAACACGACAAAGCGCCAGATCTCGAGCGCCGATCGCGTTTGAAAGCCGATGTCGATTAACGCCGTTTCACCAACGAACAGCACGGTGACAAGCCATGCAAAGGTCGAAACCGCAAGACCGGAGAGCAGTAATCGCCGGCCCAGCTTGACATGCGTCAGCCGGCTATGTCGCAGCCAGAAAACGGCCAGCATCACCGCAAGACAGGCGAGAATGGCAATATCACTCATCGCTGCCCGCTCCTGTCGGCATCAGGGAATTGAATTTTGTTATATGATCGTGTCAAATCAGCTTCCCGGTTCGTACGCGCATTCGGGCATGCAGAAATTAACAGGAAATTATTGCGCAGACGTTAATTAACAAAAAAATAACAATAATCAGTGCGCCGCTCAGCCGATCTGGAAGAGATTATAAATCTATTTATTATCAAATACTTGCTATTGTGCAGTAGAGAACGCGGCGCAAACCCTGTCAGATAAATTGTCTCAATCGGGCAGGATTGCCGGTAATTTCTTATCGGCTCTTTTGATTTCCCGGCGCATCATTTATATGATCAGCGCTATCAATCAATCGTTTGTCCAGATCAGGAAAGAAACCGCTTTGACATCACGGATCATGATTGTCGGTGCCGGTGTCGCCGGCCTGTCTCTTGCCCAGTGGTTCACGCGTTTTGGCATCGACTTTGAAATTATCGAGCAGAACCCGTCTGAGCGGCGAAGCCCCCACGGCGTCATCCTCCCCTTCAATGCGGTGCGCGAGATCAAGGTGCTCGATTTGCCAGGGGGATTGACAGAGCCCTATTTCAGCGCCTCCAAGGTCAGCTATTGCAGCATAAGCGGGCGGGAGATTCGCTCTGCGGCGCTGACGACCCCTCCCTTTGAAAAGGAGCAGTTCCTCGCGCTCCGCGAAGAGCAGCTCCTGTCCCTGCTGCGCAAGGGACTGGAGAAGAAAATCCGCTACAACACCCGCCTTCTCGAGATCAGCCACGAGGAAGACGGCGTTCGCATCGGCTGTACCAACGAGCTGCTGGATGGGCGGTATGACCTTCTCGTCGCCGCGGACGGCATCGAGTCGCGGGTGCGTCAGAAGAATTTTGAAGGGCAGAAAACCCTCCACGATCACCGCGCGCCCTGCTGGCGGCTCCTGCTGCGTTATCCGGAACACGGGTTGCAGCCGATGCATCTGATCGGTCCCGTGTCGCAATTCATCATCTATCCGGTGAGCGACGATACGCTTTACTGCTATGGCCATGTCCATGAGGATGTGGACGGCGTGCATCTTGCGCGCGGCGCAACGCTTGAGGAAAACGCGACGCTTGGCCCCGATGCAAAGGACAATCTGCGCCGCATTTTTGTGCGTTTCGGCGGGCCGGTACCGGAAATCCTGTCCCGCCTTGGCGATGCGGTCATCGTTCCGGGAAGGCTGCGGTCGGTGAGTGAGGCGTGCTTTTTTGACCGCCGCATCGCCTTTATAGGCGATGCGGCGCACGGCTGCTCGCCGCTCATCCAGCAGGGCATCGCCATGGCGCTTGCCGACAGCCGCTGCCTTGCCGATGCGCTCGCCATGCAGCAGCTCGACCAGGCCCTCCTCACCTATCAGGAGCGACGGGCGGCGCCAACGCAGCGCATCCGCCGGGCCGCCGACGCGCCGCTCAACGCAGCCGCAGGCGGCCAGGGTTGGACGCGGCAGCTTTTCACCGCCCTTCGGCTCCGCCTGCTCGGGCCCGACAATGTGCGGGCCTGGCGGCGGATCGCGAACGAACGCTCCTTCGGGCTTTGAGTTTTACACCGGGCGCCGTGAGCGCCGCGCCGCCTGCTGATATAATTGTGAAGTTGCGTGCGCTTGACCGGTCTCGCATTTTCGCAAATGATAAATATCTTATATTCACCGCTCAAGGCGCGCCGATGCGTTGCAGGTTAGTCTGCCTCATTCTGATGTGTCTCTCCATCGCCGCCGCGCCTGCCGCGGCGACGGAGAGGGTGGAAGTCGGGCTCGAGCTGGTCCTGCTCGCCGATGCGACAGGCTCCATCGACAATGCGGAAATCATGTTCCAGCGCGAGGGCTATGCGCAAGCCATCACCAATGGCGACGTGATTACCGCCATCACCTCCTCCATCTATGGGAAAATCGCGGTCACTTACGTGGAATGGGGCGATGCGATGTCGCAGGATGTCGTCGTCGGCTGGCAGATTATTGACGGGGCGGAAAGCGCCGCCCGGTTCGCCCGCGATCTCATGATCCCGCCGCGCCGGGCGCATGGCTTCAACGCGATAGGCTCCGCCCTTCTCTTTGCCAAGCAGCTGATCGAGGCGAATGAAATCTGGAGCTTTCGCCGCGTCATTGATATCTCGGCCGACAGCGCCAATAACTGGAGCGGCCCGTCAATCGAGGTGGCGCGGGATGCGGTAATTGCGGCGGATATCACCATCAACGGCCTCGCCGTTCTCTGCCGGCACTGTTCGGGGCGGCCGAACAATTATGATCTGGAAGCGGCGTTTCAGGAACTGATCATCGGTGGCAATGGCGCGTTCGTCGTCACCGCGGACAGCCCCGAGACCTTCGCCGATGCTGTCCGCAAGAAGCTGATCATGGAAATTGCCGATATGCCGGCGGACAATCTGCCCGACTGACGCCGCGCCGCCCGCCCGTATCATCGAATCGGCCGGTCGGACGGAACGGCAAATTCGTTGCGTCACGACGTTCACGAGCAATTGACATCGGCTTTCAACTGTTTAAGCTATAATATGACAGGATCGACTCAATTTTGACAATAATTTGAGAATAACTATATGCGTCGAGGAATCTCTCGCGGGCTTCTGGTGGTTCTGATAATTGCCATCGCCGGTGGTGCTTATTATTTCTACAACCAGAACGGCACCTTTTCCACCGACGGGAAGGAAGCAATCGCCTCCGCGCCTCCGGCTGAACGGACCTTCATGGTCGAAGCCTCCCCCGTGGCCGTTGAAACAATCACCGAAACAATCAGTGCGGTCGGAACGTTGCAGGCGAACGAATCCGTCATTATCGCGCCCGAAATTGCCGGGCGCATTGTCCAGCTTCCCTTTACGGAAGGAGATACGGTGAAAGTCGGTGACATCGTCGCGAAGCTCGATGACGATATCCTGCAGGCGGATCTTGCCAAGGCCCATTCCGATCTGAAGCTCGCCGAATCCAATCGCGCCCGTGCGATGACGCTGGCGCAGCAGGGCACCGGCACCCAGCGCGCCAAGGATGAAGCCATCGCCGCCTATGATGTCGCGCAGGCCAACGTCGCCCTCGCCAAAAGCCGCCTCTCGAAAGCCACCATCCGCTCGCCGCTGACCGGCAAGATCGGTATCCGATCCGTGAGCGTCGGCGGCTATGTCAGCCCCGGTGAACGGATCGTCCAAGTCGCCGAGATTGATCCGATCAAGGTGGATTTCCGCGTTCCCGAACTCGCGCTTCGCAATCTTCGCGTCGGCCAGTCGATCATCGTCACCGTCGACGCCTTTCCCGGGCGGACGTTTGAAGGCAAGATCTTTGTGATTGACCCGATCATCGACGCCAACGGCCGCGCGATCCGCCTTCAGGCCCAGATCCCAAATGAAGACGGCACCCTGCTCCCGGGCCTCTTCGCCCGCGTCCAGATTGTCACCGAGCAGCGGGAAAATGCCGTCATTATTCCCGAGGCATCGGTTTTCGCCAACGGCTCGTCGCGCTTCGTCTATCGCCTCGAGGGCGAGCGTGCGGTGCTCACCGAAGTCACGCTCGGCCTGCGTCAGCCGGGCCGCGTCGAGATTGTCCGCGGGCTGCAGCCCGAGGCGATGATCGTGACCGCCGGTCACCAGAAAATCCGCGACGGCAACCGGGTGTCTATTCTGACCCGCGAACAGGGAGCCTGAGATGGGGTTCCTCGAGTTCTTCATCCGCCGCCCGGTTTTCGCGACGGTGATGAGCCTCATTATCGTCATGGTCGGTATTGTCGCCTACAATCGCCTGTCGATCCGCGAGTATCCGAACATTGACGAGCCCATCGTATCGGTCCGCACCGACTATCTCGGCGCCAGCGCGGAGATTATCGAAAGCCAGGTCACGCAGGTTCTTGAAGGCTCGATCGCCGGCATCGAAGGGATTGAAACCCTCACCTCCAGCAGCGAATCCGAGCAGAGCCGCATTACCGTCCGCTTCCGTCTCGGCACCGATCCCGACGTTGCGGCGAGCGATGTGCGCGATCGCGTCTCCCGCGTGCGCGGCCGCCTGCCCAACGAAATTGAAGAGCCGATCATCGCCAAGGTCGAGGCGGATGCGCAGGCGATCATCTATATCGCCTTTACCAGCAGCCGGCACACCCCGCTCGAAATCTCCGACTATGCCGACCGCTACGTGCGGGACCAGCTTCAGAATATCCCCGGCGTTGCCGAGGTCCGCATCTTCGGCGAGCGGCGCTATGCGATGCGAATCTGGCTCGATCGGATGCGCCTTGCCGCCTTCAATCTGACGGTTTCCGATGTCGAGGATGCGCTCCGCCAGCAGAATGTGGAAGTCCCCTCCGGCCGCATCGAAAGCTATGACCGGGAGTTCACGGTCCTCTCGCGCACCGGTCTTGTGACGCCCGAGCAGTTTCGCCGGGTGATCCTGAAAGATCAGGAAGGATATTCCGTCCGCCTTGGCGATGTCGCGAAAGTCGAAATCGGCGCGCGCGATGAGCGGCGCATCACCCGCTTCAACGGCGAGAGCGCGGTTATCCTCGGCATCGTCCAGCAGGCGACCGCCAATCCGCTGGATGTCTCCATCGCCATGAACGAGGTTCTGCCGAACCTGACGCGCGATCTGCCCGAGGGGATGAACGCCAAGATCTCCTATGATAAATCAATCTTTATCGACCGCTCCATCGATGCCGTCTATATGACAATTGCCGAAGCCGTCGGGCTTGTGATGGTCTTCATCTTCCTGTTCCTCCGGACCTTCCGGGCGACCATCATCCCGCTTGTGACGATCCCCGTCTCGCTAATCGGCGCCTTTGCGATCATGAGCCTGCTCGGCTTCTCCATCAACACGCTGACGCTGCTCGCGATGGTGCTGGCTATCGGTCTTGTGGTCGACGACGCAATTGTCGTTCTTGAAAATATCCACCGGCATGTCGAAGAGGGGATGAAACCGCTGCAGGCGGCAATCAAGGGCATCAATGAAATCTCGAGTGCGGTCGTCGCGATGACGCTGACGCTCGCCGCGGTGTACGCGCCGGTTGCCTTCGCGCCGGGGCGGACGGGCAAGCTGTTTGCGGAATTTGCGCTGACGCTCGCGGGCGCGGTGCTTGTCTCCGGCGTGGTCGCGCTGACGCTGAGCCCGATGATGTGCTCGGTCCTGCTGCGCCCGCATGAGAAGCACGGCAAGCTTTACAACGCCTTTGAACGGTTTTTCATCGGTCTCAACAACGGCTATCGCCGGATGCTGGTCGCGTCGCTGAAAATGCGCCCGCTGATCCTGCTGCTGGTCGTCGCGGTGGCGGGATCGTGCTACTTCCTGTTCATCAATCTCAAGTCGGAGCTGGCGCCGATCGAAGATCGCGGCGTTATCTTCACCGCCGGCACCGCGCCGGAAGGATCGACCATCGATTTCACGGCGCAATATATTGCGGATTTCGAAAATCTCCTGAACGCCATTCCCGAGGTTGAGCATGCCTTCATCATTGCCGGCTCGCGCGATGTGAACGAACTGATCTCCTTCTCGCAGCTCAAGCCGTGGGAGCAGCGCGAGCGGACGCAGATGGAAATTCTCGCCGAGCTGCAGCCCAAGCTCTCCAACATCACCGGTGTGCGCGCCTTCGGCAACAACCCCGGCTCGTTCGGCCAGAGCGCGCGCAGCAAGCCGGTTGAATTCGTCATCCAGACCTCGGAAAGCTACGAGCGGCTTGAGGAATACGTCAATAAAATGATGGCGGAGGTCGCGAAATACCCCGGCATCCTCAATCTCGACACCGACCTCATCCTCAACACGCCGCAGATCGAAGTTGAGCTTGATCGCGAGCGGGTCGCGGATACGCGGGCGGGCGTCCTTGCCGTCGGTCGCACCCTCGAGACCCTGCTTGGCGGACGGCAGGTGACGCGTTTCAACGACAGGGGCGAACAGTATGATGTGATCGTGCAGGTCGCCCCCGATGATCGCCGCACGCCGAATGATCTCAATGACATCTATGTCCGCGGTCAGAACGGGGCGATGATCCAGCTCTCCAACCTGGTCAAAGTGCATGAGACGGTCGCGCCGAAGGAGCTCAACCGGTTCAACCAGTTCCGTTCGGCGACGATCACCGGCAACATTGCGCCCGGCTATTCGCTCGGCGAGGCGCTCGATCATATGGAAGCGACGGCGCGGGACATTCTCCCCTCCTCCTACCGCTATGATTTCGCCGGTGAATCGCGCGAATTCAAGGAAGCGGGCAGCAGCCTCCTGTTCGTGTTCCTGCTCGCACTCGTGTTTATTTTCCTCGTCCTCTCCGCGCAGTTCGAAAGCTTCAAGGATCCGCTTTCCATCATGCTGACGGTGCCGCTCTGTATGGCGGGAGCCCTGCTCGCGCTCAATCTCACCGAGGGCACGCTCAATATCTATAGCCAGATCGGCCTCGTGACGCTGATCGGACTGATTAGCAAGCACGGGATCCTGATCGTCGAGTTTGCCAACAGCCTGCAGGAGCATGGCGGACGCAGCGTGAAGGATGCGGTTGTCGAGGCTGCGGTTCTTCGCCTTCGCCCGATCCTGATGACGACGAGCGCGATGGTCGCAGGCGCCATCCCGCTCGCCACCGCCATCGGCGCGGGTGCGCAAAGCCGCCAGGAGATTGGTATCGTCATCGTCGGCGGCATGACCTTCGGGACGCTGCTGACCCTCTTCGTCGTGCCGACCGTCTATACCTACATCGCCCGCGACCGCTCCAAGCTCCGCGAACAGGACACGGCCAAGGAAATTGCGCCCGTCCATTCCCCCGCGGAATAAGCCCGACCCAATGAGACGATACCGGCTACGGCGCCGGTATCGTTTGCTGCCCCGCACCGGCCCCTGCCACCGCCCGCTCCGATTAGCGTTGACGCGCTTCCCCGCGATAGTTACGATTACTTAACTGCATGTAATAAAAGACAGCAACCAAGGGAAGTAACTCAGGATAATCCGCCGTATGCCTGCCGGGCTCCACGAGTATCGTCATCTTAAACTCTCACCTCTCTCGTGCGGCCTCGCGCATACTGCATTCGACTGAATAAATACCTCTGACGTCGCCAAAAGGCCGAACGGCCCTATATGCTATCTCTCGGGATCAATGATCCCCCGCGGCGAATGTCATCGATATGATTTGTGGCTTTCAGAAGGTATTTGCGTATCCGTTCGGGACAGATGATCATCTGTCCCCCGCAGCGGGGAAACAAGCGACGAGAACCGCCGTCGTCAGGTTGCGAGATTGGATATCTCGTATGGAGCCAACCCTCAGAAGTCAGGAAAGATCTCATGATTGCAATGCGAATACTAACTGGCGCGATACTTGTCGTTGCGTCTCTCACCACCTCTGCCATGGCCGACGTCGTGGTCTCCTCGAAAATCGACACCGAAGGGGGCGTTCTCGGCAATATTATTCAGCAGGTGCTGAACGCAAACGGTATCGAAACAACGGACCGCATCCAGCTTGGCGCGACCCCGGTCGTGCGCCAGGCCATTACGGCGGGCGAGATTGACATCTACCCCGAATATACCGGGAACGGCGCCTTCTTCTTTGAGAAAGCCGATGATCCGGACTGGAAAGATGCCGCCAAAGGCTACGAGATGGTGAAAAAGCTGGATTACGACGCGAACAAGATCGTCTGGCTGTCGCCCGCGCCCGCCAACAACACGTGGGGTATGGCGATGCGCAAGGATGTCGCGAACGACAACAATCTCGTCACGCTGAGTGACTTCGGGAAATATGTCACCGGGGGCGGTGAAGTGGTGCTTGCGGCCTCGTCCGAGTTTATCAATACCGCCGGTGCGCTGCCGGCCTTTCAGGCCGCTTACGACTTCACGCTGAAGCCGGAGCAGCTCATCTCGCTGTCGGGCGGTGATACAGCCGCGACGATCGCGGCGGCGGCAAACCAGACGAATGGCGCCAACACCGCGATGGTCTACGGCACCGATGGCGGCATTGCAGCCTCGGGGCTTGTCGTGCTGCAGGACGACAAGAGCGTGCAGCCCGTCTATCAGCCGGCGCCGATCATCCGCGAGGCCGTACTGAAGGAGCATCCCGAGATTGCCGATCTGCTGAAGCCCGTTTTTGCCAAGCTTGACCTTGTGACCTTGCAGGAGCTGAACGGGCGCGTGCAGGTTGGCGGTGAGCCGGCCAAGGCGGTTGCCGAGGATTTCCTCAAGAAGAACGGCTTTGTGAAGTAGGCAACACATCGTTCCCCTCCGGGATGGCGGCGTTCGCCGCCACCCGGGCAGCCGGTTGATGAGGGCGGATGAGCAGTTATTTCGACAAGCTCGGCTTCGTGATCTTCGCGATTGCGATCTATGGTCTCGCGGCCGAGCCCTTTGCAACTTTTCGCGCCAATCGCATCGTTCAGGGCGACGGGCGCTCCGTCCTTGAAGCCCTGCCGACGGTCTCAGGCTCTCTCCTCCTCGCGATCATTGTCATCTCCGCCTGCGTCGCGCTTTTAAAGACGCCGCTCGTGTATCGTTTTGTGGCCAGCATTCTCTCGCTCGGCGCCCTCGCGCTCCTGATCGGCGAAGCGGGAAACTTCCTCACGCCCGACGGCAACAGCTACGCGCGCATCTCGCCGGCATCGGGCTTCTGGTTTCTCATCTTCGCCTTCGCGCTTCTGCTCGCCGACGCCCTCGCCCGCCTCAGGCTATCGCCCTGGATGAAAGTTGCCGCGCTTGGCGTTGCGGCGCTCAGCATCGGGCTGCTCCTCATAAGCGGTCGCTGGGACAGCCTGTCGCTGCTTCATGAGTATAATAACCGCGCAGAAAGCTTCTGGGCGGAGGCGCGCATGCATATCACCCTTGCGCTCGGATCGCTCGCCGCCGCCGTCATCGTCGGCGTCCCGCTCGGCATTCTCTGCTATCGCGTCAAGGCGATCCGAAGCTCCGTCCTCGGCGTTCTCAATATCGTGCAGACAATTCCCTCGATCGCCCTGTTCGGGCTGCTGATCGCCCCGCTCGGCTGGATCGCGCTGCATGTTCCGGGGGCCTACAGCATCGGCATCCGGGGGATCGGCGCGGCCCCCGCCTTTGTCGCCCTTTTCCTCTATTCGCTGCTGCCGGTCACCGCGAATACCGTGATGGGCCTTGTCGGCGTGCCTGCAGCGACGCGCGATGCCGCCCGCGGCATGGGCATGACGGCCTGGCAGCGGCTGCGCGAGATTGAGTTTCCGCTGGCGCTGCCGGTAATCCTGACCGGGGTGCGGATCGTGCTGGTCCAGAATATCGGTCTTGCGACGATCGCCGCGCTAATCGGCGGCGGCGGTTTCGGCGTTTTCGTCTTTCAGGGGATCGGTCAGACGGCGATGGATCTCGTGCTGCTCGGCGCCCTGCCGACCGTCGGCCTCGCCTTCGCCGCCGCCGTCCTTATGGATGCAACAATCGAAATGACCCGCACCAGCGGGCGCAAGGTAACATCACCATGATCGAGATCGACCATCTTACCAAACGCTACAACGGCAAGGCCGCTGTCGATGATGTCTCGCTGGTCATCGAGGCGCACAGCATTACAGCGGTCGTCGGCACCTCCGGCTCGGGCAAGACAACGCTGCTTCGCATGATCAACCGCCTCGAAGAGCCGACAGAGGGCGCGGTCCGCATTGACGGGGTCGATAACCGCTCGGTGCATGGCTATGAGCTTCGCCGCGGGATCGGATACGCCATTCAGGGATACGGACTCTTTCCGCATCGCACGGTGGCGCAGAATATTGCCACCGTTCCGCTTCTGCTCGGCTGGGAGGCGGGCCGCATCAAAGCCCGCGTCGAGGAGCTGCTCGCGCTTTTCCAGCTCGATCCCGCGCTCTACGGCCCGCGCTATCCGCATGAGCTCTCGGGCGGGCAGCAGCAGCGCGTCGGCGTTGCGCGCGGCCTTGCGGCGGAGCCGAACATCCTGCTGATGGACGAGCCCTTCGGCGCGCTCGATGCCATTATCCGGACCAAGGCACGCGAGGATCTGCAGGCGCTGCAAAAACAGCTCGGCATCACCATCATTCTGGTCACCCACGATATTGAAGAGGCGATCCAGCTCGGCGACATGATTGCGGTGATGGATGCGGGTAAGCTCATCCAGTATGCAAGCCCGGCCGATATCCTGACCCGGCCCGCCAATGCTTTTGTCAAAGAGCTTATCGGCTCCGGCGAGCGGCCGTTTCGCCTGCTCTCGCTTCGCAGCATTCGCGAGGTGATAGAGCCCGGGCCGGCGGACGGTGCGCCGCTCAGCGCTAGCATCAGTCAGCGCGACGCGCTTGCCGAGATGCTGTGGTCGGGGCGGCGCGCCCTCCCGGTCGAAGATGCCGCCGGCGCCGCGATCGGCCGCGTCACGCTCGATGCGCTCACCCGGCAGGTTTTGAGGCCATCGTGAAGCATATTATCCCGACGCTTCTCCGGCTTTCGCTGCTGATCTTCTTTGTTGCGTTCATTACAAAGCCTGAGTGGTTCACCTCCCTGCTCGCGCCGCTCGCACCGAACGGGGCGCCGGTCATCTATGAGCGGGACAGCCTCCTCACCCTGACACTGCTGCATATGCGCACGGTGATTATTGCGACCTCGGCCGCGACGGTGCTCGCGCTCGGCCTTGCCATTCTGGTGACGCGCCCCTTCGGGCGGGAGTTTCTTCCGCTGTCGCGCAGTCTCGTCAATATCGGCCAGACATTTCCGCCCGTCGCCGTGCTGGCGCTCGCGGTTCCCGCCTTCGGCTTTGGCGAAAAGCCGACGCTGATCGCGCTNNGGCAACGGCTCATCAAGATCGAGCTGCCGCTCTGCATTCCCGTTATTCTGGGGGGGATCAAGCTCTCGGCGGTGATCGGGCTTTCTACCGCCACCATCGGCTCAACCGTTGCGGCGCGAACGCTCGGCGAAGTGATCATCGCCGGGCTTACCGCCAATAACCTCGCCTATGTCCTTCAAGGGGGGCTGATCGTCTCGGCGCTTGCCGTGCTGATCTATGATGGCCTCTCGCTTCTTGAGAGGCTCGCCGCGCGGCGGGNNCTCTCTCCCCCCCTCCTCCCTCTCTCTCACCCCCTCCTTTTTCTTTTCGTTCTTCAACCTCACCTTTCCCCCCCCCCCCCCGCCGCGCGGGAGAGTTTTAAGGATGCGGTCAGCTCTCGCTGAGCGCGCTCTTTTCGCCTTTCTTTTCGCGCGACAGCAGGCGTGTCACGAGGATGAAAAAGACCGGTACGTAAAAGATGGCGAGCGCCGTTCCGGTGACCGTTCCGAACAGCGTCGCATAGCCGATGGCGTTATGCGCCCCCGCCCCCGCCCCGGTCGACAGCATCAGCGGGGTGACACCGAGACCAAACGCAAGCGACGTCATCAGAATGGGCCGGAAACGCAGTTTCGCCGCTTCCCGCACGGCATTCAACGCGTTCTCGCCGAACATCGCCATGCGCTCGCGCGCAAATTCCACGATCAGGATCCCGTTCTTGCCGGTAAGACCGACGACCGCGAGCATACCGACCTGGAAGTAAACGCCATTTGTCTGGCCGCCAACCCAGGCGCCGAGAAGCGCGCCAAGGATACCGACGGGCATCGCGAGGATCACCGCAATCGGGATCGACCAGCTTTCATAAAGCGCGGCGAGACAGAGGAAAACCGTGGTAATCGCAAGTATGTAAAGGGTAATCGCGCCTGCGCCCGCTTCCTTTTCCTCAAGCGACATGCCGGTCCATTGCAGGCTGAAGCCATGCGGCAGCTGGGTTGCGAGTTCCTCCATCGCGAGGATGGCATCGCCCGATGAATAGCCGTCCGCGGCGAGACCGTCGATTTTCATCGCCGGCAGCGCGTTGTAGCGGCTGACCTGCTGCGGGCCAAAGATCCACTCCTGCGTCGCGAAGGTGGAGAAATCGACAAACTCGCCGTTCCTGTTCTGGATCCGCCAGAGACCGAGATCTTCGGGCGATGTCCGCGCCCAGGGCTCGCCCTGAACATAGACGCGCTTCACCCGACCTTCATAGAGGAAGTCATTGACATAGGCGCTCGACCAGATGGTCCTCAGGAAGTTCCCGACATCCGCCGCGGTGACCCCGACGGCACCTGCTTTCGCCCAGTCGATATTCAGCCTGAACTGCGCCGCATCTTCCACACCGCTTGAACGGACGGCGGTCAGACGCGGGTCCTCCATCGCGAGGCCAAGAAGCATGTTACGCGCCGCCAGCAGCTCTTCATGGCTTTGACCGGCCGCCGCCTGAAGATTGGCCGAAAAACCGTTCGAGGTGCCAAGCTCCATCACCGCAGGCGGCACGATCGGGATGACAATCGCCTCCTTGATCCCGCCCATCAGCGGCCCGAACGCCCGCCCTGCAATGGCGCCAACCGAATCCTCGGGATTGGTTCGAAGCCCCCAGTCCTTCAGCTTGACGAACATCATCGCCATATTCTGGCCCTGACCGGAGAAGGAGAAGCCCAGCACGGAAAAGACGGATTCGACATTCTTCTCCTCCGCCGTGATAAAGTAATTCTCGACCTTCGCGAGCACATCCGTTGTTTGCTCCGCCGTCGCGCCTGAGGGAAGCTGGACGAGTGTCAGCAGCGCGCCCTGATCCTCATCGGGAAGGAAGGACGTCGGCGTCTTCTGGTAGAGCGCAATCATCCCGGCAACGATCAGGCCATAGACCACGAGCATACGCAGCGGTCCCGCTGTTACCGCGCGGACGATCCGGCTGTAGAACGCCACGACGCGGGCGAAATATTTCTCGAACCCCGTGCTGAAGCCATTGCCAAGCCGGCCAAGAATGCTTTTGCGCGGCGCATTCGGATGCGCATGCGGTTTCAGCATAGTCGCGCAGAGCGCCGGCGTGAAGATCAGCGCGACAAGCACGGAAAGCGCCATCGCCGAAACGATGGTTACCGCGAACTGCTTGTACATCTCCCCGGTCGAGCCGCCGAAAAAGGCCATCGGGACAAAAACGGCGGAGACGACGATGCCGATGCCGACAAGCGCGCCCGAGATTTCATCCATCGATTTTCGCGTCGCCTCGACGGGGCCGAGCTTCTCATCGCGCATGATGCGCTCGACATTCTCGACCACAACAATGGCGTCATCGACGAGGAGGCCGATGGCCAGCACCATGGCGAGCATGGTGAGCGTATTGATCGAGAAGCCGAGCACCGCCATGATCCCGAAGGTGCCGAGCAGCACCACAGGAACCGCGAGCGTCGGGATGAGCGTTGCCCGGAAGTTATGCAGGAAGAGTAGCATGACGAGGAACACGAGCCCGATTGCCTCGAGCAGGGTGTAAATCACCGCCTCGATGGAGATCAGGACGAAAGGCGTCGTATCGTAGGGGATAATGTAACTGATCCCTTCCGGAAAATTCTCTGCCAGCTCTTCCACCTTCGCCTTGACGACTTCGGCCGTTGCAAGGGCGTTCGCCCCCGATGCGAGCTGGATAGCCATGCCCGAGGCCGGCTTGCCGTTGTAATGCGAGAGAATTTCATAGGTCTCCGCACCCAACTCGGCGCGCGCCACATCGCTGAGAAGAACCATCCCGCCATCGGTATCGGCGCGCACGACAATGCTTTCAAAGTCCGCCGGGGTGCGCAGGAGAGACTGCGCCGTAATCGTTGCATTGAGAAGCTGGCCGGGCGGTGCCGGCATTGCGCCGAACGAGCCCGCCGCGATCTGCGCATTCTGCGCCGTGATCGCATTGACAATGACGTCCGGCGACAGGTCGTAATATTTCAGCTTCAGCGGATCGAGCCAGATCCGCATGGAATATTCGGACCCGAAAACCTCCACCTTGCCAACGCCCGTCAGGCGCGACACCGGCTCGACCATAAAGGAGCTGAGATAATCGGAGAGATCGATATTGGTGCGTGTCCCGTCATCGGAGACAAGACCGATGACCATGAGAAAGCCGGTTGCCGATTTCTCGACCGTTACGCCCTGCCGCGTCACCACCGCGGGCAGCCCCGCCTCCGCTTGCGCCAGCTTGTTCTGGACCTGCACCTGCGCAATATCAGGATCGGTACCGATTTCAAATGTCAGCGTGACGGTCGCCCGCCCGGTCGAGGTCGTGGTCGAGTCGATATAGCGAAGGCCGTCCAGCCCCGTCATCTCCTTCTCGATCAGCTGCACGACCGTATCGGCGACCGTCTCGGCCGACGCGCCGGGGTAGACCGCGCCGATCACGATGGACGGGCCGGCGATCGAAGGATATTGCGACACCGGAAGGCGGAGAATAGACAGGATCCCGAGCCCCATGATCACAATCGCGATCACCCAGGCGAAGATCGGACGGTCAATAAAAAATCGCGCCATTCTCAGTTCCCTGCCGCCGGTGTGGCCGACGCGCTTTGCGCCCGGCCTTCAATCTGGACCGGAGCGCCCGGCCTGACTTTCTGGAAGCCCGCCGTCACCACTTCCTCGCCGCCCTTCAGCCCGCCGGTCGTCACCCAGCGATTACCGTCGGAGGTAATCACCTTCACTTCCCGGACCGCGATCTTGCCATCCTCCACGATCCAGACGCTGGCGGTGCCGCGGGCATCGCGCATCACCGCATTCTGGGGTACGAGAACCGCGTCGGACGTCACATTCTGCGGCAACTCAACCTCGACATAGAGGCCGGGAAGGAGCTTGTGATGCGGATTGGGGAAACTGACGCGCAGCGTCACCATGCCGGTGGTAGGTTCGACCTTCGGCTCGGCCGCGAGAACTGCGCCCTGCTCTTCAAAAATTTTCCGGTTGGGAAGGATCATCGTCGCGCGCGCATTCTTCATCGCGTCGGTCTGCTCGGGCGTGTCGTTCCAGCTCAGGAAATCATTGGCCGAGAGGGTCACGTCGACATAGATCGGATCGAGCGTGCGGATGGTCGCAAGCGGGGTCGCCTGCTGCGCGCTCACCAGTGCGCCGGTCGTCGTCTGCGAAAGACCGATAACGCCTTCGATGGGGGAGCGGATGGTCGTCCGGTCAAGATCGATCTCGGCGCTTCTGAGTTCTGCTCTTGCGATTTGCAGCATCGCCTCGGCCGAATTCTGCGTCGCCACCGCCTTGTCGCGGTTGGCCGCCGATCCGGTGTTGCGTGAATAGAGGTTCTTGGCGCGCTCCGCATCGAGCACGGCAAGGTCATAATTCGCCTTCGCCTGCGCCACCGCCGCCGCCGCCGCCGCGACGGCCGCCCGGTAGGTCGCATTTTCAATCTGATAGAGCGGGTCGCCTTCCTTGACCCGCGATCCTTCCTCGAAAAGCCGCTCCTGGATGATGCCGGAAACCTGCGGACGCACCTCGGCAACCGTCGACGCCTTGATGCGCCCCGGAAGCCGCGCCGTCGCGGTATAATCCGTTGTTTCGACCGTGACGACGGAAACCATCGGCAACGGCTGCTGCTGCGCCGATGCGACGACAGGGGCAACACCGATCAACAATAGAGTGGCTGTGGCAAGAATAGCTCTGCTCTTGAAGTTAAGGGGCATGGAGTTCCTATCGGATGTTTGGGATAAGGGGGATGATAGCATCAGGACACGCGGGACGACAGCGAATAGAGCCACCAGAAGACATACATCAACCTTCTCTTCAGTTCTGGAGGGGTTGGCGGGTTCAACCGGCAATTTGGCCCAACGGCGCCAGACGCCCGTTCTAATAAGGGAATTAAATACTGCAAGTCAATCTCTCCGCGCCGCCACCCCCGGCAAAACACCCCTTTACGTGAGGCGGGTCACATAAACGCTGCGGCATGACCGCTGGCTTGCGGGTGCTATAACGGAATCAAGAACAGATGTCGTTTAACAATATCCCTCAGCTTCCCCGATGTTTCCAGAGTTGATTTGTTGTGGCATTGGCCGTTAACGCAATAACGCCGCCAGCTGTTGTCTGGCGGCGTTTTATTGGTTGCGGGGAGAGGATTTGAACCTCTGACCTTCAGGTTATGAGCCAAGCGAAAAGCCATTCTCGGCATACTCTGCCAACACTTCTCAACAATCATAGTACTGAAATAACGCGATTTTTCTGTTGCGCCCTTCAGGCTCTTGTTGAGAGTTTTTGGTTTTCAGTGTGCCAAAAATGTGCCAAAAACGGTTTGGCACATCGCCCATTTCCGCGGCTCCCGAGGCTCACATGGCAACCATCCAGAAGCGCGAAGGCAAGAAAGGCCCGTCCTATCGGGTCATGGTCCGGATGAAGGGCTTCCCAATGCAGGTGAAGACCTTCAAGCGCCTGACGGACGCCAAACAGTGGGCGCAGGACACCGAAAGCGGCATCCGCAAGGGCGAGGTCAAGAATGTCGTCCGCACGGCAGCGACCAAGACCCTTCAGGACGTGATCGACCGCTTCCGTAAGGAGGTTTTCATCCACCGAGCGGAAAGCACCAAGCGGGCGGAAGGCTCCTTCCTGACCTATTGGGAGAAGGCGTTGGGGAGCTACGCCCTCGCCTACATCACCGCCGATATGGTGAGCGAGAAGATGGCGGAGCTGGCCGCCGCTGGCGACGGCCGCCGCAAGGCGGACGAGGATGAGAAGGCGGACAGGGCGAAGGCAGCGCCCAAGCCGAAGAGCCGGAAGACCCTGAAGCATTACCGCGACACGCTGGCGGCGCTGTTCAAGTACGCGATCCAGTGGGGCTGGACGGCCTCAAGCCCGCTGGACGGCGTGAACCGCATCACCAAGATCAGGAACGAACGCACCCGCTACTTGAGCGACGAGGAGCGCAAGCGTTTGCTCGACGCCTGCAAGACCAGTGACAACGAGCATCTCTACCCAGTGGTGGTGTTCGCCCTATCGACCGGCGCGCGGAAGAGCGAAATCCTTGGCCTGACGCTCGACGATCTGGACCTGAGCCGCGACACGGCCATCCTGCGGGATACCAAGAACGGCGACACGCGGGCGGTGCCCGTTGTCCACCACCTGCGGGACCTGCTGGAGAATCAGGTCGAGACGGTCAACAGGTTTTATGACGAGCTGGAGCCTCCGGCCGACACGCGCTGGCTGTTCCCGCGCCGGGACGGCCAAGAGCCGATCGACATCCGCAAGGCGTGGGAGCATGCCCGCGACGACGCCAAGATCAACGACTTCCGCTTCCACGACCTGCGGCACTCGACGGCCAGCTACCTCGCCATGAACGGGGCCAGCCTAGTCGAAATCGCGGAAATCCTCGGCCATCGGACGCTCCAGATGGTCCGGCGCTATGCCCACCTGTCCGAGAGCCACGTCAAGGGCGTGGTCAAGGAATTGAACGAAAAGATGTTTTGAGGCATAAAAAAGGTTCCTGCTCCTTTTGAGGCCCCGAGACCATGAGGTTACCATGGTTGACTACAGGGACCTGGCGACCGTGAAGCAGGTAGCGGCGGAAGCGCCGTTCATCACGGAAGCCACGCTGCGCTGGTGGATATTCCATGCGGAGACGAATGGACTGAAACCCGCGCTGCTGAAGATCGGTGGCCGGGTCTACATTGACCGCGCCGAGTTCAACAAGTGGCTGGAGAGCCAGCGCATGGCTCCCAAGCCGTTGAAGCCCGCGGCCTGAACGGCCCCTTTCCTCGACCGAAGCCCCGCCGTAAGGCGGGGCTTCTTTTCGGTGGCTCAACTGGGCCGAGACACTTTCATCGCCATCATCGCCCCCTTATTGGGCAAGCCATTTTCCATATGCCTGAATATCGATCATGGGAACGGTTCCGCTGAACTGGAGTTGAGAAATAAGATTGAAAAGAAACGCCGTGGCAGATTTTCCGCTATCCTCGAAATCATAGTCGTTGCTTTTCTGGTCAAACCGGAACAGCCCGTGAGCTGCTACACACCCCATGTTCAACTTGCCTTCGCCCCCATCCGCAGCCAGCGCGCTTCGCAGCGGCTCGCCTAAGGCCGGATTCCAATCACTCTCGAACGTGAGGATGCCGCCGAGGATCGGAATTAGGGGCTTGGGGTCGTAGACACCGCCTGCATGGGGGATGGGAAGGCTGGTTCGATGCAGCCGTCGGACGCTTGCCGCCTTCTCCTGAGCGTATCTAACGTAGTCGCTGTTTATGGATTGCTTGGCCTCAAAGACCGCGTAGACGCTTTCCGCCGGTATTAACTTTTCACCTTCAAAATTGAAAATGAAAGGCGAGTACTGGCGGTCAAAAATCACAACATCTATCTGCTGACTGAAGGTGCCTCGACTGTCAACGACGTGCGCCTTCTCAGCTTGGTAGCGGGCAGGCAGATAATCCTGGAAGAGCTTCAGCCAAATCTTCTCACTTGCATCCCCCTTCGTTCCGGGGTGACCAAAGCTCTGCCGTGCCGTTTGCAGACGGCTTTGTATGTCTTGATGAAGGTTTTCTAAGACCTTGGCAAGCGACCAAGTAGTCACGACACGCCCTCCCGAAACGGCGGAGTTGGCTCCATCCCACGGGCAATCTCGATCGCCCGCTTCGGATCGATTGGCTTGTTTGGATACGCATCCAGGACGAGCGTTGGCAGCAACCTCTGCGTAAGGTCGGAAAATGTAAAGCCGTATGCACGACCATTCATCTGGCCAGTGGCGGCAACCAGTTGATTCAGGTCTGGCTGCGAGAAGCCAAGCTCACCCAGGGAGCGCTGAAGCACCGACAGGCGTTGCACCTCATTGGGGCGACTGAAAGCCATGATGTCGGCCGCGCGCCGCTTTACTGCCGGGTCCAGAGCCCCTAGGCGGTTAGAGCACATGATGATGGCAGCAGGCACACGTGCGTTGGCGATCGTGTCAATCCCTCGGATGAATGCATTAACGCCCGCGCGATCTTCATGGTGCATCTGCGCGGCCTCACGGGACTGAGCCAGCGCATCTGCTTCATCCACCAAAAGAATTAGTCCGCCACGGGCCTTCCCCGTACTGCCTTTCAGCTTCATGGCCTCGGACAGCGTGTAATCGAAGGCCGTCGAGAGCAGTTGCGTCATTTCACCAACGCGACCCTGCCCTCTGCTTGACAGACTGAGCGGCAACAACGTGATGTCGATGTCTTCCTGACGCGCGACGGCATCACCGATCGTTTCGGCAAGTTCAGTTTTCCCCGATCCCACGTCGCCGGCAAGCACTACAAGCGGCGGGCGTCTCAAGACTGTATCCACAATTGCAGTCTGTCCGACATGATGCTTCCGGGCCCATGCCTCCAATCCGGCGGGGTTAATGAGTAGCCCCAGGATCTTCGTCAATCGCGATTTATTATCATCCAGACCTACAAGCTGAGCCAAACGCTCCCGAGCCGTAACATCAGGGTAGCTGATACGACGCTCAAACAACTGATCGATGTTCACGGTGCCGGTCATCACCAACTCCTCACAACGGATCGGTCCAGAGCTCTGCCGCCCGCCGCATACGTCTTATCGGATTCCAGATATCCATCGATGCCCGGTTCCGGTGCGCCGTTTCGTTGAAGAGGCAAGGTTCGTTTGAAGGCCTCCTGTTCGTTGGAAGTCAGCGCATCCCATGCGACGCTATACGTGAGGTAACTGTAAAACGAGGCGCCAGAAGTATCGGAATTCGGATGTACGCGGCCGGGATCGTCGTCATTGGCCACCATGCCCGCCAAATCCTTCGCAGTGTATTGGATCGTAGGCGCAATCCAGTCGCCGTTACGGCGAAAGCCGTAAGTGACGGTTCCAAGATACCCTGCCTTCAAGAACTCGATGACCTCGGCTTCGTAGTTGGCAATTTCCGCATCGCTCGGCGCGCCGTAAAACCGCTGCATTCGCTTGAGGTCTGCTGCCACTTTTGCAGCCATATGTTTGGCGTGCGTGATAGTGAAAGTCGTGGATTCGGTGATGGTGTAACTATAGCTCATGGCTGTTCTCAGACCTGAAATGACGGACCGAACACTTTTTGCCAGTAGCGGACGGTCTCCTGTTTGGTTGGTGCTGCAAGCGCTGCATCGATCGCATCGCCAGCTTCAAGCGCCGCTTCGATGATCGCGTCCGCCTGGTTTTGAGTGTAAAGCCGACTTACGTTATTGTCGGCGTTCACGGGATCGATAATTTGGACGGGCTCCGTGAATGTCCCGACTTCTGTCGGCGGGTAATAGTCATTGAAGACGATGCGCTTACGCAGCCCGGTCTGGCCGATGTAGGTGAAGAAATGTTGTAGGGCCTCCGGGTAATCGGATAAGTCGAGCCCCTGATCTGCCAAGTGTGACAGGATCATTTCGACCATAAAGGATTTGAATCGGAAGTCGTCCTTCTCGCGCTTCATGTTTCGCGCCCAAAACTTCACCAAACGGACGACTTGGGCGAAGTGGTTTTCCTGCGCCTGCTTGCGCTTACGGGTGAACTCCAGATGAAGGGGGATACTGGTCTTCAGGAATGAGCCGTCTTCTTGGCTGACGAGGTTCCCGTACCACTGCGGATCGCCGTCATAGAGAATCGGCACAATATCGACATCAAGGCCCGACCCCCGGAAGGAAACGGTCACGCTGTAAGTTTGCGGCTTTACCTGATCGGGGCTGAAATTTGGAAAAGCTTTGCGAAGCCGCTCCGCGAGGTACTCCAACAGCGCAGCGATGTCGCTGGGCGCTTCGGCGCCGCTGATGTAGCAGCCCACGTCGATATCGTTGAGAGACCGCAGAGCTGTACCCTTTGCTAGGCTGCCCGAAAGCAGCATCTTCCTGAGGGTAAAATCCGGATGCTCGTTCAGGTAGCCCTCCAGACGCTCACGCAGGCGACGTGCTTGAGCGCGATACTCGTCGGCCTTGTCTTTAGGCAGATTCACTCGCTCCTGCGCGAAGCGAGCGATGTCACTATGATTTACGTGCTGCCGCCCCACTGACCGGCCTCCGCCTGAGTTTCTCTAAATCTGGGCCATCAGGCCCACCGATACGCTGCATGATGTATGTTCGAATATCGAACTGTCAAGGGAATAATTTGACATTCGTTGTGTGATACGCCATATTTATGAGTGAGAGGAGAGGGATAGGCCCTCTCCAGCGAAATGAGGAGGCATCGCCATGGACCCTATCGAGCTTGGGCGCCGCTTGAGGATTGCTCGCGAAGCAAGAGGCTTGAGCCAACAAGCTGCGGCGGACGCTATTGGTGTGCCTCGGACGGCGATTACTCAGATGGAATCGGGGAATCGCGCCGTCTCGACTCTGGAGTTGACCAAGCTCGCAGAGCTTTATCGCCGCCCGGTGACCTATTTCTTCGAGGAGGCGGCCCCTGCGGAAGAAGAGGACGTGCTTGTCGCGCTGCATCGCGTCGCCCCCGGCCTGGAACAGGATCCGGCGGTTCGCGATCAGGTGGATCGTTGCCTCAGCTTATGCCGCGACGGTGTCGTCCTAGAGACTGTACTGGGATTGGCGGCCCGGTCAGGCCCCCCGGCGTATGAGATGCGTGCCCCCCGCACTGCCGGCGAAGCTATTGCGCAAGGGGAACATGTGGCGCATGAGGAAAGGCGCCGCCTCAGCATTGGAAACTCACCGATCCCTGACGTATCAGAGCTGATTGGCGCGCAGGGTATCTGGGCATCCGGCCTTGAGCTGCCCAATCACATGTCTGGTCTTTTTATGCGCCATCCGTCAATTGGGTTGGCGATTATCGTGAACGCGTCTCATCCGCGTGGACGAAAGAGGTTTTCATATGCTCATGAGTACGCCCACGCACTCATGGATCGAGATCACGATATAACGATCTCAAGCACCGACAATTCTGCGGAGCTTGTGGAGAAGCGGGCGAATGCCTTTGCCGCGTCATTTCTCATGCCAAGAGACGGCGTGTATGAGGTTCTGAGAAGCCTTGATAAGGGGCTTCCAAGCCGTCAGGAGCAAACGATTTTTGACGCTGCTAGCGGCGGGCAAATCGAAGCAGAGGCCCGCTCTGCGCCGGGCTCCCAACGCATTACCTACAAGGACGTGGCGATCGTCGGTCATCATTTCGGCGTGAGCTATCAGGCCGCACTCTATCGATTGAAAAGCCTCAGGCACGTTTCTCAGCCGGAGTCCGTTGAGCTCTTGGAGCATGAAGATTTCGGGAGACAGTATCTAAACGCGTTGAATATGTTCAAAGACGTCGGTGAGCAAGAGCAGCGGCAGTACTGGGACCGTGAGCTTCGTAGCGAAATTGCGCACCTCGCAATTGAAGCCTATAGGCGTGAGGAAATTTCGCGTGGGCGACTACTTGAACTGAGCAAGAGCCTGGACATTCCGGGCGAAACCCTCCTTGAACTAGCCGAAGTGGCCCGTGGGGAGTGAGCAGACGGCATGGTCCCTACGAGCCCATCTATTATCGTTTCAGATACGTCTGTTCTTGTGAACTTTCTCCGAATAGATCGAATGGACCTCATTGCTGATCACTCTCACAACTTCATCGTCACCGATCACGTTGTCGCTGAAATTACGGACCATTACCCTGACCAACAGTCTCGTTTTGCTCAGGCTCAGGCGGCCGGAATACTCCAACAGGTGAGCATCACAGACCCGGCGGAATTAGCGTTGTTTGCGGGGCTCACTGCATCGGGCCGCCTGGGTACCGGCGAGTGTTCTGCGATTGCTTTCGCCTCACACCAAGGACACATCCTTGCTATCGATGACCGCCGTGCATCAAACCATGCGCGCCGCGTCAGCCGAAATCTCCAAATTCTGACAACTCAGGATCTTATAGTTTCCATGATCCATGAAAGCCTATTGGACGTGGCGCAAGCTGATGCCATCAAGGACGAATGGGCGAATCATCATCGCTTCCGTATTGCGGTCCAGAGCTTTGCGGATTTGATTCCATAAAGCGGGTCAAAGCCCCGCCGCAAGGCGGGGCTTCTTTCTTCAACAGACTGCACGGGCACTCATCTTCATCCTCGCGTCACGATCAGCTCGAACAAAGGAAAGCGCCCTTCAGTCTTGCTCCGAATGCACCGCAGGAATTTTCCAGATTGTCTTGGCCAACGCGAACAGGCTCTCTCCGCGCGAAGCGATTGCGTTCTCATCCCAGGCTTCTTGGGACGTAATTTCGCGGTTTATGACCAGCAGCGAATGATCCTGCAAGGCGGTACGCTTACCCTTGACGGGCGCGCCCTTGTCGTTAGTCCAATCCTTGTAAGGTCCATTGCTCACGGCCGTATTCAGCGGCTGTGTCAGCAGAGTCAGATTGCCAAAGCTCTGCATCAGCCGGTTGCGCCGCACGATGCGCCCGACGGGAGTGTCATCCTCCAGGGTATTATAAAGGGCGGCAAAGGTCTGATCTGATGTTGGCTTGCTACCATCTGCCATCGGCCAATGAGCTTCCCACTGCTGCGGCATGACATGCTCGACAGTGAGGGCGGGAGCAAGCGCTGTGGTTTCGTGATACTTGGTCCGTTTGACGATCTCGATTTCTTGCAGTACCGCTCTGGCACGGGCAGGTTGCAGGGTGACGTAAGCTCGCCCATTGAGCCATTTCCTCTCGAACTCGTCGTCACGCGGGAACCGGCCGGTTTCGGATTTCTGGGACAAGAGGTAGGTGGCCAAATTGCTTGCGCTCCACCCCTTCTCTTCCAGATGAGCGATCACCGTGAGGAAGAACTTGTTATAGTTCTTCGTGGTCAGTTCGCACACGCCTCTCCGCACGATGAAGGACAACAGCATATCGAGCGCGAGTGCTTTGTCGTCATCCTCCATATCACTCGACCAAAGGCGGATCACTAGCGGATAGACTGTCGTCACATCCCAGGGCAGTAGGCGGCGCGAGAACGCCGCGAGGCCCGAATCCGCCTTACGTTCGATCAGCTCGCGATAGACCTTGCCAAAACGCTCCAGTTCTTGCAGTTCCGCCGCTACGGTAGCGTAGCGCGGCCCCTTGCTCTTGCGAGGTTTGAGAAAGGCCTTGTACTCGCTAAACAGCTTCGAGAGGTTCACTTCACCGGCGATACTCCCGGCAATGAAATTGGACAGAAAGAACTCAATACGGGGCTTGGTGTAGCGCCCCTGCTTCTCCTGCACACTCCAGAACGGGTCTTCAAACGCTTTCCAATGAGTGGCGAACAACTGCTCCGCCTTCTCTCCGGCCGCGTCGGCCCGATGAAAAATGTTGTTGCGGACCAGGTCCGAAGCCAGAAGCGGCTCGCCACGTTCGTTAAGCGTCTCGAAGATGACCTGCGCATCGTCACCGTCCTCCAAGACGATCTCGACGACTTTGAACTCCTCGACAAGTGCCTGCCAAAGGGCGTCGAGCTTCACCTCGTCCGGAGTGCCAATGTCGGCGACTGCTGCTTCCTCGGTGTCATCTTCTGGCCCTTCCGGCGAAGGGGCGAACTCGTCGTCCAAATCGTCGCTCTCGACAGAGTGCTTGATCTTGTCGAAGAAAAATCCGTAGGCGGAAAGCAGTGCCGGGACGGTTTTGTAGTCGTATATCTTGTCTCGCCTCGCATAGAAGTGCTGGCCATACTTCTTGCGCAGAGCCTTGCGATCACTGCTGATGATGTCGATGAACAGCTCCCGGTCATACTGCGTTGGCCACACTTTGTAGATTTCGACCTCCTGATCTTCCATCAAGTGAGGTTTGTCGTTGAGGATGTAGTCTGTGATCTTCTCTGCGCTTTTCTCGAACCCCACCGAACGGGCATAGTCCCTCGCCGCAGCAAGGAATATCTGAAAGGTCGTCAGGCGCTGTTGCCCGTCCACGACCTGGAAAGACGGCACCCGCCCCGCCGAAAAGCCGCCCCGCGCCTCCAGTACAACTGCACCCATAAAATGGGAGAACCGCCGCTCACGCCCGGCCAAGCACTCAATCGCCTTGGTGCGAACATCATTCCAGAACGGCTCCCACTGCTTTTGGCGGGTCCAAACATAGTGGCGCTGATAGATCGGGACACAAAATCGCTGACGATTTTGTAAGAGCCGACCAATCTCAATAGGACCTGCCTTCATGGATAAACCTCAATAACCTTGTTCGTTGCGCAGATGCATTGACCGAAGCGCTGCCAAACTGCGGAACTTCTCTGATCGACTGGCCAAAAAGCGGTTAATCATTCCCTTGCAACCACCGTGTTATAGAGGCCGTAATGAGTCAGCCCCTCATGGCTCTCGATGCCTGTGTAACGAAGCGAAGCGTCCTCGTACCGGCGGAATGCGAACACCGCCTGGTTCATCTGCTCGGTGTTGAACACTTTCAAACTCACCAGCAGGTGGAAGTCCTTCACCGTGAGGCCCGTGACTGCCAGGAACAAGTCTGGCTCCAGTTTGGTAATCACGTCCCGGAGCGTATTTTCGCGGAAGTCCGTCAGGTACATAAACGCGGGAATGCGCGTGGCAAACTTAATGAGCTTTTCCTGAACAAGCTTGCGCTTCGATTTGTATTCCTTTTCTTCGGCGGTAAGCTCCTTCTTCTCCCGCGCCGTCAGGTCGCGTTCTTTCGCCTTATTCTTGAGGTCTTTGACCTTGTCGCTCTTGTTGATGATCGTCTGGATAATGTTGTCGCCTAGTGCGCGCCAGCCCTCGATGCGCTCCACTGCGGCCAGAGCTTCGGGGTTATCCATGATCCGGCGCAGCGTATCGTTGTCCACGTTGACTAGGAGCGCGCTCTCCCACTTGCGGGCCAGGAGCGTCGCCGATGTGCCTGCCATAGCGATGTCGAGGATGCCGCCTGCATCGATCTGAGTCATGTTCGCGCCGTCGTAAGCAAGCACGGGCAGGAACGACACCAGATCCTTAACTGCGTTTTCCGGGTTCGGCTCGTTGGGTGAAAGCCCGATCCCATATTCCGAAAGTTGTCGCAGCGCGCGCGTGGGTGCGAAATCGAACACGAAGCAAACGGGTTTTAGAATCTGTTCTTCGTTCGGGTTATCGCCATTCGGGTTCTTGATTGACCACGGCGACTGAACTCGGAACGCGGCCTGAAAATACGTCTCAGGACTCTTCAGATTGCGCAGCATCAAGATCGATGACCATTGCGGCACGGTCACGCCAGTGGTGAGCTTGCCGCAGGAGAGCGTAATGGTCTTGCTCTCGAAGCCGCTGCCAATGGCATGTCGCACCGGTGGCAGTGCTTCCAGCCCGATCCCAGCCGCCGCGCCGGCCGCGACGATGACGTCATAGTCGTGCCAAAAGGTGTTGTGCTTTTCGGCCAACAGGTTGGCCATTGCATGGCAAGCTGCGACGTTGGGCAGAAACCAGAAAGAGTGCTGTAGGTATGGCAGCAAGCGCACGTCCGAATACGGAAATGGTGGTCGCGTGCCCGTCTTCAGACTCTCCACAGTCTTCGGCGCATATTGCCCCCGGATGATGTCCAGCCACTTCTGTACATCATTCTTGTGTTTGAACTGGGCTTTCTTGCCTTCTCCCGAAGCTTCGAAAAACGCATTAAGGTCGAACTCGTCGAACTCTCCGGCGCTTGCGATCGCAACCAACTCCTCCGGCATCTGATAGGTCAGGAGCCGCATCTGCGGCAGCGCGCCGTAGGGATTCCACTTGCCCGGATTCTTGGCAGCAAACGCTTCCTTGGCGCGTTGTTCGTCCGTGTAAGTCCAGTTGAATATTTGCTCTTCAATAAACTCACCCGTCGCCAGTGCCTTAAAAGGTGTACCGGACAGGTAGAGATATGCCTTGGTGGTGATGGGAAGGAAATCTGTCTCCTTCTCCGACAGCACGTTCAGGTCTTCGTTCACATTCTCCAGACCTGCGGCGTACTCAAGCTTGGCTTCTTTCTTGGCGATAGTCTCTTCTTCGCCCTCGAACAGTTCCTTCGCGGTATCGCGCCAAGCCCCAAAGTGATATTCGTCGAATACCACGATGTCCCAATTGACCGCGTGCAGCCATTCGTTCTTGGGTTTGATGTTTCCTGCCGCATCGCGCCCCAACAGGTCTTGGAAGGAGCCGAAATAGACAACCGGCTTCGCGGTGTCGATCTGTGTCGGGTCGCGGCCGGAGGATTTCGAGAGATACTGCCAGCCGTCAAAATCCACATGGTTTTCAAGGTCAGTCTGCCAGGCATCCTCGACCGCAGGCTTGAAGGTGACGACGAGCACACGCTTGGCGCCGAGCTTCTTAGCAAGTTGGTAGGTCGTGAAGGTTTTGCCAAAGCGCATCTTCGCGTTCCACAGGAAGCGCGGAACCGCGTTCGTGTCTTCCGCCCAGCGGGACTGAAAGTAGGAATAGGTCAGGTCTACTGCTTCGGCCTGCTCCCTGCGCATGGGGAAAGTTTCGTGATGCGTGCCGCTGAGCTTCAGGCCCTTCTGTAGTTCGGTTATAGCGGTGCTGACATCTGCGGGCGAGCAGCGCATCCACTCGCGCGACGACCCGATCACTACGTTCTCGAAGCCTTTGTCGATAAGGCGCTGGCGCACGTCACCGTCACGAAAGACCGTGCCGTCATCACGCTCGGCGAGGGCATCCACATGCAGGGTGTAAGCCTGCTGCATCTGCCCTTGCGATTGGCGGATGCGCTCGTTCACATTCTCTTGGGTCGTTTGACCAACCTTGATCAGGCCAACATAAGAAGGGGGCGGATCGTTCGGCGTCCACGCGTATATGCGAAGCCGCGCCTGCGGCTTTGGTGCGAGGATTTCGTCGATCGTCTTACTCATCGTCGACTTCGTCCACGATGACTTCATCCACGACGTCGCCGGTCAAATCCATTGGACGGACGATCTTTTCGATGAACGCTATTTCCTCATCGGTGAGGCCATATTTTGCGTACAGGTCGGCATCCGTCCACCGCTTCGTCCAATCCTGTGTGGGCACAAATGTGTAGACCTTGCGCGTAGTATCTTGCGAAGGCTTGTGTAGAAGAATCAGCAGGCGCGTCAGCCGACAGGTGAGGTAGGACAAAACGCTTTCGGCCTCGCTCTTAGAGTCGAGCGGGCCAATACAAAGATAAGTTTCCGAAGAAATGCTTTCAGGCTCGCCGATGAATGGCGTGCTGATAATCCGGTGAGGGTAGGTGTCGCGGTTGCCCGTACCCGGAGCAGCCCGACCTACATAAACCTTCCACTTATCGATGAACCCTATGCCTGTGGTGATGGACTCTTTCGGCGTGTAGCCCGTCCCGCCGTTTTGATAGACCAGCACATCACCAGCGCGTTTGGTCGTCTTACCCTTAAACTTGGTTTCTAACCCAAACGGTTTCCGGGAGCTGACCAATTGGTCGAAACGTTTGCCCGCAGGCAGAGAAATCGACTGAGTTTGCCCAGTTTCGACAGCGACAACCTTTTGGAGAATGGAAAGGCCCTCGTTGAAGCGGATGAATACGTCCGCCCCCTGTTCGAGCAGCGGGCGCGTGGCCGAAGAGATAGGCCAATCTTTGAAGCGCGTGGTCACACGGCAAGGGCCGGGGTTGTCCCGTTCCCAAAGGAAGTAGCACACGCCTCCTTTCAGGCCGACACCGGGGAAAACATCTGAAGCAGTGAGGTAATCATTGATTTCGCGGATACGGTTGTCGGCGAGCATGGCCTCGCGGAACTCGTCCAGCCCTTTACCCCCTGCGAACCAGCGGGCGGGAATAATCATCGATAGGTAGCGCGGTTCAAGCGCTTTAGCCTGCTCAACAAATTTCTGATAAATCGGCGCGGCGCTTGTGCCAAAACCGCCGTCGTCCAGTTGATACGGCGGATTACCGATAATGACATCGAACTGCATAGGGCCTCCAAAAAGCTCGGCGATCCGAGCCTTGATATTGTCTGTGTGAATGAACGCGTAGGCGTGAGTTTCAAACGCCTCGCCGCGCTCCAAGGTCTTTTGGCTCGCTCCGCAGAACACGCACTTGCCATCTCTCCAAGTGTGCTTCATTCGCTCGAACCAGATATTGCCGGCCTCGCTATTGAAGCTTTTGGCGATTGAGTGTTCGCCGTTAGCAAACTTGCTGCAATACAGACTCCGTCGCGCCAAGAGGCTGGTAAGGTGCGTAATGGCGATGCCATACACTTGCCGCGTCAGGATGTGATCGACGCGCTGCTGCAAGTCCGGTATCTCGTCCTTCAAGCCTTCCGTCAGCCGCTTGGTGATTTCCCGCAAAAACACACCGCTCTTGGTGAATGGATCAAGGAACTTCACCGTCCTGTCGGCCCACAGATTCGCGCCGTTGTGGTCTGCCGCCCATGCTTCCGCCAATGTGTCCAGCATCCGGTTCGCAAACTCCGGCGGCGTGAACACCTCGTCGTTGCTGAGGTTGGCAATGCAAGTCAGCACATCGGGGTTGCGGCCATGCAGGGTAAAAGCGGCTTGGGTGGTCATGCGGCCGCTCTCCCATACGCAGCGGCGAGGTCGCCCACCGTCATCGGCGGGTAGGTCTTTGTCGGGACAAATATCTCGTGCTTGCCCAAATGGGCGAAGAGTGTCCCCTCCGCACTGAAGGCCGAAGCCCCGGTAAGAACGTCAAGGCGGAAGTCACGCCGCTGGAACTTGCCCTTACCGAGGTAGCCCCATTCCGCAAACGTCATCGGCTGACCGTCTTGGGTTTTCATCGTCAGTGCATCGCCATGCACAAGGTTCTGCGACAGGACAAACAAGGCGGCACGGTAAATGTCGTCCGTTTCGTCGATGGCTAAGTATTCGGCAAGAATCTCCAACATGTTCGCACGGCACTCGGCGATGTTGTCGTCCAAAAGCTCGATGCCATAAATGCACATCAACGCAAAAAGAGCGTAGTTGTGCTTTTCAAACGTGGATTTTCCAAACTTGAGTTCGACAGCAGCAAGCTTGCGCTGAAGAACGCGGACCAGGAAGTTCCCGCTACCGCAAGCTGGCTCCAAAAAGCGCGCGTCAATGCGCTCAGCCTCGGCCTTCACCAAGTCGAGCATGGCATCGACCATCCACGGCGGTGTGAACACCTCTCCATGATCGGCAACGCGCTTTTTCGATTTAATCAACGCCATCCAACAAACCCGCCAAGGTTTTCGACGTTAGCGTCTGCCTCCCCCACGGCTTCCTCCTCGTGTTATTTCTTCTACCTCGTCCAGCCCCGAACTATCTTGGTGCCGATTGAGGCGTTCAAACTCCTCCACCGCCAGCACCACGACCACGCCTCGCCCGTGCTTCTCGATCATCACCGGCTCGGCGCGGGCGGTGTCGATCAAGCGGCCGAAGCCGTTCTTCGCGTCCTTCGCAGACATGGTTTTCATGGCGACCGTCCAATTTTGGCTATTGTGTCTATTTTGGACGATTCTGGCAACCGTTTGCGATCTGGGAGGGAACGATTTCCGTGGGCGAGTATGCAGGACGCCGCCTTCGCAGGCGCACTACCACTTAAGGGGGCAAGTCATTGAAAAACGGCTGAAATCCGCCCAAAACAAATACAGGGACGTGCTGACGGATAACAGTGGAGGCTGTTATTTTGAATATGCGAGTGAACCGTCAGCTCATCCATTACGGGCCAGTTTTGGCCCCTATGATTGATTATGGTAAGCATTGAATAATTTTTAAGCCCTGAAACGGCAAAAAATAACAGTCTCCACAGTGGAGACTTTGTTATGCCGTTTATTTATTTCATCCTCGGCTCGGCCCGAGCCACCTTTCGACTATCGACATTCATACTAATCTTCACACCCAAGCTCGTCTGGAAGACGCTTCCCCTCATCCTCACGCTCTGGGGGCTGTGGCACTTCCGGGAGAGCCAGTCCGGCGCCCTGCTCATGGCTGCGCTCATGTGCGCGGTGGGCGTGCTGGTTCAAAAGCTCGGCGAGCGTTTGGTCGGCCTGATCTGGCAACCGCCCATTTCTCACGGCTCGGCGCGGTTCGCGACGGAAGCCGAAGCGCGCATCGGCAACCTCTTCACCGGACGGGGCGTCATCCTCGGGCGTCTCGCCGGCAGCATCCTCCGGTTTGCCCGTGAAGGCCACATCCTCACCTTCGCACCGACGCGCAGCGGTAAAGGCGCCGGCGGCGTGATTCCCAACTTGCTCGACCATCCTGGCTCCTGCTTCGTCATCGACGTGAAGGGAGAGAACTTCGCCGTGACCGCGCGGGAGCGAACGAAGCGGGGCGCGGTCTACGCGCTCGCACCGTTCGCCACCGATTTCGAGCCGGCGTGCGTCAACCCACTGGACTTCATCCGGCTGGGGACGATTCACGAAGCGGCGGACGCAGCCCTGATCGCCGATCTGATCGTAGTGCCGCACGGCGACGACACCTACTGGGACGACGAAGCCCGCAACGTGATTGCGGCGCTGATCTTCTATGTCGTCACCGACATGCCAGACCATCAGCGCACCCTGGGCCACGTGGCCGACCTGGCCACCACCGACCGCGAGGGCTTCGATGCCCTGATGAAGGCCATGGGCGACCATGAGCACGCGGAAGTCCGGCGGCGTGCCCATGCGCTCACCCAGAAAGAAGAGCGGGAGCGCTCCGGCGTGATCTCGTCCGTACAGAACCACCTTGCCCCGTGGCTGAGCCACAAGCCACTTGCGCGGGCCTGCCACCGGTCGGACTTCCGCTTCGAGGATCTGAAGGACGAGGTGGCGACCGTCTACCTGATCCTGCCACCGGAGTACCTGGTCGTCTGCCGTTCCTTCGTCCGCGTGATGACGGGCCTTTCGATCGCGGCCATGACGCGCACGACGCGACGGCCAAAACACCGCGTCCTGTTCCTGCTCGATGAGGTCGCGGCCCTCGGCTACATCAAGGTGCTCGAAGAGGCCATCGGCTACATCGCCGGCTACGGCGTCACCCTGTGGCTCTTCTTTCAGGATTTGGCGCAACTGGAGAAGACGTACCGCAAGTGGCGCTCCATCGTCGCCAACTGTGCGGTCCGGCAGGCGTTCAACGTGGCCGATGCCCAGACGGCAAAGGAACTGTCCACCCTGCTCGGCGTCTCGACGGTGAAAGTGGACACGCAGGGCCACTCGGCATCCTTCCCCTTCAGCCTGCTGCCGCACAGCGTCCACCGCGGCCTGATTCAGACGGCGCGTCCGCTCATGACCGAGGACGAGGTGATGGCGCTGTCCGGACGCAAGCAACTGCTGTTCATTCAGGGGATGCGGCCAATTCTGGCGAGCAAGCTGCGCTATTTCGACTGGTGGGAATGGCGCTTCTGGGGCAAGTGGGACAGGTGGCAGGGGTAAGGTTGTAAAATTGGAAGGCCGCTCGGGGGCGGCCTTTTAACTTGCGGTTGCCAATTTTCACTGCTCTCGACAAATGATGTTTCGACCGTTTGTCGTGGTATCGCATCTAACTTCACGCGAGTCTTGCGATTTTTGCTTTTTCAACGATTCCGTTTGAGCATTTAGCAATTCGACTTCTGCGCGCATTTTTGACTCATAAATATTTTCATTGAATTCTCTTTTCTTCATCTCTCTATAGATTTCAATCAACTGTTTCTGCGCATCAACTTCAGTTATTTCTTTCGAAAGAAGTTTTTGCTCTATTACCCTCGCTGACGCCAAATACTCCTCGGCGAATGCCGCGCCGCCAGTTTTATAACGGAAATCGCTTCGCAGTTTTTCCTGAACACAATTAAGGTTCTCGCTAAATCCAAGATCTCTACCGCATGAAGCGTGCAATTCAGGAATAGTAGACGTGCTGATACAGGCGGTTAAAAACGTAACTGAATAAACTAACAGGACAAGACGAGTAATTTTCACAGTGAAATCCAATAATTTTTTATAATTACATACTATAGTACGTCAAAGTTTTACTCAATAGACCGCGTTACAGCCCCAGCCCGCGCACCTCCCGTTCGCGCTCACGCTGACGCTTGCGTTCGGCATGGCGGCGCCACGCGCGGTGGAGTTGCTCCTTGCGCTCCTCGGCGAGGCGGGCCTTGTGGATCATCTCCCCGGTCACCCGGTCGAGGGCACGGGCGCGGGCCTTGACCTTCTCGATCACCACCTCGCGTATCCAGCCGGCATCCCCACCGGCGCGCTGGAGGGCCTGGTACTCACCGACCGCCTGCTCCAGCGCCCGACGCTGCTCGGCGATCCGGGAAAAGGCCGTCGCCACCCTGTCACGGGCATCGCGCCAGGAACGCCGCTGGCGCATCAGTGCCTTGAGAGCTTTGTCGGCCCGGCGCTTGGCATAACTGTCGAGCCGGGTCAGGTCGTCGCGCGTCTCGCCAAGGACCCGTGGGTTCTGGAGCACGATCTCGTCTGCAACGTCCGCCCCGTGGCTTAGCTCCAATTTCAGCCAGGCCGACCGGGCCTGATCGGCGTCGATGTAGAGGCCGACGAGCTGCGCCATCATCTGCTTGTAGCGAGTGTTCTCCCACTGCTGCTGGCGGGTCATGTCGGCCTGAAGGCGCTCGGTCTTGCGCTGTTGCACGGCGATGCGCCGCTCGGCGTCCCGATAGCTCGCCTGCACGCCACTCCAATAGAGGTAGTCCTGATCGACGGTGTCGAGCACCTCGACGGCATTGCCGGTGCGCTCGGTGCGGAGTTGCTCCAAACGGTGCTGCGCCTCGGCCCGCCGCCTCTCCTCCGGCGCCATGCCGTCGTGGGTCTTCGGCCTGGCCTCCATCTCTTCCATCGCCGCGCGGGAGACCTGCTGGCTGTGCCACACGTCGTAGGGCAGCGCGAAACGCTCTTCCAGTTCCTTGAACCGCACCCCCTTGCCGAGGTCCGAGAGTTTCGCCACGCGCGCGCCGTCCGTGATCATCAGACCCTGACCCTTCCGGCGTAAGTGATAACCCTTGTCGGCCAGCCGGCCGGTCAGGTCGTCCCACGACTTGGCGGCGAAGAAATCCCCCCGCACCGCGTCGCGCAGCTCGTGCAGGCCGCGCCGGTCGAAGGGGGCCACCGGCTCCCGCCCCTCCCGCTCGGCGATCCGGTACTCGGCATCGCTGATAGACCTGCTGCGGTCTTGCTGCTTGCGCTCGGCAGAGAGGTCACGGGCGACATTCAGACCTCTCTCTTCCGCCACCTCCCGGCAGAAGGCAGTCAGCCGACGCCCCTCGTCCGTCCGGCTCCACGCCCGCAGCGAGCGCGGATGAATCCGGTTGACGAGAAAGTGCATGTGCGGGTGCGGCGTGTCGTTGTGGGCGTAGACGAGGATCTGATGGTCGGTGAGGCCAAGCCGCTCGATGGCCTCGTTGGCGATCTCCCGCATGGCCTCCGGCGTCACCTTCCCCTTCTTCGCGTCGGCCGGGTCGAAGGTCAGGATGAAGTGGTAGCGGGGCGCCTTGCAGCGGGTGTTCTGGGCGGCGAGCGCCTCCATCCGGGCCGCAGCCTTGGACGGCTCTTCGGTCTCCAGATTGCGGCTGAACATCCACGCCACGCGGCTCGGCTGGTGGCCGTGGGAGCGCCCGGCCAGATACAGGGACGAAGCCCGGAACGAAGTCGGCTGGCGGCTGGGAATCTTGAAGCGCATGGCCGCCGCTCCCCTACCCGTCGTCTTTGCCGCTGCCCTTGCGGGCGACGGCTTTGTGCAGCGGTTCGGTCACACGTTTGACGGCGGCGAAGAGCGCGTCGCGCTCGGCGTCGTCCGGGTACTTCTCCATGTTGGCGCGGTGGGCGGCGTCGTTGACAGCGACCCCGACCTCGTTGATGGGAACCACATGGGCTTCCATCATCCCGGCCAGATCGGGCCGGTCGAGGAGGCGGTCGAGCAGCTCGCCGCCGACGTAGTGCGCCCACTGCCCGTAGGCGGCCTCCCCCGTCGCAGCTTCCAACTGGCGGAAGTTCACGGCGATGGATTGCAGCTCATAGACCATCTGCTGGGTGACCCGGTCGGGCTTGGGCTTGGCGCGGGGGCGCTTGTCCAGAAGGGCCGCGCGGGCATAGTCGGTCAGGGTCATGCCGGCGGCGATCGCCGCCTCACGCAGGGCGTCCATCTCTCCGGCGGTGAAGCGCACGCGGAGGAACTCGGAGCGGCGCGCGTCCGGATTAAGGAAGGGGCGCGCCATCGGCTCCCCCTTCCCGAGCTGCCATCTTCAGGGAACGTAGTGAACCCGGCTTGAGCCCCCTTGCGGGGCGAATGCCCAAGAGGGCGGCACAGCGACCTTGAGGCCCGTCGCAGACGGCCGAATGGGCGCGCTTGCCGACCATGTTGAACCCCGATCCAACCCCATGCGCGAGCCCCGCAGGGGCCTCGCAAGGCCGCCACGGGCGGGCATCCAGCATGGGGTTATTGGGGTACAACATACATCTTGCCTCGGGACTGTGAACCTGCCACTCCTCCTCATTCCATTTGGGGATGTTCGGTCACAAAGACAAGGAAAACAGCGGCTTTTCAAGCACTCCCGTCCATCAATATATACACCGAACCATAGCCGCCAACAAGCCTCAGTAGCGGACAATCACGCACATGGATGGCACGAAATGTCAAAATGGATGCGGCCGGTGTCGGCATGGCGGACGACCTGCCGCCAGCAGCACGAAAAAGCCCCGCCGGGATACCCGGCGGGGCGCGCGGACGTGCGGCGGCCTAGTAGCCGTAGTCCGGCAGCATCAAGGCGGCGCTTTCCGGATGGACGTTGATGTCGTGCCAGAAGCGCAAGCCCACCGTCAGGTCACCGTTGGGCGCCCGGTCGTAGAACTCGACGAATGCGTCGGTCACGTAATCGACATACTGCTCGAAGGTCATGCTCTGGACGACTTCAAGGGTGGATGGGTTGTTCATGGTCGGTCTCCTCTCGGGGTTTCTTGGCCGCACCGCGCGGCCTTCGTGGCCGAACTGCGGCAGCGGCACAGGAGACCGGGGCACCCCAAGAGGCGCGGAGGGGCGCAGCCCCGACCGGGACCTCGAAGCGGGCCGAAGCGCAGCGGAGGACGGTGAGGACCGTCTTTGTTGGAACGCAGTGACAAGAAAGTCGGGCCGACCCGTTGCGGCGGGCGACGCCGATGCCAAGTTGGCCCCTATCGAAGGCCCGTGCTGGTGTGGCTACTGCTTCTCCCGAGAGGAGGCCGGACAGGGGCGACTGATACCCCTCGGCCGGGCTGAGCTTCCGGCAGTGTGGCGGCACGTCAACGGCATTTCGACGCCGTCTCGGCCGGTGCCCCGGATGCGCTGTCGGCCCGGCCTACCCAGACAACGACGAAGCCCCGCCGGGATACCCGGCGGGGCGGCTGCGGGTCGCGGCGATCGGCTCAGGCGGCGGCGTGGTAATCGTCGCCGAAGCGGCAGCGGTCCCGCCCCTCGGTCAGGGCGATGACGCAGCCCCACGGGGTCATGCCCGTCTCGAAGGCGGTCAGCACATCGGGCATCAGTTCGTCGGCGAGGCCGTCACCGGTCTCGATCAGCAGGGCGTCGTCGACCGCGAGCGTGAACTCGTCCCAGGTCATGGTGCAGGTGGTGTCGATGGTGTTCAGCATGGTCTTTCCTCCGTTCGTCCGACCGCGACCGTCGCGGCCTTCATGGGCGACAGGAGGCGGGGCGGAGACGGCGGGCGCACCTGCAAGGACGGAGCGCAGCGGAGGACGGCAAGGCCCGTCTTTCTTGGTGCGCGAGGAGGCCGAAGGCCGGGGAAGAAAGTCGGGACGCGCCGTTGCGCCGGACGGCACCCCCGCCATGTTCGCCCTGTAACTGAAGGCCCGCAGACGGGTGTGTCGGGACCGGATGGTTGGGAAACCGCTGAACCCGGCGACCGCTCCATGACCGTTGACGTGGTCACAGACGTTGGGGACGGCAATGCCTAGCGGTCGAGGTCGCCTTCCCGTCCCCGTGCCCTGTTGTACAGCCGCGCGAGGCGGTCCCGTTCCCGCCTGGCGCGCTCTTCTGGCGTGAGCATGGGAGCATCTGCCGAGGCATTCCGCTCGGGTGACTGCCTGCCCTCGATGATGTCGCCATAGGCCCGGTAGAGTTCGCCCCGTTGGGCGAGGTCGGCTTCATCGACGGGCGTCATGCTCGGCGGCACTGTGTAGGTGCGCGGCCGGTCGTGCGCCTCGCGGAGCGCCTGCCAAAGGTCATCCCGGCGCAGCACCCCCGAGCGCAAGCGGTCCCGCAATTCGCGGACCTGCTCCCCGACCTGATTGACGGCATGGCCGTAGGTGCGCGCCGCGCGCACCTCATCGAGCCAGGCCCGCCGCTGCTCCCCCATCTTCTCCAGCGCGGCCCGCGCCGCCGTTCGCTCGGGGTCGTCACGGCCGAGGATCGTCCGCCCCCGCAGGGTCAGACCGGCCAGCCCGGTCGAATTGCTGACGGCGGCATGAGCACCGGCGGCGACATCGGCGTCCTGAGGCTCGGCAAGGGTGAGTTTGGACAGGCGGAACTCGTGCCGCTCCCATGCCTTCAGGGCACGGTACGGGTCACGGAAGGCAACCCGCGCGGCCAGCACGAAGGCGTCCTGCGCGGCCTCGGCATTGGCGAGGGCGACCATGAAGCGACGTTCGTGATAATTGCGCACCTCCAGCAGCGTGCCGAGCCGCCGCTCGGTCCGGGCCAGGGCAGCATCCAGCCGCCGAAGTCGCCGCTCTATCTTCTCCGCGTCCATAAGATGAATGTACGGCGCGGACTTGCCGCCGAAAAGAAGCGAAAGCACAAGAAAGCCCGATGCCTCGCGGCACCGGGCTTTGGACTTGGCGGGTTTACCACCAACTCGAATAAAACACCGTCTTGCCGTCGGCCAGGGCCGCGCGGGCGTTGGTGATGAAGGCCAGGTCCTCTTCGACCTCGCTGCCGTCGGACTCGCCGAAGAAGAAGCCCTCGGTGAACGGCAGTGCGTCGGCCCTGATGTCGGCCTCCAGCCGATCGATGTCCTCGGCAGTCAGCGCGACGTTCACGCAGTTGAAGCACTCGGCCTCACCGCCCTTGGCCCGGTAGAGCCGTTCCATCCAGCCGTGCAGGTTGGGGTGTTTGCGCCAATAGGCGAGCTCCGTTGCCGTCTTCGGCGTGAAGTCGACGTCGGCCTCGACGGCCTCGGCAGTGGTGAAGGCGTACATATCCAATCCCATAAGAATATCCTTTCGTTCGTTGATGACTGTCCCGAAGGACCCGAACGAAAGGCCGGGCGGCATGAGCCGCAGCGGTCCTGACCAACACGGGCGGCGCATGGCGCCGCTGGTGCGGGCAGGTCATGGACGGCAAGGCGCCGTCCGGCACGTCGGGGACCATCCGAGGGACGGCAGCACCGAACGGAAGGGCAAGGGATGGATTGCATGCTCCGCGCCGTGAGCCGCGAGGGAGACAGACGAAAGCCCCCGCCGACGGAGCGACAGGGGCCGGATGGCGAGAACGTCAATCGAGCGGGATCTCGACCACGTCTTCACCGGGCCACAGGAACTCGGTGATGAAGTAAGCGAGGCGGTTGACGAGATGAATGCCGCTCAGGATGACGAGGGCGTCATCGTCGCCCGAAACCAGCGTCCAGACGCAGGCTGGATTGGCCGCCTGAACGGCCTCCAGTTCGGGACCGAAAGTCTCGAACATCAGGCCGTTGCAAGGCGCATCGGCGCGATACGGGTTCCGGATCGGGCGATAGGTCGCCAACCAGTCGTCATAGCTGAGCGGCGACAACGGTTCGGCGTCGCCGACGAAGTAAGTCGAGAGGTCATGCTGCTCGCCCTCGGATGGTCCGCGGTCGGGCAGCTCGCCGCTCCGGAAGCGGTCAAGCGCGACGCCCTCCGGGTCGTCTGCATCGGCGGGCACGACGAAACGGTAGACGACCAGTTCCTCGACAGTGATTTCGACGAAAGCCGGCGCTCTGGCGGCATGGGTCCGTTTCGCGATATCGTTGGTAAAATCATTCATCTTCAAAATCCTTACTTTGAAATATCGGGAGCGATGCCGCCCGCCGGAGCGGGCGGCTCGCGGTCGGTCAGCGGCTCCAGATGAGGGCGAAGCCCTTGTCCTGCTGCTCGACCAGGTTGGCGTAGATGGGGGCGGCGAAGCTCGGGTCGTCCAGCTTGACCGAGATGTACTCGTTGCCGCCCTTGCTGGTGCGGTGCCAGGCCGCGCCGATCTCGACGGTGCCCGCCTTGATGCGGAAGTCGGGGGCGGTGTCGTTGGCCTTCTCGACGCTGGTGATCGCGACCTTGGTGGCCTTGACGCCGAGGGTCTGGATGGTGCCGGCGAAGCCGCTGTCGGTCTTGGTGAAAGTGCCGATGGTTGCCATGATGTAAGTCTCCTTTGTTTGGTTCTGGCGGTCGCGCCCATCGCGACCTTTCCATGGCCCATGAGAGAGACCGTCGAAGCCCGGCCCCGCACCCCAAGAGGCGCGGAGGGGCTTTAGCCCCGACCGGGACACGAAGCGGGCCGAACGCAGTGGCAGACGGCAAGCGGGCCGTTTCTTGTTTCGCGAGGAATGACCGCAGGTCAGGGGAAGAAACTGACCGCGCGCCGTTGCGGGACCGGGCGACGGGCTCAGATGTGGCCATGACAGGAAAGGACGCAGATGGGTCGCTGACCGGCCCAAACAGAGGTCGAGACGCACCGTGGCGACCTCGATGCCCCTTCCCCCGACAAGCGGCGAGTTGGTGCCTTCGTCCGCTCGGCTGCACCACCCTGCGCCTCACCTGCGAAAAGAGAACCGCCCTGCCCGCGACCAGCGGACAAGGCGGCTTTCGAGAAGATGGGTGCGCACCGCGCCGACACCGGCGCGGCACACGAGGATAGTGGTCAGTCTTCAGACGGCCTGCTGAACAGCACCCCGACCAACTTGGCCACGAGCCACAGGACGAACGCCCCAATGGGGATGACGAACGGCCCGCCGAGCATGACCCAGCCGAAGGTGTCGGCATTGCCCGTGACATTGGCGGCGTAGGCCGCGACGGCGAAGATGATGAGACCGAGGATGATGGGCATGGGAAACCTCCCGATAACGAATTGACGAAAGCGCGAAGGAACGCCCGCCCCGAAGGGCGGGCAGTCTCTGCGGGTCAGGCGGCGGCTTCGGTGATGCCGTCCGCGCCTTCGAAGTCGGACGGGTCAACGTCGTCCGACCCGACGTCCTCGACCTCCGCTTCCTCGCTCTCCGGCTCCGGCGCGTCCGTCTCCGTCGTCACGGCGGGGAAGCGCATGGCATCGGGCAGCCACGCATTGGCAAGCGTGCGCATCTCCTCGGGAATGGTGGTGTCGCCCTCGGCGCACCGCTGGAAGTGACGGGCAAGGGCAGCGGCAAGCTGCGTCTTGCTGTAGTCCTTCATCCGTCCCAAGCGGGCAATCGCCCCGCTCTCCTTGGCGACGGCCTCCAACTGGTCCTTGCGGCGGCGGGTCAGGAATGCCTCGTCCGGCATCCAGCTATCGCGCATGGCGACATCGAGGTCGGCGGCCACGCGGTTGAACAGGCTGTCGCCCGTATCCAGCGCATCCATGTTCCCCTGCCCGAAGGTCAGCGCCGTCAGGAACAGGTGCAGTTGGTCAAGCTCGGCATCCGAAAAACCCTGCACCACCTCATAGAGGTCGGTCGGGTTCTTGGTGTCGGTGAGAAGCTGCTCCCATGCCCCACGCACGGGACGGGCGTAGGCATGGCGCTTGGCCTCCGCCAGCCCGAGCGCGGTCACCATGTCCTGCGCTTCCCGCTCGATGGCGAGATACGCGGTCGGCTGAACATCGGCTTGCGCGAAATAGGCAAGCGCGGGATGGGCATCGAGGCGCACCCGTCCCGTCCAGTCGTAGGCGTTCAGCAGGTTGATGACGGCCACTTCCTTCGCCTTGCGGGGACTGGCCATCAGGGCCTCCATGACGGCGAGGCTCTTGTGGGCGTTCATCATACGAATGACCGGACCCGAATATTCGGGCTGCGGCTTGGGTGCGCTCGGCGCATCCGCCGTTTCCTCGGCCACACTCGGGCGCACGTCCTTCTTGACCAGCCCTTCCCGCACCTCCACGCGGCCAGTCGGTTTGAAGTGGATGACCACACCGCCCTGCTCGCCGTCCTCGGTATCGGCCTCGCGGTACTGCCACCATGCGACATAGCCTTCGGTCAGCACCTCGACGAACGCGGCCCCCGCCTCGCGGTGATGCTCGGCCAGCGCCTCGACGGCTTCCGACTGCAAGCGATAGAACTGTTCGGCATCGTCGAAGAAGGTGTTGTCATCGTCCGCGAACAGGTCGGCGGTGACCGTGCCCGTGTACTGCTCCATCGGGAAGATGGCGAGGGACACGGCGGGTTTCTCGCCGGTCAGCATCCCGCGCAGGTCGTCGGCATCGTAGTGGTAGCCCTGCTCCAGCCGCTCGATGACGGCGCGCTGCTGGTCATGGGTGCCCAGCGTCAGGGCTTCGGCCACCGACAGGGAGAACTCCCCTTCCCGCACCAAGGCTTTCGCCTCGTCGGAGAGAGAGGCCAGCGCCACGCGGCGTTTGACGGTCAGCACCGACACGCCCGCTTTCGCGGCTACGTCCTCAAGGGATGCGCCGTCTCCCAACAGGGTAGCGAACGCCTCGGCCTCGTCCATCGGGGCCAACTGCTCGCGCTGGATGTTCTCGACGGTGGCGAGGCGCAGCGCGTCCGTTTCGGACAGGTCGCCGCGCACCTCCACGAGCACGGGATGGGTCTTCTCGATGTCGCCGCGCTCGGCCAGCAGCGACAGCGCCCGATAGCGGCGCTCACCCGACACGATGCGGAACTTGCGGCCTGCTTTTCGCACCACGAGGTTCTGCAACAGGCCGTCGGCCTTGATGGATGCGGCCAGCCCTTCGAGGGCGGCGGCGTCCATGCTGCGGCGTGGATTGCCGCCCTCGGCGGCGGTCAGTTTGTTCAGGGGGATGGTCTGGATGGTCATGGCTCATTTCCTTTCAGGTGAATGAGCGCCCGCGCCGAAGCACGGGCGCGGGTTGGTCAGGCGACGATGCGCCCGTGCTGGCGGGCCTCATCGGCATAGGCCGTGAGGCTCTTGGTGGCTTTGAAGTGCTGGTCGCGCTCGATGGTCAAGCCACCGGGGCCGCGCACGGCGGCAAGCTCCGACAGGCGCACGCTGCCCAGTTCGGGGCACCCGAAGCCGAGGTCACACAGGCCGAAGGCGATGTCCGGCTCCTCGGGGTCAAGCTCCGACAGCAGCCACGTCGCCGCGCCCCACGGACAGAACAGCTTCACCACGGGTTGCCAGTCGTGGGTGTCGCGGCCATTGTTGATGCGCTCAAGGTTGGCATGGCCATTGGCCAGCATCCGTGCGCGTTGTTCGGCGGTTAGCAGGTTCATTGCACTGCCTCCCGACCGTCATGGTCAGTCAACCGCATGGTGTCGGTCACCGATACGAACAGCGGCTTGATGAGGTATTCGCCGCCTTCCTCGTTGACCGCGCAAATCGCGGCGGCGGGTGCGCCGTCCGCGAAGCAACTGAACAGCGCAAAGTTTGAAAACTCGCCGCTGGTCAGCGCCTCGAAAGCGCGTTGATGTTGGGGGGTGATGTTGGTCATGCACTTAGTCCTCCGTTCAGTGGTTACAGACGGCACAGGGCACACACGCCCCGCGCCTGAACCTCTGCCCAGCGGCGAGCGACGCCTTGAACGACCAGTGACCAAAGGGAGCGAAGAGAAACGGGCGGCGTCGCGCCGACATCCGGCGGGCGCCAAGGGAGCCGCCCCGAAGGGGTGCAATCCGGCCAACACGGGACCCCCGGCTTGATCGGGGGGAACGGAGCGGGCAGGCCGGACGGCGACCTTGGTAAAGCCCGCCGGGGTCGGCACAAGCTGGCACCAGAGGTTTACGCGCGTAAGCGCATCACCAAATCAACCGCGGCCCAACGGGCCGGCCGCTTGCCGCCGTGCAGGGTAGCGCAGCGCGGGTCCCGGTGCGGCGGCTACCGGGGCGTTGCGGGGTGTCCCCGCTCGAAGGGGTGACGGAAAACGCCAACGGCGGTTGTAGGCAGGGGAAGGCTTTCCCCGACCAATTTGAAATCAGGAACTGGAAAGCGGGTATTCGGGGCGTCTAGTGCTCATTCGAGCCAGGAAGAACCCGGCGTCCGACGTGTCATCCTGTCGAAAGTATCTTCTTCCGGCTCTTCGCTGAAATCCCAGCGTGAGATTGCGTCACCGAGGTGGAGCAGTGAAATGGCAAAGTCATACTGATCCGAAACGAGCGCGACTTCGTCGCAGGGCTCCCGGAACCAGACACCGGCATCATGCGTGACGGCGCCTTTGTTGCTGGCCAACAGGCTCGGCTGTGCCGGCAACGATGTAGCGGGGATCGGAATCGGCGGACGGTTGGCTGTCCTGAAAAAGGCGCCGGTCCTGAGTGCGCTCTGGCTCGATCGCGCCCACAGGATAAAGCCGTCCCTCGATACGACGAGCACCGACCTGCGCTCCGTGGATTGAAGCCAGCGAAGGGCCGCTGCAATGAGCGACACCTGATAGCGTTCGGCACAGGCGCCGATGTCATCGAGGGTCGGTTTGGCTTTCGGGGCGATCTGGCGGCGGAAGTCGTCGAGCGGCATCAACAACGTTGCCGCGAACTCGTTGGCCTGCTGTTCGATCTGCGCATATTCACTGTCCCAACGGACCATATCCTGCGGACCGCATTCCAAGCCGTCCGGATAGGCTTCGCGGTGCAGGAGGTAGTGCCCGAACTCGTGGGCCAGCGTGAAATTGATGCGGCCGGGCGATGTGATCGTATTATTATAAATGATCCCCCAGCCCTTTTTCCCGGTCGGCGCACGATAGAGCGCACCATCGAACCCCGGCAGTGCGGCACCCTGGACCAGGGTGATCGGATCTTCGCCGTAGCGCTGATGGGTGAAGTCCTTCGCGAGTTGGGGTACCTTGACCGGAAACCGGTCAGGACCGTCGCCAAAGACGGTGTTGAGCAGCGCCGTGAGCGTGTTGGCCACGCGCTGTGGGGGAAGCGGAGCCGTCACTCGTCCTCCCCCCATAAATCCACCATCTGGCGTATCTTCGCCTTGGTGGTCGCGTTCATTTTTTTGTATTGCCGGTAGAATTGGGCGTCAGCGGCGTCTTCGACCGTGACGGCCTCGCCCTCGTCCAGCAGATAATCCATCGTCGTCCCCAGCTTTTCGGCGATCTTGGACAACTTCTCTGCCGATGGCCGGGGCGGGTTCTTGTTCTCCAGTTCCCAGATGTAGCTTTTGCTGGACTCGGTGAGCTCGGCCAGCTTGTCGAGGGTCAGCCCCTTTTCCTTTCTGAGTTTACGGATCTTTTCTCCGAGCACGTTCGTCACGATTGCGGCTCCTCCGGCTGTTTTCGGTTGTTCGGTGTAGACATATTTTATGCACTTGACTGCCGAATTGCAATCGTGGCATGATGTTCGGAGTAGAGGTATTTTTTATCCCTCTCGGAAGAATCGGCAAGCAGGAGACCGAACATGAGCAAAGGGCCGAAAACCCACCACGTCGTCCCGAACCCGAGCGGGGGCTGGGACGTGAAGCGCGGCGGCGGCGAACGCGCCAGCAGCCACCACGAAACCAAGCGCGAGGCCATCGACAGTGGCCGCTCGGTGAGCCGCAACCAGGGCACCGAGCTGCGCATCCACAACAAGGACGGCCGCATCGCCAGCAGCGACAGCCACGGCGGCGACCCGTACCCGCCGAAGGGCTGAACAGGAAAGGACGAGCAGAAAATGGATAGTCACAAGCACGAGAAGGACGAGGACCGCCGGGACAGTGATCACGGCGGTCAAGGGGGCCAGCAGGATAAGGAGACCACCATCATCGTGAACGGGCGCGAGCGCACCGTCACCGGCAAGGAGGTCACCTTCGACCAGTTGGTGGCACTCGCCTTCGACACCCCGCCGACCGGCGAAAACATCGTCTTCACGATCACCTTCCGGCGGGGGCACGGCGACAAGCCGGAAGGTTCCGTCCTCGAAGGCGAGAGCGTGAAGGTCAAGAAGGGCATGATCTTCAATGTCACACCCACTGATAAGTCGTAGCCCCGACCTCGTAAAACTGAAGGAAGACGGGTACGAGGTGGAAATCAAGGCCAACCACCTCGTGATCCGCAACGTGCCCTACGTGAACAGCAAGGGCAAAGTGAAGCGTGGGCTCCTCGTATCGACCCTGAACCTAGCCGGCGACGTCACCGCAAGGCCGGACACGCACGTCGCCCGGTTTGCCGGGGAGCATCCTTGCGACCGGCATGGCCGTCCGCTGACCAAGATCGTCAACGGTAGTGGGCGCGAGACCCTGGGCGAAGGCCTTGTGGTCGATCACTCCTTTTCCAGCAAGCCGAAGGAAGGTTACAGGGACTATCACCATAAGATGTCTACCTATGCCGACATGTTGTCGGGGCACGCGGCCGCAATCGATCCGACGGCAACGGCTAGGACCTTCCAGGTCATCGAGGCGGATGACCCTGAAGGTGTTTTCGAGTATCTGGACACGGCATCCAGCCGGGCCGGTATCTACGCGGCCTCCAAGAAGCTGGAACGGCTGCGGATCGCCATTGTCGGCCTTGGGGGCACCGGCGCTTATGTGTTGGACCTCGTGGCCAAGACGCCCGTCGCAGAGATTCATCTTTTCGACAGCGACTGGTTCCTCCAGCACAATGCCTTCCGGTCACCTGGTGCGGCCACCCTCAAGGAACTGAGGGATGTGCTCAAGAAGGTGCACTATTTCCGCGACCGCTACGCGGCCATGCGCCGGAACATCGTCGCGCACGATGTCCATATCGATGCCGGAAACGTGGACATGCTCGAAGGCATGGACTTCGTCTTCCTGTGCATCGACCGCGGCGACGCGAAGCTGCCAATTATCGAGAAGCTCGAAGCCCTCGGCATCCCCTTCGTCGATGTCGGCATGGGCATCGAGCTTGTAGACGACAAGCTCCAGGGCATCGTTCGGGTCACGACCAGTACGGCGCGGATGCGCGAACACGTCCGCGACAGGAAGCGCATCGGCCTCTCCGGCGGCGACGCAGACAATATCTACGCAAAGAATATCCAGATCGCTGATTTGAACGCGCTGAACGCCGCCCTGGCGGTGATCAAGTGGAAGAAGCTCTTCGGCTTCTACCTCGATTTGGACAACGAGCATCACGCCACATACACCATCGATGGCAACATGCTCCTGAACGAGGAGAAGCCATGAAACCGACTTTTGCTTTTGAAACCGTGTTCGTGACGGCCATCCCCGAAAAGCTTGAAGATCGGACGCTATACGTGTCCATGGACTATGCGACGGTGGCGCACAAATGCTGCTGCGGCTGCGGACTGGAAGTCGTCACGCCGCTCAGCCCGACCGATTGGAAGCTCACCTATGACGGCGTGGCGGTGTCGCTGCACCCGTCCGTTGGCAATTGGAGTTTCCCCTGCCGCTCCCACTACTGGATCGACAAAGGCACGGTTCGCTGGGCCGGTGACTGGACGCAAGAACAGGTCAATGCCGGCCGCGCCCATGACCGCCGGACCAAGGACAGGTTCTTCAGCGAGAAGACTGTGTCCGCCGCAGGTCAGCCAAGCGGCGCACCTCCCACGACGGAAGGCATGGGCTGGTGGTCCCGCTTCAAGAAGTGGCTGTCCGGCGATTGAGGCCTCGGTCGAGGAGTCCTTGCGACCCAGACCAGCAAGACCACCCGACGAAAGTGGTCCCGGCTACGAGAAGTGGGCGGTGTTTCGTTGCCCGAAGCATGAGGACGAGATCATCCAGTTGTCCCTGATGCAGAACCGGCGCCCGCGCTGGTCCATCACGCTGGATTTCCTCGACCGGCCCACCATCCACCCGTCCGTCAGACAGCTCGACGGCGCATACGCGCATTTCTGGGTCAAGTCGGGAGCCATCGACTGGTGCGCCGATACGGGACGTCGGCCGCCTTCGCAGGCGGGATAGCCAGCCCGCGGGGGCGAGATACCCCCCGCCAAAGCGAGAGCCCAAGCCGCTAATCAATCATTCGACGTGCAGGGGCAGGCGGCACCCTACAACTTTTGCACGATTTTTTCTTTCGTATGACAAGAAATATTATTAGAGTATTTCCACATTATTCATAAGTGGTTTTTATTGATGCATAATTCACAGCGATCGATTTTCTCATCATTTTCATTCAGCGCAGCGCTTGTTTCCTGCGCTTTTATTTTGCCCGGCACTGTGCTCGCCGCAGAAGCAGCCGCAAAGCCGGTAAGCGAAACCATCGACAACGCCCCTGAGCGCACGCCCTTCGTAAAAGCCCTGGACAGGCTGAACAAGCGCTTCGCAGAAAGACCTGAAGGCGGGCACGAGCGCGATGCCTGGGACAAGGCGTTCGTCGACAGCCTGCCGCTGATCAACATTCCGCCCGAAGCGACCACCCTCTCCGACTTTACCACCCAATGGCAGAGCCCGGTGTTCGTAAACAACAGCGTCGTGTCTTTCATCATGCATGAAATCGCGTCACCGGAGGAGAAAGCACAGTTCACAAGTGCGGATTCACTGACGCGTGCGTATCAGATGCTTTGGAATGTGGACACAGGCGAACTCAAGCGTGTCGTCTATTTGGGCCTGAGCCATGTAGGGGAACCGGAGCCCTGCGCCGATACGGTCATGCCTGGCGTTATCGGTTTTGCCGATTACAGCGCCATGCCGCAGGACATGCAGGACATCATGGCGGAGGACAAAAAGCTCCTCAAGCCTGAACAGGGTCCCGATTACAGGGCATTCTACTTCCACTTCGTGGAGGGAGAGGATGCGGGCAAAACCTACTTTGTGCTGGCTCGTAACGCGTGGGGGCCGGAGATTGTTGATATTGTTAAGCGGCACGGCTTTAAGGACCCCGCCAAACGTATTGGCAATGTCCTTGCGACAGACTACCCAAAACTGAAGGACAAGCTCGATTTTGCCCCTCCGGGCCAGGTCATTCCCGGTCCGGCAAGGTATTGGCACGCTCCAAGTATTGTTGGTGAAATTCTGTCTGGAACGCCGTTTGATTGTCGGAAGTGGTCTCAATTTCCAACTCTTCTCGCACACTGGAATCTCAAGGTTTCCGGTAAAGCAGCAGATTTGTTCAGCACGATCAATAAAACACCGATACGGGTGGGGGTCGAAACGACATTTGTTGATCGACATACGAACGAAGTTGTCTTTTCGATCCCTCTTACAAGAATGGACCATATGCCATTAGGAGTTCCTGACGACAAACTGTCTATATTCAGTGTGTGGTACGATTCCAGCAAGGATCGCTACTTCTTAGGAGACTCAATCGAATATTCAAAGATAGACCGGCGCTTCTATTGGGTCTATCGCCAGGGTTGGCGTGTCCAAGAAGTATCCGTACCAGGCAATTTCGCATCCACAACGCCCACCAAATATGGCGTCCTCGGTTCGGTGCCCGGTGCCCGTGTGCACTTACGCGACAACGGTGTCCTGGAACACTGGCGGCTGGACTTGCCGTACGACAAGGAACTCGCCGCAAAAATCAATATCAAACCGGAATATTATAGCACGATAAACCCGTCCCCCAACTTGTGTCGTGGCGTCGGGATATGGCCCAAGTATTATACTGTAGGCAAGTATCACTTAAGTCCGGTGCAGAACGCTGATTACCAGCTTTTTGTTATTAATTACTGTTCTGATATTTTTGAAAATTTGATGGGGAAATGAGTTATGGCTGGGGTAACGAAGATTGAAAGCCAATACATCGGTGAAGTGAATGGAAATGGCATTCCTACGGCAGAAAATCTAGGAACCGCCATTATGGCTGCAACCCTGGCGAAGGCAGCCTATGGCAACCAGTACACCGGCACCACCAATATCTCTCCGCCTGCCGAATCCCCAATTGCCGGATATAGTTTGGTCAGATCCTTTGTTGATGGACCGACTGGCTTTCAGGCCTTCCTTTATCAAAGCACGAGTGACGCAACAAACTACTCGCTCGTTTTCCGCGCGTCGGAACAAACGGATATTCAGGTAGCCGACTGGGCTGTGGATGCAGGGGGATTCGCCAATGCTCAATGGGCATTTGACTACCGAGGCCCTTTGGAACCGGGGCAGACATTTACCGGCTCGATTGGGGCATACGTCGTAAGCAATGTTTTAGACCAAGCTAACGAAGCACTTCAGGGGGCGACAGGAACAATCAACCTCGTCGGCCATTCCCTCGGTGGCATGTTGGCGCAGCGCGCGGCTGTGGACTTTTCTACTGCTGTGGGTACAGGCAGCAATATTACCTTGAACATGATTACCATCGATGCGCCGGCAATTGCCGGTGTAGACACTCAACTTTTGTCTAGTTTAGGTAACGTAAACTCCGCCCACTACTACATGGAAGGCTCTCTTGTTCCTCGTGTTGGGAACACCGCGTATGTAGACAGTGATAATATATTCAAGGTGGACGTTCCCTCCAATTTGATACCAGGCAATAACGACACCGTCGAATACCTCCACAGTCTGGATACGTTCATTCTTTACGCTACAGGAACCCAGATTGCTGTAAATGGTGGCAGCTACGATCAGCCTTGGATTGGGCTTTGGGTCGAGCAGGTAAGCGGCGTCGAAAACACGTTGGGTCTGGGCAGCATACTGTCGATCGCCAAAACAGAAATGCTGACAACCAATGCCGACCATGATTTCGGCATCGAGGAATCGGTCCTGCGCCTCCTGAAGGTGGGTATTGCGGGGGTGGCAGCAGCTCCTTCAACGAATGCAGAGAAGGTGGTTGAACTCTTCCACAGCTACCTGCCCCTCTATGGTGATGCCGCGCTCAATCTCTTCAAGGTAGAGAGCGGCGTACAGGCGCTCGGCGAGTTGCAGAACCAGACCAATTTTCTGAATGTATTCGATGCCTTCATCGCGAACGTCGACAACGTGGCTGACAACCGTTCTGCCTCACAGAAAGAACAATATTCGGCCTCTATCACCTTGCAGGAGTACCTGTCTGCCGCGCAGACCGCTGCCAACGACTTGCTGTATGTGGATCAGCAAACACTGGATGGTATGAGTGCGAGCGCCGCAAACCTCCACGCGCTCAAAGTTCTGGCGTACTGGCAAATGGTTCAGGTTGGTGCGTTTTCCATCGCATCGAAATCCGTTCAAGGCTTTGTGACGGACGGCAACAACCCGGATGCCAAGATGGGGATTATCAGTGATGCCGTTGTGGCGGAACTGACGGAGCATGTTGCACAACTGAGTGGCTTTACCGGTTACGGCGCACAGGCGGGTGTGGATGCGGGCCTCTTGGAACTTATCGGGCTCGGGCAAACGGATGGTGATGCATTCAGCTTACCTGCTGCGGTTTGGGGCCCCTCATATGTAAGCGACTTCTTCAGCAGTTCCGAAATCATCAAGCTCTTCACGAGCTTTAAGTCGTCCATCGGCCGGGTCAAGTTCGGCGGCGACGGAGATGATACGCTCAACGGGACCGAGAAGGCTGACCTGCTTGCCCCGGGGCACGGGAACGACATCGTGAAAGCAGGTGGCGGTGACGACACGATTGTCGTGGACGACACCTCCAACAGTACGGGTTTCAACAACATCGACGGTGGTGCGGGTCACGACACGATCGTGGCCCTGAGTGACGAGATACACCTGTCCTCCATCAACAACGTCGAGGTTATAAAGGGCACGGAGGACGGCTCGACGATCCACCTTTCCGATGGTGCAACCATCGACCTCACGAACATCACGTTTACGGATGTCGACGGTATCGTGGGCTCTGATATCGCGGATACGATCGCCGTTTCCGATTTGCAGGATATCAGCCTCGATTCCGGCGGTGGCGCCGACCAGATCTACCTTGGCGTTGGCGATGTCACCGTTGATGCAGGCGACGGCAACGACACCATTCGGTTCATTGGTGAAGGCGGCGGCAGTCTGGATCTGGATGGCGGTACCGGTACGGACGTGCTCGATCTGCATGAGGCCATTACGTCCGAAGACCCCTTCGGTGATGCCGTCGGCATAGAGGACCTCACTATCAAAGCGCTCAATGGCATCGAGAAGATATACGGCGCCGAGGCCGGTACGGTCATCCGGACGGACGCCAGCGTTGGGGATGCCTACATCCACCTTGGTGACCTGACCGAGCAAACCAATGTGCTGCGCATCGAGTCTCATGGGGCGAACGATGTCGTGTACGGCTCGGACCTGGTGGACACGATCGTCTCAAGCGCGAGTGTCATTGGTGCCGGCGGTGACGACCGCATCGCCCTGCAAGGCGGTACGGCCATCTACAACAGCGGTGACGGGCACGATACCATCAGCGGCAGCGGCATGGTGTATTTCGGGACGGGGATTAATCCGTCGAACGTCTACTTTGAGCGCACGACCGACGGGTTGGCGGACACGCTGGTCAAGGACAATGGCCAGACGATCCTGACCATCAAGAACGGGTCGGACATCAGCTTTACCTACGAAGACAGCCCCTCCGGCTCGGCGAGTTACATTACCAGCCGGAGCTACACCCAGACCGGCACGAACGGTGCCGACAACCTTGACGGCTACCGCATAGAAATAACGCACGAGGACGCACCGTCGGACTTTATCGACCAGCCGAACGTCTTCTACGGCTATGGGGATCCGGGTACCGGAATAATATCCCCCCAAGGCTACGACTACATGTGGGGACACACGGCAAACGACACGTACATTGGCGGTACCGGCACGAACATCATTCAGGATATGGGCGGCAACGATCAGTATGTTGTCGAGCTGGGTGGCGATAACATTATTTACGACTACACACCCTTGGGCTCAGGCAATGGAACAGATGTTATCTTCTTTGAAGTAGGCATTGAGCTTGAGGATATTGCCGTCGTTTCGACAGGATATAGTCACCCCACGTATGGCGTCACGGATACATCCATTATCGACATTACCGGACAAAGCAGGTTCTACGTTTCATTTAACATTGACGATATTTCGTCTATCGAGTTCGTCGGGTCTGGTCGTGTCCTCTCCCAAACCGACCTGCAAAACCTGATGCTGGAGCCGACAGCCGTGAGCTCCACTACGTATGATGTGCAACTTGGCGACTTGTCCAATACCTCGCTTGCCAGCACCGATGGCTACACAAAAATCTCCCTAGAAAAGGGCTTCGGCCCATCGGACGTGACGACGGCTCAAGACGGGAACGATCTGATTATCTACCTCCGCGACGCGGGCAGCATCACCCTGCAGGGATGGGTAGGGAATAACTATGTAACGGAAGTGGCTTTTGAAGATACGTCTTACAGCAGCCTGAGCATCACCGATCTGGTCGATCTGAGCCACACGTACACAGTCTCCTATACTTTCCCGGATATCGACCTGAACGTCGTCTATTACGGCAACGGGACTGGTGCTGGCGAGTCCATCACTGGTACGGACGCTGTGGACGTCATCACGCCATACGCTGGCAGTGACACACTGGATGGGGGTCTGGAAGCGGATATCTTCCGCATGGGCACTGGCTTCGGCGTGAACACCATTATCGATACCGATGGTGCCAACCGCATCGCGTTCCTCCCTGATGTGACACCGGCGGATGTGGAAGTTCTACAGGTGGCGGGCACGCAGAATCTGATGCTGAGGATCATCGGCACGCAGGACGCCGTCATCGTGCCGGATTGGTTCTCCGCGACGACCAAACCGGTGGTGGCGGTAGACTTTGATGGCGGCACGACGTGGACCGCAACGCAGTTGGAGAACTTCGTCCGCAACATCACGGGTACGTCTGGAGACGACTACATCGAGGGCCACGACGGCTCTGCCGAAACTTTCTATGGCCTTGCGGGGGATGACTATCTGGTTGGCGGCTCCGGCAACGACTACCTCGACGGCGGCGATGACAACGACCTGCTGGAAGGCGGCGCCGACAACGACACACTCATCGGTGGTGCGGGCGATGACATTCTGGATGGCGGCGATGGTATCGATACCCTGAATGGCGGCGCTGACAACGACTACATCGAAGCGGGTGCAGGCAATGACACGCTGATCGGTGGCTCGGGTGACGACTACCTCGACGGCGGCGATGGCAATGACAGCATCACCGGCGGCGCGGGCGATGACTACATCGTGGCCGCAATCGGAAACGATACGATTTATTACACCTATGGCGATGGCACCGACCTGATCGAGGGATACGGTGCAACGCTGAACATCTCCGGCATTGCCGCCTCGGGGGTGCATGTTTCTCTGGATGCCGGGCAGGACTACGCAACGGTGAGTTTTGACGGCAGCTCAGACTATATCTTCATCGAAAATTATCAGAGTGGCACGATTGCATCGTTCGTTCTCGGCGGCCAGACACACGCGGCCTCAAACGTTGCAGTGACGTACTACGGCACGGAAGTCGGCGATGTGATGTCCGCATTTTCCGTGGCAGGCGATACACTCTACGGCTATGGCGGCAACGATACGCTGACGGGCAGTACCGGCAACGACGTCCTGTACGGTGGTGACGGTGACGATTGGCTCTTTGCCCCCGCGGGCGATAACACCCTGTCCGGCGATGCCGGTGACGATACGATTTATGCGGGATCAGGAAATGACACCCTGTATGGCGGTACGGGCAACGACACGCTCTACGCCGCAGAAGGCACCGACTATCTGTTCGGCGAAGACGGGAACGATACGCTTTATGCCTCGGCCGATGGCGATGTGCTGGATGCCGGTGACGGAGACGACTTCGTTTACGGCAGCGACGGGAATGACGATATCTACGTCGGTGACGGCACGGATTACTTCGACGGTGGGGCCGGCGATGACACCTTCATCGTCGATGGTGACGGTTCCTTCTCGGATACCTACATCGGTGGCAGCGGCTATGACGTTATTCTGGGCGGTAGCGGAGCCGACTCGGTCAAGATTCAGACGATTTCGGGCATTGAAGAGATCGACCTCGGCGGCGGTGCGGACCTTATCCGCGGCGCGAGTGGTGATGACTATATCGACTTCAGCAATACGACCCTGGCCGGTGTGGAAAGCATCGACCTGCGTACGGGCAACGACACGCTGATCCTGCCGTCGACCATGTCCCTCACCTCCATCGATGGAGGTGACGGTTTCGACCAGGTGCTGGGAACGTCCGGCAACGATAACTTAGATTTCCGTTCTGTGACCCTCGCAAACATCGAACAGATCGTGGGTGGTGCAGGTGACGATACCATCTACAGCTCCGAGGGCGATGACACGATTTATGGCGGCGCCGATAACGACACCATCTATGTCTGTGATGGAACTGACTACCTGGATGGCGGCGATGGCAACGATACGTTCATCGTCAGCGGCGACGGCTCCTTCTCCGACATCTACATCGGCGGCGCCGGCTATGATGTCATTCAGGGTGGCAGCGGCGACGACTCCATCAAGATCAATGCTATTTCCGGCATCGAGGAGATTGCAGGCGGTGCCGGTAACGACCTGATTCGTGGCGCCAACGGTGCCGATAACTGGGACTTCAGTTCCATGACGGTCACGGGCATCGAAACCATCGACCTGCGGGGCGGCAATGATACGTTCATTGCATCGAGCGCAAACGATACGATCGTCGGCGGTACGGGTAACGATACCCTGAGCGGGCGTGGTGGCGCCGACACCTACGTCTTCAACCTCGGTGACGGTCAGGACACCATCAGCGAGCAAGGCGATGCGCTCGGGGTCCCCGGTGGCAACGTGGACCGTATCGTGTTCGGTGCGGGCATCGACGTTGCGGATGTGACGTTCAGCGTCAGCAGCGGCAACCTGATTGCGGCGATCGACAACACCACCGACAAAATCACCATCGCCAACTGGGATCAGGCTGGCTTCGAGATCGAGCAGTTCGAGTTCGCGGACGGCTCGGTCATCCACATCAACCACCTGGCTGATATTCTGGCGGGCACGGGCAAGGCCGCGAATGCCGGTGATCTGATTGCCGGCACGTCCATGGACGATACGCTGAACGGCACCACGGGCAACGACGTCATCGTGGCGGCCGAAGGCGGCGACACGCTGAATGGTCTGGGGGGTGACGATGTGCTGTTCGGGCGCGAGGGCGACGATGTCCTCTCCGGCGGTGCAGGCACCGACTGGCTGTATGGCAATTCAGGCTCCGACGAATACCTGTTCGACAGCGGCTTCGGCGCTGATGTAATGCTGGATCAGGCCGGCGTGGGCGAGACCAATATCGTTACCTTCGGCAGCGGGTTGGCCTCTGGTGATGCGACCTTTGCGCAGGTCGGTGACGACCTGCAGATTTCCTTCGACGGCACGACCGACAGCCTCACCGTGCAGAACTGGTTCGTGGACGGCAGTTGGCAGGTCACGCAGTTCGCCTTCGATGACAGCACCGTCGTCGCGGCCGCGGATGTGACGGATATTCTGGCCAACGACGGCAAGATCATCATCCCGTTGAACGAGATCACGGGCACGAGTGGCGTGGATTACCTTTATGGAACCACGGGCGGTGACCTCATCGATGTGCTCGCGGGGAACGACACCGTGTACGCCGACGCCGGTGACGACACCGTTTACGGCGGCACGGGTGCCGACACCCTGTACGGTGAGGACGGCGACGACACCCTCTATGGCGGGGATGGCAACGATTACCTGTACGGCGGTAACGGTGATGATCACCTGTACGGCGGTACGGGTCTGGACATTCTGACCGGCGGCGCGGGCTCCGACACCTATTACTTCAACATCGGTGACGGCGAGAAGCGCATCACCGATTTCGTCGAGGCCGGCGAGGTCAACACGGTTTCCTTCGGCGCGGGCATCTTCAAATCGGACCTGCTCATCGGCCAGGTGGCGGATGACGACCTGATGATCGAGATCACCGTGCAGAGCACGGGCGACAAAATCCGCATCTTCGACTGGAACGATGCGAACGGCACGCCCATCAACCAGTTCACCTTCGCCGAAGCCGGTGAGTCCCTGACCATCGCCGAGGCCAACGACATGTTCCGCCGCCAGTACGGCACGGAAAACGGCGATACGCTGAACGGCAAGACGCTGGATGACATCATCTACGGCTACGGCGGTAACGATTACATCCGCACGGCCGAGGGTGACGACCAACTCTACGGCGGCGACGGCAATGACAGCCTGTACAGCGATAAAAGCGCGAACGGCAGCGAGGTCGGCTCTGGCAACGACCTGCTGGACGGCGGCGCGGGTAACGACAACCTCTGGGGTGGCGCGGGTGACGATGTGCTGATCGGCGGCTCAGGGTCCGACCAGATGCGCGGTGAGGCCGGCAACGACACCTACCAGTTCAACCTCGGCGACGGCACCAACTTCGTCTATGACAGCGATGCCAACGGTGATGCGAACACCGTGCTGTTCGGGGCCGGTATCTTCGCCTCCGACCTGAATATCTACAAGAACGGCACCAGCCTGGATATCCAGATCATCAGCACCGGGGACATCATGCGCTTCTCCAACTGGGAGAGCACCAACCCCATCCAGACCTTCGCCTTCACCGAGTCCGGCGAGAGCCTGACGCTGGCCGAAGTGAACCAAGCCTACCATACGTTTCAGGGTACCGAATCCGGGGATACCATCAGCGCAACATCAGGCGATGATGTTATGTACGGATATGGCGGCAACGACTTCCTCTATGCGGGGCTCGGCGACGACACCCTCTACGGCGGGGATGGCAACGATACATTGAAAGCCGACCACTCCAGCTCAGGCGGCCTTCTGCCTGGCGGAGGCGACGATACCATCTACGGCGGCGCGGGCGCCGACACGGTCGATGGCGGTGGCGGCAACGACCTGATCCATGGCGAAGCCGACAATGACAACCTCATCGGCGGCGATGGTGACGACATCATTTACGGCGGCGATGGTAACGACGTCGTGGGTGGCTACAACGGTAACGACTATCTGGATGGCGGTGCGGGTACCGACTACCTACAAGGCGGCAGCGGTGATGACATCCTCATCTATGATGCCTCTGACATCTGGATATACGGCAACAGCGGCGAGGATACGCTGCGCATGGTCAATGGCGGCGAGTCCATCGACCTGAGCGCGACCAAAATCCAGACCATCGAGCGGCTGGACATGGCGAACAGCTCTGGCGACGACACCGTCACGCTGACCATCAGTGATGTGCTGCGTGTGTCGGACACCGACGTACTGCGCATCACGGGCGAAGCCGGTGACGAGGTTCTGACCGTGGACTCCTTCACCCGCGGGTCCGATACCACACTGGACAGCATCGACTTCGCGACCTTCACCGGCGGCGGGGCGACGCTGTACGTCCAGCTCGGCCTCGACTTCAACAGCAGCCAGGTGCTGGCGGCTTAATCGCCAATCCGAACGAAGAAAGGCGGCCGATGGGCCGCCTTTTCTCTTCATGCAACGCATTGAAATTGCGTATGTTTTTCTGTTGTGACAAAATGCGCAATTCTGTCACAGCGGTCAACATCGAATTACTTAACGAATCCGCCGTCTTCACTGCCAAAGACGGCTGGCGATCTTCCGCTCTTCGGCCCCGACCGCATCGCCGTAGATGGCCGTCGTCGCCAGGCTCGCATGGCCGAGCCATTTCTGGACCAGATGAAGCGGCACGCCCTTTTCCAAAGCCGCGATCGCAAACCCGTGGCGCAGGCCCTTGGGCGTTGCGTGCGGGCCGACGATGCCGGCGGCTTCCATCACTTCCTTGACCCGCCGGTAGCCGGTCATCCGGCACCACGGCCAGAGCCGTGCCGACGACGTGCCCGCCGCGAGGGCGGCGGCAATGCCATGTGCATCATCGAGAGCGGTCAACATCGCTTCCGATACCGGAACCGCGCGGTGTACACCGCTGCGGCGCTTTTTGAGGCTCTCGAAAACGATCATCCGCGCATCGAGGTCCACCTGATCGACCGTGAGGGCTAGGGCTTCGGAAACCCGGCAGCCCGTCTCGCACAGGACGCGGCAGAACGTGTGCACCTCCGGTACATGCTTCCTTGCTGCGCGAAGGAAGGCGCGCCGCTCGTCACCCGTGAGATATTTCCGGTGCCCGGCCTGATCATACAGGCTCCATCCTTCCATTCGATGTCTCGCGCGTTTGAAAGCCGCCCCTCCTTAACCGTCTGATTCCACGACTGGAATCGTAACAGTCGAGGCCACGGCCAGTGACACTTTTGCGCATTCTGTCACTCGGATTGCCGGAGGGTCTGTGGCACGGGGGCAACGTCCGGAATGGACGCGACCGAGTGGCGGAGGTCCGAAGGCGCCGTTCCCTTCTCTTCCGACCAGGAGGTCATGATGTCTCTCAGCAGTTCAGTATCCCGCCGGGTTCTCGTCCTCGGCACCCTCGTTCTCGGTCTCGCGGCCTGCCAGACGACCGGCGCCACCAGTGCAAACAGCGCAGGCGCCGACCCGCTGGCGGCCTACAAGGCTGCCGTTCCCGCGCTCGAACAGGCGGGCGGCGGCAAGGCGTGCGTCGATTGCTTCCTCACCAATTACGGACCGAGCCCCTTCCCCAAGGCGTTCGCGGTATCGCCGGACGGCGCCTATGGCGCGCGCTACAAGGTCGGTGCGTCGATGGCAAAGATGCGTGAAGACGCGCTTGCGAGCTGCCGGAAGAAGCCTGCCTACGATCCCGCCCATGACTGTTTCATCTTCTTCGAGAATGACCAGCAGGTGTGGAAGCCATGAGGAGGACATTCGGCCAGTTGATCTGGAACGTCGTCGCGCTCCTGATTGCCGTCTGGGGCGGGTTCTTCAGCCTCGGTCTGTCGCTGAAAGGCATTGCCGACGGTGCCGGTCGATATTGGCCCGACGCTGCTTTCCTCGGCCTGACCCTGTTTGCCATGTCCATCGGCCTCGGGGCGATGGTGCACCTGTTGGCACGGCTGGCAGCCGGACAACCCAAAGAGTGAGAAAGAGGCGGCCGTCAGGCCGCCTCCTCCGCTCCGGCGGATTGCAGGCCACCGAGGTAATCGGTGGCCTTTGCCGCTTGTGAGGCGGCGGTGAAGATGGCCTTCTTGTCGGCCTTCAGCACCTTCAGCCAGTTGTCGATGTAGGCGGCGTGGTCGGGACGCGGCGTGAGCGTCACCCCGAGGTCGGCGCAGAGGAATGCCGCGCCCAGCTCGGCCACGAGCTCTTCCATCGCGTAGGCATCGTCACCGAAGCGCTTGCCGAACTGCCGGTCGCAGCGGCGGTCGTGACCGGTCCAGTGGGTCAACTCGTGCAAGAGCGTGGCGTAGTAGCTCTCGGTCGCCGTGCTGGTCTCGCTGCCGAGGAAGCGCTCGCGCTCGGGCATCTGGATGATGTCGTCCGCGGGGCGGTAGAAGGCGCGGCTGCCGCCGTGGTGGACGATGGCGCCGGTGCCGGCGATGAAGCGCTCGGCCTTGTCGAGGGCCTGCACGGGGTCGGTGGGCTCGGGCAGCGACGGTGCCGCGTAGCCGTCCACCTGGTCGGCATTGAAGACCCAGCTGGCGCGGGCCATGAGGCGCTTACCCTGCTCGGTTTCGCCGTCGTCCGTGGTCTCTTCCACGTCGAACTCCTTGTAGAACACCACCAGGCTCGCCTTCTCGCCCTTGCGGACTTGCGCCCCGTTGTTCTGCCACTGGCGATAGGTGCCCCACGTGCCGGTGCCGAAGCCGCGGGCCTGTGCTGAGGCCCAGAGGCTGACGACGTTGATGCCGCGATAGGCGTTGTTGGTGTCGATGTTGACGGGGCGGTTGAGGCCCTCGCCGCTGCGGTGCCAGGGCATCTGCCAGTCGCCCGCTCCCGCCTCGATGGCGGCGATGATGGTGTTGGTGACCTGGGTGTAAACGTCGATGCGGTGCATTGTTCCTCTCCTTGTCTCGCGGGGCCGCGCCCATCGCGGCCGTCCGATGGCGACCGGAAAGGCAGGGGCAAGACGGGCGGCGCACCCCAAGAGGCGCGGAGGGGCGAAGCCCCGACAGGGACTTCGCGTGGGCCGGAGGGAACCGGAGGACGGCGGGCAGACTGTTTCTTGGCTCGCGAGGAAGGCGTCAGCCGGGGAAGAAACCGACGGACCGCCGTTGCGCTGCACGGCGTCCCTGCCAGGTCAGCCACCCCATGAGGACGGCCCGTGGGCAGCGGTCCCGGACGAGGATCTGAGGAACACCACGCAAGCGGCCTCGCCGTTCACCCGGCCAAACGACGATCGCCCGCCTCTACGTGAGGCGGGGCGACGCGGCATCCAATGCTGTACGCAGGCTTATGGCTGCTACCGGAATTGGCAAGCTGACCGATCGGTTGCACGGTAGGGAATGTCGGCCTCGGGCGTGCAAAGCGTGGTCGAGGCACCCATTTCGGGGTAAAAGATTCGCATTGGCAAACACGGGAGATGCGCACGAAAGCGAGGGGCGGATGGTGTTCAGCAAGTTGTTCGGCGGAGGCAGGAAAGACAGCGCAGAGAAACGGGCACCGGAGGGCGCCGGGCTGCTGGACTTCTTCGATTCACTGGAGCCGGCCCTCGGCAACGCGGCGCGGATGATCCAGGCCAACCGCACCATCGACCGTGGCCTCAAGCGCAGCTTCTACGATCACCTCTATCGCGGCCAGTTCGACGAAGCCCGCGCCATGATCCGGACGCACTTCCTGCCAGCCTTCTCGGAAAGTGCCCAAGCGCAACTGATCGGCGGCGGCTCGGCCTCCGGCTGGGCCACCCTCGACCAGCTCACGAACGAACGCATCATCTGGGGCAACGAGCCCGACCGCCCCGTTGACGGCATGAGCCTGGCCTTCTGGTGGCGCACGGCCGATAGCGGACGCGACGTGGTCTTCCACGGTGAGGGTCACCTGCTGACGGTGGCGCCTACGGGCGCCGGCAAGGGGCAGCATTTCATCCTGCCCAAGCTGCTCGACTATCAGGGGCCTGCGGTCATCCTCGACCCCAAGTGCGAAAACTTCCGCGAGACCGCATGGCGGCGGAACCTGTTCGGCCCGGTCTTCAAGTGGGCACCGTTCGAGGCGGACTCCGACTGCTACAACCCGCTGGATTTCGTGAAGGACTGGGACGATGCCCGCGTGCTCGCCGACCTGATGGTGGTCACCAGCGGGCGCGACGCCTTTTGGGACACCGCCGCGCGGAATCTGCTGACCGGCCTCATCATGTTCGTCATCGGGCACCGCCCGCCCGAGAAGCGCACCGTGCGGGAGGTCTGCCGGGTCCTCGCTTCCGGCGCGGAGGCATGGGAGCACGTCGTCCACGAGCTTCAGGAGAGCGGCGACGACAACCTCATCGACCTCGGCAATCGCATCGACCAGCTCCGCCAGAACGACCGCCTGCGGGAGTCGATCTATGAATCCCTGAACAGCCAACTCGATGTCTGGCGCTCCAAGGCGATCGTCGCCACCACATCGGCGACCACGCCGGGCCTGTCGATGGAGCGCATCGTCGCCGCCGACTACATGGTGGCGCAAATGGCGGCCGTGAATGGTGTCGATCCCGGCTGGACCTCGCCCGCGCCGGGCGTCCTCAACCGCGGGGCGGCGGCATCCATCTACATCGTCATCCCGCCGGACAAGATCGGCTCCTACCGGTCGGTGCTGCGCGTGCTGCTGGGGCAGATGCTCAAGTCGGCCATGCGCGCCTATGACGAGACGCGGCGCTTCGCCGAAGAGAATCCGGACGACGACCTGCCTGCGGATTTTCCGTGGTGGCCGATGTTGTTCCTGTTCGACGAGTTTCCGCAACTCGGCTACATGGCGCCCATCGAGGAGGCGATCTCCACCTCCCGCAGCTACAACGTCCGGCTCTGGCTGTTCGCGCAGAACCTCTCCCAGCTCAGCCGGGTCTATGACAACTGGCAGACCATCGTCTCGGGCTGCAAGGCGCAGATCTACTTCCGACCGAACGACATGGAGACCGCCTCCTTCATCAGCGAGCGGATCGGCAAGCGCAAGGACGTGTGGGGCGGAGAAGACTGGCTGGCGAGCCCGCAGGCGCTCATGGGGGCGGATTTCAAGAAGGACTGCGTCATCGTCGTGCCGAACGTCAGCCCGATCCGGGCCGAGCTGTACGACGCCCTCCACGAGAACGGCCCGCTCAAACGGCAGATTGCCGAGTGGAAGGAGACCTTCGGCACGACCATCGACAGGGCACCGAAGCCGGAAGCCGCCCCCTCACCCGACGGCGGGGATGTCATCCCGGACGATGCGGTGAAACCGCCCCCGACAGCGGGCGATGACGATGGCGATAGCGATGCGTTTGATGGCGATGAGGAGTATCAGAAGGAGATAGCAGAGGCAAAGCGTAGGGCCGAAGAGCGACGGCGTGCCAGGGACGAAAGCACGCCAAAGCCACCTTCATTCGACGAGTGAGCCATCCTGACGGTGCTCTTCGAGCCACTGCTCAAAGGCAGCTCGATCAATAAAGACACGCCCGCCTATGCGGACGAGGCATCGGCTGAAGCCGTTGGTCTCGGCGTTGAAGATCCACCACCTAATGGTTGCTTCTGAAAATGCGGGATTGAGTTCGGCAAGTTGTGAAACGGTAAGAATGTTCTGGGCATTCACGCACAATAGTCTCCATTAGTTATCCTTAATTTATTTGTGGATATCACTAGAATGGATGACAACTATTCCTTGCGGGGTATGTATCGCTGAATACTTATGACTTTGGTGAAGATTTATTGAGCACTATGACGTGGGAGTGTCCCAAGAGTGTCCCACAATGAATTGGCTTTTCTCCGGAAAACTGGTGCCTGCTGCAAGATTCGAACTCGCGACCTGATGATTACAAATCTTTTTTACCACATAATTTACATAATAATAATAGCGTCCATAACGAAAATACTACAGATTCAGCGGGCTTTTTATTTATACGTATTGTGCTTTTCTGTGTATTATTTTTAGCAAGTGTCCCATAAGTGTCCCATGGGGAAAAACAAAAACAAGAGAATTGTTGATGTATGGCAGTAATAGAAGAGCGCTCAGGCAGAGATGGTAGCACTGTTTACCGCGTAAAGATTCGAATTAAGGGCCGCGCCACCGAGTCACGGACATTTTCTAGAAAAACGGACGCGAAAGACTGGGCACAACAGCGAGAGTCCGAACTGAAACGAGAACGCGCACTAGGTGTAACAGCGACCGCGAAATACACGGTAGGTCAGTTGATCGATCGCTATATCGAATCTGAGCTCCCAAAGCGGCGAACAGAACGCGCCGCGGTTCGGAACTATCTGAATTGGTGGAAAGAGCAAATTGGAGATAGAGCGCTAAAAGACATTTCCTCATCGGTCTTGTCAGAGTGCAGGGACCGCCTCCTGACCGAGAAGTGCGCCAAGCACAAATACCAAGGGAAGCAGCTAGCTTCGCGCACCAAGAGCCCGCGAACAGTCATCAGGTATATGTCGGCTCTTTCACATGCATTTTCGATTGCCGTGAACGAGTGGGAGTGGCTTGACAGCAATCCAATGGCAAAAGTTAAGAAGCCCACCCTTCCCCGGCCCAGAGTACGCTTCCTCAACGACACAGAGCGAAACAAGCTTCTGCTGGCCTGCAAGGCCAGTCCGTGTAGCTATCTGTATCCGGTCGTCGTCATGGCTTTGTCGACAGGTGCTCGATACAGCGAGATAATGAATCTCCGGTGGCGTGATATCGACATGAAGCGCGGCGTTGCTCGACTGGAACAGACAAAAAATGGAGAACGGCGGTCACTGCCATTGGTGGCGGCCGCTTTTGACGAGGTCTTACGGCTGCATCACACATCGAAGGCGGCTCCGTCAGACTACCTCTTCCCCAGATCCGATGGCCTGGCTCCGATGGAAATCCGTAAACATTGGGAAGCAGCACTTAAGAGCGCTGAGATTACAGATTTCCGCTTCCATGATTTGCGCCATACAGCGGCCAGCTACCTGGCCATGAATGGCGCGACGTTGGCCGAAATAGCAGAGGTGCTTGGCCACAAGACACTCCAGATGGTCAAACGTTATGCCCATCTGAGTGATTTGCACGTTGCGAGCGTCGTCGAACGAATGAACAGAGCCATCTTCGATGAGCCTGCAAACGACAACGTGGCGGTCTTGGAGCGCAAAAAGCGGAATAAGAGATGAGGAACTGGCACGGCTGGTATACCGCCGCGATGCTGGCTCCTGTGGAGAATTATTGGCACGGCTTGGCTCTGAGTGTGCCAAATGTGTGCCAAAATGCAAGAAAACCCCGTCCGTGAGGATCGGGGCTTTCTGTAATATCGTGTCTTTTCAGACAGATGATTGGTTGCGGGGGCAGGATTTGAACCTGTGACCTTCAGGTTATGAGCCTGACGAGCTACCGGGCTGCTCCACCCCGCGGTGATTTTGTTGTTGGGTTTCAGGCGTTGTCCGTGCGTGTTTCACGGCTTTCAGGCTGATGGCGGTACGGGTGTTGTCTGCTGACATTGTGATGAGGAGTTGCTGTTCTTTGCGGGCCTGGCAGCGACCTACTCTTCCGTGCCTTAAGACAAAGTACCATCGGCGCTGGGAGTTTTCACGACCGAGTTCGGGATGGGATCGGGTGCAGGCCTCCCGCCATAGCCACCAGGCCGGCAAAGAACAGCTGTGAATACATCCTTTATT
>JRYH01000574.1_pt1 | contig 85662 bp, 77 predicted proteins | sample 235351 | NCBI WGS metagenome assembly JRYH01 (sample SAMN03074221, study PRJNA261480) | activated sludge metagenome | biome: Wastewater Treatment Plant; feature: Wastewater; material: Activated sludge; isolation source: activated biomass of a wastewater treatment plant treating wastewater... ... | reverse complement strand
CTGATTACCATCGTCAAAATGTCCGGCGGAGAGGCGGGCTGATGCAGACGTCAGAGAATAAATCGAAGCGCCTTGCGCTTGTGCTGGTGGCAGTGGTGTTCGCCATGGTCGGCGCCGCCTATGCGGCCGTGCCCCTTTATGACCTCTTCTGCCGCGTCACCGGATACGGCGGGACGACGCAGGAAGCCAGCGCCGCGCCCGACACCGTTATCGACCGCAAAATTATCATTGAGTTCGATGCCAACACCGCCCGCGACATGCCGTGGAAATTCAAGCCGGCGCAGCATCGGATGGAGCTTCAGGTCGGGCAGTCGGCGCTTGCTTTCTACGAGGCCTACAATCCGTCCGACAAGACCATTGCCGGTACGGCAACCTTCAACGTGACGCCGGTCAAGGTCGGGCAGTATTTTAGCAAGATCGAGTGCTTCTGCTTTACCGAGCAGGTGCTGAAGCCGGGCGAGCGCGTCGAAATGCCGGTCACCTTCTTCGTTGACCCGGCCATCGACGAGGATCCGAACGCGCGGGAAGTCAAAGTTATTACGCTATCATACACCTTCTTCGTTACCGACGAGGAGGAGACAGATGTATCGGCACGGGCCGATCAGAAATCGGTTGATGTAAATTGACCACGGGGAAATATTGAAAATCAGTAGAACCGGATAACATCCGGACGAATTGCAGGAGTTTAGAATGGCAGATTCTCACGCCAAACAACATGATTACCACTTGGTGGATCCGAGTCCGTGGCCCGCGTTGACCTCCATAGCCTTGTTCGTGACTGCCACCGGCCTGGTCATGTGGATGCACGGTATGGGCTTTGCCGTTTTCGCGGTGGGCGCAATCGTCGTCCTCTATTCGGCCTTCTCCTGGTGGCGGGATGTCGTCCGCGAAGGGGAACATGAGGGGCACCACACGCCGGTCGTGCAGATTGGCCTGCGCTACGGGATGATCCTTTTCATCGCCTCGGAAGTGATGTTCTTCGTCGCCTGGTTCTGGGCCTATTTCAACGCCGGCTTCTTCCCGACAGAGGCAACCGGGGGCGTCTGGCCGCCGGAAGGCATTCAGACTTTCGATCCGTGGCATATTCCGCTGATCAACACCATCATCCTGCTGCTCTCGGGGACGACGGTCACCTGGGCGCATCACGCGCTGCAGCATGGCGATCGCAAGGGTCTGGTGCAGGGGCTGCTGCTGACGGTGCTGCTCGGCGTCGCCTTCACCTGCGTGCAGCTTTATGAATACAGCCACGCCCAGTTCGCCTTCTCCGACGGCATTTATCCGTCGACCTTCTACATGGCGACCGGTTTCCACGGCGTACATGTGTTCATCGGAACGGTTTTCCTGCTGGTCTGCCTGATCCGCGCAATGAAGGGCCATTTCACCCCGACGCATCATTTCGGCTTCGAAGCGGCCGCCTGGTACTGGCACTTCGTTGACGTCGTCTGGCTGTTCCTCTTCTTTGCCGTTTACTGGTGGGGTGCAGGCCCGGAATGGAGTTAACCTCTTAAGCAATGGCATATTCTTACGGCATGCCAGTTTCCCCTTTGCGCGCCGGGCTTACCTGCAAGTGCCCGGCCTGCGGAAAGGGGAAATTTTTTAACGGCTTTCTCGATATCGTGGACAAGTGCGAGGTCTGCGGGCAGGATTTCAGCGCCGTGAACAGCGGCGACGGACCGGCCGTCTTTATCATCCTCATTGTCGGATTTCTGGTTGGCGGCCTTGCCGTCCTGACCGAACTGATCTTTCATCCGCCCTACTGGCTGCAGCTGACGATCTGGCTGCCGACAATCCTTATTCTGTGCATCGCTCTGTTGCGACCCTGCAAGGCACTCCTGATCGCCCTGCAGTTCAAGCATCAGGCCGGCTCGGAGATTGAGCATTACTGATTATGAAAAACTTCTCTCCCGGTCTCCTGCCGACATTGGTGACAATTCCCTGCGTAGTGATCCTGCTGGCGCTCACCGTCTGGCAGATCAACCGCTACGGCTGGAAGACCGATCTGATCGAGACGATCAACACGCAGCTCTCCGCGCCACCTGTGGCGCTGCCGAGTGGCGCGATCGATCCGGATGAGTGGCGGTACCGCCGCGTCAGCCTGACCGGAGAATTCGATCACGCGCATGAAATTCATCTCTTCGCCCATGCCGAGCAGGGCCGGGCGGGCTTTCAGATCATCACGCCGTTTCGCCGGAGCAGTGAAGGCGACATCGTGCTGGTCAATCGCGGCTGGGTGCCGGAGCGCTTCAAGGAAGCCGATGCGCGTCCGCAAGGTCAGATTAATGGCGAAGTGACGGTGACGGGCATAGTCCGTCAGCCCTGGCACAAGTCATGGTCCTTCATGCCCGACAATAACGCGGCCGACAATGTCTGGCTCTATGGCGATCTCGAAATGATGGCGCAGCATCTCGGGATTCCCGTCGCGCCGGTATTCGTTGAGCTTGAGAAAGCGGAGGTTCCGGGCGGCCTTCCGATCGGCGGACAGACGCGGGTGACTCTCTCCAATAATCATATCGAATATGCCTTCACCTGGTTCGGCCTCGCCGGCGCGCTGGTGATTATCTACATCCTCTATGGCCTGAAGCGGGGCCGGGGACAGTATGATAGCAATGGCTGAACCGGCATCCGCCTACCTGCAGCTTGAAGAGAATTGCGCGCGCCTTTCGGCCATTTCGGGGGCCGTCGCGACGCTGCACTGGGACAGCGCCGTCATAATGCCGCAAGGCGGCAATGAGGCGCGCGCTGAACAGCTTGCAACCCTTGGCGTCATCTCTCATGAAATACTGACGCGCCCCGAGATGGGCGCCTTGCTGGATGAGGCGGAGGCGCGGGGCGATACGCTGGATAGCTGGCAACGCGCCAACCTTCGCGAAATGCGGAACCGCTGGCGCCACGCGACGGCCGTGTCTCCGGACCTTGTCGCCGCGCATTCGCGGGCAACCTCGCGCTGTGAAATGATCTGGCGCACGGCGCGCCTTGAGAATGATTTCGCAGCACTTCGCCCGTCGCTCGAGGATGTCGTCACCCTGACGCGCGAGATTGCGGCGGCAAAGTCCGCGGCGTTCGGCATTGCGCCCTATGATGCCCTGCTTGACGAATATGAGCCGGGATGCAGGACGAGCGTCATCGATCCGCTGTTCACCGAGCTTGAAGGCTTTCTGCCTGATTTCCTGCAGGCGGCGCTCGAGCGCCAGAAAGCGGCTCCGCCCGTGCTCCGTCCCGAAGGGCCCTTCGATCTCCTGGTGCAGAAGGATCTTGGCCTCACATTCATGACGGCGCTCGGTTTTGATTTCGAGCACGGCCGGCTTGACGTCAGCCATCATCCCTTTACCGGCGGCATTCCCGATGACGTCCGCCTTACCACCCGCTACGAGAGCGATGACTTTACGCAGAGCCTGATGGGCACGCTGCACGAGACCGGCCATGCGCTTTATGAGCAGGGGCTGCCCAAACGCTGGCGATCGCAGCCGGTCGGCCTCGCCCGCGGCATGGCGCTGCATGAAAGTCAGTCGCTGCTCATCGAGATGCAGCTCTCCCGGAGCGCGGACTTCCTCAGCTTCGCGCTGCCGAAAATCAGGGCTGCGTTCGGCGGATCGGGACCGGCGTGGGAGACCGACAATATTCTCCGGCTCTATCAGAAGGTGGAGCCCGGCTTCATTCGCGTTGATGCGGATGAGGTGACCTATCCCCTGCACGTCATCCTCCGCTACCGGCTGGAGACGGCGATGCTGAGCGGCGATCTGCCCGTCGCGGATCTGCCGGCGGCATGGAACAGCGGGATGCGTCAGGCGCTTGGGCTGACGCCGCCGAGCGACCGGCTCGGCTGTCTGCAGGATATCCACTGGCCGGGCGGCGCGATCGGCTATTTTCCGACCTACACTCTGGGCGCGCTTGCCGCCGCCCAGATTTTTGCAGCGGCAGGGCGGGCGTTGGTTGATCTTCCCGCGCAGGTGCGACGGGGAGAGTTTGCCCCACTTCTTGCATGGCTTCGCGAGAATATCCATGCGCATGGCAGTTGCCGCTCAACGGACGAGATTCTGCACGCCGCGACGGGCGCCCCGCTCGGTGTCGCCGCCTTCAAGGCGCATCTTCGGGCGCGCTATCTTTGACTCCGGCAATGGGATAACCTCCTTTGCCAGATTCCCCCCTTGCGTGACGCGGCGGCATGTGGTTACCTCAGCCGCCTTTTGGTCCGTGGAAGGAGTGAGACGTTGCGCTATATCAGCACGCGCGGCAAAGCGCCGGTACTGAATTTTGAAGAAGTTGTTTTGACGGGTCTTGCGCGCGATGGCGGCCTCTATCTTCCCGAAAGCTGGCCGCAATTCTCGGAAGATGACATCCGCTCGCTCGCCGGCAAAAGCTATGCCGAAGCGGCTGCGTTCCTGTTGCAGCCCTTCCTTGGCGACTGCATTGCCCCGGCCGACTTCCGCGCCATGACGGAAAAGGCCTATGCCGCCTTCTCCCACAAAGCCGTCGTGCCGATCCGCCAGATGGCCGGGAATGATTTCCTCATGGAGCTTTATCACGGCCCGACGCTCGCCTTTAAGGACGTTGCGCTGCAGCTACTCGGTCTCCTCTACGATCATCTGCTGGCGCGCCGGGGCAAGCGGGTGACGATCATCGGCGCGACCTCCGGCGATACCGGCTCGGCCGCCATCGAGGCCTGCCGCGGGCGCGACGCCGTTGATATCTTCATTCTGCACCCGAAAGGGCGTGTCTCCGAGGTGCAGCGCCGGCAGATGACGACGGTTGCGGACGCCAACGTCCACAATATTGCGATCGAAGGCGACTTTGATGATTGTCAGGCCATGGTGAAAGCCATGTTCAACGATCACGACTTCCGCGACGCCCTCGCGGTTTCCGCCGTCAACTCCATCAACTGGGCGCGGGTGATGGCGCAGATCGTCTATTATTTCACGGTCGGCGTCAGTCTTGGCGCGCCCGCACGGAAGATCTCCTTCTCGGTGCCGAGCGGCAATTTCGGCGATGTTTATGCGGGCTACGCGGCGAGCCGGATGGGCCTGCCGATTGCCGAGCTTATCGTTGCCACCAACCGCAACGACATCCTCGCGCGCTTCTTCAACAGCGGGGAGTATCGCAAGGCCGGTGTCGATCCGACCATCAGCCCGAGCATGGATATCCAGGTTTCCAGCAATTTCGAGCGCTTCCTTGCCGATCTTTACAATCGCGACGGCGCGGCGGTGAGCGAGTTGATGGCGAAACTTGACAGCGACGGCGGCTTCAGCGTCGATCGCGCCCGCGTCAATGAAAGTATCTTTGCGGCCGGCCGCTCGGATGAGGCGGAGACGCTGGAGACAATCCGGCGGACCTTCCGGGAAACCGGTACGCTCGTTGATCCGCATACCGCCGTTGGGCTGTTCGTTGGTGAGAAATGCCGTAAAGACAGAACTATCCCGCTCGTCACCCTGTCGACGGCGCATCCCGCGAAATTCCCCGATGCGGTGGAGCAGGCGACGGGCGAGTGCCCCGAATTGCCAAAACATATGGCCGATCTTTTCACGCGCGAAGAACGGCTGGCCCAGTTGCCAAATGACATTGAGACGGTAAAGTCCTATATCAGGGAACGGGCGCGCATTCTGGCGCAGCAGTAAAGGGGATGAATTGACCGACGTAAAAGTCACGACGCTGAAAAATGGCATGCGGGTGATCACCGATCCGATGCCGGGGCTCGGTACGTCGGCGGTCGGCGTCTGGGTTGATACGGGCGCGCGCCATGAGACGGCAGCGGAGCACGGGATCTCACATGTCCTTGAGCATATGGCCTTCAAGGGGACCGAGCGCCGGTCCGCATTGCAGATCGCCGAAGTGATTGAATCTGTCGGCGGCCACCTCAACGCCTATACCAGCCGCGACCAGACCGCCTACTATGCGCGGGTGCTGCAGGATGATGTGCCGCTCGCCGTCGATATCCTCAGCGATATTCTGCAGAACTCGATTTTCGACGAACAGGAGATCGCGCGCGAGAAGGAAGTGATCGTTCAGGAGATCGGCCAGACGTTCGATACCCCCGATGACATCATCTTCGACTATCTGCAGGAGACTTCCTATCCCGACCAGCCGCTTGGGCGATCGATCCTCGGAACGGTCGCGCAGGTGCGCGGCTTCGACCGGGCGATGATCGCGGGCTATATGAAGCGTCATTATCTCGCCCCGCGCATGGTGCTGAGCGCATCGGGGGCTGTTGATCACGAAGCCCTCGTCCGCCTTGCCGAGGACGCATTCAGCGGCCTTGCGCGCGAGGGCGATGTGGCGATGGAGCCGGGTATCTATCACGGCGGCGATTACCGCGAGGAGCGCGCGCTGGAGCAGGTGCATTATGCGCTCTCGGTGCCCGGCGTTTCCTATCTCGATGATGATTACTATGCGATGCAGATCCTTGTCGGCCTGCTCGGCGGCGGCATGTCCTCGCGGCTCTTCCAGGAGATCCGGGAGCGGCGCGGGCTCTGCTACTCGGTCTTTACCTTCGCCTCCTCCTTCATGGATTCGGGCACCTTTTCCGTCTATGCCGGAACGGGCGAAGAGCAGATCAGGGAACTCAGCGAGGTTCTGACCGATGAGCTTCTCCGCGTCAGCGAGGATCTTGACGGGGCGGAGATTGCGCGCACGAAGGCGCAGCTTAAAGCCTCGCTCCTGATGGGCATGGAAGGGCCGGCGGCGCGCGCTGAGGTGCATGCGCGTCAACTCCAGATCTACGGCCGTATCTTACCGCCGGCGGAGATAAGTGAGAGCATCGACGCGATCGGCCTTCAGGATGTAAAAAATCTCGCCGGGCGGCTCTTCTTCGGCGTGACACCCACCATCGCAGCGCTCGGACCGGTTAGAAATCTGGCTCCTTTCGAGCGGATCGCGGCCCGCTTCAACTAGATCCGGGTGACATAGGGAAGCCGCGTGGATGCTTGAAAAACTGTCACGACTGGGAAACGGGCCGCGTGTGATGACAGAGCGTCTCATCCTGCGTCCTCCCAAAATGTCCGACTGGAGCCAGTGGGCGGAACTGCGTGAGGAAAGCCGCAGCTTCTTGGTGCCGTGGGAGCCCTCGTGGGGGCCTAATGCGCTCTCGAAAGCAAGCTTCCGGGTCCGGCTCCGGCGCATCGCCCGCGATGTGCGCGACGATCAGGGGCAAAGCTTCTTCCTTTTCCGCCGTGACAGCGGCGATCTCGTCGGCGGCATAACCCTTGGCAATATCCGCCGCGGCGTGGCCCAGACCGGCACCATCGGCTACTGGGCCGGTGCGCCGCATGCGCGCAAAGGATACATGTTCGAGGCGCTCTGCGGTCTGATGCCGTGCCTGTTCACGGAATTCGGCCTGCGCCGGGTCGAGGCGGCCTGCCTGCCTGCCAACATCCCGAGCGCGCGTCTGCTTGAAAAGGTGGGGTTTACCCGCGAGGGGCTGGCGCGGGAATATCTCTGCATTAACGGCGTCTGGCACGATCACCTGCTCTATGCGCTGCTGGACAAGGATCCGATCGGCGGCGCCTCGATAAAGCCGTAGCCTAAGCGTGCCCCATATCGCCGGAGAGCAGGCGAGGATCGATGCCGAGCTTGTGAATGGCGCCTTCCCATTTCGTCTCGAGCTCAGGCCCGAAGACGATGTCGGCGTCCGGCTCGACGACAAGCCAGCCGTTCTCCTGTATTTCCCGCTCAAGCTGTCCCGGCCCCCAGCCGGAATATCCAAGCGCGAGAAAGCGGCTTGTCGGGCCGCTGCCGCCGGCGATGGTTTTCAGCATGTCGACGGTCGCGGTCAGCGCCATCTCCTCGCCGATGACAAGGGTTGTCTCGTAAAGGATATCGGTTGAATGGACCACAAAGCCGCGCTCGGTATCGACCGGGCCGCCAAAATGAATATTGATATGGCTGTCTTTATCCGTTTTCGGAATATCGAGCTGTTCCAGCAGGTCATCGAAGCTGAGTGCATCGAGAGAGCGGTTGAGCAGAATACCCATGGCGCCGCTGTCGGAATGGGCGCAGATCAGAATGACGGCTTTCTGAAACCGCGGGTCGCCCATATTCGGCATTGCCACCAGCAGCTTCCCGTCGAGATATCCACTATCAATTTTATTGATCGTCATAATATGAATATATGTTCTGTAATTAAATAACCCAGAGCGCCTTTGATATTCATTGACGCGATTGTGACACAGCAACCCTTAATAATGTTTTATATAATCGGCTGAGATGCCATTGTAAGGCTGAAATTCGCGCGAGATGAAAATTCCTCAATCCATCAAAATCGGTCTCTTTCTAACGCTCCTGCTCGGATCGCTTGGCGGCGGCCTGCCGGCAGCGGGAGGCGGAGAGCTATCTGATGCCGAACCGGCGCGCCTTCGGCTCGTCTCACGCGTCGCCGGAACAGACGGGCAGGAAGCTATTCGGATCGGGCTTCATATCGCGCTCGCGCCGGGATGGAAAACCTACTGGCGGAACCCCGGGGAGGCCGGGATCCCGCCAAGTTTCGACTGGAGCGGCTCGCGCAATCTTGCCCAGGCAATCATTCACTGGCCGCGCCCGAGCTATTTCGAATCCTTCGGTATGGGCAGCTGGGGATATCACGGGGAGGTTCTTTTCCCCATCGATGTCGAGCTTGCGACGCCGGGCGCGCCGCTTGACATCCAGCTTCGCCTTCAGCTCGGTCTCTGCAAGGATATCTGCATCCCGTTCGAGCATGAGCTTTCACTCTCTCTCGCCCCGACCGCCGCAGTGGTGACGCCGGAAGCTGGGCTTATCGATGCCTATGCGCGCCGCATCCCGCGTGAGGCGGGAGGGGAAGCGGCGCTTGCCGAGGCGATCAGCGCCGCGACAACCGGCGGGCGTGAATTTACCCTCACCGTCACAAGTCGCTCGGCGCTGCGCGCGCCCGAGGTCATCATCGAGGGCAAAAACGGCAGCTATTTCGAGATTGTCTCCGAAACGGCCGCATCGGACACCGAGCGGCGCTTTCACGTTACCGCGGATCTTCCTTCGAAATCCGACCGCCTGACCGGTCAGGATATTACGGTGACCGTGATCGACGGAGACCGCGCCGCGGAGAAGAAACTGCGCATCAGGTAGGCGGAGAAATCATCAAAAGCTTTTCGTTTTCACCGGCTGATATATGTTAAGATGATCTCGAGCCAAATACTGCAACTTCGAAATGGGAAAAGACGATGACAATTAAAGTTGGTGATAAGATTCCGAATGCTGAACTGATGATGATGACCGAGAAAGGGCCGACGAAGGTGTCCACGTCGGATCTCTTCGGTGGCAAGAAAGTTGCGTTGTTTGCGGTTCCCGGCGCCTATACCCCGACCTGCTCGGCCAAGCATCTGCCGAGCTTTATCGACAACTCGTCGAAGCTTGCGGAAAAGGGCGTGAACGAGATCGTCTGCCTGTCGGTCAACGATCCCTTCGTCATGGCCGCCTGGGGCAAGGAGCATAACGCTGGCAATATCAAAATGGTTGCCGATTCGGATGCCTCCTTCACGAAGGCGCTCGGCGTGGAATTTGACGCCTCCGGCGCAGGGCTCGGTATTCGCTCGCGCCGCTATTCGATGCTCGTCGATGACGGCGTGGTAAAGCAGCTCAACCTCGAAGAAACCGGCGGCTACGAAGTCTCCGACGCCGGCACGCTGCTCGGCCAGCTCTGACGCAAACGCCTCAGGCGTTCAGGCACACAAAGGGAAAGCCTCGCTTTCCCTTTTTTTATTTTGCGCCCGCGCGCGCCCTTTTCTTGAATTCTTCCATCCCCTTGTTGGCGAGTTTGTCGGCCCGCTCATTGCCCGGGTCGCCCGCGTGCCCGCGGACCCATTTCCAGTGGATCTCGTGGCGCGACACCGCCTCGTCGAGGGCAAGCCAGAGGTCCTGGTTTTTCACCGGCTGGCGCGCCGCGGTTTTCCAGCCGTTCCGCTTCCAACCGTCCAGCCACTTGGTGATGCCGTCTTTCAGATAGTTGCTGTCCGTATGCAGCTCGACGACGGAGCGGCGTTTCAGCGCCCGGATCGCCTCGATCGCGGCGGTCATTTCCATGCGGTTGTTGGTCGTCTCCAACTCGCCGCCGCAAAGCTCCTTGACCTGCCCCTTATATTGCAGCAGAGCGCCCCAGCCCCCCGGTCCCGGATTGCCCGAACAGGCGCCATCCGTATAGACTACAACAGTATTTTCCGACACGCATTACCCCCAAGTGGCGGGACCTAAATGTTCCGCCGACCGGCTTTAGCATGGTTGGCGGACCGAGGTAAAGTTCGCTCCGCCGTCTCTTTAACGCAATATTAGCAGCTTTCGCCTAGGCTCTGGCGCGAAGGTGTTGCGGGGGGCCGTCTTCTTTCCCGCAATAGGAATGGAGTATATGGTGCGGAAGAAATTATACACGGCGGAAATTCGGCAGTTTGGTGCAAGTCCCGAGATCGCGGAAATCCACAAGGACCCCGTTAATGGCGCGGGGCAGTATGGGGAGCTCATCAGCTCGCTTGCGCGCATCGAGGCGCATCTCGGCATTGCGAATGGCGCGGGCACGGCCAACGGCGGCGAGGTCGCAGAATCAAAGGCCGTTGCCGAGCTTGCCATGTTGCGACAGGAACTTCAGTCACTCTCCGATGTTATCCACGAGACCCGCCGGGAGATCGCCTCGCTCAGCTCATCGAGAAATGGCCAGAAACTCGATTCTGTCGCCGATCAGCTCGGCGCTGTGGTCAGCGATACCGAAGCTGCGACCAACATCATCCTCGAAGCGGTCGAGATAATCGAAAACAAGAACGAAAGCCTTGAGCGCCATGTGAGCACGCCCGAAGATACCGAATGCGTTGAGGCGATCAGCCAGTCCGTCATGCGGATCTATGAAGCCTGCAATTTTCAGGATGTGACGGGACAGCGCATCTCGAAGGTTGTCGAGACGCTCGGGTTCGTCGATGAGCGCATCACCCGGATGATCGACATTCTGGGCGGCGAAGACGAACTGCAGGATCTTGAGGTCGTTGAATTCGTGCCGCAGTTTGATGAGGATGTGGAACTGAGCGGCCCCCGCCCCGAAGGGCATGAGATTTCCCAGGACGAAATCGACTCCCTGTTCGACTGACGCGCCGCGTCAGTCCAGCCCGTAGGCGGCGACATTTGTCACCGCCTGATGGAAGCGGAGTTTCCGGTAATATTCGATCGGATCCTTCGGTTTGACCAGCGCGCCTTCGATCTGGTTGAGCCAGTCGTAAAGACGCGTCAGGAGGAATCGGATCGCCGCGCCGCGGCAGAGCAGGGGGAGAAATTCCAGCTCCTTCTGCGAGAAGGGCCGCACCTCCCGGTAGCCGTTCAACAGCTTGCGCGCCTTGGTGATATTGAAGCTGCCATCGCTTTCAAAGCACCACGCATTCAGGCAGATGGCGAGGTCGTAGGCGAAGAAGTCGTTGCAGGCGAAATAATAGTCGATAACGCCGCTCACCTCATCCTTCAGGAAGAAGATATTGTCCGGGAACAGGTCGGCATGGATCACGCCGGCCGGCAGCCCTTCGGGCCAGTGATCCTCAAGATAGGTGATTTCCGCCTCGATCTCGGGCAGCAGGTCGGGCCCGAGCGCGGTGCCGTCGCTCTCCAGGCAGGCTTCATAGAGGGGCCGCCAGCTCGAGAGCGAGAGGGTGTTCGGGCGCTTTAACGTAAAGCTGCTGCCGATGGTGTGAAGCTGCGCGAGCGTCTGTCCGAGGAGTGCGCAATGCATCGGCGTGATCCGCCGGATCGAGCGCCCGTCGAGAAACTCGATAATCGCGGCCGGCCGCCCGGCAATTTCCTTCAGCTTTTCGCCGTCGCGGGCAGTGATGGGGCGCGGCGACATGAAGCCGCCCGCCGCGAGATGCTCCATCAGGCCGAGGAAAAAAGGCAGGTCCTCGGCGTTCACGCGCTTCTCATACAGCGTCAGGATAAAGTAGCCGCTTTCGGTGTGCAGAAGATAGTTGGAATTCTCCACCCCCTCCGCAATGCCTTTGCAGGAGAGCGCCTGTCCAAGATCATACTGTTCGAGGAAGACATCGAGTTCATCCTCCGATACCTCGGTATAGACCGCCATGGATCAGCCTGCGGCTTCCGGCGCGAGGATTTTCGGCATCTTGAAGACGACCTGCTCCTCATTCGTGACGATTTCCTCAACCGTCACGTCGAAGCGCTCGGCAAAGGCGGCGACAACCTCTTCGACCAGCGTCTCGGGCGCTGATGCGCCGGCGGTAATGCCGATGATTTTGGCCGACTTCAGGCAATCCCACGGGATATCGCTTGCCCGCTGGACCAGCGCAACGTCGCGGCAGCCGGATTTTTCCGCAACTTCGACAAGCCGCATGGAATTGGAGGAGTTTGGCGCGCCGATCACCAGCATGCCGTCGCAGCGGCCGGCAAGGATCTTGACCGCCGCCTGACGGTTCGTCGTCGCGTAGCAGATATCTTCCTTCTTCGGCGCGCCGATGCCGGGAAAGCGTTCGCGCAGGATATTGACGATATCGCGCGTCTCATCGACAGAGAGCGTCGTCTGGGTCAGATAGGCGAGGGTTTTGCCGGGCTGCTTCTGCTGGAAAGCACGCGCCTCCTCCGCCGTCTCGATCAGGGTGATTTCCCCCTCGGCGAGTTGGCCCATGGTGCCGATGACCTCCGGATGGCCGCGGTGCCCGATCAGGACGATCTCGTGATTGTCGCGCTGATGGCGCTCCGCTTCCCGGTGGACCTTGCTGACCAGCGGGCAGGTGGCGTCGATATAGAACATCTGCCGGCTTTCCGCTTCGGCGGGCACGGATTTGGGAACGCCGTGCGCTGAAAAGATGACGGGATAGCCTTTCGGGATATCGGTCAGCTCATCGACGAAGACCGCGCCCTTTTTCTCGAGGTTCTCGACAACAAAGCGGTTGTGGACGATTTCGTGGCGCACATAGACCGGCGCGCCATATTTTTCGAGAGCCCGTTCGACGATCTGGATCGCCCGGTCGACACCGGCGCAGAAGCCGCGCGGCGCCGCCAGCCGCAATGTCCGTTTCTCTCTTTTCATCATTTCATTCCCGGCCCGGGCGTCGCTGCCCGAGGTCTGAAACTTGCCAATATCGGCAGTCCATCATAGATTTGCGAAACTCATACAACAGTTTCAAGGGTAATGCCAGTTCAAGGCAACGTAAATATGGCAGGGGCAGGGAAAATGCCGGGATTTACCGGCGCGGGCGGGCGATCCGCCGGCATTGTCAGTGCTTTTGTCGATTTCACGTGGCGCGGCGAAGGATTTCATGGCAAAACCCCTGACGGAGCCTCGCCCTGCGCGGCCCGCAATCGTTTGAACTATCCTGGCGCCGGTAAATGATGTTTTCCCTTGATCGCTTCAAAAATCTCTCGCGTGCGATGGCCCTTACCGGGTCGCTCGTTGCGCTTTCCGCCTGCAGCGGGAGTTTCGAAACGGATGTGTTCGGCATGTTCCGCTCCAAGACCCCGTGGCCGTGCCCGCAAGTGGAAGTACTGCCGGGCGCGGATACCATTACCCTGTACCGCGAAGGGCAGGGGCGCGATCTTGTCGATGTGCGCTATGAAGGCGTCATCACGCCGGTCGGCGGTGAATGCGTCTATGTCGATGACGACAGCGCGATCGTGGCGAACCTGATCCTGCGCATCGATGCGACGAAAGGACCCGCCGCGACGGGCCAGAGCGAGGACTTCCCCTTCTTTGTCGCCATTGCAAGGCGCGATGGCCGAATTCTCGCGAAAGAGATTTTTCATAGCCCCGTCGAGTTTCCGGATGGCCGCCGCCGCGGCGCCGTCCAGGAAGAGATTGAGCAGGAAATTCCGCTGACCGGCATCACCACCGGCTATGATTATGTCATCCTCGTCGGATTTCAGCTGACGAAAGAGCAGATGGGGCTTGACGACTAAAGTTCATCTTTTGCTCATTCACCGTTTGACTATTCCGCTTTCGCCTATATTATGCCCGGCAATTCAGTCGATCCCGGCGGGAGAGACGGCCGTAAGGGGCTGTCGCCGAAGGAGCAACCACCCCGGAAACTCTCAGGCAAACGGACCGCAGGGGGATGAATCTCTGGAAAGTAAATTACGCGAGTAATTTCACCGAAGGGGTAAGCGATGAGGCGCGCCGCACGCGGTAACCCGCATCGTCAAATCTCTCAGGTTAATGGACAGAGGGGGTAAGCCACAACAGCGCGTGTTGGGGTTGCTTGTCCTTTGTTCTGATCCGGGATCGATCCATGACTGAAAATTCGCCTGCCAAAAAGACTGTTCTCTTCGATTTGCACATCGAACAGGGCGCCAAAATGGTCCCGTTCGCGGGCTATGACATGCCGGTGCAGTTTCCCGACGGCGTTCTTAAAGAACATCTTCATACCCGCAGCGCCGCCGGCCTCTTTGATGTTTCCCATATGGGTCAGCTCGTTATTTCCGGCGCCGATCCTGCCGCTGCGATCGAGCGGCTTGTGCCGGGCGATATCCGCTCACTGAAACCCGGGCAGATGCGTTACACGTTCCTCACCAATGACACGGGCGGGATCCTTGACGATCTGATCGTGACCCGCCGCGAGAAAGACCTTTTCGTCGTCGTCAATGCGGCCTGCAAGGAGCAGGATCTTGCGCTGCTCGGCGAGGGCCTCGCGGGCATCGCCGAGGTGACGGAGCTCACCGACCGCGCCCTTGTCGCGTTGCAGGGGCCGAAGGCGGCGGAGGTGTTCAGCCGATTCGCCCGCGACATTGCGACTCTCCCCTTTATGACCTATCGCGAAGTCCTGATCGACGGCGTTCTGTGCTTCGTCACCCGGTCGGGCTACACGGGCGAGGACGGGTTTGAGATCTCCATTCCGAACACGCATGCCGAAGCGTTCTGCCGCAAATTGCTCGCCGAGGCGGAGGTTCGCCCCATCGGCCTCGGCGCGCGCGATTCGCTCCGTCTCGAGGCAGGACTCTGCCTTTACGGCCACGATCTTACGCCGGAGACAACGCCCGTATCCGCCGGGCTGCTCTGGGCTATTGCCAAACACCGTCGCACCGAAGGCGGCTTTCCGGGGGCCGCGGTCATACAGGCCGAAATCGCGAGCAAGCCCCGAATGAAGCGGGTCGGCATCCTGCCCGAGGGTCGGGCGCCAGCGCGCGAACATACGGAGATTGCCGACCTGGATGGCAACATCATCGGGACGGTCACCTCGGGCGGTTTTTCGCCGAGCCTCGAAATACCGATCGCGATGGGCTATGTCCCGCTTGCATTTTCCGAAGTCGAGAAGAAAATAAATCTTCTCGTCAGGGGGAAGCCTCGGCCGGCGGTCGTCGCGAAGATGCCCTTTGTCGAGCATCGCTATTATCGGGGTTAAATCAGCAGTGGAGGGTGTGAATGTCCTATAAATTTTCAGAAGAGCATGAGTGGGTGCTGTTGGAAGACAATATCGCGACGATCGGGATCAGCGATTACGCCCAGGGGCAGCTCGGTGACGTCGTCTATGTCGAACTCCCTTCGCTGGGAACGACGGTGACCAAGGGCGACGAACTGGCGGTGGTCGAGAGCGTGAAGGCAGCGTCGGAAGTCTATTCCCCGGTCACCGGCGAGATCATCGAGGTCAATGATGAACTCGAAGGCGCGCCCACGCTCGTCAATGAAGATGCCATGGACGCCGGTTGGTTTGTCAAAATCAGGATCAGTGACGCAACGGAGGTTGATGAACTTATGGATGCGGCCGCCTACAAGAGTTTTGTTGAAGGTCTCGACGAATGAGATATATGCCCCATACCGCCGGCGAGCGGAAAGAGATGCTGGCGAAAATTGGCGTCAGCTCCGTGGACGATCTGTTTACCGATATCCCTCTGGAAGCGCGCCTTGACGGCCTGCTTGATCTTCCGCTGCACGCCAGCGAGATGGTGGTTGAAAAGAACTTCCGGGCGCTGGCCGCGAAGAACCTGTCGCCCGGCGAGGTTCCCTGTTTTCTGGGGGCAGGCGCCTATCAGCACCATATCCCCGCAGTCGTCGATCATCTGATCCAGCGCTCGGAGTTTCTCACCTCCTACACCCCCTATCAGCCGGAAATCAGCCAGGGTACGCTGCAGGCGCTGTTCGAGTTTCAGACGCAGGTTGCGCTGATCACGGGCATGGAGGTGGCCAATGCCTCCATGTATGACGGTGCAACCTCCTGCGCGGAGGCCGTGCTGATGGCCTGCCGGGTGACGCGGCGGAAAAAGGCGGTCCTTTCCGGCAACCTGCATCCGCAGTACCGCGATGTGACCCGCACAACGCTCCAGTTCACCGAATTCGCGGCCGAGGAACTGCCGGCGAATCCCGCAGGGGCGGAAGACCTTGCCGCGCATATCGGCCCGGAGGTCGCCTGCGTTGTCGTGCAAAATCCCGACTTTTTCGGTCGGCTTGAGGATTTCACGGCGCTTGCTGAAAAGTGCCATGCGGCGGGCGCGCTGCTCGTCGTCGTTGTCAATGAGGTGGTGTCGCTTGGTGCGGTCAAGTCTCCGGGGGAGATGGGCGCCGATATCGTCGCCGGGGAGGGGCAGTCGATCGGCGTGCCGCTCTCATTCGGCGGGCCCTATGTCGGGCTTTTGGCGACGCGCCAGAAATACGTGCGGCAGATGCCGGGTCGGCTCTGCGGCGAAACGGTTGACCAGAATGGCAAGCGCGGCTTCGTGCTGACCCTGTCGACGCGCGAGCAGCATATCCGCCGTGAGAAGGCGACCAGTAACATTTGCACCAACGCCGGGCTCTGCTCGCTTGCCTTCACCATTCATATGAGCCTGCTCGGTGAAACGGGCTTTACCCGCCTCGCGGCGCTCAATCACGCGAAGGCGGTGACGCTTGCCGAGAAGCTGGACGGAATTTCGGGCGTCAGCATCGTCAATGACAGCTTCTTCAATGAATTTACGCTGCGCCTGCCGACGGACGCGGCGGGCGTCGTCGAAACGCTGGCGGAGAAACGGATCCTCGGCGGTGTTCCGGTTTCGCGCCTGATCCCGGGTGACCCGGCCTTTGCCAATCTTCTGCTGGTTGCCGCGACCGAAACGGCAAGCGAAGAGGATATGGATGCTTTTGTGAACGCCCTGAAGGAGGCGATCTGATGCTGAATAAAGTGGGGCGCCCGACGCAGCCCGTCGCGGCCGATAACGAGGCGAATGTCACCGACACCTTTACCGGCAACCGGGCGCTGGAGCTTGAAACGCCGCTGATTTTCGAGCAGGGCGTACCGGGGCGCGTCGGCGTTGATCTTGCCGACCCTGCGCCCGTCAGGAGCCGGCTCGGCAACGTCGCGCGGGACGGGGCGATCGGCCTTCCTGATCTATCCGAGCCGCAGGTGCTGCGCCATTTCGTGCGCCTCAGCCGGCAGAATTATTCGATTGACGCCGGCTTCTATCCGCTCGGCTCCTGCACGATGAAGCACAATCCGCGCATCAACGAGAAGGTGGCGCGCCTCCCCGGCCTCGGCGACCTGCATCCGCTGCAGCCTGTGAGCACCGTGCAGGGCGCGCTTGAGCTTATCGACAGCCTTGCGCACTGGCTGAAGGTGATCACCGGCATGCCGGCGGTTGCCATGTCGCCGGCAGCAGGGGCGCATGGCGAGCTTTGCGGCGTTATGGCGATCCGCGCGGCGCATGAGGCGAACGGCGAGACGCGGCTTCGTATTCTGGTGCCGGAATCGGCGCATGGGACGAACCCCGCGACCGCGGCGCTCTGCGGCTACAAGGTTGATGCCGTGCCGGCGCGAAAGGATGGGCGGATGGATCTGGACGCCTTTGCCGCCAAGCTCGGCCCGGACGTTGCGGGTGTCATGCTGACCAACCCCAACACCTGCGGTCTCTTTGAGAATGACGTGAAGAAGATTGCCGATATGATCCATGAGGTCGGCGGCTATTTCTATTGCGACGGCGCCAACCTCAACGCGATTCTGGGGCGGGTGCGGCCTGGCGATCTCGGCGTCGATGCGATGCATATCAACCTGCACAAGACCTTCTCAACGCCGCATGGCGGCGGCGGTCCGGGGGCGGGGCCTGTCGTCCTTTCCGAGGCGCTCGCGCCCTTTGCGCCTGTGCCTTACGTCGTGCACGGCGAAGCAGGCTTTGCGCTCCAGGAGAGCCGCGAGGGGTTGGCAGCGGCAAGTTTCGGCCGCATGAAGGGCTTCCACGGCCAGATGGGCATGTTCATCCGCGCGCTTGCCTATATGCAGAGCCACGGCGCCGACGGGCTGCGCCAGATCGCCGAGGATGCGGTGCTGAACGCCAACTACATCCGCGTCGGGCTGAACGACAAGCTGCATGCGCCGTTTGACGGTATCTGCATGCACGAGGCCCTGTTCGATGATACGACGCTGAAGGGCACCGGTGTCACGACGCTCGATCTCGCCAAGGCGATGATCGATCAGGGCTATCATCCGATGACCATGTATTTCCCGCTGGTCGTTCATGGCGCAATGCTGATCGAGCCCACGGAAAGCGAGAGCCGCGAGACACTCGATCAGTTCATCGGGGCGATGCGTCACCTGCTGGAACGGGCGCAAGCGGGAGATGTCGAGTATTTCCAGGGCGCGCCCTATTTCGCGCCGCGGCGGCGTCTTGATGAGACGGGCGCGGCCCGCAACCCGATCCTCCGCTACATGCCCCCGGAGGCAGCAGAGGAAAGCCCCGCGTCCTGAACGGGAAGTGCGCCGGGAGCGCGCGATCATCAAACCCAACCCCCCCGCCTTCGGGCGGGGTTTTTCTTTTCCGCCCGCGAGAGGGTAATAAAAAAAGCCCCGGAAACCGGGGCTTTTCTTTTTCTTACGCGCAGGTCAGTTCAGATGCTTGCGCAGGTCGTCGATGGACTGGTCGATAAGCGCGTTGGCCTTGTCGCCCTTGAGCCCATCCTGCATCAACTTCGCAGCAGCGGCAACTGCCACATCAACAGCAACGGCCTGAACCTCAGCGAGCGCCTTTTCCTCGGCCTGCCTGATTTTGAGCTCGGCCAGCTCCTGACGGCGTGCCAGCGTTGCCTCAAGCTCCTTGACGCCTTGCGCGCGAAGGATTTCCGCATCTTCCTTGGCCTTGGCGACAATATCCTCCGCCGTTTGCATGGCTTCATGCTGACGGCGCTGGAAATCGGCATAGAGGACTTGAGCTTCCTCGCGCAGGCGCTTGGCTTCGTCAAGTTCGGCGCGGATCTTCTCCGCCCGGGCGTCCAGCTGCTTCGCGATCAGCGGCGGGACCTTGTAGTAGATGAGCACCGCGAAAAAGCCGATGAAGGCGATGGCTACCCAGAATGTCGGGTCCTGAAACATCAGGCGTCTCCTTTCATGCTGGCAGCGACAGCCGCATCAACATCCTTGTCCGAGACATCGAGAGGAACGAGCCGGGCCACAGCCGATTTCGCGGCCTCAGCCGCAATTTCGCGTACATGGCCGAGCGCGGTTTCCTTGGCTTCGCGGATGCTGGATTCTGCGGCTTTGGTTTTCTGCGCAAGAACTGCATCAAGCTCCGCCTTGCTCGCTTCCTGTTCCTTCGCCACCTCGGCTTTCAGTTCGGAAACGATGCCATGGGCTTCGTTGCGGGCTTTGGCAAGGGCCTCTTCATAGTCGGCCTTTGCCTGTTCCGCTTCCTCGCTCAGCCGCCTTGCCTCTTCCAGATCCGACGTAATACGGTTCTGCCGGCTTTCGAGAACCTCTGAAATGCCGGGTGCTACGACTTTCGCCATGAGAAAATAGAGGATGACGAAAGTAATCGCGAGCCATACGAGCTGCGGCGGGAAGTCTGCAAAATTTAATTGCGGCATACCGGCTCCTTAGATCCTATAGATTCAGTTTTCCCAGAAACGAGAAATTTCTGATTAACCGAACAGGATCAGGAAAGCGATAACCAGTGCGAACAGAGCAACAGCTTCCGTCAACGCGAAGCCGAGCAGCACGTTTGCGAAAACTTTCGGAGCGGCTGCCGGGTTACGCAGGGAACCGGAAATGTAGGAACCGAAGATATTTCCGATACCAAGACCCACACCCGTCAGAGCGATAGTTGCAAGGCCTGCACCGATGTACTTAGCGGCTTCTGCTTCCATAATATTCTTCCTTCTAAATCAAGAACAACCAATGTTGAAGTCGAGGTTACAACTCAATGATGCAGGTGAATTGCATCGTTAAGGTAGAGGCACGACAGGATCGCGAAGACATAGGCCTGCAGGAATGCGACCAGAAATTCAAGACCCGTCAGAGCGACGATAAAGGCGAGCGGTACCCAGCCGAGGAAAATCCCGAGGGAAATCACGAACCCGCCAAAAACTTTCATCAGCGTATGACCGGCGAGCATGTTGGCGAACAGTCGGACCGAGAGGCTGATGGGGCGTACGAAGTACGAGATAATTTCGATCGGGATCAGCAGGACCAGCAGGATGGCAGGCACGCCTGTGGGCACGAAAAATCCCAGAAACTTGAAGCCGTGTCGAATGAATGCAATGACGGTAACGGCTACAAAAACGACCAGCGCAAGCGCAAAGGTGACGATGATATGGCTGGTGACGGTGAAGCTGTAGGGAATCATGCCCAGCAGGTTGCACAGCAGAACGAACATGAAGATCGAGAAGATAAAGGGGAAATATTTCCGCCCTTCCGATCCCACGTTGTCTTTCAGCATGCCGGCGATGAACTCGTAGCTCAGCTCGGCGATCGACTGCATCCGCCCCGGAACCAGAGACCGGCTCCGCATGGCCCAGGTCAGGAACAGGGTGATAACGGCAATTGCCAGCACCATGAACAGCGAAGAGTTGGTGAAAGAAACATCAAGCCCGCCTACTTCCATCGGAACCAGACGCTTGATTTCGAATTGTGCAAGAGGGCTATGATCTGCCGCCACGATGCTATTCCTGTCTTTACCTGTCTAATCCGCGCCAGGCAACAAATCCAAAGACTATTGCCCGTTCCCACTCTCGCTGTCGTTCATGCGCTTGGCCACTTTGAACACATTATATATGCCCACGACGCCGCCAATCAGCAAAAACACCAGCATCCACCATGGCTTTGTGTCCAACCACTTGTCGAGCAACCAGCCAAATCCGCCGCAAACAGCCAAAGCTGACACCATCTCAACCGATAGTCGCCATGCCTTGCCGGCTGCGCCGGATTGCTCAAGCTTCAATTCGCTGCGGCTCCAGGAGGCCTGCTCCTGCTTTTGCCGCGCTTTTTCAAGCCGAGCCTTGAAATCTTCTTTCGAGGGAGGTTCAGATGCGCCCATTGTCGTCCTTCGACAGAAATTGTGCCTGCCTGTTCACCCCATTGAAAGCGCGGGAAACATACGGGTTGCCCCCCTAGGTGTCAAGCCCTTACGCGCCGCTTTTTCGCCACATCTGATATTGCCGTTCACAATTCGTTATTGCGCTGCAAATAGGGTTTATGCGGCGCTCTCCGTAATCTCTTTCGCTTTTGCGAGATCGACCGAAACAAGCTGCGAAACACCGCGTTCCGCCATGGTCACGCCGAACAGCCGATCCATGCGCGCCATGGTGATCGGATGATGGGTGATGACAAGGAAGCGGGTGTCGGAGCTGCGGGCGATACTGTCGAGCAGATGGCAGAGGCGCTCGACGTTCACGTCATCGAGCGGCGCATCAACTTCGTCGAGCACGCAGATGGGGGCGGGGTTGGTGAGGAACACCGCAAACAACAGCGCGACCGCCGTCAGCGCCTGCTCCCCGCCCGACAGCAGTGACATCAGTTGCAGCCGCTTGCCGGGCGGGCTTGCCATGATTTCCAGCCCTGCCGACAGCGGATCGTCAGATTCCGTAAGGGTGAGATGCGCCTGGCCGCCGCCGAAAATCTGGCGGAAGAGCTGCTGGAAATGCGAGTCAACCTTCGTAAAAGCGGCCAGCAGGCGCTCCCGCCCCTCACGGTTGAGGGCAGAAATCCCCTGCCGCAACCGGGCGATGGCCGCCTGCAGGTCTTCGCGCTCATTGGTCAGCGTCGTGAGCTGCTCCTGCACTTCCTCCGCCTCGATTTCGGCGCGCAGGTTTACCGGGCCCATGCTGTCGCGTTCGCGTTTCAGCCGTTCTAGCCGCCGCTCGCTGTCCTCCGTGGAGGGGATTTCCTCGCCTTCCTCGATGCCGCCCGCCGACTTGATCTGCTCGGGCGCGCATTGCAGCTTCTCGCGAACCTGCTCGGCAAGCCCCTTCAGGACTTCCGTCATATGCTCGACGTCGGACTGGTGCCGCACCCGTTCCTCGCGGCAGATGGCGAGCGAATCCTGGCATTTCCTGAGCGCGGCGTCGCATTCGGCAAGGACCGATTCGGCCTCCAGAAGCCTGTCCCGCGCGTTGCTTCGCCGGCCTTCCGCAAGCGCGATCTCGTCCATCAGGTTGTTGCGCCTGGTGGCAATTTCCTCGGGCTTGCCGTCGATCTCGGCAAGCTCCGCCGCGGTATCCTTGAAGCGCATTTCAAGCTGGACGAAATGCTCGGCCATGTTCCGGCTACGCTCGATCCAGCCGGCAACTTCCTTCTCGATGGCGGCTTTGCGATCGCGGCGGCTCGCGGCCTCGCGCGTCAGGCGGTCCGAATCGCTTCGCAGCACCGCCAGCTCGTCCCGCTTTTCCTGCAGCTCTGCTCGCAGCAGGTCAATTTCGGCACGGCGCGCGCTGAGATCCGGCATTTCTGCGAGCATTTTCTGCTTTGCCGCATGTTCGGCGGCAAGCTCGCTTCTCTCGCGCCGGATTTCCTCCGCCGTCTCGCTGAGCGAGGTGAGGCGTGACTGGCGCGCCGCATTCTCGCGGATCTCCTCCGCATTGGCCGCGCGCAGCTTGCTGAGACCCTGCTCCTGTTCGCGCTGCTGGCGGCGCAGCTCCTTCAGCTTTTCCGTCGCCTCCGTGAGACGCTTTGAGCAGCCTTTCAGATCTTCCGTGACATTGGCGAGGCGGCTTTGCTTCGTGGCGAGTTCAGCCGTCACTTCGGCGAGCCGGTTGCGGCTCTCAAGTCGCGCTGCAGCGGCCGTTTTGGCGCCCGCGCGGCAGACAAACCCGTCCCAGCGCCAGAGATCGCCGGTGCGGCTGACAAGACGCTGCCCGGGTTTCAGGCTCGCCTGAAGCCGGGGGCCATCTGTCACATCGACGATTGCGATCTGGCTGAGCCGGCCTTTAAGCGCCTCATGGCCGGTGACGAACTGATCGAGCGTTGCAAGCCCGTCCGCGAACCCTTGCGCAGGGATCGCCGCAGGCGTTGCCGGCCATGAGGCGGGGGCGCTTTCATTCGCCGGGGCTTCCAGATCATCGCCGAGCGCCGCGCCAAGCGCGATTTCATAGCCTTTTTTGACCTTCAACTCCTCGATAACGCCGGGCCAGTCGCCCTGGTTCGCGCTTGCGAGAAGGCTCGACAATGTCCGGGCTTCCGCCTCGAGGGCCGTTACATCCCGCTCGGCGAGTTTTACTTTTTCCCGCGCCTCCCGCTCCGCGCCGTCGGCTGACTGGCGGAGAAACTCGGCTTCATCGCAGGCCGCGTTGAGCGCGGCAAAGGCGGCAATGGCGGCCTTTAACGCTTCGGCCGAGGCAGATTCCGATCCGTCCGTGCCAATTTTCTCCTCAAGCGCCGCCTTCTCCCGCTCCACATCGGCAAGCCGCGCGGCCAGCCGGTCGAGCTGCTGCGTCGCCGTCTCGATCTGCTGGGTGAGGCTGTTGCGCCCGGCGGTTTCCGTGGCAACGCTTTCGGTTTTCAAATCAAAGGCCGCCTGTAGCTCTTTCAGCGCCGCGGCTTTCTCATTTACCTCGCCTTGCAGGGCGAGGGCGCGCGGCCCGGCTGCCTCTTCCGCTTCGGCAAGGGCGGTCTTTTCCGCCTCCAACCGTTCGATCGCCTCCGCAGCATCCTTCTCAAGATCCTTTTCGCGGAGCATGTCGCCGGCAATCTGGCGGCGGCGATCTTCAAGCTGCGATTTGATGCGCTTGGCCCGTTCTTCTTCAGCATCGAGATTTTCGCGGGCAAGCGTCAGCCGCTGCGCTGCGGCCGCGGCGGCGGCCTCGGCCTCGCGAAGCGGCTTCAGGGCCTCATTGGCGCGAAGGCTCGCCGATTCCGCAGCCGCCGTCTGACGCGTCAGTTCATTGACGGCGAGGACAGCCTGCTCATATTTCTCGCGCGCCTCGGCGGCCTTGGCTTGCGCCTGCTCATATTTGCGATAGAGCAGCATCGCCTCGGTCTTGCGGATATGGCCGGAGATATTGCGATAGCGATTGGCCTGCCTCGCCTGCCGCTTGAGGTTGCCGAGTTGCGCTTCAAGCTGTTCTATAACATCGTCAACGCGCTCAAGATTGGCTTCGGCGGAGTTGAGCCGGAGTTCCGCTTCATGGCGCCGTGAATGCAGGCCGGAAATGCCGGCGGCTTCTTCGAGGAGATGGCGCCGCTCCTTCGGCTTTGCATTGATCAGCGCACCGACACGGCCCTGGCTGACGATGGCCGTCGAATGCGCGCCGGTGGCGAGATCGGCAAAGAGAAGCTGGACATCGCGGGCGCGCACGACCTTGCCGTTGATCCGGTAATCGGAGCCGATGTCGCGCCGGATCCGGCGCGTAATGTCGAGTTCGGGCGAATCGTTATAGGCGGGCGGGGCTTTTCGGTTGCGGTTATCAAGGCCGAGCGTCACTTCGGCGGCATTGCGGGCGGGGCGGGAGACAGTACCGGCGAAGATCACGTCATCCATCGCGCCGCCGCGCATGTTGCGGGCCGAAGTTTCCCCCATGACCCAGGTGAGGGCTTCCACAAGGTTCGATTTGCCGCATCCGTTGGGGCCGACGATGCCCGTCAGCCCGTCCTTGATCAGCAGTTCCGTCGGTTCAACAAATGACTTGAAGCCCGACAGTCGCAAATGGGAAAATTTCACCGCCTCACCATACTACGCACGCTAATTGAGAGTTTTCAGAAGCTCATCCATTACCTCGAAGCTCCGGTTACCTTCGTATTTTTCGCCCTGAATGAAAATCGTCGGCGTCGATGTCACGTCAAATTGTGACGATCCGATCAGGCTTTCCGAGGCGATGGCGTCGACCAGTTCCGTATCGGTCAGGCAGTGCGCGAATTCTTCAACCGTCACGCCGTTCTGCTGGCCGAGTTCGACGAGCGCGACAGCGGGATCGGGCTGACGCGCCCAGACTTCCTGCTGATGAAAAATACTGTCGATCATGCCGAAGAAATTGTCCTTCTTGCCGGCGCATTCGGCGAGAATCGCCGCGATGAACGCATAGCGGTCGAGCGGAAAATGGCGATACACGAATTTCGCCCTGCCCGTGTCGACGTAATTCTTCTTCAGTTCGCCGAAGGTATGCTTGTGAAAATTGCCGCAATGACCGCAGGTCAGCGACGCATATTCAATAATGGTTATCGGCGCCGTTGGCAGGCCAAGGATATGATCGCTTTGCAGAATTTGCGGTTTCGCCGCGGCGGCAGTGCGCGGGCTCAGCAGGCCGCCGGCAAGGGTTGCGATGGGCAGGGCGCTCCCTGCTGCTACAAAATGTCGCCTGGAAATAGTCAATTCTTTATCTTTCATACTACATATGGTGTCAGTATAACCGCTCATTGGTCAATCCTCAAATGATTCCTGCATCTGGTGGGACAACCCGGAAATACGCTATTTGCCCGCCGCAGACAAAGGGGAAGCGATGGCTCTCACGGGATTTTGTCTGGCCGCTTTGCCTGCAGGAGAGCGGTGCCCACCGCCGCAAGGCGGGCCCGGAGCTCCGCATCCGTAATATCGGCGAGGCTCGCATCAAGCCATTCCTTTTCCGCTGTATTGAGCGGGGCAGGCGGCGGGCGCTTGCGCGGCGGCTTCTTGCTGATCGGCGCCTGGATAAGCTGAAGGCGCGCAACCGCGCGGTAGCCGAAGTAGCTGTTCACCCGCTCGATGATCAAGGGCTCGAAATGCTGAAACTCGGGCGCCCAGCCCGGGGCGACGCGAATGCGAAGCGTTGCCTCGCGGTTGCTCTGGCGCAAGAAGCCGAGCCGTTCCGGGCTCGAGGCGTCGGCAAGATTGGGGCCGACGATCGCGCGCCAGTGATTGAGAATGTCCGCCTCGGCGAAGCCGCGCTTTACCAGGGCGGCGCGGGAGGCTTTCCCGACCAGCGCGGCGATGGCTTTCGGTCCCGGCGTGCGTGCCTGTCTCATCGTGATCCCCTGCTGGTGAAACTCTCATTGACCCGATGGACCGTAATTGATCATAACTGGCAGTCAATATGATAAATACTTTACCCGATCGAAAGCCTTTTTCCGACCTGATCCTCGCCTGGTATGATCGCCATGCCCGTACGCTGCCGTGGCGAAGCCCGCCGGGCGTGACGCCGGACCCGTATCATGTCTGGCTGAGCGAGATCATGCTGCAGCAGACGACCGTCGCGACAGTGGGACCGTATTTTCAGAAATTCCTGAAAAACTGGCCGCGCGTACAGGATATGGCGGCCGCGCCGCTTGATGACATTCTGACCAACTGGGCCGGGCTTGGCTATTACGCCCGGGCGCGCAATCTGCATAAATGCGCGATTGAAGTGAGCGTGCGCCATGATGGCCGGTTTCCCGACGATCACGCGACGCTTCTCACGCTTCCCGGCATCGGGCCATACACCGCCGCAGCGATCGCGGCGATTGCCTTCGATCGGCCCGAGACGGTGGTCGATGGGAATATCGAGCGGGTCATAAGCCGGCTTTTCCGCATCGCGACGGCGCTGCCGGCCGCAAAAAAGGAAATTACCCGCGAAGCCGGCTTTCTGACGCCAACGCGGCGAGCTGGTGATTATGCGCAGGCCCTGATGGATCTCGGCGCGATGATCTGCACCCCCCGCAATCCGGCCTGCTGCCTTTGCCCGGTGCGGGATTTATGCGCCGCATATCGGGCGGGCGATATGGAGGCCTACCCGGTCAAGGCGCCGCGGAAGGAAAAACCGACGCGTCAGGCGGTGGTGTTCTGGATGCAGCGGGAGGACGGGCGCGTCTTCCTGCGCCGCCGGGCCGAGACGGGACTGCTCGGCGGGATGATGGAATTTCCCTCAAGCGACTGGCAGGAGGCGGCGATTTCGCCGGAGGCGGCGGTGCGCGGCTTTCTTGGCAATGAGGGGAATATTTCTCCCGTACTGAGGCTCGCCGCCCCGGTGCGACATACCTTCACGCATTTTCACCTGCTCTTGCAGCCCATCATCCTGCACGGCGGGCGGTGGCCTCAGACGCTTTCAGACGGCGAAGGGGTATGGCTCCATCCGGGTGAATTCGCCGATTATGCGTTGCCGACGCTGATGCGGAAAGTCGCGCGCGCCGTACTTGAGCGAGAGGCGGGCGCCCCTTAAAGACCCGGGCTGACAAACTCGTCCTTGGAGATTTTGCCATCGCCGTTCGTGTCGAGCTTCTCAAAGCGCGTGACGCCGACGGCAGTGACTTCTTCGAGCGTCAGGATGGTATCGCCATTCGCATCCATCTCGCGATACTCGTCGGGCACTTCCACCTTGGAATAGGGCGGCGCAGTGACGGAGCGAAGCTGCCGAGCCTGCACATATTCCTCGAACTCCACCTGCCCGTCGCCATTCTGGTCATACTCCTTGAACAGCCGTTCGCGGTAGGCGACCAGCTCCTCCATTGAAATGAGGTTATCGGCGTCGCGGTCAATGCCGAGAAAGCGGCCCTCGGCGAAGGAGTGGGCAGGCTGGCTCGCGGCGAGCATCAGACCACTGCCGGCGAGTAGCATCATGATAATTTTCTTCATCACATCCCCCTTTTCAAATGGCGGAGCGACAGGCTCCTAGTTCATTTCGGCGCGCACCTGCTGGCGCAGCACATCGATGGAGACGGCCTTGCCCTCCACATCGAAATGCCAGAAGGTCCAGCCGTTGCAGCTGCTGGCGCCCTGCAGCTGGGCGCCGACCTTGTGGATGGAGCCGGAGACATCGGAGGCGACGAGGCTGCCATCGGCCCGCACCCGTGCGCGGTAGCGCTTGCGCGCATCAAACAGCACCTGACCTGCCGACAAAAGGCCGCGTTCGACAACCGAACCGAAGGGGATACGCGGCTCCTGCCGCTTTCCGCGGGTGATCTCCAGATCCTTTTCCGACATCTGGCGAACCTTACGCAGCCGGTCAAGGGCGACGGCGATATATTTTTCTTCGCGCTCCAGACCGATGAAATGGCGGCCGAGTTTGCGCGCAACCGCGCCCGTGGTCCCGGTGCCGAAGAAGGGATCAAGCACCACATCGCCCGGGTTGGATGCCGCCGTCAAGATGCGATAGAGCAGCGCTTCGGGCTTCTGCGTTGTATGCGCCTTTTCGCCTTCCACCTTCAGCCGCTCGCCGCCGCTGCAGATCGGCAGATGCCAGTCGGAACGCATTTGCACATCGTCATTCATGACTTTGAGCGCATCATAGTTAAAAGTGATGTTGCGGGCGTCCGGTCCTTTCGAGCACCAGATCAGCGTCTCATGCGCATTGGTGAAACGGGTGCCGCGAAAGTTTGGCATCGGGTTCGTCTTGCGCCAGATGACGTCGTTCAGGATCCAGAAGCCGAGGTCCTGCAAGGTTGCGCCGACACGGAAAATATTGTGATAGGAGCCGATAACCCAGAGAGTACCGTTATCCTTCAGGACACGACGCGCAGCGTTCAGCCAGTTGCGCGTAAACTCATCATAGGCCTCGAAACTTTCGAACTGGTCCCAGTCATCGGTGACCGCGTCGACGAAGCTGTCATCGGGGCGGCGCAGCTCTCCGGAGAGCTGCATATTGTAGGGCGGGTCGGCGAAAATCATATCGACGGATTTTTCCGGCAGCGAATTCATCAGCTCGATGCAGTCGCCTTTCAGGATCCGGTCAAGCGGGAGTTTCTGGTTCTTCATCTCTCAAACGACACTGGTTAGCCAAGGCCGTTATAGTGATTCGCGCGATTCGTTACGTCAATATATTTGTTGAATCAGTAAGTTATGGAGGATTCCTGAACTTCTTCCTGATCTGCATCGAGGAGCGCCCGGATCGGCGCGAAACTTCGTCTATGTTGTGGTGTGACGCCGAAGAGTCGCAAGCCCTTGCGGTGCTCGGCCGTTCCGTAGCCAGCGTTTTTATCCCATCCATAGTGCGGAAACTCGGCTGCGAGCTCGCACATTTTCCGATCGCGTGTCACTTTTGCAACTATCGAGGCGGCGGCAATCGAGAGGCAGCGGGCGTCCCCGCCGACGATCAGGCGGCTCGCAACGCCCAGTTTCGGGTCGCGATTGCCGTCGATCAGCGCGACATCGGGGCGGCCGGGCAGGGCGTCGACGGCGCGGCGCATGGCGAGCAGGCTCGCCTGCAGAATGTTGAGCTGATCGATCTCCTCGACAGAGGCTTCACCGGTGCCGACATGGCACGTCTCGATAATCTGCGTGAACAGAATTTCCCTTTTCGCGCGCGGGATTTTCTTGCTGTCCGCGATCCCGGTGGGAATGTTGCGCCGGTCGAGGATGACGGCGGCGGCGACAACCGGGCCAGCGAACGGGCCGCGCCCGGCCTCATCGACACCCGCGATCAGGCCCGTTTCCGCATCTTCAAAAGAAAGGTCAGGCAGCAAGGGAATGACGTCACTCATTCCCTCTGATTAGCAGGTGCCGCCGTTAAAATAAATCCAATTGTCGCGTCGACTGCCGGGGCGGGGTGAAAAGATCGGAGCGAAGGTTATATTTCCCCTCGCGCTCGAACCCGAGGCGCTGGCAGGCAAGGCGAAAGCGATTGCGGATGAGTTCCGCATACGGACCGTTTCCGGTCATCCGCGTGCCGAACCTCGGATCATAATTTTTCCCCTCGCGCGTCGAGCGCACGAGGCTCATGACCTTGGCTGCGCGGGCGGGAAAATTCTCGTGAAGCCAGCTTTCGAACAATTCCGCGACGTCGCCCGGCAGGCGAAGGATGATGCAGGTCGCGCTCGCGGCCCCCTTCTGCCGCGCGGCGGCCAGAATATCCTCAAGCTCCGGATCATTGAGGCCGGGGATCATGGGAGAGGCCTGCACGAAGGTGCGGATCCCGGCCGCGGCGAGCGCCTCGATCGCGGCGAGACGTTTGTAGGGGGCGCTTGCCCGAGGCTCCATCAGCCGGGCAAGGCGGCGGTCAAGGCTGGTTACCGAAATGCCGACGGCGACGAGATTGTCTTTCGCGAGCGGAGCGAGAATATCGATATCACGCAGCACAAGGTCGGACTTCGTTGTGATCGTGAACGGGTGGCGGGCGCGGCCGAGCAGTCCGATCACCTCGCGCGTAATCCTGAGGCGGCGCTCGATCGGCTGGTAGGGATCGGTATTGGTGCCAAGCGCCATCGGCGCGCAGCGGTACCCGGGGCGCGCCAGTTCCTTTTCCAGCAGTGCCGCCGCGTCCGGCTTGGCGAATAGCCTGCTCTCGAAGTCGAGTCCGGCCGAGAGATTCATATAGGCATGGGTCGGGCGCGCATAGCAGTAGATGCAGCCATGTTCACAGCCGCGATAGGGATTGATGGAGCGATCGAACGGCAGGTCGGGGGAGGTATTCCGGCTTATGATGCTTTTCGGATGCTCGATGGTGACCGTGGTTGAAAGCCCAGGTTCCCCGTCTTCCGGTTCCGTCTGCCATCCGTCGTCGATGCGCTCTCTCGATGCCGGCTCGAACCGCCCATCCGGGTTCCTTGTCGCTCCGCGGCCGCGACGCTGATTTTTGCGGATGGGGACGATATCATCGGGCATCTTGCGAGCCTATCACAAAATAAGAACAAATCAAGAACAAATTTTAGGGGATTGTTTATCGACGGATTTGCCGGGGCTTGGCGTTGAATACATATCTCCATGTGAAAGGGGAGAAGAAAAATGAGAAAAACAGGTCAGCTCGCGTTTGTGATCGCCCTTATTGGCTGCTTCCTCGTCGGCCCCTCGCTCGGGAACGCCGATGACAGGCGGCGCGATGCCCCGAATGTGGGGCAGCATCTTAAATATGGAAAGCAAAGCAACGCGCACGGAAAACATCACGATCGGCGGGACGTGTATCACAACAGGCATAAGACCCCCGATAAATGGCACGGAAAGCATGACCGGCGCGACCGCTATGCGCCGCCGCCGGTAAAATGGGGCGCGCACAAGCATCACCCGAAGCCGAAGCCGCACGCCCATCGTCATCACGGGCCGAAATATGTCTATGTGAAGCATGTTCATACGCCGAGATACTGGGGCCGGCATCTCTACCGCGGATTTTACTGGCCGTTTCTTAACGTGAACATCGTGCTGCCCCTGTCGGCGCGCCAGATCGAGCATCACCATCAGGCGATCTACATTGCGTTGGATGCCTCAGTCGGGCATGTAAGCCGCTGGCATGACGGGCCCATGTCGGGCAGCGTCGTGGTGCTGCGCGAGGGCGTCAACTCCTACGGCAGTCTCTGCCGGGAATATCGCCAGACGCTGAGCGAGCCCGGCCGCACGGTAAGCCGTGTCGAGATTTCCTGTCTCGATCCGCACGGATACTGGATTCCGATCTAGCGGCGGCGGTTTGGCAGACTTGCGACGTAGCGGGGGATGAGCGGCGCGGGCCGGTCATCCCTTGCTTCTTCTCTGGTGTTCCTGGAGACGGTCGAACAGCTCGACAAAGTTGCAGGGCATGTAGCGATAGTCGAGCTGATGGACGAGGATATCATCCCACGCATCCTTGACCGCGCCGGTGGAGCCGGGGAGGGCGAAAAGATAGGTGCCGCGGGCAACGCCGGCACTCGCCCGTGACTGGATGGTCGAGGTGCCGATCTTCTGGTAGCTCAGCATCCGGAACAGCTCACCGAAGCCCGGAATTTCCTTCTCGTAAAGGCCGGCGAACGCCTCGGGCGTAACATCGCGCCCCGTGACGCCGGTGCCGCCCGTCGCAATCACGACATCGACTTCGGGATCGATCAGCCAGCCGGCGACAATCTGCTGAATAGCGCTGAGGCTGTCCTGCACGATCTCGCGCGCGGCAAGGATGTGTCCGGCGGCTTCAAGCCGGTTGACCAGCGCCTGGCCGGACGTATCCTCGGCAAGCGTGCGGGTGTCGGAGACCGTAAGGACGGCGATCCGGACAGGAATAAAGGGGCGTGAGGCATCAATTCCCGGCATTGTCTGCAACCTCGTTTTCGCGTTGATCCAAGGGTTGATATTCAGGCCACTCGCCGCGCGCGATCTGGTCGAGGCCCGGCAGATCCTGCTCCATGCGGTGGCGGTAAATCCAGAAGTTCGTCAGCACGCGCTTGATAAAAATGCGTGTCTCCCGGCTTGGCAAGGCTTCGATAAAGAAAAGCGGGTCGTCGCCATACTCCGTTGCCGCCTTCCACTTTTTCAAGTTCCCCGGCCCGCCGTTATAGGCTGCGGCGAGGTGAAACAGATTGCGCTCGACTTCCTTGTTGTTCATCAGATAGGCGAGATATTGCTGGCCGAGCTCGAGGTTGAAGGCGGGATCGAGCAGCTTGTCGCTCCTGCCGTTGCGGAGGGACTTGTCGCCCGAGATATAGCTCGCCGTCACCGGCATGATCTGCATGAGACCGGAGGCGCCGGCCTCGCTGCGGGCGTTCGCGAGGAAGCCCGATTCCTGGCGCATAAAGGCATAAAGCAGCGCCCGGTCGACCTTGAAGCCTTCCTCAGGTTTCCATTTCGGCACCGGATAGATTGCGGCGTCCAGCTTGACGTCTTCGGTGTCCCACAGATGCAGGCCCATCCGCATGGCGACGGACGGGGCGCCGATCCGTTCCGACAGCGTGACGAGTTGCGGCGCGAGATCTTCATCAGCGTTCAGGAAGATGCTGCGAAGCTCGGTGGAGGCGAGATCATATTCGCCAACCTCGGAAAGCGCGACGGCCCGCTTGACCGCCGGAATTTTCATCAGGAAAGCAACTTCGGTCGCTTTCAGCTCCGGCAGGTCCCAATTGAAGGGATTTTCAATGCCAAGCTGGCGCAGGGCGAGCAGGCCGTAGAATGTCCGGGGATGGGTCGCCGTGCGTTCGAGATAATATTGCGCCTTGTCGGGCGCGCCGAGCTTGAGATAGGCGCGTGAGGCCCACCAGCTTGCGGCCGTGAAATTCCAGTCGGAAAGGGGCGTCGCCTCGCTGAGCGCGACGAAATGCCTCGCGGCCCGTGCGATGTCGCCGCTTCGCCACGCAGCGAGCCCGGCCGTCCAGTCCGCGAGCGGAACATAGTCGCGCGATTTGCGAAGCGCCGCCTCGGCAAATTCGATGGCCTTGTCATCGCGGGCATTCAGGAAGTAGCTCTGGGCGATTTTTTCCCGAAGCTGGTCAATTTCAACCTGGTCGAGAAGCCGGACGATTTTGTCTTGCGCGAGATACTCGGCGGCCTTCGTCGGCTGGTCGTTCTGGATAAAGCGGTTGATGACGCGCCTGACATGCTCGACGTCGTTACTCTCCTTGGGGCTGCGCTTTCTCTCACTCTTATAGGGGCGGGAGATATAGGCCGGCTGGCCCGAGCCGCTGCCGCCGAGATATTGCCCGTGAACCGGCTCTGGCAGAGGTTTCCAGCCCCGTTCGCGGCGGCTTTCGGCGAGCTTGTAGAGACGCTCGGCATCCGGATGGTCGGCATAGGCCTTCATCCAGAGATGGAGTTCTTCATATCGCGCGGTGTAGGCGGTCGGATGCATATAGCGCTGGAACTTGACGTGCCCGAGAAGAATATCGTCCTGCAGAGCGGCGATCAGCTTGTCGGCCCTTGCCCATTCGCCGCGCGACTGATGATCAAAAATCGACCGGTAGCGCGCGACATCGGCGGCCGAGAGGACGGCGGGGATCCTGTCCGCAATGGCGAGCTGCAAGGAACCCAGCATAACAGAGGCCAGGATCGCCAGAATGATGGAAATTCTGAAACGGTCAGTCATTACCGGACGCCATACGTTAGATGAGAGATTGCCGAGGATGGCTAATCTGCATGAAAACAGGTTACTCGTCCTCCAGCGCCGCCTTCAATTTCAGCAGATCCGCCCAGGCAAACTTCTTCAACGCCGGCTGAGTGATCAGAAAGGCAGGATGAAACACAGGCAGTATTCTTGCCTGAACTTCCCCGATTTGCAAATCTTTCCATTCCCCGCGCAACTTGTTGATGCCGGTCCTGACACCAAGCAGATAGCCCGCCGCTTCGCCGCAGGCAAGGATATGCCTTGGCTTGACGATCTCGATATGGCGCTGAATGAAGGGAAGGCAGAGCGCTTTTTCCTCATGCGTCAGTTCACGCATTCCGGGGGGACGCCAGGGAATCGCACTCGCGAGATACGCGTCCGTGGGCGCGAGATTTATGGCAGCGAGCATATTCTCGAGCAATTCTCCCGCCGCGCCGGCAAAGGGCATGCCGCTTCTGTCCTCCGCATCCGACGGCTGGCGATCGATAATCATCACGGGCGCGGCGGGATCTCCTTTGGCGAAAACCGTGTGATGCGCCGATTTTTTGAGCGCGCAATAGTCGAACGCCTCAAGCGCGGCGCGCAGCTCCTCGGGCGTCGTGCAGGCACTTGCTGCTTTCCGCGCCGCCTCGACCGCATCAAGCAGCGGCGGGATATGCAGCGGGCGAGCCGCATCGGCGGGCGCGCGGCGCGGTGCGCGCAAGGGCGAAGGCGCCACTGGTTTGTGCCGCGTTTCACCTGCGCGTGCGTTAGTGGCTTCCGGCGCTGCGGGCGGCGCGAGGCGATTGACCGGTGTATCGCCGATCGCTTCGTCAACCCCCGCTTCGAGGTAGAAGCGGAGCAGGCTTTCTCTGTCGATATCCATATTCATACCGTATCATAACAGCATCATCTGCGTTTCGAGAAGCGTCCGGCGATGAGAATTTCTGGAACTTTTCTAATCTGATATGTTAGTTTCACCGGAAATTGATGCGATGCCGTCGTCTCGGATGGCCATTTCCACTGTCTGAAGGGCGTAAATCGGGCAAAATCCTTTGCAATCGGAAATGATGCACAATAAAAGAGCTTGAGAAACCCGGACATTACGACAGGCGCCGCGTTCGCGGAATAGCCGGTCCAGAATAAACAACGGCAACAAATCGGCCGGAAGAGTGAGAGAGGTTGTGATGGAACGCGAATCTATGGAGTTTGATGTCGTCATCGTCGGCGGCGGTCCCGCAGGCTTGTCGGCAGCAATAAAACTGCGCCAGCTCAGCGAAGAGGCGGGGCTCGATGTCTCGGTCTGCGTCATTGAAAAAGGCTCCGAGATCGGCGCACACATCCTTTCCGGAAACGTCTTTGAGACCCGGGCGCTCGATGAGCTGATCCCCGACTGGAAAGAGAAGGGCGCTCCTCTCAACGTGCCGGTGAAGACGGAAAAATTCTTCTTCATGACGGAATCGAACGAGCTTCGCTTCCCGAATTTCCTGCTCCCCAAGCAGCTCCATAACCACGGCAACTACATCATCAGCCTTGGCAACCTTTGCCGCTGGCTGGCCGAGCAGGCGGAGGCCCTCGGCGTTGAGGTCTATCCCGGCTTCGCGGGTGCCGAAGTCCTCTATAACGAGGACGGCAGCGTTAAGGGCGTTGCGACCGGCGACATGGGCGTCGGCCGGGACGGCGAGAAGAAAAGTTCCTACCAGCCGGGCATGGAACTGCATGCAAAATACACGCTCTTCGCAGAAGGGGTACGCGGCTCGCTGACCAAGGGCCTGTTTGAAAAATTTGGCCTCCGTGAAAATTGCGATCCGCAGACGTTCGGTATCGGCATCAAGGAACTGTGGGAGCTCGATCCCGCAAAGCATCATGAAGGGCAGATCTTCCACAGCTTCGGCTGGCCGCTCGACAGCAACACCTATGGCGGCTCCTTCGTCTATCACATCGAGAACAACCAGGCCTATGTCGGCTTCGTCGTCGCGCTTGACTACAAGAACCCGTATCTGTCGCCCTATGATGAATTCCAGCGCTTCAAGACGCATCCGATGATGAAGGACATGCTGGCCGGCGGCAAGCGCATCTCCTACGGCGCGCGCGCCATCAACGAAGGCGGCTTCCAGTCGGTGCCGGAATTGGTCTTCCCGGGCGGCGCGCTGATCGGCTGTACCGCCGGTTTCCTGAACGTGCCGAAGATCAAAGGCAGCCACACCGCCATGAAATCGGGCATGATGGCCGCCGAAGCGATCATCGATCAGCTGAAAGAAAATGCCGAGGCGCCCGCGAAAGTGCTGGAGGGCTATCCTGAGCGCTACCGCAATTCCTGGGTCTATGATGAGCTTTACCGCGTACGCAACAGCCGTCCGTCCTTCCGCTGGGGCCTGCTCGGCGGCACGCTTTATACCGGGCTCGATCTCAAGATCTTCCGCGGCAAGGCTCCCTGGACACTGAAGAACCACTCCGATCATGACCAACTGAAAAAGGCCAAGGATTGCAAGAAGATCGAATATCCGAAGTATGACGGTGTTTATACGTTCGATAAACTGTCCTCTGTCTTCCTCTCCAACACCAACCATGAAGAGGATCAGCCCGTTCATCTGACGCTGAAGAACGACAGTGTTCCCGTGACGGTCAACTATAATGAATATGCCGGGCCCGAGCAGCGCTTCTGCCCGGCCGGCGTCTATGAGTTCCTGACCGATGATGACGGCTCCAACCCGCGTCTGCAGATCAATGCCCAGAACTGCGTCCATTGCAAGACATGCGATATCAAGGACCCGACGCAGAATATCAACTGGGTCGTCCCCGAAGGCGGCGGCGGGCCGAATTATCCCAATATGTAGAAAATCGTTCCCAAGCGCAGATAAATTGTTTCATGCCGTCCGGGGCCGCCCTACATTGGAGAGATGGGCGTCCCCCGGTCGACCGTTAGGGTGGGCCATGGGGCGGATGAGTGCGCAGGAATGACGGGTGCAGGCGTGAAAAAGTATAAAACTGTTGTCAGTGGTGTTATTTTGACCGTCCTGCTTGGCGCCTGCGCGGCGAACGGCGCGTCGAACGGGCAGGGCAATCTGCCGGATATTTTCCAGGATGCAGGCGGCAAGGTCGACGTCCTTCCATCCTCCACGTTCGGTGAGTATCTGGCCGGCCGCGAGGCGCTGCGCGAGCAGGAAGCATCCGTCGCTCTCGACTATTTCGAAGATGCGCTCGAAAAGGGCAGCACCGATGCCGTTCTGGTCGGCATGGCCTTGCAGGCGGCGCTTGCCAAGGGCGATATCGACCGTGCGGTCGCGCTTGCCCCGCAGGCCCTTGCCGGCAATGAGGAGAATTCTGCGGCCTCGCTTGTCCTTGCGATTGATGCGCTTGCCCGGGATGACTTCACCGTCGCCGGTGACTATCTTGCGCAGACGGGGGACAACGGCTTCAACGTGCTTCTGAAACCACTGCTCATGTCCTGGGTGCGGCTCGCTCTTGAAGGCGCCGATGCCGCCTTTGACGAGCTCGATGCGCTCGATCGCTACAATGGTTTCGAGGCGCTCAAGGAATATCAGTCGGCGCTGCTGGCCGACGTCTCCGGAAACACAGTGCTTGCCGATCAGAAATATTCCGAGGCGCTCGCCGGACCGTCGGGGCGGACTGCGCGGCTCGTCCAGTCCTATGGCGCTTTTCTCGACAGAACCGGGCGGCGGGACATGATTGGCCCGCTCTTTGATGCCTATCTCGATCAGTCTCCCATGAGCCCGATCATCCAAGCCGAGCATGACAAGCTTGCCGCCGGACAGCCGCTCGATCCGGTGGTGACTGATGCCCGCTCGGGCGCGGCCGAAGCGCTTTACAGCGCCGCGTCGATCATCGGGCAGGAGCGGGCAATCGGCGTTGCCGCCACCTATATTCATTTCGCTCTTCGGCTTGAGCCGGGCCTTCCGATGGCGCGGATGCTGCTCGCGGAGACGGCGGAGGATCGCGGCAACTGGCAGGAAGCCTTTGATCTCTACAGCAGCGTGCACCCTGAGTCGCCCTATGGCCGCAATGCGGAAATCCGCGCCGCCTGGGCCGCCTACAAACTCGGGCGCGAGGAGGAAGCGCGCGCGCGTCTTGAGGCGGTCGCCGCGGCCGACCCCGATAATATTGAGGCGCTGGTGGTGCTTGCCGATGTCAGCCGCGACAGCAAGGCCTGGGCGCAGGCAGCCGACGAATACGGCCGGGCCATCGACCGTATCGACGTTCTCGAGCCGCGCCACTGGTCGCTCTTTTATGCGCGGGGCGTCGCCTATGAACAGTCGCGTCAGTGGCCGCTCGCCGAGAAGGATCTGATCCGCTCGCTCGAACTGCGTCCCGATCATCCGCAGGTTCTCAATTATCTCGCCTATTCGTGGGTTGACAGGAATGAAAATCTCGACCGGGCGCGGGAGATGCTGATCAAAGCCGTCTCACTGCGGCCACGGGACGGGTATATTGTCGACAGCCTCGGTTGGCTCTATTACCGGCTTGGCGAATATGACAATGCGGTGATCCAGCTTGAGAAGGCGGTCTCGCTCGAGGCGGCGGATCCGACCATCACCGATCATCTCGCCGATGCCTACTGGCGCGTCGGGCGGCGGGAGGAGGCGCGCTATCAGTGGCAGCGGGCGCTCTGGCTTGAGCCGACCGCAGACCAGATCCCGGTGATTGAGGACAAGCTGAAACATGGCCTGCGGGATGCGCCGAAGGCCGAGAAGTAACCGGGTCGGCCGCGCATGATCGACGCCCTCGCGCCCGCGAAAATCAATCTCTTCCTGCATGTCACGGGGAAACGTGCGGATGGCTATCATCTGCTTGAAAGCCTTGTTGCCTTTGCGGCCTACGGGGACAGGATTTCCGTCGCCCCTGCCGATAATCTTACCCTCGAAATGTCCGGCCCCTTCGCGTCCGAGACCGATACCGGGCCCGATAATCTGGTCTGGAAGGCGGCGGAGCAGCTTCGCCGCGCGGCGGGGGTCCGTCACGGCGCGCATATTCATCTTGTGAAAAACCTGCCGGTCGCTTCGGGTATCGGCGGCGGCTCGTCCGATGCGGCGACGACACTGAAGCTGCTGAACCGCGCCTGGAACCTCAAACTCGCGCCGGAGCGGCTCGCCGAAATCGGGCTCTCGGTCGGCGCAGATGTTCCGGTTTGCCTGCTTGGCAAGCCCGCGATGATGCGGGGAATAGGCGAGCAACTCGAGGAAATCCCGGGTTTCGAATTAAATCACATTATACTGGTTAATTGCAATATAAAGGTTTCGACGGCGGAGGTGTTTCGCCGTCTCCCGCGCATCGAAGCCCGCCCTGCCGTGCGTTCCAGCGACATGGCCGGCGGGGTTGATCTTGCCGCTTTTCTCGGTGCGACGCGCAATGATCTCGAGCGGCCAGCAATGGAAATCGAGCCCATGATTGCCGATGCGATCGCGGCGGTTTCCGCCCTCGCGGGCTGTCGCCTTGCCCGGATGAGCGGCAGCGGCGCCACTGTTTTCGGCCTGTTCGCGACGGCCGGGGCGGCGCGCGATGCAGCCGTGACGCTCACCGCCCGCCATCCCGGCTGGTGGACCCGGGCCACACGGCTTCAAGGCGGCGCGTGACCCCGCCTTCAGCCGGCGGCATTTTTACAAAATTTGGCTTGAGATTGACGGGCCCTTTCGATAGAAAGAGGCTCCTCTTTGGGGTGTCGCCAAGCGGTAAGGCAACGGGTTTTGATCCCGTCATGCGCAGGTTCGAATCCTGCCACCCCAGCCAGAACCTCATTTCCCCAAATCCAATATCATCAACCATACTCCGCTACCGGCGCGACGTTGCCGCGGAGATAACGCGCGGCATAGATCGACTGCTGCTCTTACTCAATCACCGGGTAGAACGGCCGTCCCCAATCGTCCGTTGGATTGTCCATCATCAAGTCCACGAAAACCGGCATCAGGACGGACAAAATTGAAGCACCGTCGCGCACCTGCGCCCGGTTGACCCCGCTGTTCCAGGTTGACCCGCCGTGGACGATCTGGTTGCGCAGCACATAAAGCCTGTCAAAAACAAAACTTAGAACGCGGACGCTGTCGCCCGCCTGGAATGCCTGCGCGAAGCTCCGTGACGATGCCCTGTGCTTCTCCTCCCAGTCCTCGAAGCCCGCGATCCCGTTATGGTGTTGCCAGAACGGATTGAAGACGTAGCGATTATCCATCAGCATTCGCACCGGTCCCGAGAAGCGCTGCCACAACGCGTTGTAGATCCGGCGACCTTCGTCGCGCGCCACCAGCCTGTCGAAATAGCCGAGAAAAGTGGCACGTTCACTGGGCGTCAGCGACTGGAACTCCCGCTCATCTGCGTAGGCGGCATTGAACGCGATCCAGAGAAAGATGAAGCGGGCGTCATCATCGTCGCAGCACTTCTCGGCGCGTCCAATCCAGCTGATGGCACGATGCACACGCAAACCCATGGTTTCAGGAAAGTCGCCGCGAATGGCGCGCTGCTTGGCTTTCAACGCCGTGTGGTCGAGAATATCCTTCACTCCCAATCCCCCTCTGACAACTCCATCAAAGCAACTTGGCGCAGATGCCCTCAAGGCTGCCTCTACGCTGCGAAGTGGCCGTCCCGGCGCGACGAAGCAGATACTGAGCCTTGGAGAAAGACATTTGACCTCTTTGCTGGAAATCGCCACCATTATAAGCTATTCATCAAGTTGCGCTCTGTCGAGGTGATTTTCTCGGGGTGCGGGTGTCGCAAGTACGGAGGGAGGAAATACATGACTGAGTGGTTTGAAATGTGTCCGCAGAAGGCCAGAGCCTATGGCCGCCCCGTGGCGAGCGGCTTCCTTGTCCGCGAAGGCTCGACGGCGATGCGGGAAGGATCCCCTCTTGTGAAGCGCGACCGCGAGGAGCGTGACCGTCTGGTTCGTCTGGGTGTTCTTGTTCCGGACGCTGACCCGGGCTTGTATCGTTTTTCGCGCGATCACGAATTCAACAGTTCCAGTCAGGCCGGGGGTATCGTCAAGGATGGCAATTGCAGTGGCCCCCAAAGCTGGCGAAGGTCGCGTGATGACAAGACGCTCAAGGTAGTCCTGGCGGGCGGAGCGTAGTGAATGAGTGGTATCCCCTCTCATCCCTTCTTAGCTTGAGAATATTTTCCCGCGGCAGTTAGATTTCGCGCTCGGCGTCGGCGATTTTTGCAAGCGCGGACGCATCTTTAATCACGACGCTCAACCGGCTGCTTCTGACGATGCCGTTCTCTTCCCATCGGCTCAGCAGGCGGGAGACGGTGTGGAGCGTCGTGCCGGCCATTTCGGCGACGTCCTGGCGCGAGAGGGGGACGGTGATCTGAATGCCGTCGGGGGTGCGTCTGCCAGTATCGTTACCCAGCCGGAGAAGCGCACCCGCGACGCGCTGTCCGACCCGCTTGGTCGCGAGCTCCACAAGCTGATCCTGCGTTTCCTGAAGGCGAAGGCCGACCGTCTGATAGGTGCTGGCGGCGAACGGCGGGAAGCGCTCGACGATCGCCGTCCACGCCGATCCCGGCCAGGCAAGCGCGAGGCAGTCGATCGCGGCAATGGCGTTTGCGGGGTAGGCGTCAAGGCGAAGCGCCTGCGCGATGCCAAAAAGCTGTCCGCTCGGGATATAGCGCGCGATGACCTGCTCGCCGGCGGGCGTGATTTTCACGACACGGATAACCCCGTCGAGCAGCAGGAAGAAGGAATGCGCCGCCTCGCCCTGACGGAAGACCGATGCGCCTTCGCTATAGTGTCGCGGCATCGCCATGGCGACGAGCGCGGCCAGATCCTTGCCCGCGAGGTCACGAAACGGCGGCAGATCGGAGATCAGCGAGAGGTCGAGGCGGGCGTGAAATTTGTTCATGCTGTTTGTTATATCACAAAGAGCGCGCGGCGTTCATCCGATAGCATTATTTCAGGGTCTTTGGTTGCCTCTCCCTCTGTCTCGGCGGTAGGATCGGATTGATCGACCGCGCGACGGTCGCAATGGCCGGAGCCGGACAGGCCCTTCACCTTTGAGAAGGGCGGGCGATTTAACTCTTCCGCTTCCGGAGAAACAGGACATGACGATGGCAATTCCGCGAGTAAGAGAATACACAGGGCCGGCCTTCCTGAGCTATGGCTATCGGACATTCTTTTTCCTGGGCGCGCTCTTTGCGGGGCTGTCGATCCTCGTCTGGGTGCCGCTCTTCTTCGGCCATCTCTCGCTCCATTCCGATTTCGCTCCGGCCGACTGGCATACTCACGAGATCTACTTCGGCTATCTCGCCGCGATCGTGACGGGATTTCTGTTCACGGCCATTCCGAACTGGACGGGGCGTCCGCCGGTGCGCGGGGTGCCGCTCCTGCTGCTTGCGCTTCTGTGGTTCGCCGGCCGCCTTGCGATTGTCTTTTCCGCTTCGCTCGGCTGGGTGGCGACCATGGTGGTCGATCTCTTGTTTCTCGCCGCCATTCTGGCAATCATCACCAACGAGATCATTGCGGGGAAAAACTGGCGCAACCTGATGGTCGTCGTGCCCTTTTCATTGCTGCTGCTGGCGAACATCTGCTTCCATCTGGAGGCGCATTTCGAGGCAAGCAGCTATTACAGCCGCCGGCTCGCGATGATGGCGGCGATCATCCTCATCATGCTGATCGGCGGGCGGATCATCCCGGCGTTTACCCGCAACTGGCTCATGCGGCAGGCGCCGGGGCGGCTGCCCGTCGCCTTCAACCGCTTCGACGGGATGGCGATCGGCATTTCGGTTCTGGCGCTCATCATGTGGATCATATTCGACACCGGAATGATCGCCGCAACGCTGTTTTTCCCGGCGGCCGTGCTGCAGTTCCTGCGGCTCGCGCGCTGGCAGGGCGTGCGCACGTTCAGTGATCCGCTGGTGCTGGTCCTGCATGTCGGCTATCTGTTCATTCCGGTCGGCTTTCTGCTACTCGCCCTTGCCGGCTTTTTCCCCTACAGCTTCCCGGCGCTCGCCGGCATCCACGCGCTCGGCGTAGGCGCGATCGGCGTTATGACGCTCTCGGTGATGGTTCGGGCGACGCTCGGCCACTCCGGCTCTCCCCTTATTGCGGGCGTGCGCGGCAGCCTCGTTTTCCTCTGCGTAGTGCTCGCCGGGGTGACGCGCATCATCTCGGAGTTTATCCCCGAATTTTATACGATTCTGCTCTACAGCTCGGCGGTTTTCTGGATGCTGGCATTCCTCGGATACGCCTTTTCCTTCAGCCCGCAGATTTTCAGGGCCCGGCAGTAGCGCCGCGGCAATCCGGCGGGCGCCAGAGGCGTGGCGCCCGCGTCAATGCGGGTAAGATTATATAATTTTCGGTTGTATCCCGTCTCGTATCTGGCATCATGATGATCAACGAAAGATGGTGAACCATCTTCGCCAGGGAACAGGGAGAAAACGCGATGGCACAAGCCTTCACAAAATTCAATACGTCCTTCGTCAGCCTCAAGGATGTCGAGGCGTTCGAGCAGCGGCCGCTCGAAGAATGGGTGCCGTATCGAAGCGTCTATGAGGCGCTTTGCAAGGTGGTCGAACAGTATGGCGACAAGCCGTCGCTGATCGCGCTGCCGCTTGGAGATCCGCTCGGCGAGCCGAAGGTCATCAGCTATTCCATGCTGCTTGAGAAGGTCAACCAGACGGCCAATCTCTTCCTCTCGGCGGGCCTTAAAAAAGGCGAGACGGTGACCTATCTCATCCCGCTTTGTCCGCAGGCCTATTTCACCATGTTCGGCGCGGAAGCGGTGGGCACCGTGAATGCCGTCAACCCGCTGCTCGAGCCTGAGCATATCCTCGGCATCGCCAAGGCCGCCAACGCGACGATCCTGATCGCGACGGGGCGCGCGCTCAGTGAGGAGCTTTGGAACAAGGCCGCCTATGTGATCGAGAAGATGCCGAACCTCAAAGCGGTTTACGTGCTCGGCGGCAGCTCGGAATGCGACGGGAAGAAGATTTTCCCCTTCGATGAGATGATCGCCAAACAGGATGCGCGCCGCATCAACGGGCCGACAAATGACGATCCCGACGATGTCGTCGGCTATTACCACACGGGCGGGACCACAGGCGTTCCGAAGCTCGTCCCCCATACCAACCGCATGCAGCTCTCGCAGATCGCCGTCAGCGGTTTCGGGCTCGGCTATTCGGATAAGGATTGCCTGCTTGCCGGCCTGCCGATGTTTCATATCAGCGGCTCCATCGTTGTCGGCATTGTCCCCATCATGAACGGTATCACGCTGGTCATCGCAAGCCCGCAGGGGTTTCGCGATCCGCTGGTGGTCGGCAATTACTGGCGGCTGGTGGAGAAATACGGCATCACGGTGCTGGGCGGCGTGCCGACCATGCTCTCGGCGCTCCTCAGCGTTCCTATCGGCGATTGCGATATCAGTTCGCTCCGCGCCGGGCTGACGGGTGGCTCAGCCGCGCCCGTCGAGGTGCTGAAGGCGCTGAGCGCTTACGCCAAAGCCCCGATCCTCGAAGGTTACGGCATGACCGAGACGACATGCTTCACTACGATGCAGCCGCAGAATGGCGAGGCCCGCTTCGGCTCTGTCGGTGTGCGTTTTCCCTATGTCGAGATTGCCTCCGCCCATATTGATGCTGACGGCAATATCGAACGCTTCGCGGAAGCGGATGAGATCGCCGAAATTATCATGAAGGGCGTCTATATCGTCACTACCTATGTGCAGACGGAGCATAATCGCTCGACCTTCACGCGGGACGGCTGGCTTCGCTCGGGCGACCTTGGCCGTATTGACAAGGACGGCTATATCTGGCTGACCGGCCGGGCGAAGGACATCATTATTCGCAGCGGCCACAATATCGACCCGCTGATCATCGAAGAAGCGCTGCATGCGCATCCCGCGGTCGAGCTTGCCGCCGCCGTCGGCCGGCCCGATTCATACGCCGGCGAAATGCCCGTCGCCTATGTGCAGCTGAAGCCCGGCGCCAAGGTGTCAGCGGAGGAACTTCGCGAGTTCGCCCGGGAGCGCATCCCGGAGCGGGCCGCCAATCCCGCCGATCTCACCATCCTCGATGCCATGCCGCTTACCGGCGTCGGTAAGATCTTCAAGCCGAGCCTCCGCTATGATGCCGCGGTAAAAGTGTTCACCTCCGAACTTGCGCCGCTTTGTCAGAACGGTACCGATATTGCGGTGACGGTGGATAATCACCCCGTCCATGGCACCGTTGCGACGGTGACGGTGCGTGGCGGCGAGCGGGAGACGCTTGCGCCCCTGATCGCCGAGAAGCTTGGTTCCTACACGCTCCGTCATGAAGTCGTCTGGCCGGGGTGAGCGGCTGGCTGTATATAAGAGGGGACGCGCAATTCTCAGGGAGAGCGATATGACTATCCGAAGCCCGATCACGCAGCTGCCGACGCATGAGGTGACGAACGTCCCGCCGCCGCTGGAGAGGCAGGATCTTTTCGGCATCGACCGGCCGCTGCAGGAAGGGTTGAGGCGCGAGGATGCGGCCTGGGCGGAGGCGACGGTCAGCGACTTCGCCGCCAAGGTCGGCACGGAGGAGGTGCTGGAATGGGCCAATCAGGCCAACCGCTATCCGCCGGAGCTGAAGGCGTTCGATCGAAACGGGCGGCGCATCAATCAGGTGACTTTTCATCCCGCCTACCACAACCTGATGGCGCTTGCCATCGGCAATGACGTGCCGACTTTCGCGTGGAACAATCCGCGCCCCGGCAATCATGTGGCGCATGGCGCGCTCTCCTATCTCCTCAACCAGATCGAGGGCGGCGTCCTCTGCCCGATGGCCATGACCTATGCGGTCGTGCCGGCCCTGAAAGCGACGCCCGCTATCGCTGATGAGTGGATCCCCCGTCTCCTGCGCACGGAATATGATCCCCGCGATATCCCGGCGGCGGAGAAGAAAAGCATCACCATGGGCATGTTCATGACCGAGAAGCAGGGCGGCTCGGACGTGCGCGCCAACTCGACGAAAGCGCGGCCGGAAGGCACCGCTACCGGGGAAGGGGCGCCTTATCTGCTGACCGGACATAAATTCTTCTGCTCCGCCCCCATGTCGGACGCTTTTCTCTCCCTCGCCTATACGGAGAATGGCCTCAGCTGCTTCCTGCTGCCGCGCTTTCGCCCGGACGGGACACGCAACGGCCTTTATCTGCAGCGGCTGAAGGACAAGCTCGGCAACAAGTCCAACGCCTCCGCCGAGACGGAATTCGTCGATTGCTGGGGCGTGATGCTCGGCGAGGAGGGGCGGGGCGTGCGCACCATCATCGAGATGGTGCAGGGCACCCGCTACTATTGCGCCATTGGCTCGGCCTCGCTGATGCGTCAGGCGCTGACGCAGGCGCTGCATCATGCCTCGCATCGCTCGGCCTTCCAGAAGAAACTGATCCAGCAGCCGCTGATGCAGAATGTTCTGGCCGATCTTGCGCTGGAATCGGAGGCGGCGACGACGCTCTTTCTCCGCCTTGGCCGCGCCATCAGCGCGGCGGAGAAGGATCCGGCGGAGGCGGCGCTCGCCCGCATCGGCACGGCGGTCGGCAAATACTGGATCTGCAAGCGTACCCCCAACTTCGTCTATGAGGCGATGGAGTGTCACGGCGGCCCCGGCTATATCGAGGAGAGCATCCTGCCGCGGCTTTACCGCGAGGCGCCGGTCAACAGCATTTGGGAGGGATCGGGCAATGTGATCTGCCTCGATGTGCTGCGCGCGCTCTATAAGGATGCCGGGGCGCTGGACGCGTTCCTTGCGGAAGTCGACAAGGCGCGCGGCGGAAACCATCTTCTGGATGCCCATCTGCAAAGACTGCAGGCCATGATCCGCGACAGCGGCGGCCTTGAGACGACAGCGCGCCGCATTACGGAAATGATGGCGCTCGCCTGGCAAGGGGCGCTGCTCGTCCGGCATGCCCCGGATGCCGTCGCGGAGGCCTTCTGCGCGTCCCGCTTTGGCGATTACTGGTCCGGCGCGTACGGAACACTTGCCGAAGGCACGGATTTCACTACTATTCTGAGCCGGGCGGGAGCGGCTCTGTAACCAGCCAGCGGAGGACAAGTCGAAAGCAGCCCACCATTCTGAATAAAAATAACATCCTGATGGTTCCCCCTGCGACGGAGATTGCGATACGGGTGATCCCTTTCTATAAAGAACAACAACGACAACAATTGGAGACATCCATGAAAACTAGAATCACCGAACTTTTTGGTATCGAACATCCGATCATTCAAGGGGGAATGCATTTCGTCGGGCTTGCGGAGCTGGCATCCGCCGTCTCGAATGCCGGTGGGCTCGGCATCCTGACCGCACTGACGCAGCCGACGCCGAAAGATCTCGCCAACGAGATCGCGCGTTGCAAGGATATGACGGACAAGCCCTTTGGCGTCAACCTCACCTTCCTGCCGACATTCAAGGCGCCGCCCTATCCGGAATATATCGACGCCATCATCAAGGGCGGCGTGAAGATCGTTGAGACGGCCGGCCGCAGCCCTGAAGCCTACATGCCGCAGCTTAAAGATGCCGGCATCAAGGTCATCCACAAATGCACCTCCGTTCGCCATTCGCTGAAAGCCGAAAAGATCGGTTGCGACGCGGTCAGCGTCGATGGTTTTGAATGCGGCGGTCATCCGGGCGAAGACGACATTCCGAACATGATCCTGCTGCCGCGCGCGGCTGAGGAGCTGACAGTGCCCTTCGTTGCCTCGGGCGGTATCGGCAATGGCCAGCAGCTTGCAGCGGCTCTCGCGCTCGGCGCGGACGGCATCAATATGGGCACGCGCTTCATGGTCACCAAGGAAGCGCCGATCCATCAGAATGTGAAGGAAACAATCGTTGCCGCGAGCGAGCTTGACACCCGCCTTATCATGCGCCCCTTGCGCAACACCGAGCGCGTGCTGAACAACAGCGCGGTTGAGAAAGTGATCGAGATCGAGCGCGAAAAGGGCGCCAACACCAGGATTGAGGATATCGTCGATCTCGTCGGCGGCGTTTACCCGCGCGTCATGCAACAGGGCGACGTTGAAGCCGGGGCCTGGAGCTGCGGCATGGTCGCGGGCCTGATCCACGACATCCCGACCTGCAAGGAGCTGATCGACCGTATCATGGGCGATGCGGAAGAGATCATCACAAAGCGTCTCGCAAAGATGGTTGCCGCCTGACACGTGCGCCTGAAAGGATCGTCATGGAGACGGAAGAGTTCAGACAGCTTCTCGCGCGCTTCTCCGCCGCGGCGGAAGCAGGCGACGGAGACGCCTTCGCCGCCTGCTTCACCGAAGATGCGGTCTATCACGACTATATCTATGGCGATCACAAGGGCCGCGCCGATATTGCGCATATGATGTCGGCGCTGTTCCACCGCGATGCGGGCGATGATTATCGATGGGAGATGTTCGATCCCGTCTGCAAGGGTAATCTCGCCTACGCCTCGTCCCTTTCGAGCTTCACATCGACCGTGCCCGAATTTGCGGGGAAACGGGTCGTTATCGACGGGATCAGCCGCTTTGAGCTGCGGGACGGGCTGATTTCTGATTACCGGGAATCCGTCAATGGCGGCGTTGCCATGGCGCAGCTCGGCATCGCGCCGGAGCGGCTCGCGAAAGTCTGCGCGAAATGGGCGAAACTGCTGATCGCGGAACCGGCGACGGGGCGCTATCTCGCGCGGGAGAAGGGATCCTGGAGAGACGGATCCTGACAGATGTCCGAAAGTAATCCTGTGCCTGGCAGCGACGGCAGTTCACCGCCGATGAGCCGATTTCCCCTCGCCCCGCTTATCCTGACAATGGCGATGCAGACGCTCGCCACGATGGCGGCGTTCTCCGCGCCGACGCTCGCGCCCGATATCGCCCGCGATCTCGGCGTCGACGGTCATCTGATCGGCTATTTTGTTGCGACCCTTTATGGGCTCAGCGTTTTTTCCGCGCTATTCTCGCCCGACTTCATTCAGAAATTCGGCGCCGTGCGCGTCGGTCAGTTCATTCTCGTCTGTGCCATTCTCATGCTGGTGATTGGCGGGCTCGGCAGTGTCCTCGCGATGGCGATCTGCGCCGTGGTGATCGCCTGCGGCTATGGTGCGGCCGCGCCGGCCTCGACGCATCTTCTCATGCCGCGCACCGATCCGAAGACGCTCAATCTCGTTTTCTCGATCCGCCAGATCGGCGTCCCGCTTGGCGGCGTGCTGGCCGCGCTGATCCTGCCGTGGGTGTCCCAATATGTCGGCTGGCGGGGGGCGTTCTGGCTGCAGATCGTGCCGCTTCTCGTCGTGCTGGTGATTTTGCAGTTCTATCGCAAGGACTGGGATCAGGGGCGAAAGCCCGCCCACCAGCTTTTTAAAACCGAATTCTGGCGCCCGTTCCTGCTGCTGCGCGATGACAAGCTGATGCGGCGCCTGTCGCTCAGCAGCTTCTTCTATGCCGGGATCCAGCTCTGCTTTATCGGCTTTCTCGTCCTGCAGCTGACCGAGCGCGCGGCGCTTGATCTCGTCACCGCGGGGCAGGTGCTCGCCGTCTATCAGATCCTCGGCGTCGCCACCCGTCCGGTCTGGGGCTGGATTGCGGACAGATTCATCTCCTCCATTCGCCTGATCGGCATGATGGGGCTGCTGATCGCCGTCTCGGCGCTGGCCGCCGGGCAGATTTCCGAAAGCTGGCCGCTTTCAGCCCTCTTTGCGGTCGCTGCGGTTGCAGGAGCCACCGCGAGCGGCTTCAGCGGGCTGATCTATGCCGCCTTTGCCGAGCATGGCGGCGCCTACCGGACGGAGGCAACCGCGCTCGGCGCGAGCGTGATGGCGCTCGGCGTCCTGCTCATGCCGACCGTATTCGGCTTCATCATCGGGGAGACGGGCGAATACTGGCAGGCCTATGGCCTCTGCGCGGTCATCGTCGCGGCGGCTGGCCTCTGGCTGATGAGCGCGAGTCCCAAAAGAGACTCGTAAACTGATATAAAACCACGATATCAGCAGCAAGCAATAACAAGTGAAGGAAAGGCTTTATGGAAACACTCGGACTGGGACTGCATTATGAGGATCTGCCGATCGGGCGGAGCTTTCGGACCATTGCCCGTACGATAACCGAGGCGGATATCGTCAACTTCGTCGGCGCAACCGGCATGACGGAAGTCCTGTTCACGGATCTCGAATATCTCGCCCACCATTCCGATATCAAGGGCGGACGCGTCGCGCCGGGCGCGCTTGTCTATTCCATCGCCGAAGGTCTCGTCCTATCGGCCAGCCTGCAGCATACCGGCGTCGCCTTTCTCGGCATGGAACTGAATGTCGCAGGGCCGGTGATCGCCGGCGATACCATTCATGTGGAATGCGAGGTGGTTGAGGCGCGTCTTACCTCGAAGCGCGGTCGCGGGCTTGTTCGGACCCGCAACCGCATCGTTAATCAGCGTGGCCAGACGGTGATCGAATATACGCCGCTCCGCCTCGTAAAGTGCCGGAACGGCAGTTGAGCATCAGGGGTGCCCGCGTCCGGGCGCCCTCTCCTCATGCGTTTTTGATCGTCATCCCGGCATCGACGGGAAGCGCGACGCCGTTGATATAGGACGCCGCGGGCAGGACCAGGCTGAGCGTCGCATGCGCCACTTCCTCGGGCTCCCCGTAGCGCTTCAGCGGGATGCGGCGGCGGGCATAAATCTCCTTATGCTCATCCTTGTAGCGTGACGTGATGCCGGTATGGACCGCGCCCGGGCAGATGCAGTTGACCGTAATCCCGTATTTCGCAAGCTCTACGGCGAGCGAGCGGGTGAGGCCGATCACCCCATGCTTTGCCGAGGTGTAGGGCGCGATGCCGGGCGTTGCGCCGAGCCCCTCGGTTGACGAGATATTGACGATGCGCCCGCCGTCCGATTTTTTAAGATAGGGCAGCGCGGCGCGGACCATGCGGACATGCCCGGTCAGGAGCACGCCAATATGCCGCGCCCAGTTCTCTTCAAAGCCATCGTCCTCGACCATGATGTGATCGGAAAACCCCGCATTGTTGATGAGGATATCGAGGCCGCCGAATTTTTCCGCGGCGGCGTTCGTCACCCGTTCGATATCTTCCTTGCTTGCGACGTTCAGCGCCCATGCCTCGGCCTTGCCGCCAGCGGCGCGGATTTCCGCCGCGACTTTCTCGGCGCCCTCCGCATTGACGTCGGTGACCGCGACATTGGCTCCTTCATCGGCGAAAAGATAGGCGGTGGCGCGGCCCATACCGCTCGCTGCGCCGGTGACCAGGGCTGTCTTGCCCGCGATGGACCGGCTCAGTTTCGAAAGTCTTGCCATGGTGTTGTTTCCTTTTTATTGGTTTTATTTTCAACAGGTTACAGAATAAGTCCGCCGTCGACCACAAGTGTCTGCCCGCAGACGTAGCTGGCGAGCGGGGAGGCGAGATAGAGGACTGCGCCCGCGATATCCTCGGGCGTGCCGAGGCGTCCTTGCGGTATCCCGGCAATCGCCGCCTCGCGCCGTTTCGGATTGCCGGTGGTCACCTTGGTGAGCTTCGTATCGACAAGCCCCGGCGCCACGCCGTTGACGCGGATGCCGCGCGGCGCCCAGGCCTGCCCGAGCGTGCGGACAAGGCCGATCGCCCCGGTTTTCGAGGCGTTATATGCGGGGTTGCCCTTGGTCGCATGATAGCCGGCGGTCGAACTGATGATAATGAGCGATCCCTTCGCCTTTTCCAGCATCGCATCGAAGCGGGCGGCGCAGGCCATCAGGCTGTTGAGATTGATATCCATGACCTTGAGCCAGCCCGGCATTTTGAATTCGCCGCGGCTATAGACGACCGTGCCCTGGGAGAGGACGAGGATATCGAGCGATTTGAAGGGCGGGCTGTAGGCCTCGATCGCATCGAAATCGGCGACATCCATCTGCGCATAATGCAGCCCGTCGAGATCGGAGCCTTCGTCGCCGGCATAGTCTGCGGCGTTCGCGCGCGTTCCCCAGACATGCACCGCCGCGCCTCGGGCGCGAAGCGCCTGCGCAATCCCGTTGCCGATCCCGCTCGATCCGCCAACAACGAGCGCCGTTTTCCCTGAAAAATCGAGATCCGCCATCTTCTCCCCCCTTATTGTTTTATGTGAGTGTAAGGGCGGAGGGGCAGGCGAGTAAAGCCCTCGCGACGTGACGCCATTGGCGGGCCCGAAAATTCCGCGCGATTACGGGCGCCCGGCGAGGCCGTCGGCGCCCGTCCGTGATGGGCGCGGCGCTAGAGTTGTGCGTGCGTGCGAAGGCCGAGGGCCGCCATGATCAGCGCCACGCCGGCGAACAGCATATTGATCCCGAACAGAAGGCCGATCGCCCAGGTCGCGGTGTCGGGCCAGCCCTGCCAGATCAGATAGGCAAGGATAAGATCGACGATGCCGCTCAGCAGTGTCCAGCCCCAGCTGCGGACGATTTTGCGATAATGCAGCGACATCATGATCGACAGAATGCCCTGAATGATGAAGAAGGCGATCATCACCATGGTCAGCGTCAATATGCCTTCAAACGGCTTGGCGAGAAGCAGGACACCGACAACGATGGCCAGAAGCGTCGCGAGGATCGACCAGCCGGTACCGGGAAGCCGCGGCGATTGAAAGAGGGTGATGGCGCGGAAAATTCCGCCGATGACAAGCAGCCAGCCGATGAAAATATTGACCGCGAGCGTCGCGATCTGCGGCAGCAGGATGGCCCCGATGCCGAGAATGGCAAGCAGGATGCCCTGAAACAGGATCAGCTTCCAATGATTGGACAGTTCGGCGGCGATCTTCTGTCTCAGATCGTCCAGACCGGGCGGAGTAATTTCACTCATGGCGCGCTCCCCGAATAACCGATGGTGTCACATATTATAAATCGGGAAGCGGGCAAACAAGAAGCGAAAAATTTCCGAGAAATACGCGTCAGTCCAGTTTGATGCCGCGCAGCCGCAACGCGTTGGCGATCACCGACACCGACGAGAAGCTCATCGCCGCCGCCGCAATCATGGGCGAGAGCAGCATTCCGGTGACGGGATAAAGAATACCGGCGGCAATCGGAACACCCGCGGCGTTGTAGACGAATGCGAAGAAAAGATTCTGCCGGATATTGCGAAGCGTTGAAATGGCGAGTTTCCGCGCCCGGACGATACCCGTCAGATCCCCCTTCACCAGTGTGATGCCGGCGCTCTCCATCGCCACATCGGCGCCGGTGCCCATGGCGATGCCGACATCGGCGGCGGCAAGCGCCGGGGCGTCGTTGACGCCGTCGCCTGCCATCGCGATCCGTGCGCCCTTCGCCCGCAGCTCATTGATCAGCGCCTGCTTGCCCGCCGGCAGCACATCGGCGCGGACGTCGTCAATATTCAGCCGCGCCGCGACCGCCCGTGCCGTGCGTTCGTTATCGCCGGTCGCCATGATGATGGTGAGGCCGAGGTCATGCAGCTTGCGGATTGCCTCTTCCGTCGTTGCCTTGATCGGGTCGGCGACGGCGACAAGGCCGAGGATTGCGGTGTCACTCGCGACATACATTGCCGTCTTGCCCTCCTGCTGCAGCGCGATCGCTTTTGCTTCCATGTCACCGAGCGGGATATTGAGCCGGTCCATCATCGCCTTGTTGCCGAGCGCGACCTGCCGGCCGTCGATGCGTCCCTCGACGCCCATGCCGACAACGGCGTTGAAATCGCGCGCATCGGGGAGGCGAAGGCCCTGCTCCGTCGCGCCGGCGACAATCGCTTCGGCGAGCGGATGCTCCGATCCTTTTTCAAGGGCCGCGGCGAGGGTGAGAAGCTCCCTCTCGCCGCCCGCTGTGGCGGCGACAACATCGGTGAGGCGCGGCCGCCCTTCGGTCAGCGTGCCGGTCTTGTCGACGACAAGCGTATCGACGCCCGCGAAGCGCTCAAGCGCCTCGGCATCGCGGATCAGCACGCCGGCGCGCGCGCCGCGCCCGGTCGCCGTCATGATCGACATCGGCGTCGCAAGGCCAAGCGCGCAGGGGCAGGCGATGATAAGAACGGAGACAGCGGCGACAAGCGCGTGAATAAGCGCGGGCGCCGGCCCGACAAGGCTCCAGACGACAAAGGCGACAATCGCGACGAGGACAACGGCCGGCACGAACCACGCGGCAACCCGGTCCGCCAATCCCTGAATGGGCGCGCGGGAGCGCTGCGCGCTTGCCACCATATCGACAATTCTCGACAGCATGGTATCGGCGCCGACCAGTTCGGCCCGCATCACGAGCGCGCCGGTGCCATTGAGCGTCCCCCCTGTGAGCTTGTCGCCGGCAATCTTTTCGACCGCGACCGGCTCGCCCGTCAGCATGCTTTCATCGACTGCCGAATAGCCGTCGGTCACCACCCCGTCGACGGGAATGCTTTCACCGGGACGGACGCGGATCATGTCGCCGACAAGAATGTTTTCAAGCGGCGCATCATATTCGCTGCCATCGGCATTGATCCGCCGCGCGGTCTTGGGCGCAAGGCCGAGCAGCGCGCGGATCGCCGATCCGGTCTGCTCGCGGGCGCGAAGCTCCAGCACCTGCCCGAGGAACACAAGCGCGATGATCACGGCCGCCGCCTCGAAATAGACGGGCATGACGCCCGGGACCATATGGAAGGAGGCGGGGAAGCTATCCGGGAACAGCGTCGCAACAACGCTGAAGCCATAGGCCGCCGCGACGCCCAGCATAATCAGCGTCCACATGTTCGGACTTCTATTGACAATTGACGCGACGCCGCGCCGGAAGAAGGGAAGCGCCGCCCAAAGTACGACCGGGGTCGCGAGCGCAAACTGCAGCCAGTTTGAAGCTTGTGGCGACATCCAGTGATGCACCGGCAGGCCGACCATCTCGCCCATGCTGATCACCATCAGCGGCACCGCGAGTAGCAGGCTGACCCAGAAGCGGCGGGTGAAGTCCTTCAGCTCCGGGTTAGGACCGTCATCCGTCGGCGCGCCGACGGGTTCGAGCGCCATGCCGCATTTGGGGCAGTCGCCGAATGTGTCGGAAATGACTTCGGGGTGCATCGGGCAGGTATATTGCGCCGCTTTCGGCGCCGATTTCTGCCGCTTCCTGTGGTTGCCGCTGAGATAAAAGTAAGGATCGGCGGCGAAGCGGTCGTGGCACTTCTGCCCGCAGAAATGATGGTCTTCCCCGTTATACGCATGGGTCGGCTTGCCAATGCCGAGCTTGACGGTCATTCCGCATACAGGATCAATCCTGGTTTCCAAATCAGCCTCTGTCATCTTACTTACTTTCTGCCACCGCTCTTCGCGCCGCGCGACCAGGTCCGGTCCGGGAAGCATACTAGATATCGGGAAAAAGATCAGGGAAACAAGAGATGTCTCCGGCGGCCAGAATAGCAGCCTCGCCTGCGCCCGCAAGCCGTGACACGGAATTTCTTGAAAAGGGGAGCGGCGTGCGCGCCGGGTCAGCCGCAGCGAAGGCGCGCAATCGCCGCGAGCAGGCCGCGGGTGGAGCCGTCCTTGTCTCGCGCCGCGCCGGCGTTGCCGATCATCGGCTGCAGGCTTGCGGCGAGCTCCTTGCCAAGCTCGACGCCCCACTGGTCGAAACAGTTGATGTTCCAGATCGCGCCTTCCACGAAGACGCGGTGCTCATAAAGGGCAAGAATGCGCCCGAGGTTGCGCGGATCAAGCCTGCGATAGAGGAGCGTTGTGGAGGGGCGGTTGCCGGGAAAAGTCTTGTGCCTTGCGAGGTCAAGATCGTCTCTTGCCATCTCCCCGGGCGTCAGCCGTGCCGCCGCCTCTTCATAGCTTCGCCCCGTCATCAGCGCTTCGGACTGGGCGAGGCAGTTGGCGAGCAGCAGCGCGTGATGATGTGCAAGGTCCGCTTCATGCCCCTCTGCGGCGACCAGAAATTCGCACGGCACGACGCGGCTGCCCTGATGCAGAAGCTGGTAGAAGGCATGCTGGCCGTTGGTGCCGACCTCGCCCCAGACGATGGGGCCGCTGTCGCGGGCGATCACCTCACCGGCGTCGGTGATCCGCTTGCCGTTGCTTTCCATATCAAGCTGCTGGAGATAGGCCGGCAGGCGGGCAAGGCGCTGATCGTAAGGAAGAACCGCGCGGCTCGCATAACCGCAGATATTATTGTGCCAGATCCCGACAAGCGCCAGCATGAACGGCATGTTTCGCTCGATCGGCGCCGCCGCGAAATGCCGATCCATCTCATGCGCGCCGCCAAGAAACTCCATGAAGCGGTCGGGCCCGATGGCGATCATCAGCGGCAGGCCGATCGGCCCCCAGACGGAGTAACGCCCGCCCACCCAGTCGGCAAAGCCGAATACGCGCGCAGGGTCGATGCCGAAGGCCGCGGTTTTCTCCCGCGCTGTCGAGACCGCTGCGAAATGCTCGCTCGCGCGGGCGCCGAGCGCGCGCTGCATCCAGCGCTTCGCCGTTTCCGCATTGGTCATGGTCTCGATGGTGGTAAAGGTCTTGGAGGCGATGATGAAAAGAGTGCGCTCCGGTTCGAGCGTTTTCAAGAGATCGGCAATCTCCGCCCCGTCGATATTGGAGACGAAATGCAGCCGCGGGCCGTCATGATAGGGCGCGAGGGCGCGGGTCGCCATGGCGGGCCCAAGATCGGAGCCGCCAATGCCGATATTGACCACATCGGTGAACCCGCCGCCATCGCTCGCGGTGATCCTGCCGCTGCGGATGCCGTCGGCGAAATCCCGCATCGCGTCAAGCGTTGCGTTGATTCCCGGCATGACGTCCTCGCCCGCGACGATGACGGGATTGCCCGAGCGGTTGCGAAGCGCGGTATGGAGGGCGGCGCGCCCCTCTGTCCGGTTGACGATCTCGCCGCCGAGCATCGCATCGCGCCGGCCCGCGACATCCGCCGTCTCGGCAAGGCGGACCAAAAGGCGCCGCGCCTCGACGTCAAGCGCGGTCTTGGAATAATCCAGCAGCATGTCATCGAGGGCGATGGAAAAATCGTCGAAGCGGCGGGGATCGCGCTCAAACAACGCGACAAGAGGGACATTCCGGATCTTTTCGTAATATTCGGCCAGGGACGACCAAATATCTTCGCGCATGCCGTCTCTCCTGTTCTGCTTATCGCGTCAATTCATCCGGCAAAGGCTACGCCGTTGCAGGTTAAGGAATTACAAAAACAGGGATAATTTTTCTAAAAGGCGATATTATGGCATCTCCAGTTCCAAGTCGTTCATGAGCTGGAGCAGCGTCTTGCCTTTGTCGCCGGTTCTGTCGAGAAACACCTGGTTGAAGGCGGGCCGCATGATATCCTGCAGCGCCGCAATCTCCTTTGCCGTCGCAAGATGGATATTTACCCCTTCCTCTTTGAGAAGCCGCGGGACGGCGGCGGCGGCTATCTCACTCGCCTCGATCGCCCAGAGCGTCGCTTTCCGGCTCGCTTCCTCGATTGCCTTCTGATATTCGCTCGGCAGCGTCGCCAGCCATTCCGAATTGATGTAGCCGTTATAATAGACGGCGAACAGCGGCAGAATGGTGATGTGATCCTGCACCGCGTAGAAGTTCGACGAGAGCGCCGAGGAGATGTTGGTCAGTCCCGCGTCCAGATCCCCCGCCTTCAGCGCTTTCACGGCGTCCGCGTCGCTCATGTCGACCGGGATCGCGCCGAGCGCCTCGAAGGCCGCATTGGAATGCGGTCCGAGGCCCTGGATCCGCACGCCCTTGAAATCCTCGGGCGCGATCAGAAAGTCGCCTTTCGACGTGATCGCCGTCTGCCAGGTGGTGAACAGCCAGACCAGATTGGTGATGCCAAGCTCGGCGATCTCGTCATTGAGCAGCTCGGCCGCCGGCGATCCGTCCCAGCGCTTCAGCGTATCGACATTATGCAGCGCGAACGGCTCCAGCGTCACCGCCATCAGCGGCAGGCTGTCCGCCCACTGGCTGTTGATGGAAAAGGCGCATTCGATTTCACCGGCCCGCACCGCCATCGCGTTGCGCGGCGCATCGACCAGGCTGTTGGCGCCATTGATCTGCACGTCGATGCGATTGTTGGTGAGCATTTCGATTTCCGCGGCCCACTGGTCGATCACCTTGGCGATATGATTATCGGGCGGCAGCTGATGGCTGCAGCGCATGGATTTCGCTCCGAGAGTCACGGCTGTCGCGTTACTAACGGAGGCGAAAGCGAGGGCAAGCAGAATGGCGGACAAATACTTCAGCTTGAATATTCCCATGACACGTCGCGTTTTTACTCTGCTTCTTTAGGTGGATGGAAGTTTATTATTGAATACTATCGTAAAATTTTGCCGATTTGTCACGCGTTCGCTTGCACAAGGCCCGATTCATTTTCCTCCCAGCGCACAATCCGAAGATCCAGCACGAAGATCGAATAAATAACGGGGACCAGCAGCAGCGTCGTGAAGGTGGCGATGGCGAGGCCGCCGATCTGCGCATAGCAGAGCGGCTGCCAAAGCGGGCCGCCATGCACGGCGAGCGGGATCAGCCCGAAGATTGTCGCTCCCACCGTGATCAGAACGGGGCGAAGCCGCACGATGCCGGCATCGAGCAGCGCCTCGCGGAGCGGCTCGCCCTTATGGTGCATCTCCTCGATAAAGTCGAACAGGACAATGATATGGCTCACAATCACGCCGATCAGCGCGACAATTCCGAGGAAGGCCATAAAGCCAAACGGACTGCCGGTTATCGCAAGCGCGATCAGCGCGCCGATCACGCCATACGGGACCGCGGCAAGGACGATGAACGGTTTCACCGTACTCTTGAACTGGAACACGAGTGCGATGAAGATCAGCGCAACCGAGACGCCGAGCACCATGACAAGCTGCTGGAAGCCGTTCTTCGCATTGGCTTCCTCGCCGGTGATCTCCAGCGAAAATCCGGGTGGCAGGCGCTTTGCAAAAGCCTCAAGATCGCTTCTTATCTCGTTCATCACCTCGGACGGCAGAACTCCCGCCAGCGGGAAGGTGCGGATATTGGCGGTGCGGAAATGCTCCTCGCGCAGGATCCGCTCGGTATGCAGCTGATATTTCACCGTCGCGATCTGGCCGAGCGGAACCATCGTCGTGCCGACGGCGGGGAAGACATAGAGATTATCGAGATCCGAAAGCTGCGCCCGCTCGCGCGGGGTCAGGATGGTGACGACCGGAATATTCTTGTCGCCCCGCTGAAAGGTCGTCACTTCATTGCCGTTGATCCCGGCCGAGGAGGAGGCGGCGATATTCTGGTTGCTGACGCCGGCAAGAAACGCCCGGTCGGCATCGATCTCGATTTTGAGACGGAGCGATTCCCCGCCCCAGTCGTCGCGCGGCCGCGCGGCGAGCGGACTTTTGGCGAGCAGCTCGATGAGTTCAGCCGACAGGCGCCGAAGCGTCGCGATCTCCGCCTCCGATTCCGGCCCCTCCGATTCCACCGCCGAGCGCGCCGAGAGGCGGATCTCGACGGGGTAGGGGACGGGGTTGGTCTGGAGCTGGCGCACATCGATGATAGCGTCCGGGATGCCGCGGCTCAGCGCGCGCTGGATATGCGGAATGATCTCGCCGGTTACTTCCTTGTTATTCACCTGCATGACAAGCTGGGCATAGTTGCGCTGATGCAGCTGCGGCGTGACGGAGAACCAGAAGCGCGGCGCGCCGCCGCCGATGAAGCTGGCGATGGATTGCAGCGGATCGCCGCCGCGCTCGGCATTGAACCGTTCGCCGAAATCGCGCGCCACCTCCTGCACGATCGCGACGGCCTGCTCGGTCACCTTGCGCGTCTCATAGATCGTCGCGTTGTTGCGGAGCGAGACGTCAGCATAGAAGATATACTGCACGTCATCGGGGAAGAAGGACGATTTCAGCGTTTTGCCGAGCGGAATGGCGAGCGCGATGAAAAGCAGCGAGACAAGCAGCGCCTTCTTGCGATGATTGATCAGGAAGCTGCCGACCTTGTAGTAATAGCCGGTGAAGCCGCGGCTCCGCCGCTCCTCGATCGTCCGCTCCTCCCGCTTGTGCGGGCGGAGGAGATAATAGCCGAGCATCGGCAGGAAGGTCATCGAGACAATCCGCGAGCTGACCAGCGCCGTCGTCATGACGATCGGCAGGCTGTAGAGAAATTCCCCCGTATTCCCCGACAGCATCAGGAAGGGCAGATAGGCAACGACATTGGTGATGGTCGCGAACATGATCGCGTGGGCGAGCTTGGTCGGGCCGAGCCAGGAGGCGAGCGTGCGCGGCTGTCCCTCGGCAAGGCCGCGTTTTATCGCATCGCCCGCCACCACCGGATCATCGACCAACAGCCCGAGCGCGATGATCAGCGTTGCAATGGAGACCTGCTGCAACTCGATCCCGAGCACGTCGATAATGCCGAAGGTCATGGCGAGAGTGATGGGGATCGAGAGCATCATCAGCACCGCCGAGCGCCATTCCCAGAAGCCGAGGAAGGAAATCACGACGACGAGGATGATCGCCTCGTTCAGCGCGGTCATGAAGAGGTCGATATTCTCCGCCACCTGCGAGGGCTGATCGGAGATCCGCTCGATCACAAGATCATCGGGCAGGTGCGGGCGGACTTCGCTCAGCACCGCCTCGACCGCCTCGCCGAACTTGCCGATCTGCCCGCCGTCGCGCATCTGGATGGCAAGCGAGATGGCCTTGCCGCGCTGCCAGTTGCCGTCCTCATCCCGCCAGTTGTAATAGTTGAGGAAGGTCGGCGGTGACACATATCCCGGCACGACCTCGCCGATATCGCGAAGATAGACCGGCGCGCCGGTCGGCGATTTCGTGAAGGTGGTATCGCCGATCTCCTCCCAGCTTTCATATTTGCCGGTCGGCTCGATTTGCACGTTAATGCCGCCGACATGCATCTCGCCGCCGGAGATGTCGCTATTGCGCGCCGCGATGGCGTTATTCACATCCCCCGGCGTCAGGCCGTAGGAGGCGAGCAGGTCCTGCGAATATTCAAGATAAATCCGCTCATCGACCGTGCCGGAGGTGTTGATCACGGTCACCAGCGGCACCGTCTGAAGGTTGCGGATGATCAGGTTGCTGAAGTTATCCAGTTCGCGATAGCTGTATTTGCCGCCGGGCGACTTGAGAAGGTTCGCCTCGGTCTGGGCGGGATTGTCAATAATGAGCGCCGGCCAGGCGTCCTCGTGGAAACTCACCTGCGAGAGTTTCGATCGCAGAAACTGATCGAGCAGCGCGAGGATCTCCGCATCCGTCTGCTTTGCCGTGAAATCAAGGCCGATAAAGCCCGCGCCATTCAGGCTGACAGGATCGGAAATCGCCTCGGCATCGAGCAGGTAATTCTTGAACAGATCCATATTGCGAAGCAGCGGGGAGAGGGCGATATCGCGCGGCAGCACGACAACGAGCGAGCGCCGGTCCGCGTTGTTGTTGCCGTTATTTGCCCGCGCCGCCTCGATCCCGCGCTCGATATCGCGGGCGCGGAGCGAGATTTCAACCGGGCTCTCCGTCGGGCTCGCGATGGTCAGCAGGATGGCGGCGGTATCGCCGAAGCCGTCATTGAACTGGATCGGCCCCGCGCCGGCCGGAAGCTGCAGCGCCTGCAGGTTGAGGTTGATCTCGTTGAAGGCCGATTTGGTGTCGCTGATATCCTCATCGAGCTGGATCTGCACGATGGAAAGGCTCGGCAGCGTCATGGATTTGATGGCGAATTTCGTTGGCGTCACCGGATGCAGGGTCGAGCTGAGCGCGATCTGCCGCTCGATCGGACGGGTCACGAGCTGCTCGATCTTCGTCGCATCGGCGCCCGGCCAGCTCGTGATGATGGAGGCGACGCGCACCTCGATCGCCGGATCCTTGGCCTTCGGCATGGCGAGATAGCCATACAGCCCCCAGCAGAGGACGGCAATCAGCAGCACCCAGGCGATGTTCCTGTGCTCTGTGAAATAGCGGGCCGTGTTATGGGTTTCCGTTATGTCTTTCACCGGCAGGCCTCTTCCTCAAACGTCTAGGGTTGATCAGGGGATGACTGCGACCTGCTGGCCATCACGGAGGAATGAGGCGCCGCTCACGACGACGCGCGCCTTTTCATCAAGGCCGCCGAGCACCGCAATCCGGTTACCATGGACATCGCCAAGATGCACGTCGGTGAGCCGGACGGTGGTGGTCTCCGCCTCGCTTTCCAGCACGAATACCGCATATCCGTCCGGATTGCCTGCCGAGCGCACGACGGCGGAGAGCGGGATCAGCGGACCCTCGCGCGCCGCCCCGGCGTCTCTAGGCAGGCGAAGAGAGGCAATCATCCCGACTTTCAGCAGATTGTCGCTGTTATCCAGCGTCACCTTGACGTTGAAGACGCGGCTGCTGGTATCGGCGGCGGGGGCGATCTCGGAAATCTGCCCGCGCAGTGATTGATCCGGCAGCGACTGTGTGGTGAGCGTGATCTGATCGCCGATTTTAAGCGACTGCACGGTGCTGTCGGGTACGCCGAACACCGCTTTGACCGTACTGGTATCGGCAATCACGAAGGCGACCGCCTGCGGCGAGGCGAGGGTGCCGATATCGACATTGCGTTGCAGGACGACACCGCCGAGCGGCGCGATGAGGTCGAAGTCGGCCATATTGTTGCGGGCGGTCTTTTCGGCGGCGAGGGCGTTCTCAAGCTGCGCCTCGGCATTCTCATATTCCTGCCGCGCGGCGTCATAATTCGGCGCCGTCATGCTGCCGGAGTTATAGAGCGACTTCGCCCGGTCGAAGTCCTGCTTGGCCTTGGTGAGATTGGCGCGCGCCGAAAACACCTGGCTCTGCGCCTGCGTCAGGCTGTTGCGGACATCCTTGTTGTCGACAGTTGCAAGAACCGCTCCCTGTGCTACCAGATCGCCCGCCTGCACGGCGCGGGCAGTGCCGCCGGCTTCCGTCACCTGCAACAGCGAGGTGACATAGCCGGTCACTTTGAAGGTAACGTTGACCTGCGTGTTCGCCTCGATATTGGCGGTGTAACGGATATCGGTAAAGCCGGCGTCGGCCGACAGCGGTTCAGCCCGGACCGGCTGTAGCGGCGCGGCCTCTTTCTCGCTCTCGGAATCGCAGGCCCCGAGGACGGCAAGGGCAATCAGGGTGCACGCGGCGGCGGCAAACCGGTTCATGTTCATTCTGCTCCAAGGCTTTGTTCAAGGGCGGCGCTGGCGTTCCACACGCCGAGGAGCGCCTGATGATAGTTATCGTTCGCTTCCTCCAGCTCGGCCTGCGCATTCAGCAGATCGCTGAGCAGGATGGCGCGCTCCTTATACTGGTTGAAGCTGACGCGGAGCGCTTCCTCCGCCGCCTTCTTGGCCATTTCGGTGACCGGAACAAGGGCGCGGGCAAGCTCGAGATTGCGAATATTCTGGCTGACTTCGGCGCGCACCTGATCCTCGTTGCCGCGGAGCGAATTCTGCGCCTGCGAGAGCGCGAGGCGCGAGCCGGACACCTTGCTTTCATTGGCGCCCCAGGTGAAGAAATCCCACTTCGCAAAGATGCCGACATAAAGGCTTTCATCGGGGATCAGCCGCGTCTGTTCCGTGCGCCCGTAGCTTGCGACCAGGTTGACATCCGGCAGGTAGCCGGTTTTCTGAATTTCAAGATCCGTTTCCGCCGCCTTGACCTGCAGCCGCGCCGCCTCTGTCTCGGGACGGTTGGCGACGGCGAGATCGGCGGCGACGGACGGATCATAGACAAGCTGCGGTGCGGCCCCGGTTGAGGAGACGCGGAACGGCGTCGAGATATCGCGCCCGAGAAGGATGTTAAGCTGCTGCTTGGCGGTCAGAAGATCATTGCTGTCCGACATCAGCGTGTGGCGCGCCGAGGCGAGCTGCGCTTCGCCGTTTAAAAGCTGATATTCAAGCTCGGTCTTTGCGGCGACATTGTCGCGGAGGATCTTGACCAGCTCCTCATTGAACTGCACGGAGGCTTTTGCCGCCTCGATGGCGCTTTCGCTGCTGAGGATGTGATAGTAAAGCTGCTTCACCTGCAAGGCGAGGGACTGCTCCGTCTGGCGCGACTGCTGGCGGGCGATTTCCTTCTCTGTCTCCAGCTTGTCGACGTTGAGATTAATCTCGTAAAGCTGCAGGAGCGGCTGCGTCGCGGTCAGGGAATAATGCGTGGTGAAGCCCTTCGCCGTGTCGATCGACACATCGCTGGAGGGAACGGGGCTGCCGGCGACGGTGCCGAGCGAGCCTTCCTCGAAGGTGTATTCGCTGTCGACGAAATTGCGAACGCCGCGAATCTCGGCGCTGAGCTGCGGATAGCGTTTCGCGGCGACCGCCTTTTTCTGCTCCTCCACCACGTCGATCTGCAGGCCGGCGTTCTTCATCTGGTAGTTCTGCGCGCGCGCAAGATGCAGCGCTTCTTCGAGGGTCAGAAGCGGTGCGTCCTCGGCAACGGCAGGACAGGCCCACGTTCCGAGGACAAGCAGAACGGCAGCGACGGTCAGACGTGGTTTCACCTCGATACCCCCCCTTTGATCGAGTGCGATTCGGACTGGCAAGATTAATTGCTTAGCCCTGCGCTGTCAAAACGATAACGCGTTTGGCGCAGCCTTATAAACAGCAGGAGCGAGAATTAGCAAGAGCAAATTCGCGGATCATTTTCCGCGAATATTCCGCCTCACGCAGGCCGGCGTGACGGCTCCCTCGTCCGCCACAGAACCAGCGCCATAATCCCGATATTGAGCATGTTCCACGCGATGCCGTTGATGAACGCCGCCTGGTAGGAACCGGTCAGGTCGTAGATCAGCCCCGATATCCAGCCGCCGAGGGCCATGCCGATCACCGTCATCATAATGACCAGCCCGACCCGCTCGCCGGCGACGCGCGCCGGCAGATACTCGCGGATGATAATGGCGTAAGCCGGCACGATCCCGCCCTGCGACAGGCCGAAGATCAGCGAGACGATATAGAGCGAGGCAAGCCCGTTGAAGGGGATATAGAGAAAGAGCGCGAGACACTGCAAAAAGGAGCCGAGCAGCAGCGTGCGCACGCCGCCGATATAATCGGCAAGAAAGCCCGACGCCAGCCGGCTGACAACGCCGCCGCCGACCATCAGCGCGAGCATCTCCGCCCCCGTCGCGACGCCAAACCCGAGATCGGCGCAATAGGCGACGATATGCACCTGCGGCATCGACATGGCGACGCAGCAGCTCACCCCGGCGATCGAGAGAAGGATCAGCAGCAGGCGCGGCGAGATATCAATCTGCAAAAGGCCCGACCCGCCGCCGGCGCTTGAGGCCGCGTCAAACACATGCGACGGCAGGCGGCGCTTCAGCAGGAAAGCGAGCGGAACCAGCGTGACGAGGGAGATTGCGGCAACCACGAGATAGGCGTCGCGCCAGTCGCCGACCTCCATAACCTCTTTCAGCAGCAGCGGCCAGAAGACGCCGGCAAGATAGTTGCCGCTCGCCGCCGCGCCGACGGCGATGCCGCGGTGGCGCGAGAACCAGTGCGATACATCGGCGATCAGCGGCCCGAAGGAGATCGCTGCGCCGACGCCGATCAGCAGTCCCTGCACGATGGCGAGCGTCCAGACGTTGCCGGTCATCGCCCCGAGCGCAAAGCCCGATGTCTGGAGGATCGCGGCGGAAAGCAGCGGATAGACGATCCCGTGTCGATCAATCACCCGCCCGTAAATAAGGTTGCCAAGGGCAAAGCCGATCATCGTCGCGGTGTAGGGAATGGAGGCTTCGGAGCGGGCGATACCGAAATCGATCTGCACGGTCGGCAGAACCACCACGACCGACCACATGCCGGCGCTGCCGACGATACCGATCAGCACGGAAATGAAGAGACGGAACCACGAATAACGACTGTCTAAATAGGATGATTGGGGGTCGCCAGGAGAATGAAACGCGGACAAGAATTCGCCCTTTCCCGCTACGTGAGGTTATTGTTTTCTTTGAAACAGTCTTATCACATATAGCAGGGTGTCGCGCATCAATTTTTTAGTGTCGCAGGGCGCGCGCGATATTTCACGGATTGCTGTATCAATTCTGCCGCAGGCAGATTACCCTGAACGCCGGGAACGGCATCCTTTGACAGGAAGGGGAGGGAGAATGATCGAGAATACAATTGCCGCGTGGCACGAATGTTTGCAGGCCAAGGACGCGGGCAAGCTGCACGCGCTGCTGCATCCGGAGGCGGTCTTTCACAGCCCCGTGGTCCATACGCCGCAGCGGGGCCGCGACCTTACGCAGATGTATCTGATGGCCGCCTTCAAGGTGCTGAACGGCGATAATTTTACGTACGTCCGCGAGATTGTCGGCGACCAAGATGCGGTTCTCGAGTTCACGACTACGCTTGATGGCATCCAGATCAACGGCGTCGATCTCATTCGTTGGGACGAAACGGGACGGATTACCGATTTTAAAGTCATGATCCGCCCCTTGAAGGCGATCGACATGGTCCATCAGAAGATGGCGACGATGCTGATGAAACAAAGCTGACAGGGAGCGGCCCCGGTTAGCGTACTGGTAGCGAAGGGGAAAACATGACCACGGATCAAATTCTGCTGTTCGGCCTGTTTGTCATTGTGTTCATTCTGCTGATCTGGGGGCGCTGGCGCTATGATATGGTGGCGTTTGCGGCGCTGGTGGTGGCGCTCATCCTCGGTCTGGTGCCGACGGAGCAGGCCTTTTCCGGTTTCGGCCATCCGGCAACGGTGATTGTCGCGCTGGTGCTGGTCGTTTCGCGCGGGCTCATGAATTCCGGCGCGGTCGACCTCATCACTCGCAAGCTCACCTCGATGGACCTCAATCTGCCCTCGCATATCGCGACGATGGGCGGCCTCGGCGCGGTTTTCTCGGCCTTTATGAACAATGTGGCCGCGCTCGCCATGCTGATGCCGGTGGATCTGCACGCCGCCGCGAAAGCCAAGCGCTCGCCGCGGCTGTCGCTGATGCCGCTCGCCTTCGCGACGATCCTCGGCGGATTGATCACCCTGATCGGGACACCGCCAAATATCATTATCGCCGCCTACCGCGAAAATGCGCTTGGTGTGCCCTTCGGCATGTTCGATTTTGCGCCCGTCGGGCTCATCTGTGCGGTGGTCGGCATTCTCTTTATAATGTTCATCGGCTGGCGGCTGATCCCCGGCTCGCAAGACAGCGCGGCGCCGTCTGTCGATCTGCTGGATCAGGAAGGCTATCTCGCCGAACTTCTGGTGCCCGAAGGGTCGCCCGCCATCGGCAAGATGGTGCGCGAGCTCGATCCGGCGGCCGATGACAGCGATGCGACGATCGTTGGTCTTGTCCGGAACAACACGCGGCTCGCCGGAATGGCGCGCAATGTGGAAATCCGCGAGGGGGATCTGCTGGTCGTCGATGCTGGCGCGAAGGGCATTGATCAGTTCCGCGGCGCCATGAAACTGGAATTCGATGGTGAGAAGCGGCATGAGAAAGCGGCCGCCGGCGGTATGGTTCTGATGGAGTTCGTCGTGCCGCGCCTGGCCAGCATCGAAGGCCGCTCGGCCATGTCGCTGCGCCTGATGACCCGTCACGGCGTAACCCTTCTCGGGGTCTCGCGCCAGGGGAAGAAATTCCGGGACCGTGTCCGCAAGCTGACTATCGAGGCGGGGGATATCCTGCTGCTGCTCGGCCCGGTCGACCGGGTGCCGGAGGTGGCGCAGTGGCTCGGTGTCCTGCCGCTCGCCGAGCGCGGGCTGTCGGTGACCCAGTATCGCCGCGCCGGACTGGCCGCCGGTATCTTCGCCGCGGCCGTTGCGATAGCCAGCTTTGGCTGGCTCTATCTGGCGGTTGCGCTTGCGGCGGTCGTGATTGCCTATGTTGTGCTCGATATCGTGCCGGTACAGGAAGTCTACAGCCATATCGAATGGCCGGTTATCGTTCTGCTGGGATCCATGATCCCGCTCGGCACCGCCCTTGAGACGACAGGGGGAACGGCCCTCATTGCCGGAAGTATCGTCGATCTGACCGAGGGGTTGCCGATTGTGATCGTGATGACAGTCCTTATGGTTATCGTCATGACGCTTTCGGATGTTCTGAACAATACGGCGACGGCGGTTGTCAGCGCCCCGATCGCCGTCGATATCGCCAATCGGCTCGACGCCAACCCGGATGCCTTTCTGATGATTGTCGCCGTGGCCGCCTCTTGCGCCTTTCTGACGCCGATCGGACATAAGAATAACACGTTGATTATGGGGCCCGGCGGCTATAAATTCGGAGATTACTGGCGAATGGGCCTGCCGCTGGAAATACTCATCATTGCAGTTTCCATTCCGGCCATTCTATTTTTCTGGCCGCTGTAGTCATGTTGCCGTCCGGGACGGACATCACGTAACGCAATATAGGGAAGGCGCGATATGTTAGCAGATAAGGTGGCGGTCATCACCGGGTCAACCTCCGGCATCGGCGAGGGCTATGCGCGCGCGCTGGCCCGCGAGAAATGCAACATCGTGCTGAACGGCTTTGGCGATGCGGAGGAAATCGAGATGCTGCGCCGCTCGCTCGAGACTGAATATGCGATCCGCTGCCTCTACAGCCCCGCCGACATGACGAAGCCGGACGAGATCGCCGATATGTTCAAAATGACCGTCGATGCGTTCGGCGGCCTTGATATCCTCATCAATAATGCGGGGATCCAGCATGTCGCGCCGATTGCCGAATTTCCCGTCGAGAAATGGGATGCGATCATCGCCATCAATCTCTCCTCCGCCTTTCACACCATGCGCCATGCCATCCCGCTGATGACGGCGCGCGGCTGGGGCCGGATCATCAACACCGCCTCCGCCCATGCACTCGTCGCCTCGCCGAACAAGGCGGCCTATGTTGCCGCCAAGCACGGCATCGCCGGGCTCACCAAGACCGCCGCGCTCGAGGTTGCGCGCGACAATATCACCGTCAATGCGATCTGCCCGGGCTATGTCTGGACGACGCTGGTCGAGGGGCAGATCCCCGATACCGCGCGGACCCGCAACATGACCGAGGAGCAGGTCATCAACGACATCATGCTGGCCACCGCGGCGACGAAGAAATTCACGACAATCGAGCAGCTTGCCGCCTTTGCGGTGTTCCTGTGCAGCGACGCGGCCGAAAATATCACGGGCGCGACGCACAGCATCGACGGCGGCTGGACGGCGCAGTAGAGTTGACATCGAAACAGGGCAGGTGAGGTGGATATGGGGCAGCAAAGCAGTATTGCGCTTCGGCTGGTCGGCCGGACGGAGGATATCGGCGGGTTTACCGTCCGGCGGCTGATCCCCGTTGCCGCGCGCCGCTCGGTCGGCTCCTTCGTCTTTCTCGATCACATGGGCCCGGCCGTCCTCGAGGCGGGGCAGGGGCTGGATGTCCTGCCGCATCCGCATATCGGCCTCGCCACCGTGACCTATCTCTTTGAAGGCTCCATCCTGCATCGCGACAGCCTTGGCTCGGTGCAGGAGATTTATCCCGGTGACGTCAATCTGATGACGGCAGGCCGTGGCATCGTCCATTCGGAGCGGAGCAGCGCGGAGAGCCGCCGGACCCGCCGCCGCCTCAACGGGTTGCAGCTCTGGGTCGCGCTTCCGAAAGAGCATGAGGAGATGGCCCCCACCTTCAGCCATACCGCGAAATCGGATCTGCCCGAGCTTTCCGGCGACGGCTGGACCGGGCGGCTGATTACCGGATCGCTGTTCGGCGCAACCTCGCCCGTCAGGACATTGAGCCCCTATTTCTTCGCGGATCTCCGCTGCGAGACGGGGGCCTGCATCCAGTTCGCCCCCGATTACGAGGAGGCCGCGATCTATGTCGCCGAGGGAGAGATCGAGATCGACGGGGAGCGCGTTGAGGCGGGCAGCTTCGCCGTCCTCGAAAGCAATCCCGCCGTTACCGTGACCGCCTGTAAAGAGTCGGTGATCGCCCTGCTCGGCGGGGACCCCCTGCCGGAGCGGCGCCATATGTACTGGAACTTCGTCTCCACGACGCGGGAGCGGATCGAACAGGCGAAGGAGGACTGGCAGGCGCAACGCTTCCCCAGGGTGCCGGGGGAGGAGAGCTTCGTGCCGCTCCCCGGCTGATCGCCAGGATTGAATCCCCATCGAAAGAGTTGACAGCGCGCATATCGGGCGGTTTGATATCCGCGGGCTGTTCAGTTGCCGCCATGCCGCGTTGTGATCCGTCAGCCGTCCGATAACAACAATAACAAGGAGGCCGATTATGAGTTGGGAAAAAGAAGTCGAAGAACTTAAAAAGCGCAAGCAGCTGGCCCTTGAAATGGGCGGGCCGGAGAAGGTCGCCCGGCATGTGGGCGCCGGCAAGCTGACCGTGCGCGACCGGATCGACAAGATGCTCGATGCCGGCACGTTCGAGGAAGTCGGCTCGGTCACCGGCAAGGTTGAATATGACGCGGACGGCAATATCGTCAGCATGCAGCCCGCCAACCTCGTCACCGGGCGCGGCCGTGTCAACGGACGCCGGGTCGTGATTGCGGGCGATGATTTCACGGTGCGCGGCGGCGCCAATGATGCGGGCATCCGCGAGAAGCTGGTCCATGTCGAAAGCATGGCCCATGCGCTCCGCCTGCCGATGATCCGCCTCGTCGATGGCACGGGCGGCGGCGGTTCGGTCAAGAATATCGAAGATGACGGGCGCACCTATATCCCGGCGGTGCGCGGCTGGGATCTCGTCACCGAGAATCTCTCGCGCATTCCCGTTGTCGCCCTCGCGCTTGGCTCCACGGCCGGTCTCGGCGCGGCGCGCGTTGCCGCCAGCCACTATTCGGTGATGGTCAAGGAAACCTCGCAGATGTTTGTCGCCGGCCCGCCCGTGGTTGCGCGCACCGGGCAGGACCTCTCCAAGAACGAGCTCGGCGGCTCGCATATCCACACCCGCAACGGCGCGGTTGATGATGAGGCGAATTCGGAAGAAGAAGCCTTCGAGATGGCGCGGCGCTTCCTCTCCTACCTGCCGCAGTCGGTCTATGAGCTGCCCGAGCGGGCCTCGACCGGCGATGATCCGGCGCGCCGCGACGAATGGCTGATCGAGGCGATCCCACGCGATCCCCGCAAAGTCTACAAGACCCGCAAGATCATCGATGCCCTCGTCGACAAGGACAGCTTCTTCGAGATCGGCCGCAAATGGGGCCGCTCCTGCATCACCGGCTTTGCCCGGCTGGATGGCTGGCCGGTCGCCCTGATGGCGAGCGATCCCTACCAGTTCGGCGGCGCCTGGACAGCGGATACCGCGCAGAAAGTTATCCGCTTCGTCGATCTCGCCCAGACTTTCCATCTGCCAGTCGTGCATCTTGTCGATGTGCCGGGCTTCCTCATCGGCCGGCAGGCGGAGGAGCAGGCGACCATCCGCCACGGCGTGCGCGCCTTCGCGGCGGTGGCGCAGGCGACGGTGCCGTGGTGCTCCATCGTGATGCGCAAGATTTACGGCGTTGCCGGCGCGGCGCATCAGAATGCCGGCCGCTTCAACGTCCGCTACGCCTGGCCGTCGGGCGACTGGGGCTCGCTGCCGATCGCCGGCGGCCTTGAAGCCGCCTACAAGGCGGAGATCGAGGCCGCGGAGGATCCCAAGGCCAAGCTCGAGGAGATCGAGGCGCGGCTCAACCGCCTTCGCTCCCCCTTCCGCACAGCCGAGCGTTTCATGGTCGAGGAGATCATCGATCCGCGCGATACGCGCCGCCTGCTCTGCGACTTTGCGGATATGGCCGCGCCGCTCCGCGAGGTGGGAGAGCCGCGCTTCGGCGTCCGCCCATAAAGCAGCGCAGGTCACATCGCCTGCCGTTCGCAGGCAGAAAAGCGCATCCGGACTGTAAATACGGCCTGATGCGCGACTTTGGCGCGTAAGAAGATGCTAATTTAGTCACAACGTCTCCCTGATTGCGGGTAAGATGGGCAAGGTCCATCTTGCTTCAGTCAGGGAACATTCGCCGCCATGGCCGTCAAATCGCTGCACAGTCTGCGCCAGGAAATCCGCCACCATTACATCACCGACGAGGCTGACGCCGTAAAGCGGCTCATCAACAGTCTCGACCTTCCCGACGAGGCGCGGGCGGACATCTCCGCCACCGCCGCAGGGCTTGTCCGCGAGCTGCGCCGCGCCGACAGCCCGGGCGTCATGGAAACCTTTCTCAGCGAATACGGCCTCTCCACCGATGAGGGCGTCGCGCTGATGTGCCTTGCCGAGGCGCTGCTTCGCGTTCCCGACGATACCACCGTGGACGCGCTGATCAGCGACAAGATCGCGCCGGCGGACTGGAGCCGGCATCTTGGCAAATCCGCCTCGCCCCTCGTCAACGCCTCGACCTGGGGGCTGATGCTGACGGGCAAGGTGATCCACCCGCTGGGCGATGAAGGGCTCGATGTCGTCGGGCAGCTGCGCCGGCTGGTCCGGCGCGTCGGCGAGCCGGTGATCCGCACGGCCGTTGCCCGCGCCATGAAGATCCTCGGCCACCAGTTTGTGCTCGGCCGCAATATCGATGAAGCGATGGAGCGCGCCCGCGGGATGGAGGCGAAGGGCTACAGCTATTCCTACGATATGCTGGGGGAAGCGGCGCGCACCGGCGCTGATGCAAAGCGCTATTTCATGGCCTATTCGAAGGCCATTTCCCGCATCTCGGAGCGGAGCCACGGCAGCGATGTCCGGACCAATCCCGGCATCTCCGTCAAGCTGTCGGCGCTGCATCCGCGCTATGAATACAGCCAGCGCGAGCGCGTTCTCGATGAGCTTGTGCCGCGTCTCTCCTCGCTCGTCTTTCAGGCGAAAAATGCCAATATGGGCTTCAACATCGACGCCGAGGAGGCGGATCGGCTCGATCTCTCGCTCGATCTTGTTGAGGCCGTGCTCGCCAATCCCGATCTCAAGGGCTGGGACGGTTTCGGCGTCGTGGTGCAGGCCTATGGCCCGCGCGCGCCATATGTGCTCGACTGGCTCTATGCGCTGGCCCGCCGGCTTGATCGGAAAATCATGGTGCGGCTGGTCAAGGGCGCCTATTGGGATACAGAGATCAAGCTGGCGCAGGTCATGGGCTATGACGGCTATCCGGTCTTCACGCGAAAGGCGGCGACCGACGTGAGCTATCTCGCCTGCGCGCGGAAACTCCTCACCATGACCGATCACATCTATCCGCAGTTCGCGACCCATAATGCCCATACCATCGCCGCGGTCCTGCATATGGCGGGGGGTGAGGACAATTTCGAGTTCCAGCGGCTGCACGGCATGGGGGAGGGGCTGCATGACCTTGTGAAGGCGAAGGTCGGCAACCGCTGCCGCATCTACGCCCCCGTCGGGGTGCATGAGGATCTGCTCGCCTATCTCGTCCGCCGGCTTCTGGAAAACGGCGCCAACAGCTCCTTCGTCAACCAGGTGCTGGATGAAAAGGTGCCGCCCGAGCAGGTGGTGCGCGATCCCGTGGCGACGATCCTCGGCTATCCGACGATTGCCAATGCGCGCATCCCGCTCCCCGCCGATCTCTATGGCGAGAGCCGGCGCAACTCCGCCGGCCTCAACTTCCCGAACCCGGCCGTGCTGGAGGCGTTCGAGACAACGCGGGCGCCCTTCGCCAAATCCGTCTGGCAGGCCGCGCCCGTGATTGGCGGGCGCACGGTGGCGGGCAGCGCGCGGGAGGTGCGAAACCCGGCCGACCGGCGCGATGTCGTCGGCCATGTGATTGAGGCGGGGCCGGACGAGGTGGCGGAGGCAATGCGGATCGCGCAAGGCGCCGCCGCGTCATGGCGGCGGAAATCCCGCGATGCGCGCGCGGCGCTGCTGGAGCGCGTCGCCGACCTTTATGAGGAGAACCGCGCCGAGCTGATGGCGCTGCTGGCGCGCGAAGCCGGGAAATCGCTGCTGGACGGCATGTCGGAGGTGCGGGAGGCGGCCGATTTCTGCCGCTATTATGCGCATCGCCTGCGCAGCGATCCGGCGCTCGCGGACCGCGACGGGCGCGGCATTTTCATCTGTATCTCGCCCTGGAACTTCCCGCTCGCCATTTTCACCGGGCAGATCGCGGCGGCGCTGCTGGGCGGCAATGCGGTTATCGCCAAGCCCGCAGAGCAGACGCCGCTCATCGCCGCGCGCGCCGTCGCGCTGATGCATACGGCGGGCATTCCAGGCGATGTGCTGCATCTCCTCCCGGGCGACGGGGCGAGCGTCGGCGCCGCGCTCACCTCCCATCCCGATATTGCCGGGGTCTGCTTCACCGGCTCGACCGAGACGGCGCAGCTGATCCACCGGGCGATGGCGGCCAATGCCGATCCGGGTGCGCCGCTCATTGCCGAGACGGGCGGGCTCAATGCGATGATCGTTGATTCGAGCGCGCTCCCCGAACAGGCGGTCCGCGATATCGTCGCCTCCGCCTTCCAGTCGGCCGGGCAGCGCTGCTCCGCCCTTCGCATGCTCTATGTGCAGGAAGATGTCGCCGAAAAAGTGATCCGCATGCTTGAAGGCGCGATGCATGAGCTTAAAATTGGCAATCCGTGGGATGTCTCGGTCGATGTCGGGCCGGTCATCGATCTGGAGGCGAAAGAGGCGATCGAGGCGCATGTCGAACGCCTCGAGGCCGACGGCCGCCTGATCCGCCGCTTGGCCCTTCCTGCCGCTGCGCGCCACGGCTGTTTCGTTGCGCCCGCCGCCTTCCACCTTGACGGGATCGAGGCGCTGGAGAAGGAAATCTTCGGCCCGATCCTGCATATCGCAACCTTCCGCGCCGAGGAACTTGGCGCGGTCGTCCGCCGTATCAACGCGACCGGTTACGGCCTCACCATGGGGCTGCATACCCGCGTCGATACGCGTGTGCAGGAGGTGTGCGATCTTGCCCATGTCGGCAATCTCTATGTCAACCGCAACCAGATTGGCGCGGTCGTCGGCGTGCAGCCCTTCGGCGGGGAGGGGCTCTCGGGCACCGGGCCGAAGGCCGGCGGGCCGCTCTATCTCCGCCGCTTCATGACGGCGAAACCGCTGCGCCGGCGCGCGGATCGGCGAAAAGGATCGCCCGCCGGCGCGACTGAGGCGGAGGTCGTGAAAACCACCGTGCCGCCCGCCGTGGTGGCGGCAGCGCGCGCGGCGCAGGGAAAATGGGACCGGCGGGAGGATCGCCGCGAGCTGCTGGAGAAGGTGATCAACGATCTCGACGGGGAGGTCGCCACGGATTTTCGCGCCGCGCTTGAGCGCGCGTCCGACTACAGCCCGCGCGCCCAGGATCTTGCCGGCCCGACGGGGGAGAGCAACCGCCTCAGCCTGCATGGCCGCGGGATTGTGCTGGCGGCGGGAGAGGCGGCGGCGGAGATTGCCGCGCTCGCGCTGCTGACGGGGAATGCCGTGCTGCTGCTCGATGCGCCGCCCGCGCTCGATGCGCTCGCCCGGGCAATGCGAAATGAGGCGGATCTTGCCGGGCTGCTTGCGCTGCTCCGCGCCCCGATGTCGCCGCAGCTCGTCCGCCAGACCCCGCATCTGGACGCCCTGGCGCTCTCGCCCGGGCAGTATGACCTCGCGGCGTTTCGCGAAGCGCTGGCGGCGCGGCAGGGGCCGATCGTCCCGCTTATCACGGGCGCCGGGGAGTGGGAGCCGTTTGTGGCCGAGCGGGCGATCTGCATCGATACGACGGCATCGGGCGGCAACACGCGCCTGCTCGCCGCAGGGGACGCCTGAGCGCCGGCCTCAGCGCCGCCAGTTGACGAGGAGCGGCCCGAGAACCGCGCAGGCAAGGCCGATCAGGAAGAGGCTGGAGAGATGCTCGCCCAGAATGAGCGCGCCTGAGGCCGCCGCGATGATCGGCGCGATCGGCACGTAGATCGCTGCTTTCGAGGGGGAGAGCTGCTGGAGGCCCCAGTTGAAGAGGAGCAGGCTGACGGCGGCCGCCGGGATCGCAAGGAAGAGGATCCAGAGCCAGTTCTCAAGCGAATAGCCCGCCGTGACTGCCGGCAGCCCCTCGGCATAGGCGAAGGGGAAAATGGTAAGGGTGCCCGCGCCCATCCCGATCACGGTGAGCAGCACGACCGAGCGGTTCTGCATCAGCCGGCTGGAGAAGGCGTTATAGGTCGCGCCGCAGAACACGGCGATAAAGAACAGCAGCTCTCCCCTCCAGCCGCCACCGCCCGCCGCATCGGCAAAGGCCTTCTCCCCGATGGCGAGCGAGACGCCGAGCACCGAGAGCAGCGCCGCGAGGAGACGGATCCCGTTCAGCGTATCGCGCCCCGAAAGCGTTGCAATCAGCATCGTCAGGATCGGGATCAGCGAGAAAATCACCGCCCCGCGCGAGGCCGGAATGTCTTGCAGCGCCGTATTGACGAGCAGGTGAAAGACACCGAACTGGATGGCGCCAAGCAGCAGCACCGTCAGCAGGACGCCGGGTGGCGGCAGCCTTACGGGGCGCAGCGCCACGAACGGCAGGAGGAAGAGCGTCGCGAGGCCATAGCGGAGGAAGCCGAGGGAGGCGGGCGCGTCATGCCCGCTCATGATCGTGCGGATGCCGACAAAGGAGAAGCCGAGCAGCGCGACCGAGAGGAGCAGGGAGAGATGCGGCAGAAGCAGCCTCAGCCGCGATACCGCCGCCGGTTGCCCGCCGGCCTCTCCGTCAAGCGGTGCGCTCATGCGATATCCGGCGCGGAAACCCGCGCTCTCCCGCCTCGTCGCCCTCTGCCGGCGCTCCTTGCTGCAACGCGTTCGATTGTCGCCCCCTGCCGTCTTTTCTTCTTTCCCCAAGCCTAGTCCGGGGCCGGCGTTGCCGCCAGCGTTAATTTCACTTCGCGGCGCGGGCGCTCGCAACATCGCTGCCCGCCTCGCAGTCGAGCGCCATATCCCGGATCAGCGCGACCATCTCGCCCGCCCGCTCGTCATAGCCGCGGCGGAGCCGCTCGGGCGCGATGGCGGCATAGGTCCCGTTCGCCGCAGTCTCGCCGATTTTGAAGGTAAAGGCGTAATCGGGATAAAACCCCATGCGCAGATCGGTAATCGTCGCCGCACCGCCCGTCATGCCATAGCTGTAAAACCCGTCCGTGAACCATTCAAGGCGGCGGACGGAGGGGCCGACCTCAGTGAGCCCGACGGGGCGCGCGTGGCGCTCCGCCGTCACCACATGGCGAAGCGAACAGTCGCCCGCAAGGCTCATCATGCCGGTGACCAGCCGCTCCTCCGAAATGCCCGTCACCTGCCAGATCAGCAGGTTGAAGGCCGCCGGCTGGACATGGAGGCGCATGCCATGCAGGCGCGAATCCGCCGCCGCCCGCTCCTTGATCAGGAGATGGCCGCCCGCGCCAAGCGCAAGATAAAGCGTCGCGATGCCTAAAAGGAGGCGGTTTGCGCGAAGGCCGCCGCCCGGTTTCCGGCGTGCAAAAAGCATCGTGAGCACGCCCGCAAGCAGCAGCAGGCTGTAGATCGGATCAATGATAAAGATGGCCGGGAAGGCGACGGGCGGGCCGACCTGCAACGGCCAGAAAAGCTGCGTTCCATAGGTTGTGAGGGCATCGAGCAGGCTGTGCGTGACCAGCACGAGCCAGATTGTCGCGAGCAGGGTTTTAAGATGCGCGCGCGCCGCCGGGACGATTTTGGCAACCGCCAGCGTGATCACGGGCGTCACCATTGTCTGGACAATCAGGGAATGGGAAAAACCGCGATGATGCGTCATCCGGTCGATGGGATCGTCATAGGGGATAAAGGCGTCAAGATCGGGCAGCGTCGCGACCAGCCCGCCGATCAGGAGCGATTTCGCGCCAATGCGCGGTCCGAGCAGCGCGCCCGAAATGCTCGCCCCCAACAGAAATTGTGTGACTGAATCCATCGACTGCTCCGCGCACCCCGCCGCGAGAATTCGTCGCCCGCGGCCGAACTTCCAATTGCATTGTCCGGATGAAGCTGGAATATTGGCGCCTGCACATCCGTCGCGACATCTGAATGCCAGACACCATAAATAACGTCGCGGCCGCTCTTGTCCATCGTATTTGCGCCTTCGGTGGCTTGCATCCCGTGTGCAGGATTTGAAAAAGGTTGTTGAATGCCCCTGCCGCATCTTCTCATCGCCCTTGCCGTCAGCGCCATCTGGGGCTTTTCCTTCGTTGCTTCGAAAGTCGGGCTCGATCATTTTCCGCCGCTCTTTTTCACGGCGCTGCGCTTTCTGCTCGTCGGTCTGCTGCTCTCGCCCTTTCTCCGCATCGTCAAGGGGCAGATGAGGACGGTGATGTGGATCGCGCTCACGGTTGGCGTCTTTCACTTCTCCTTTCTCTATCTTGGCATCTATGCGGCGGGCGGGGTCACGGCCGTTGCGATCACCAGCCAGCTGATTGCGCCCTTCTCGGTGCTGCTCGCGGTGATCGTGCTGAAGGAGAAAGTCGGCTGGCGGCGCGGCCTTGGCATCCTCATGGCGTTCGGCGGCGTTATGTTCCTCGGTTTTGATCCGGTCATCTTCGATCAGCTTGAGGGCGTCGCGCTGGTCACTGTCGCCGCGCTCTTCATGTCGGTCGGGCTGATCCTGATGCGGCAGGTGAAGAATGTCGCAACGATGTCGATGCAGGCGTGGATCGGGGCGATTTCGGCGGCACCGATGCTGCTTCTCTCGCTCAGCTTTGAAAGCGGCCAGATCGAGGCGCTGAAGACCGCCGGGCCGATCGACTTCGGCGCGCTCGCCTTCGTCGTCGTGGCGACCACCGTGATCGGCCACGGCGGCTGGTATTACCTGTTGCAGCGCTATCCGATCGCCGTGCTGACGCCGCTCGGCCTGCTCGCGCCGGTGTTCGGCGTGGTGTTCGGGGTGGTGCTGTTTTCGGAGCCGCTGACGCTTCGCTTCATCATCGGCGGGACGATCACGCTGCTCGGCGTCGCCATCATCAACCTGCGGAGCGCACCGCCCGCGCCGGCGAAGTCGCGAAGCGAGACGCCCTAGCGATTTTCCTCAAGATAGGTCTTCAGCCGGTCGAGGAAGGCGAAGAGGTCCTTCTTCTCCCATTCCCGCCACCCCTCGAAGGTCGCGTTGAAGGCCGCTTCCAGCCGCTCGCGCGCCTCGGCATGCGCCTTGATGCCGCTCTCGGTGACGTAAAGGAATTTGGAGCGGCCATCGGCCGGATTGTCCTCGGCGCGGAGAAAGCCCTTGGCGAGCAGCTTGGCGATGGTTTTCGTGATGCCCGGCTGCGGCTGCTGCATCGCCCAGGCGACGCTGGAGACGGTCTTGTGCGCGTCCGGCTGATGGATGAAATGGTTGAGAATGAAAAACTGCGGCGGCGGGACATCGGTGCCATCGAGGATCTGCCGCATCGTGGTATCGCTGAGCTGGCTTATCGTGCTGATCCAGTTAATGATTCGGAAATCGGAAGAGGGAAGTTCCTCTTTCCGGTCGTATTTCCCCTTTTCGGATCCCGTTTTCATGACGTTATCATATCAGTAGTTTTACAGTCTGTGGAAGTGAAATTCTCTCCCCGGGAGTTGCGCCGGCGCGAAAAATCGGAGATATCTCACCCCTGTCGCGGCAGGCGGGCGCTGCTGCGCCGTGATCCGCCAGACCCATGCGGCGCAGTTGAATTCTATTGCATTAAATTCACAGATGCTATATAATATTTCCCTTAATTTCCATCATATGCCGCAAATATCCAATGACCGCCCCCGGAGGAGATCGGGCGATGACTGTTGTATCTCTGTCCTCAATGGGCCGGGATCGGCGCCAGCGGAGAGCTTTTTTCCTATTCCACAGAAAGGCCCTATGATACCAGTTGGTCAATTTGAACGGGTACCGGACAGAAATTGACCTATTCCAATCCAGATAATGTGGCGGATACCGCGACGATGGCGGTTTATGGCCGTCTCGTGCGGGAGTATGTTTCGCGTTACAAATGGCGTCTGTTCCTGGCGATCTTTTTCATGATCATCAGCGCGCTGACAGCCACTGCGACGGCGTTCGTGATGAAGCCGATCGTGGATGAGGTGTTTTTTGACCAGAACCCGGCGTTCGTGATCTATACGACGCTGGCGGTGGTGGCGATTTTTGCCGCCCGCGGCTTTGCGACCTATGGCCAGACGATTGTCATGGACTGGGTCGGGACGCGGGTGATTTCCGATATCCAGAAGGATCTCTTTCGCAAGCTCGTCTATGCCGATCTTGCGTGGTTTCACGACCATTCGACCGGCCATCTGATTTCGCGCGTGGTTTTCGATGCGAATTATCTGAAAACCATCGCGACGCAGACGCTGGTCGTGCTGACGAAGGATTGCCTGACGGCGATTTTTCTGATTGCGTCGTTGTTTTATTACGACTGGAAAATGGCGCTGGTGACGCTGGTGGCGCTGCCGCCCGGGATCCTCGCCATCCGCCAGCTTGGCAAGCGATCGCGCAAGGCCTCGAACCGCGTCCTCGAACAGACCGCCGATCTCAGTGCCTTCGTTGAGGAGAATTTCCAGGGCATCCGCATGGTGAAAGCCTATGATCGCGAGAAGACGGCGGTCGAACATGCCGGGCAGGTGATCGAGGATCGCTTCCGCCTGCAGTTCAAGGCGCTGCGGATCGAGGCGTCGAGCAGCCCGATTGTCGAAACGCTGTCGGGCTTCCTGATTGCCGGCGTGATTTTTTACGGCGCGAGCAACGTGATCGAGGGGACGACAACGCCCGGCACCTTTTTCGCCTTCATCACCGCGATCATGCTCGCCTACCAGCCGATCAAGAGCGTCGCGAAGCTGTTTCCGCGCATGCAGACGGGCCTCGCCGCCGCGCAGCGGATTTTCAATCTCCTCGATCTCGAGCATGAGATTGTCGACAAGCCGGACGCCAAGCCGCTCGAATTCCGCCGCGGCGATGTCGAGTTCCGCGCTGTCACCTTTTCCTACAAGGCGGAGGAGACGGTGCTGAAAAACATCTCGCTGAAGATGCAGGCTGGCAAGCGCGTCGCGCTGGTCGGCCCTTCGGGGAGCGGTAAATCGACCATCCTCAACCTGATCCCGCGCTTTTATGATGTGGATGAAGGCGAAATCCTCGTCGACGGGCAGAATGTCCGCGATGTGACGCTCGCCTCGCTCCGCCAGAAAATATCGCTGGTCAGCCAGGACACCTTTCTTTTCGATGACACCATCCGCGCCAACATCGCCTACGGGCGTGAGGATGCGACGGATGCGGAGATCATCGCCGCCGCCGAATCCGCGGCCGTGCATGAGTTTGTCGTCACCCTGCCGGATGGCTATGACACCATCGTCGGCAGCTTCGGCGTCCGCCTCTCTGGCGGGCAGAAACAGCGCATCGCGATCGCGCGGGCGATGCTGAAAGACGCGCCGATCCTGCTGCTCGATGAGGCGACCTCGGCGCTCGATACCGAGTCGGAGCGCAAGATCCAGGTCGCCCTCAATCAGCTCATGAAGGGGCGGACCTCGCTCGTCATTGCGCATCGGCTGTCGACCATTCTGGATGCCGACCTGATCAATGTCGTGGTCGCGGGCGAGATTATCGAAGCCGGCACCCATGAGGAGCTGCTCGCCATGAACGGCATTTACGCCGATCTCAATCGCCACCAGTTCGCCCTTGAGGGCAGCTTTGCGCCGCTTCGGGAAGTGAAGCCGTAGGCCGGTTACGCGTCGCCGGCGGTGATCCGCCGATAGAACGCCTCACACTCGGCCGCGACACGATCAAGCGGCAGTGGATCCCCGTCCGGGTCGGCGGGATTGCCGCCGCGAATGATCGGAACGCCCCTGGGCTCGCTTTCAAGACAGAGCGATTTCTCCCCCCACGGGCGATAGACGGCGGGCTTGCCGATGCCGAAAAGAGCAACCGTCGGGATGCCGACAGCAACCGCCGTATGCATCAGGCCGGAATCATTGCCAATGAAGAGCGCGCAGCGGGAGAGCACGGCGGCTGCGTCTATGGGCGTCGTCCGGCCGACGAGATTGATAACATCCGCGCCCGGCAGCCCCTCGACCACGGGCATCGCCTGCGCCTCCTCGCCGGGGGCGCCGAAAACGGCGATGCGCGCGCCCGGCAAAATGCCGCCCGGCTTCGTCAACCGCCGCGCAAGGGCGAGATAATTCTCATGGTGCCATTGTTTCTGGTAGAAATTAGCCGTTGGCGCGAGGGCGAGGATCGGCCGGCCCGCCTTCGCCCCCGCCAGCCAGTTTTCCGTCCGTCCAAGCGCCGCCGCACTCGGGATGATGCGGGGCGGCAGCGGCCGGTCGACACCGATCAGCGCGGCGTTGGCAACGGCCTTGTGCACATCATCGCGGCCGCCGCGCCAGATATGCCGGTGGCGGGCCGGCAGATAGCCGAGGAGCGAGGCGCGAAAATCAACGATGCGGTGCCAGAAAACCGGGCCAAGGGAAAGCGCCACCTCCGGCCAGTGCAGGCTGAAGCGGCGCTTTTCAACGCCGATCACCCGCTCGACGCCCGGGATATCCTCAAACAGGCTTTTCGGGATAGTGCCGCAGACGACGGTCACGGCCGCCTCCGGCTCGGTCTCCAGCAGATAATGCAGAACGCCGGTGGTCAGCACGGCATCCCCCAGCCGGTTCGAGGCGACGAAGAGCGTCCGCTTCATGAAAAAACCTTTGAACGAAAACCTCACTATCGGCTACATATACGATTATTCCCCGGGCCTCCATCATTAATGCGTCGATCCGGCGCGCAAGGTGCGGGAATGAACCAGTAGACGCTCCGGGAGGGCGGAAATTTGACGAGGATTGCCGGGCAGCGGATGCGCATTTTGGGAAAGCCCGTTCACTTCCTGCTGCCGCTTATGCTGGCGGGTGCGGTGTTACTTGCCGTTTCCGCGCAGGCGGCCGACTTCAAATGGCTGACCATCAGCGGCAAGATCAGGTCGGAATCGGGCTCGATCTTCTATACGGCCGGCGATATGGCGGCAACGCCCGGGACCGAAATCGTCACCTCAACGCCCTGGACCACCGGAAAGACGGTCTTTCGCGGCGCGCTGCTGCGCGATATTCTGAAAGACGTCGGGGCGAGCGGCAAGCTGCTTAAAGTCTCCGCCTCGGACGGCTTTACCGTCGAGATCCCGGTCGCGGACGCCGAGAAATATGACGTGATCCTTGCCTACAAGATGAACGGCGAATGGCTGGAGCGGGGCGTTTACGCGCCGTTCTGGGTCATTTATCCCTTTGATGCGCATAAGGAACTCGCCGATCGCAAATTCTATGCCCGCGCCATCTGGCAGGTCACCGATATCGTCGTCGAGTAGCCCGCCTGGCCGCCGGCTTCAGTAAATTTACCGGCCCCGCGGCATAAAATTTCCCAAAATCGCACCCCGGGCGTTCTTTAGAAAAAAATAGTTCCATTTTCCGGGACAAATTTGACGCAGATCAATGTTGGGGCGTAGTGATCGCGGAATAATGGGTGGCTTCAAGGCGAATCCTCGTCGCATGGAAGAGGCGATCTATTGCCTTCCGGCGAGGAAAGACTGGGCGCGGGTGGAGGTATTTGATGCATAGTATGGATAGAAAGCAGGCGCTTGCCCCGGCAGCGCAAAAGGACGTGAAATGCCGGGTCAAATGGTTCAATACGACAAAAGGCTTCGGCTTCGTGGCGCCGTACGGAAGCGGGGAGGACGCTTTCGTTCATATTTCCGTGCTGATGCCGCATAACCTGCAAGGCCTGCCCGAAGGGGCGGAGGTTATCTGCGATCTCGATATCGGTGAGCGCGGCCTTCAGGTAACGCGGATCGTCAATCTCGGCCCTGCGCCGGTGCTGGAGAATGACAATGCGGCCTGTCATTTCGTTCTTGGCACCGTCAAGTTTTTCAACCACCGCAAGGGCTTCGGCTTCGCAACGCCCGATGACGGCGGCGCCGATGTGTTCGTGCATATGAAGGCGCTCGAAAAATCCGGGCTCGGCGCGCTCCGCGAGGGGCAGCGCGTGCGGTTGAAAGTCCTTGATAATGAAAAGGGGCCAACCGCCGAGGGGCTGGAGCTCCTGCCCGAGACGAGCTGACCGCTCCCTGCCGCTTCTTCCCTAAAAACGTTTGCCATTCCCGGCGATAGCGGGCACTCTTGCCCTGCTTTCGGGTGGACCCTGAGAAAATAAAGAAGAAGATGCGTCAGGAGACGGAATAATGACAAATATCCTTTCTGGAATTCGGGTACTAGATTTCGGCCGCTATATCGCCGGACCTTACGCGGCGACGATTTTGGCGAATTTCGGCGCCGAAGTGATCCGGATCGAAAAGCTGAACGGCAGCGAGGACCGCTTCATCACGCCGCTCACCGAAGACCAGTCGGGCGACGGCGGCATCTTCATGCAGATGTCCCAGAACAAGAAGGGCATCACCCTCAACCCGATGAAGCCGGAAGGGCGCGAGGTCGTGGAACGGCTGGTGAAAACCGCCGATATCGTGGTCGCCAACCTGCCGGTCGAGACGCTGCAGGCGATGGGGCTCGACTATGACAGCCTGAAAGCGATGAAGCAGGATGTCATTCTGGTGCACGGTTCCGCCTTCGGTGATGTCGGACCCTACAAGAACCGCGTCGGCTTCGACGGGCTCGGGCAGGCGATGTCGGGGGCGATGTATCTGTCGGGCGACGAGAACGGCCCGCGAAAGCTGTTCGGCCCGTGGGTCGATTATTCAACGGCGCTGCTGAGTGCGCTCGGCGCCATGGCGGCGCTCCGTCACCGCGACCAGACGGGCGAGGGGCAGCTTGTCACCACCTCGCTCTTCGGCTCCTCGCTGCTGATTTCGGCGGTCGCGCTGATCGAGCAGGCGATGCTCGGCATCAACCGCGTCGGCACCGGCAACCGCGGCCAGAACGCGGGGCCGAGCGATACCTTCCAGACCAAGGACGGCTGGGTGCTGGTGCAGGCGCTGGGCGGGCCGCTGTTCGAACGCTGGGCGGAACTGATGGGCGAGGACCACTGGCTCAGCGATCCGCGCTTCGCGACCGATCAGCTGCGCGGCGACAACAACCACCTTCTCTCGGAGCGGATGGCGAAATGGTGCATCGAGCGGACCACCGAGGAGGCGCTTGCCGAAATGGAGGCCATCCGCCTGCCGTGCGGCCCCGTGCTTTCGCCGCAGCAGGTGCTGGAGGATCCGCATTTCGCGGCGATGGAGATGCTGACGATGACGCGCTATCCGGGGTTTGACAAGGAGGTGCCCGTTGTCGAGATGCCGATCAAGATGTCAAAAACCGATACCCGCATGAAGCGCCGCGCCCCGACGCTTGGCGAGCATACCGACGAGGTGATGCAGAGCCTCGGCTACAGCGCCGCGGAGATCGAGGAACTCAGGAAAAAGCGGGTTGTCTGAGCGCGGCCGGGGCGCGGGTCTCCACGGCCCCGCCCGGCAGCCAGTGATCGAGGAAATTATCGAGCCAGGCGCGCAGGCCGTCGTCATAGCGGCGGCGGCCTTCAAGCTGCTCGGCGCGTGACTGGGCGCCGGGATCCGATAGCATATGCGCCGCCTTCTGGGTCCAGCGGCGGTTCATCGCCTCCGTCACTTCGGGGTGGAACTGGATGCCATAGGCATTTTTGCCGACGCGAAAGGCCTGGTTCTCGAAATAATCGCCGGTCGCGAGCAGCGTCGAGCCGGTCGGCAGGTCAAACCCCTCGCGGTGCCACTGATAGACCATCATCGGGGCGGCGAAGAGCGGGCAGTCCTCCTGCGCCGGGGTGATTTTATAATAGCCGATCTCGCGCAATCCTTCGGGATGCTCACACACCCGGGTGCCCAGCGCGCGCGCCATCAGTTGCGCGCCGAGACAGATGCCGAGATAGGGCGTCCCCGCGTCCAGCAGCCGCTCAATCAGTTTCAATTCCGCGCGGAGGAACGGGTGATCGTCATTGACGCTCATCGGGCCGCCGAAAATCACCGCCGCGGCATGTTCGTCCATCACCTCGGGCAGCGGATCGCCAATGGCGGGAACCCGCATGTCGAGATCAAACCCGCGGGTGCGGATCGCTTCGCCGACGCGCCCCGGGTCCGAGGTGGGCTGATGCATGACGAGAAGAACTTTTTGTGGCATTTTCCGATTTTGACGTAGCTGATTACCCGACTGGCCCGCTCCTGCGCACAGTTTAGCTTTCCTTGTGCGGGTGACAAGACCATATCCGGATAATAGACGAGAAATATTGGCAAATTGTTACAATGGACAGATAAGCATATGCGATGGCTCAATCAAGCTTTCCCGGGTGGCCTCCTGCTCCTGCTGCTGGCGCTGCTGCCCGT